>Ga0224500_10001237_pt1 | contig 15537 bp, 12 predicted proteins | sample SF_Oct11_sed_USG_FD_168126 | JGI IMG/M metagenome (GOLD analysis project Ga0224500, IMG submission 168126) | Sediment microbial communities from San Francisco Bay, California, United States - SF_Oct11_sed_USGS_4_1 | ecosystem: Environmental > Aquatic > Marine > Sediment | place: USA: California... | reverse complement strand
TCTCTGCACGCGTTGTATTGAGCTCGCGGATCAGGTTCGAAGCCTCATCCGCAAGTGGGTCCACGGATGCCGCGACATAGTCGGCTGGTATGACCCAGCCCATCGATCCAAACCCTCCGACAAAGTAAATCTCTGTGATGGCCATCCGGAAGAACCCGAAATCCTGATAGTCCACCCAGTAGGAAGCGTTGGCATGGCGTTTCAGGTAACAGGTACGAACCTCGGCGTTTTCCTCTTTCGGCACCCTGGTCACCGAGCCCATCAATGTCACTCTGGCCGCCCCAAGGGGATCGCTCCTGCTCTCAGGCGGAGTCACCAGTAAGCTGGCACGTGGATCGCCGAGAAGGTTTTGCGTATGCATCGCCATCGTGCTGATCAGAAAGACCGGTTGCCCTTGAGGATCCAATCCATAAGGCATCACCGACCCAAAAGGCCAGCCTGGCTGCTTGCGGGAGAGCGTCGAAAGACTGCCGGTCTGCTGCACATACACCAGCGTCCTGGCTCTCTCCGCATGGGATGGCTCCGGAACTTCGGGACCGTCCGAATCCGGTCCGCTATTGTGCTGTCGTGATGAGGACATGAGATGATCCTGTGTCGACGCTCAATGAAATGAGTGACACATTACCCTGGATCTGTCGGACATTTCCACTGAGAGAGAAACCGTAAAAATGGATTCGTCGGATACAGGCCTCTTATGCGGTTTTCTGTGCCGATTCCTAAGAACTGGCTCCCAGCAGCATCCAACAGTACGTTGGTCTGCCCAGCATCTTGCACAACTACTCACATGACGATCCGCCGCTCATCGAGGATACTTTGGTTTGTCAACGCAGATTCAACAAGCTGGTTCGTCAGTTCACAACGGGTGGGATTGAGCAATCATGGTACAGCAAGGAGTTATACATCAGGCGTATCATCGACTCAGCGACGAAGATCGATGTCATATCCGTCTTACACAGGCTGCGCAAGGCCTACGCCGAGATCGACCGGACCCGTAGGTTACTCAATGGATGAACAGCGGGAACCTGCTCAGAGCGCAAAACGGCGCGGTTCTCGTTTTCAGCAAGCGCGACGCTCAGCCCAGAATGGAACTATCAGACGATCCGGGCAGACAAGCAAATGGGCGGGGATCTCTACACCTCTTGCAGTGAAGGACAATCCCCGCAATCGGCCCAGCTCACAAGCCGCAGCGGGTTGACGCTGCAAAGCACCCGGTGATTGAGGCTGCGATGTGACGGTTGAGTAATTGGAGGGCCATTGAAGGCCGTACCGGGAATCGATCGTCCCAGTAGACGCATTGCTGAGGAAGGTGACCAACCGATTGTTGAGTAGAGCATACATGGGTCTGCGTACGAAAGGCCATGCTCAGTGCCTTACAAGTCTTTACGAGAGTGCTGCCGCACAGGCTTCTGCGCACTCACAGAAGGATGAAGAGATCGGTGAAATCGAGGGCGACTAGATCCCTAACTCTTCCGACAGCCGCACTTCGGACTCATCCAGGATTTCTTCCAGGCAGGAAAAGCAGGAGAAAGGGAAGCGATCGATGGGAATGGCGCAGACTTCGCCGACCGGCGACTCATCCAGCGCCGGACCGCCACATTCTTTGTGAATCAAGACCAGCATCAGACTTCTCCCCTTCCCCGCCGAAATTAGTCCACGTGTTTAGAGCCACAAAGCCGACGAGTGCTTTCTGACCACCGCCCTGATTCGCAACACCATGCCAACCATCCCGCCTCACCTATGGAGGTCACTGTGGTGCCATGCACGGCATCATAGCAGAGAGAAGCAGTCAGAAATTAGTGATTGGTCGGCGACTCGGCTTTTGGTACAGTGCTGGGCCGTGTTGTCGATATAGGTTCGGTCCGTTGGAGGAGGATAACACTAAGAATGATCACATTAATTTCGTTTGGGCAGCTTCGGCCGCTTCGACATATAGATGGATTTGTTCTTTCCGCTTTGTTGCTTTTTGGTTCCGGGTGCGCCGTCGCCAAGGGCTCGACAGCTCCCCCGATTTCTCAGCCCGAGCTGCAAGCCCAACCCATTCTGCTTGCCGATGCCTCTTCCCAGACTCCGCCTTCTGGGAACGACAGCGATGCCTCTCAGGACGAGCCGTTTGATCCCTTTGCCAAGTCGGATGTAGAGGGCATGGAAGAGTATGATCCCTGGGAGCCGCTCAATACGAAGTTCTTTGAATTCAATCGGCAACTTGACCGATGGATACTAAAACCAGTGGCCAAAGGCTATAACGCCGTCGTCCCGAACATCGTCCAAGTCGGTATTAGTAATGTCTTTTACAATAGTCGGGTAACCCCACGATTGTTGAACAACCTGTTTCAGGGGAAATTCAAGGGCGCAGGGATCGAGGCGGGACGGTTTCTCATCAATACCACCGTCGGGATCGGCGGATTTTTTGATGTAGCCCAACGATTCAATCTCACCACACCGGAAGAGGATACAGGTCAGACGCTTGGGTTTTACGGGATCAAACCAGGCCCCTACCTAATGGTGCCGCTTCTAGGTCCCTATACGGTTCGCGATCTGATTGGATATGGCGGGGATATCGCGCTCAATCCGATTTATTGGCTCATCATACCCGCCATGCATAATATCGATGCCATTCCGACTGTGGTTGATGTCGATGAACTAGCGGCCACATATGCCATCTCGATTGGCGCGCGTGCGACGGAGATCGTCAACGACCGCTCCCTGAACTTAGAGAAGTTTCAAGGTGTTGAGGAATCCACTTTAGATCTGTACGCCGCAGTGAGAAACGCCTACCTGCAGAAGCGAGCCAAAGCCGTTCGGGAATAGCTCATACGACTCAGTAAGTTCCGGCTAGCTTCCGGTTCGAACGAACCCCGCGAGTGACTTCTTCTCGTCAGTGATCATCGGTCATCCACAGGTGATGGGCAAGAGGAAGTGCCTGTTATAGGCTACTCTTCTACTAATGGAGCTGACAGAACAATGCGCAGATACTGGAACGGGAGGACCGTGGGGGCGAGTCAGAGAGTGACAACCCCCTTCTCCTGATGACAAACCAAACTGGTTTGAACCAGGTTCCCATCCCGGCACTTACATGCCATCAGCCGAGATGGGCCACCCTGCTCCACTGCAACAGCCCCTGATGGAAGACGCACGGAGTATGTGCTTACTGGCTTTTCTTCCACACAAATAGGCCGCCGACAAACAGAACAAGCATCACGATGATGAACATGATGAGAGTATCCATAACTACTCCTTTCGTTCGGACCCGTCACGCAACGAGAAGAACAGCATACTCCCTCAGGAAGGAGACCGATGGACATCTTCCCCTGAACTAAGCTGCAGGAGACATCAACAGGGTCTGACGTCAAACAACAACTCGGCCCACCGCACCTTCGGGAACCAATGTCGGGGCTATATTTATTCAGCTTATATTCCACTGTCAAGTGGCTTGCGCTCAATATTGCGGCCCTCTGCAGGGAAAGCTCGGCAAGTATCCAGGGACGGTTTCGATCGCTAAGCATCTGAGACTAAACGATCTTTTCATAAACGACTCAATGAGTGCTGCGCATTCCCCTCTCCGGGAAAATGTCTTGAAATGCCATGTAAATACTCCATCAACCTCTTTTGGGAGTTAATCGAACTTATTCGGCTACAGACCTTCTCGCGACCCTCCTCATCCATACTCACATAACGCCGGTTTCGCGATCGAAGGTCTATTCACTATCCACTCTTCATTTCTTCAGGTTAAGCGACGCAATAGTAGGAGAAAATATGTGAGCGCCTCTCGACCGGCTCAGCACGAACGGACATCCGACCTCCTCGGTGGCCCGTTCCTTTATCACCGGCTCTTTCCGAAAATACGAGAGTGCATGCGATAGGCTAGATGGATCACAGTAAGTCGCAGGATCGAACTACGCATCCATATCGGATTCCCAACATATGACAAGACACTGACCTTGAGGCTGTATCCGTCCCTCACCCAAGAGGAACCAGGGAATATGCCTCCCTGACAAGTCTCAATGGAACAGCTGAGCGTATGACGGCGGGAAGCATTCGGAATAGAAGGGGTTTCGATCTTGCTCGGCTACGACGCCACCCGTTGCATTGAATCCTGCTGGGACCCTGCTTGTGGTGATCCACCGAACGCCGGATACACATGGATGCTATAAGTTCTGTTCGGATCCAATACGACGCGGACGATTCCCGTCTTGTTTAGGTAATCGATTGCCAAATAGACTTGGTTCCAGGTGAGGTCAGGGCAGAGGCCTACCACTTCCTCCATCGAGCAATCCTTGCCATACTCCTCTAACGCACGATGAACTCGCTCGATGATCGCTGCGACCAGCATGGCACCTCCTAAACAGACAGAGGTGAGGACTCTAGATTCTTCGCAGACCTCCCGCAACTAATCGATCCGCGCGGTTTCAGCCTGATGAATTTCCACTGTTCTCTTCAAACACCAGCGGCCTTAGTATACTTGGCCATGGGGTGAAGAGAAAACTAGGGAAGTCACTAGTAGAACGAGGAGATCTTACTAGCGAGCGATGAATTTCTTCGGGAGTCGAACGACCTCTACCCAACCGGCATGGGCTCGGTGCTGATCGAGATGCAGGTTGACCAAGATCCTGCGCTGAGGATCGATGATATCCGCCGGCCTGGTGCTCGTGCGGTTTACAGACTTCCCACTTCACCTGAAGGCGATATGACCTTGTTGCCCCGTCTGAGCGGACCGGCTGGATAGGGAACGCCCTTCGAGAAATCCAGTGCGGGTCGAGCGAGCACGGGAGGATGAACGGGAGAAGAAATTTGGGAGCGTCCGTCTAGCCGGAAACGCTGACGAGGCCTTCGGCGATCGCGTACTTGATTAACTCGGCAGTGGAATGCAGATTGAGTTCGCCCATCATTCTGAATTTGTGAAATTCCACGGTTTTTACGGAGATACTCAAGATGGAAGCAATTGCCTTTGTCCCTTTTCCCTCGGCAACCAGCTGCAAGACTTCGCGTTGTCGCTGAGTCAGAGTCGTCACCAACGGCTTGGTTGATGGACTATCTACTGATTGAAGCGTAGCTGCCAACACATCTTTGGTAATAAGTGGGGTCATATAGTGCTGGCCTCGCATGACGGCCTGGATAGCCTGCTTGAGCTCCACGGCTGCTGACCGCTTAATGAGGTACCCTGCGGCACCGGCTTTGAAGGCTTCAGTGGCGTACGTCGGAGTCGCGTGCATGGTGAGAAAGATGACCTTGCTCTCCGGCACGAGCTTGGTCAACTGGCGGGCCGCATCCAGCCCGTTCAGCAACGGCATCGAGATATCAAGTAACACGATATCGGGGCGCAACTGCTGCGCCGCTTCAACCAGCGAGCGTCCATCTTCCACCATCCCCACCACCTCGCCCTCGGCTTCGACCAACTTCCGAAGCCCCGCCAGGACAATCGCATGGTCATCCGCCATCAGGATACGTGGCCGCTTCATGAGAACTCCACCTCATAGGGGACCCAGGCACATACCTTGGTCCCCCCGTCCGGTTGAGACTGAATCTGAAAATACCCCTGCAGTTGTCGTAACCGTTCCTCCATACTGCTCAATCCCAATCCCCGTTTGAGGGCTTGGTGATCGCGGAGGTCGAACCCCTTGCCGTTATCCGTCACGGACAACCCCACGCCTTTCGTAGACCCTCGCAGTTGGACCGTCACCGTCGTCGCATTGGCATGCTTCACCACATTTTGCACACTTTCCTGCATGACACGGAAGAGACAGGTCGCATGATCGAGTGAGATTGCTGTCGGTACCCCGGCGATCTTGAGAGAAATGGGGAGTCCTGCGCGACGGGAAACCTGATGAACATGGTCCTCAACCGCTGGACAGAGTCCCGCATGCTCTAAGAGGGAAGGATGCAGCCGATACGCAAGGGTGTGCACATCATCGGACAACTGCTCGAGCTGCTCTCGGATCGGTGCAAGCGATTGACCACACTCACCTAACAGAGAGGCCGGATATTGTTCCAACGAGGCCACTTCCAAAACCAAGGCGGCCAAGCGCTGGCTCACATCATCGTGCAGATCCCGCGCGATGCGTTGACGCTCACGCTCTTGAGCGGTCAACAGCTTCGAGGTCAGCTCCTCCAATTGCACCTGCTGCTGATGCAGCTCCAGCTGATTGCGATGCAATATTTCATCCGCACTCTTCCGTTTCGTAATATCGCGATTGGACTCCAATGCATAGTCCGTTTCGCCGTACGTGACCCGCACAAGCCGGCTCTCAACAATCACCTGCCTCCCATCCTTGGTAACATGGGAGAGCTCACCGGACCAGCGGCCTTCTCGAGCCAGACAGGTTTCCATATCTGTGACCGTCAGCAATGGATTCGTGCTGAGCAGTTGATGGCTCCTACGTCCGATCACTTCATGGGCTCGCCAGCCGTAGAGCTCCTCCGCCCCGTGATTCCAATACACGATCCCACCGCCGATCTTCCACGCCAAGATTGCATCGCTGGAGTGGTTCAACATGTCGGCCTGTTGTTTGAGCAGTTCCTCTGTACTCTGACGCTCGGTGATATCGACAGCCACACCCCCAATCAACGCCGGTTCTCCCTGAGGATCGAGAATGGGAAACTTGCTGACGAGGGCATGCCGCACCTCTCCCTGCTGGATGAATGCCTCGACGGTGTGCAGGGGAACGCCGGTCTCCTGGACTTTCTGATCGTTGCGCTCGTACGGCTCGGCCACATGGGTCGGCCACAATTCGTGATCGGTCTTTCCACTCCAGTCTTTTCCCTTCAGCAGTGACTCTTGGAAGAGTCGATTCACATACAGGTAGCGCCCCTGGCCATCTTTGATCCATGCAAACCCATGCAAGTTATCCATGAAGGAGGCAAACCGGCGCTCGCTGAGTTTCAGCGCCTCCTCGGCCTGTTTGCGTTTCGTAATATCGATCATGGCTCCCAATGTCCTAGCCGGGCGGCGCTCAGGCCCATCCAGGTCGAACAGGGTCCATGCCCGAAAGCTGATCCAACGCACATCGCCGTTCGGCAACAGCAGGCGGTGCTCAATCGAATACAGATCATTGCCCGCAGGGTTATGAACCTGCTCGATCGCCGCAGCCACCATGGGGCGGTCTTCCGGATGGATCAGTCGGATAAACCCTTCAAGCGAGGCGGGGGCATCAGGTTCGACACCGTAAATTTCCCGCATGATAGGGGACCAATAAACCTTGCCCGTGCGATGGTCCTGATCAAGGATGCCAAAACCAGCCAACCGAACGACTTGATCAGACCGTTCCTCTCGTTCATGAAGCGCTTTCTTGGCTTCGACCCGAGCCGTCACGTCTTCCGTAGCCATGATGATTCCGCCGACTTGATCACCGCGATACCACGGGCGAACATCCCAGGTGATCCACTGGCTGGAGCCGTCACCCCGACGGAACTGGTCCTCGTCAGCACTTAACACTTCTCCACCAAGGCCGCGCTGGTGGACATCCCTCCACCATGAGGGAATGTTCGGAAAGGCATCATAATAGGATCGACCGAGCATCTCGTCCGTCAAGCGGTAATCCTCAATCCATCGTCGGCTGGCCGCCAGATACCGCATGTCGCGGTCAAACATCGCAATGGCAGCAGGCGCATGATCGACGAACAATCGAAACCGCTCTTCACTCTCCCGCATCGCCGTATTGGTTCGCTTGAGATCAGCCGTTCGTTCCCGGACACGTTGTTCCAATTCCTCTGAAGTCCGATGCAAAGCTTCCTCAGCCTTTTTCCGATCCGTGATGTCATTGCCGATCGTCAGTATGCAGGATTTCCCTCTAAGCGAAATCAAGCTTGCGGAGATCAGGAACTGTCGCAGTACACCATGCCTGGTCCGCATCGACACTTCGAGATGTGTAACGGTCCCGTGGGATCGAAGACGATCAACCAGTCTGGTCCGATCTTGCGCCTGAGGCCAGATCTTCAACATCAACGTGGTCCGACCGATGACGTCCTCCCGACGAAAACCAAACGTATGGAGGCAGGCGTCGTTGATCTCCAGGCAGAGCCCGGTTTCCAGTTCCGTAATACCGATTGGATGGGGACTGAGGCGGAAGGCTTCTGCGAAAAACTCGTCGCGTGATGGATCGACCACATTTGCTTCCCGATCACCGGCTTGGTGTACCGGGGCACGTGGTCGCGCTCTGACCCAACGCTTCTTCTTCGCCGCTTTTGGTGTCATAGCCAGAAATGGATTCTAGTCCACTTACGTACCTCTCGCAAGATCCAATTCCCTAACACAGACATATCGGCTACCGAACAAGGTGTTTCTTGCTCACCCTCACAGAAAGTCGGGTTGTATGGAGTCTTCCCCCAGCCATGTCTCCTGGTTCAGAACCGCTCGGTAGATTGCAGCGTGACATCCAGCCACCAGCCTCATGTGAGATCTGACCACCCAATCCCGGATGGCGATGATGCAGCATCACTCCTGCTTCATCACCAGTCGCCGAAACAGATCGAGATGTTCCGGACCACTCAGTCGATGGTCACCGGAAACGAGACGGAGATCGAGCGGGAAACCAGGATGTCGCCGCATAAGTTCGTTCGCGAACTGCCGACTGCCGTCCGGAGCGATGACTCGATCATCCTGACCATGGAGAATCGTGGTGTGCACATAACGAGCGACCTCAAAGGTCTTGGCCCAATACTGTTCACTTTCCTCAACCCACGTCCAAGACAACGGCCAGTCTCGATGCAATGGGTCCTCATCCCACGGCATCCACCCAGCCGTATGCCAATCGTGAAGCCGTTCACTGGACATGGCCTTGGCGCGCTCGCCCATCATGTTGAACGCGGGTGCAATTAAGATGAGTTCCTCGACGATCGGGAATTCCTGGGCCACGAGCCAGGCGATCCAACTACCCAGGGAATTACCGACGATCGTAACAGGCGGTCCAGCCTCCATAGACTTCAGGACTGCACGCGCATCGGCAATCCAATCAGAGAGTGTGTAATCGGTGAACTGGCCTTCGGAATCGCCGAACCCACGCACGTCGTAGCAGCAGAATCCCCAGCCTCGCGCTTGGCACCACTGCGCCAGTGCCTGACTCTTATTGCCCCACCGCTTGGACAACAATCCTGTAATGAAGAGAATCTGGCGGTCTCGCCCCACAACTCGATCGCCGCTAATACGTTTGCCGTCCAGCCCGATAAGCTCAAACGATGTCATAGCCTTATCCCAGCCGTTTCGTAATGAATGGGCCTAGTCGCCGCAAGACCGCGTCCGGGATCTCATGCCCGCCTTGAAAGCTGTGCCATTCCACTGCAAGCCCGGCTCGGTACAGAGCATCACGCAGACGTTCTGCTCCGATGTTGGGAAGGATGTCGTCCTGCAGACCGTGGCTCTGGAAGACCGGCAGACCTTTTCGCTGTGACATAAGTGGAGTCCAAATATCTTTTGCCAGCAGATTCCCAGAGAGCTGCACCAGCCCGGCAAACGGATAGTCAGTATGGAGCACGGCATCGCAGGTGAGCATAGCCCCTTGTGAGAATCCACCAACGACCGTTTTCTTGTAGTCGAGGGGCACCTGCCGTGGAAGCTCCTTGAGGAATGTCTGCAATCGTTCGCGGGCCAAGGCGAGCCCCTGTGGAATCTCTACGGACAGATCACGAATGCGGCCGGCTGCACGATCTGCTTGAATACGCGCAAAGTCGATAATCCACCAGGCCCGTGAATCCCCAAATCCCATATTGAGCGAGAGTGGGGCTTCTGGAAAGAGCCAACGGGTCCCGCGAGGAACTTGGATCACATCGGCAAGTGGGACCAGATCGTCTCCCGGTGCGCCGAATCCATGGAGCAGTATGACGGCCGGACCATCTCCCCCACCCCTTCCGTCTGAACCGCCGGTGAGTCGAACCTTCAGTCCACCGAGTAAGACTTCGCGCATGAAATCCCCTACCTGAGATACAGGTATTGTAATAACGCCACCAGGCCGTACAACGAGGATTCAACGACCGGCTGTTGGTAGAGCGGCACAAAGGCCCCCTGTTCATGATCTTCCACTTCGCTGATCACGTGCTGAATCTGCTTCACGCGAATATCGTGATCCTTCCCGATCCCCAAGGTCTGAACGATTTGCCGATTGAGTCCGGCCAGCATGGCCGCTTTTGCGTGACTGGCAGATTGATAGAGGAGAAATGCTCCCAGAAGCGCCACCAGCACATTGACCGACCAGGAGAGCAAGAGCACGAGCGGATAGTTCCAAATGTCGAAATACTCGTTGCGCGCGGCGATCATGATCAAGAGCGCAATAAATGGGTAGCGGATCAGTCGATTGATCACCTCCGTCCGTTGCGCAATGAGGTCGACTACGGCGAGATACTTTAACTTCTCGAATTCGGCTTTCTGCGCGTCTCCTAATCCATAATTGCGGAGATACTCTTCCTGAACCTGCTGGGACCACCCTCCCGTTGAACTCACCACCCACCCAATCCACCGGCGGCAGAGCATCACCGCATCGAATACCGCAAGGTTGAGCAACACGACGATCCCAGCACTGGCGAGCGTCATGAATGAATCGACCTGGCAACTCAGGTATCCCCGGCAGGGGTGAATATATTCTTCATCCAGCACGAAATGCCCAATGGCCCACATCGCTGCCATGTACAGGATGAACAGGAGGAGCGTCCTGGCCATTCCCTGGCTCAGCTGACTCGCTTCACGGTAGCGTCCCCATGCCTGGTCAACTTTCATAGAGGCAACCGTGGCGAGAGGATGGTAGACCCGCTGAAGATTTGTCCAAAACGCCTTGGGTGAGAACCGCTGGCGTGTTGACGTGTTTTCGAACTGAAACTTTTCGTCGATTTGTTCGCTGTTCTTATTGAGATCGCGAGCGCCCTTGACAAACAGAAGGACTGACAGCACGACAACCACCAACCGCAGCAGCTCGCTCGGCCAAATGCTGACACCGGCCGTCCACGAAAACGGCTCTCCTTCGTCATGCCCAGCCAAGAGCGCGTCGGCTCCCCCAACCACGACAAAGACGGCAAAGAGCGCGACGAGCACGACGGCCGCGATGCTCAACACACGCGGGTACCGCGCGACGCCAGACCAGAGGCGCTGATTGCTCCAGGCCACCACGATGAAGAGCGCAAACCCCACCGCAGTCCCCGCCGCCACAGCTGCGTTGTCGAATCCGACACCTTGACGTAGCGGACCGTAATCATCCGTGTAAGCCAGATCGGATCGTAACGGATGAATCGTACGGACCCCTTCTTTTGTGACGAGGCTCAAATCGACCGCGCCGTCCCTTCCCACCTCAAACAATCTGGGATGAACTCCAGCATCGTACACACGGCTTTCAGGCGTCAGTGCCGCATGGTAGGCCGTCCCGCAGGGGTCGTTCGACATCTCAGGCTGACCACGGCGGCACCGGACATGGCCGACAGCCTGCAGCGTCGCAAAATAGGTCGACGTCTGATACGTGCTCCGGAAGGGCGGGACATCGCGCTGCAAGCCGCCATCCAACTGCAATCCAAACGGCGAGGCAATGACCATGTTGCGAGTCCATTTGTACTCGCTCGGATGGAGGTGTCGACCATCGAGACCGACCGTAAAGAAAATGGCGTGCGGGAATGCAGGGCGAAGGGCTTTGATGATCAGGAGCGAATCATACGGATCGGTGCCAAAGATCCCGATGGCTCGAGCCCCTTCTCCTTCATCATGGATACGATTCACCAACGCCCGCACATAATCCACCTGACTGGTCCCTTCCGGGCGCTCACGCTGGCCATCTTTGGCGCTATCGGCCCGTGCGGTTTTATTTTTGTCTTCCCCCGGCACTTCACCATCCAGTCCGCTCAGATAGCTGTACCGCTGAACATTGAGACGCAACGATTCGTAGTCGGCTTGCCGCCGAATTTGCAGATCAATGGCATGGGGAATATCGGAACACCATTGTTTGACCGTGACCGGAACGTCGATCGTCTCCAGATCCCGTTCGGGAAAGGTCGCGATTTTCTTGCAAGCGGCGGCCCGAAACTCGATCGGAAGCGCCCTTCCATAGAACGAATCCCATTCCCCGATCAGGATCACCGCATCCCAACCGAGGCGAACCTGCCGCCGCTCCAACTCCTCGACCAGCGATTCGAATAACTGGTCATCAGATCCGATGTCGTAGGTCAGCCGGATATTGGCGCTCGCGAGTCGACGGGAAAATTCCTGCTCGCAAGCCCTGTAGGAGTCGCAAGCCAACCCTTTCCCTCCGGTCGGCTTGAGTCCGTAGGCCAGGAGCCCTTTCATCGCACTACTCCATGGGGAGTACAGCTCGATCCAGCCGTCGCGGTTCGGCCAGACACCGATTCCCGCATGCGGCTCGCCGTAGGACTCTCCAGCCTCGGCCAGGAGCGCTCGAAATGCCGAGGAGCTGTGAGGACCGAGGATCTTGAAGGTGACCGCCCGTTGGAGCTGCGGATTCAATCGAACAAGCTTGCGCGTATCGTCGGTGAGCAGACACTCACTCTTCTTCTCAGCTTCTCGACAGACGAGCGCCTGGGAGAAGGACGTCAGACTGGCAAAAAATCCTCGACTGAGTGCTTCATCAGGAAACCAGACGACGAGCACACTGTGGGAACGCGGCGATTCCTCGTCACACAGTCTGGTCCGTCTGAGGCGATACCATTCATAGGGCAGTGCCGACAAAGAACCCTGCGAGTCCCATTCGACAAATGAAAGCTGCCCCTCCTGCTCAGGCACATAACACGCGGCACCGAGTGCCGTACCAATGGCGTACCGATCTCGAAGACGTGACTCGGTGCTCTCGACATAGGGACCTCCACTGGTCGTCACCAGGAGGACCGTCACATGCTGGCCCTCTTTGGCCCGCTCGGTAATGGCCTGCCGAAGTGAGCGAAGTCGTTGTGTAAGCGGAGAAGGAGACGTAGCGCCTGACTGGTTCACCTTCACCTCCCGCAGGCCTCGTTGAACGGCTGCGACAGGGTCTTCCCACAAACGTGCGCGCACCGTTTGCTCTTCAATCGTCGCCTTCATGTCCAGCCCGGTGCCGACCGGACGTGAACTCCGCAACGGTTCCTTAACCAGCATGGCGCCCGCCAGCGCCAGCACCAGGGTCAAGGCCCCTGCCACCGCAAGTTTTGAATCGCTTTGTTTTTTTGCCATCTCGCTTTTCAGCGACGTGCTACATCAATGAGACATTCGCGCAGAGACCACGCGTGCCACTCTACAACAGACAGGGGAGAGAGTGAAGCTATGACCTCGGTTCAATGGCACGGCGTACACAGTCGGTACGATGTGCAGCCTTGATCGATGCGAGAACGTCGTCGGCGAGCTGGTGCAGCATCTTCAAGATGAACAACTGACAGCCAAATGCTTGCCCCAATTGGGCGGAGGAAGGGCATAGGCCTCCATGCCTAGCTGGTCTTTGAAAGGGTCTTGCAGCAGGGTGAAGAGCCGGTCGATCTCGGAGAAGTCCTTGTTCTGTGCTTTCTCAATCGCGACCTGCGCAAGATAGTTCCTGAGCACATACTTGGGGTTCACACGATTCATTCGATCACGCCGTTCGTCATCGTGACTCTGTTCACTCCGTAGCCGATCTCGATAGCGAAGCGCCCATTCATCAAACCGATCACGATTGAGAAAATGTTCGCGCAACGTCTCGTTCACCGTCCCTTCAGCTGAGGAAAACGTGCTCAATTCCCGAAATACGATCGTGTAGTCGGCATGGCTTCCTTGAAGGAGCCCGAGGAAGTCTCGAATCAGTTCGTCATCTTCCGTCTGACGCTCTACGAGCCCAAACTTGGCCCGCATGCGGGTCTGATATTCCTGGTCGAATAAAGACTGATAGCCTTCAAGCCCCGCTTTGAGCGCCTCTTTTTCAGACAGAGGCAGGAGCGCTTGCGCCAAGCAGCTCAGATTCCAGAGCCCGATGTAGGGTTGCTGATTGAAAGCGTAGCGACCGTTATGATCCGAATGGTTACAGATGAAACCCGCGTCGTAGTCATCCATGAATCCATACGGCCCGTAGTCCATCGTGAGACCGAGAATCGACATATTGTCGGTATTCAACACCCCATGGGCCCAGCCCACGGCTTGCCATTGCGCGATCAATCGTGCCGTGCGCTCGACCACCTCAGTGAAGAACTTCGCGTACTTCTCACTGACGTCGCGGAGATGGGGGAAATGCTGGTCGATCACATAGTCAGCCAGCGTTCTCAGGTGCTCGTGTTGCTTTCGATAGTAAAACACCTCGAATGTGCCGAAGCGGACGTGCGAAGGCGCCATGCGGACCAGCATCGCCCCGGTTTCCACCTGCTCGCGGTACACCTTGTCGTCACTACCGACGAGGCAGAGCGCCTGTGTGGTGGCAATCCCGAGACCTTGCATGGCGGCACAACAGAGGTATTCTCGGATCGTCGAGCGCAGCACCGCCCGTCCGTCTCCATCTCGAGAAAACGGCGTCATCCCCGCTCCTTTGAGATGGAGATCCCACCGCTCGCCGCGCTCGTTCGTTGCTTCACCAAGGAGAATCGCTCGGCCGTCCCCGAGCTGCGGAACATAGACGCCGAACTGATGGCCGGAATACAGCATCGCGAGTGGCTCCATGCCCGGCGCGAGTGCGTTCCCGCCAAACAGCTCCGCGAACTCCGGCCGCGTCAATTGCTCTGGATCGAGATCGACCAACCCGGCTGCCACTGGGTTGGCATGGACCACATAGGGCGGCGCGCTAAAGGGAGTCGGATTCAATCGCGCATAAAAGGCTTGAGGAAGGCGGGCGTAGGTATTATCGAAGGAAAGCGTTTCAAGCGTTCGCTGGATCATATCTCTCTGTATCACGAGCCTCACGGTCTTGGCTATGGCGCAGGCGTTCCAAGCCAAACTCTCTGCTCAATCAGCATGTCATGACTCATCCTCACTACAATCATGCATGGCCTTACCCATCTCTTGCAGTTCACTCGACGATATCTCAGCCATCTCGGTATACTAGCCATTCCTGACGTGGGGTCTTCCTGCAAGCGAGGCTGTGAGTGAAACGCCGCACGACATCTGTATCTCCATCCAAGCATTCCGTTCGCGTCAGATCGGAGGTCGCTGCGGCAGAAGTGTTGGCTTGGGTGAGTGATTGCCTGGAGGGCGGACTGTGCTTCATGGCCAAGGGGATCCTGATATTTGAGAATTCGCAGTTCGGCGAACTCGTTGAATCCCCGACTTCCCCATCAGGCGACTTGCCCGCTCAAGATGCAACGCTTCGATCCCAGCTCTTTGCTGATGCGATGACCTGGAATAAGGATAGTCTGGGTGCAAGAGGCAGCAAGACCTATCGTCTCCTTGATCGCCAAGGCCAAACACTCGTCTATGAATGCCGGTATCACGTGGTCCCCTACCATGGAGAGACCGGCGTGCTGTTAGTCCTACAGGACGCCACCGAACATACGGAGTTGGTTCAGGAAGCCTCGCAGATTGCTCGCTTTCAATCCGTGCTGGCCCGCATCGGAACGCTTGCTGTCACCGATGCCCCGGCTCAGGAGCTGATGAACGAAGCCGTCCAAGATACGGCAGTGGCCCTCGGTGTGGAG
>Ga0224500_10001236_pt1 | contig 15538 bp, 9 predicted proteins | sample SF_Oct11_sed_USG_FD_168126 | JGI IMG/M metagenome (GOLD analysis project Ga0224500, IMG submission 168126) | Sediment microbial communities from San Francisco Bay, California, United States - SF_Oct11_sed_USGS_4_1 | ecosystem: Environmental > Aquatic > Marine > Sediment | place: USA: California... | reverse complement strand
CGCCCCGTCGCAGTTCGCTCGGCGTAGACGGACGTCGTCCCGGGCACCGCCTTCATGATCGTCTCGATCTTCTGGCCGAGCTGCTGGATGGTCGCCAGGTCCGGACCCATGATCTTGATGCCGACGGGCGTGCGGATGCCGGTTGCTAGCATGTCGATGCGGGTCTTGATCGGATAGCCCCAGGCGTTCGACACCCCCGGGAACTTCACCAGCGCGTCGAGTTCGGCCTTGAGCTTCTCCGGCGTCATGCCGTCCCGCCATTGATCGCGCGGCTTGAGCATGATCGTCGTTTCGAACATCTCGATCGGCGCCGGATCGGTGGCGGTCTCCGCGCGGCCGGCCTTGCCGAAGACACGCTCGACCTCGGGCACCGTCTTGATCAGGCGGTCGGTCTGCTGCAGCAGCGAGCGCGCGGCATCGGTCGAGAGCCCGGGCAGCGTCGTCGGCATGTAGAGCAGGTCGCCCTCGTCGAGTTCCGGCATGAACTCGCTGCCAAGCCGCGAGGCGGGCCACAGCGTCGCGAGCACGAACAGCGTCGCGCCGACGGTCACCGCCCATGGATGACGCAACGCAAGGGCGAGGAATGGCCTGTACGCCGCTGCTGCCGCGCGGTTCACCGGGTTCGCATTCTCGGGCCGGATCCGTCCGCGCACGAGGTACCAGATCAGCACGGGCACGAGCGTGATCGAGAGCAGTGACGCCGCCACCATCGCATAGGTCTTGGTATAGGCGAGCGGGGCGAACATGCGACCTTCCTGCGCTTCGAGCGTGAACACGGGCAGGAACGACAGCGCCACGATCATCAGCGAGAAAAACAGCGACGGCCCGACTTCGCGGCAGCCTTCGTAGATCGCTTCCATGCGCCGCGATTCGTTTGGCTCGTGCTCGAGCTTCTTGTGCACGTTCTCGATCATCACGATCGCCGCGTCCACCAGCGTGCCGATCGCGATCGCGATGCCGCCGAGCGACATGATGTTGGCGTTGATGCCCTGCGCGTTCATCACGATGAAGGCCGACGCCACGGCGATCGGCGTGACGATCACGACGATCAACCCCGAGCGCAGGTGGAACAGGAACACGAAGCAGACCAGCGCCACGACCAGGAACTCGTCGAGCAGCTTGCCCTTCAGGTGATCGACGGCGCGCTGGATCAGCGCGGACCGGTCGTACGTCTCGACGATTTCAACGCCCTGCGGCAGGCCCGCGCGCAGATCGTCGAGCTTGGCCTTGACCCGCCCGATGGTGTCGCGCGCATTGTCGCCGTTGCGCATGACGACCACGCCGCCGACCGCCTCGCCCTCGCCGTCGAGTTCGCCGATGCCCCGGCGCATCTCGGGCCCGAGCCGCACTTCGGCCACGTCCCGCAGCAACACGGCCGTGCCGCCCTTCGTCGCCATCACCGGAATGCGTTCGAGGTCGCCGATGCTCTTCACGTAGCCCGTGGCCCGCACCATGTACTCGGCTTCGGCCATCTCGACCACCGAGCCGCCGACTTCCTGGTTGCCCTCGCGAATCGCCTGCTCGACCATCATCAGCGAGATGCCGTAGCCGCGCAGGCGCAAGGGATCCACGACCACCTGGTACTGCTTGACCATGCCGCCGATCGTCGCCACCTCCGCGACGCCGTCGAGGGCCTGCAACTCGAACTTCAGGAACCAGTCCTGCAGGCTGCGCAGTTGCGCCAGGTCGTGACCGCCAGTGCGGTCGATGAGCGCGTACTGGTAGATCCAGCCCACGCCCGTTGCATCGGGTCCCAGCGCGGGCCGCACGCCCTCGGGCAACCGCGCAGTCGCCTGGCTAAGGTACTCCAGCACCCGCGAACGTGCCCAGTAAGGATCCGTGCCATCCGCGAACAGCACGTTGACGAACGAGTCGCCGTAGAACGAGTAGCCACGCACCGTGGTCGCGCCTGGCACGGACAGCAGCGCCGTGGTGAGCGGATAGGTGACCTGGTCTTCGACGACTCGAGGCGCCTGGCCGGGATACGGCGTACGCACGATGACCTGCACGTCAGAGAGGTCGGGCAGCGCGTCGACCGGGGTGCGCAGCACCGAGTACACGCCGATGGCCGTGAGCATGACCGTGAGCAGCAACACCAGCGCACGGTTCTCGAGCGAGGCGCGAATGATCCTGTTGATCATGGGAGCGCCTCAGTGCGCCGCGTGCGGGTCGGGTTGGGCCGCCGGCACCGGCGCAGTCGAGCCGTCATCCAGTCGATCGAGCCCCGCGCCCAGGTTCGCTTCCGAATCCAGCAGGAACTGCGCGGCCACGACGACGCGGTCACCTGCCTGCAGACCCTCGCGGATCGCGATACGGTCGCCGGCCTCGGCGCCCGCGACGACGTTGCGCGACGAGAACCGCCCGTCACCCAGTGCAACCACCACGCGGTCGCGCGTGCCGTTGCGGATCACGGCGCTGCGCGGGATGTGCAGCACCGCTGCACCGTCGGCCGCCATCAGGCTCACGGTTGCCAGCATGTTGGGCCGCACGTCCTGCGGCGGCGCATCCAGCACGATGCGGGCGCGCACGGTGCGCGTTTCCATGTTGAGTTCCGGATAGACGTACTCGACGCGACCGTGAATCGGCTGACCAGGCTGCGAGGGGAACCGGACCTCGGCGTGCGTGCCCTGCCTGACCCAGGCCGACTGGGACTCCGGCACCTCCGCGACGACCCACAGGCTGCCCAGCTCCGTAATCGTCATCGCCGACATCTCGGGAGTCAGCATCGCGCCCTCGCGCGCCTCGAGTTCGGTGATCACGCCCGAGATCGGCGCGTAAAACGCGACCCTGCCCGCGGCGCGACCGGATTTTGCCAGCCGCTCGGCCGTGCCTGCGTCGAGCCCGACTGCGCGCAACCGGTCGCGCGACGCGTCGATCAACTCAGGATTGCCGATCTTGAGCGCGTCCAGGTATTCCTGCTGCACGCTCTCGAGCATCGGTGAGTACAGCGTGAAGAGCAGCTGGCCCGCCTTGACGGTCTCGCCCATCGCGCGCACCGAGAGCCCTTCGACCCAGCCTTCGGCCCGCGGGCGGACCTGCTGCACTCTGCGCTCGTCGAACTGCACGTAACCGACGACATCGCCCCGCCGTGGCAGGCTGCCGCGAACCACGGGTTCCGTGCGCACGCCGAGATTGTTCATGACCGCCGGCGAGATGCGTACCTCGCCGCCGACGGCCTCGGCGTAGACCGGCACGTAGTCCATGCCCATTTCATCCTTCGCCGGCACCGGCGAGCGACGGTTGGGATCCATCGGGTTGCGGTAGTAGAGCGGCTTGCCCGCGGTTGCGGTCGGCGGAGGCGTGGCATCCGGCGAGGGCTCAACCCTGACCAGCGTCATGCCGCAGATCGGGCACACACCCGGCTCGTCGCGGATGATGTCGGGGTGCATCGGGCACCGGTACTTCGGGTTGGTGTGCTTCAGCGCGTGCTCGGCCAGCGAGTCGTCGGCGGCAGTGCGCAGGGGCTCGCCCGGCTGCTGCTTCGAGCAGCCGACGAGGACGAATGCGAGCAACAGGATGCCGGCAAGGCGGCCCAGTGAGCGGTTCATCGTGCGTCACCTGCAAAGTAGTCGATTTCGTGCTGCGCCAGCGCGCGATCGGCGGCCAGGCGCAGGTGTTTCATCCGGGTCTCGAGCGCGATCCGGCGGGCCATGACGACCTCGTCGATCATCGCGCGATTGGAGCGCCAGCCGAGCAGCGCCGCGGTCACCGACTGCTCTGCCAGCGGCAACAGGTCCGATTCGTAGAAGCGCTCGAGCTCGGCCGTGCGGTGCGCGGCGTTCCATGCCTCCGCGAGCATCGCCTGCATTTCGCGCGTGTGATCTTCGTGCCGCTCGTTGAGACCCTGCGCCTCGAGCCTGGCGGCGCTGACTCCGCGATCCTGGCGATCGCCGCGAAAGAGTGGCAGGCCAACGGTCACCATCGCGCTCAGCATGTCCGGGCGCGCCATGCCGTCCGGCGCGTTCTGCCGGAAACCGTAGCTGACATCGAGCATCCACGCGGGTTTGCGCAGCTCGCGCGCCACGTCTTCCGCCGTGCGTGCGGCGTCGATGCGGCGCATGTAATCGAGCTGCGCCGGATGCGCGGCGAGTCGCGCCTCGAGCGTCGCGAGCGGTTCGAGTTCGGACCGTGGCGAGAGCCCCGCCGGCTGTGCGCGTGCGGCCTCGTCGGCACCAAGCCAGAACGACAACTGTGAGCGGTACATCGCATCGTCACGGTCGAGATCGAGCTGCTGCTCGCGCAGCATCGCAGCGTCGAGACCGGCCTGCAGCACGTCGAGCTGCTTGCCCTCGCCCGTCGCGTAACGGGCCCGCGCGGACTGGCGCATCTGCTCGACCCAGCTGGCCTGCTCGAGGAGCAGCGCTTGCGCGGCGCCCAGATAGGCCAGTTGCGTCCATAGCTTGCGCACCTCGCGCCGCACGATCCGCTCGCGGTCGAGTGCGGTCGCGTCCATGGCCGTCGCGAGTTGCTCCATCTGCCTGCGCGAGAGGCGGCGTGACTTGCCGGGCTGGAACTCCTGGACGACGCCCACTTCGAGCATCGTCATGTCCTCTGCGTCGAGGCTGAAGGAATCCACCGGCACGTTGACCGCGCCGACGCGCAACTGGGGATCCATCAGTTCGCCGTCCATGACGGCGCGCTCGCGCATCGCCGCGCCTTGCGCACGCATCTCGCGCAGCATCGCGTCGCGATCGATCGCGATGCGTTCGGATTCGGCCAGGGTGAGCCCTGCGGCCGCGGCCTGCGACGGCAACGGCCCGCCGGCGAGCGCCAATGCGAGCGTCAATACGCCCGCGAAACGGTTTGGAAACGAGATCATGCCAGCACTCCGAATGGTCACAGCGCGCCGGCGGCCGGGCCGCTGGCGGTCAGACGACGAAGGGAGTGCGGGCTACTTCAGGAACCGGCAGAAACTGACGGCGAGAGACGTATGCGCCGCCGGAGCAAGGACCAGCGCGTTGATCGATTCCGATGCGGATTGCACCGCATCGGCCGGGACGAAAAGCACGAGCGACGGCGGTGGAACCAGCAATGCGGCGGCCAAGCCCACGCGCAAATCGACTTGCGGATCATGCGGGAACGAGCAGACAGCCTGGTCGGCGCCCGGTTCCGACTGCGGTGGCGGGCAATACGGGCAGTGCTCACCCGGCGCCATCACCATGCCATCGGGCATGGACGCCCCGGACGGCGCCGGATCGACGGACGATGCAGTCACCATCCCCGACTGGGAATCGAGCGCCATCACGCACGGAATCGCCGCGAACTGCAGCCACGTCAGGCAGAACGCCGCCAGCACGACCCGCGACAGGGTGCGCTGCTTGCGACGGAACCAGTGGAGGGCTGCGGGTTGCATTCCGGACTCGGTCAAGAAGTGCCTGAAACCTACCCCGCTCAGACCAGCGAGGCAAGCCAAATGCTCCGCGGAGGGGGTAAAACCTGCGGCAAGTCCCTAGTCGCGTGCCAGAATCGCCCGATGACCCGCTTACCCATCGCAGCGGCCTGCGCCTCCTTGTCCTGCCGGACCTTCCTGTCCTTCCTGCCCTTCCTGTCCTTCCTCCCCTTTACGACAGGCTGCAGCCGTGAACCCGCGCAGCCCCCTCCCTGGCTGGGCGCAGCGACGCCCGTCGCCACGCCGGCGGCGCCCGGTGCGAGGTTTCCAAACCTGGCCTCCGCCGCTGACGGCCAGACGGTCGTGATGAGTTGGCTGGAACCCGGCGCCGGGGACGACTTCCGCCTGCGCTATGCAGAGTGGCAGCGCACCGGGCACTGGGGCACACCGCTCGAAGTTTCATCCGGCAAGGACTGGTTCATCAACTGGGCCGACTTCCCGTCCGTCGTCCCGGCGAATGACGGGCCCTGGACCGCGCACTGGCTGCAGCAGAAGCCGGGCGGTGTGTATGCCTACGACGTGATGACGCGGCTCAGCGCCGACGGCGGCCATACGTGGAGCGAGCCGCACTCGCCGCACGACGATGGCACGGCCACCGAGCACGGCTTCGTCTCGCTCGCAAACATCGGCGGCCGTCCGTACGGCGTCTGGCTCGACGGGCGCAAGACCGCGGGCGAAGGCCACGATCACGGCGCGGACGATCACGCTGCGGCACAAGGCGCGATGACGTTGCGCGGCGCCGTGCTGACGCCCGCAGGCGCAATCGACGGCAGCGAAATCGACGCGCGTGTCTGCGACTGCTGCCAGACGGACGTGGCAGTGAGCGGGGCCGCGCTGCTCGTCGTGTACCGCGATCGCAGCGAGGACGAGACACGCGACATCCAGGCCGCACGGCTCGAGAACGGCGTGTGGACGACACCGGTCACCGTGCATGCCGACGGGTGGCGCATCGACGCGTGCCCGGTCAACGGGCCCGCCGTGGCGGCGCGCGGCGACGCAGTGGCGGTCGCCTGGTTTACGGCTCCGGACCAGCCGCGCGTGCGCGTGGCCTTCTCCGCGGACGGCGGGCGAACGTTCGGCCCGCCGCTCGAGGCGGCGAGCGGCAGAGTCGTCGGTCGCGTCGACGTCGTGCTGCTGCAGGACGGGCGAGCCGTGGTCAGCTGGCTTGCCGAAACCGTCGACGGCGCCGTGATCCGCGCCCAGCCTTTCAACCGCACCGGCGCAGCGGATGCTGCCCGGGACATCGCGACATCCAACGTCGCCCGTTCTTCAGGCTTTCCGCAGATGGTCCAGGCGGCGAACGGCCTGCTGTTCGCATGGACCGAGAATGGCGCCATCCCGGCGGTCCGCACGGCCTTCGCGCCGCTGCACTGACCTGCACGTGCGGTCCCGGCGCAGGGGCCGCTGTGCTAGCATTTCAACCCCGTTTTTCACCAAAACCAGACCCCTCGGAGCCAGGTGATGTCCACCGCGGTCCAGCTCAACGTGCCCCCGCAGGGCCAGAAGATCACGATCTCGAACGGGAAGCTCGTCGTTCCCGACCAGCCCATCGTGCCGTTCATCGAAGGCGACGGCACGGGCGCCGACATCTGGCGGGCCTCGGTGCGCGTGCTGGACGCGGCGGTCGCCAAGGCCTACGGCGGCAAGCGCAGGATCCACTGGATGGAGGTCTATGCCGGCCAGAAGGCGAACGACCTCTTCAACACCTGGCTGCCCGACGAGACCGTCGAGGCCTGCCGCGAATACCTGGTCTCGATCAAGGGCCCGCTGACGACGCCGATCGGCGGCGGCATCCGCTCGCTGAACGTCGCGCTGCGCCAGCTGCTCGACCTCTACGTCTGCCTGCGCCCGGTGCGCTGGTTCAAGGGCGTGCCCTCCCCGGTCAAGGCGCCGGAGAAGGTGGACATGGTGATCTTCCGTGAGAACACCGAGGACATCTACGCCGGCATCGAGTTCGAGCAGGGCAGCCCCGAGAACGAGAAGTTCAAGCAGCTGCTCAAGGAAGCCTTCCCGAAGCTCTACGGCAAGATCCGTTTTCCGGATACGTCGGGCATCGGCATCAAGGCCGTCTCGCGGGAAGGCACCGAGCGTCTCTTCCGCGCCGCGATCGAATACGCGCTCGTCAACAAGCGCAAGAGCGTGACGATCGTGCACAAGGGCAACATCATGAAGTTCACGGAAGGCGCCTTCCGGAACTGGTGCTATGCCCTCGCCGAGCGCGAATTCGCCGGCCAGACCTACACCTGGGACCAGTGGGAGCGCACCAAGGCCGCGAAGGGCGAGAAGGCCGCCAGCGCCGAGCAGGCCGCGGCGCAGGCCGCCGGCAAGGTGATCATCAAGGACGCCATCGCCGACATCACGCTGCAGCAGGTGCTGACGCGCCCGGAGGAGTTCGACGTCATCGCGACGATGAACCTGAACGGCGACTACCTCTCCGACGCGCTCGCGGCGCAGGTGGGCGGCATCGGCATCGCCCCGGGCGGCAACGTCAACTACATGACGGGCCACGCGGTGTTCGAAGCCACGCACGGCACGGCGCCGAAGTACGCCAACCTCGACAAGGTGAACCCGGGCTCGGTAGTCCTGTCGGGCGAGATGATGCTGCGCTACATGGGATGGTTCGAGGCGGCAGACGCCATCATCGCCGCGATGGACAGGAGCATCGGCCAGAAGACGGTCACTTACGATTTCGCGCGCCTCATGCCCGGGGCCACCGAAGTGAAGTGCAGCGAATTCGGCGACGTGCTGATCCGCAACCTCTGAGCAGATCAGGGCCGGGCCGGGCGGCGCCAGGAACGTTTCGACGATGAACCTGACCGTCGCGCAGACCTCCTCCCGTGACACGCTGGTCGCCGACTGCGCCCGGCTGCTGGTCGACGCGTTCGCGGACTACAACGCGGAATTCCGCTCGGTCACGCAGCGCGCGCCGCAGCATTTCGAGGAGCGGGACTGGCGGGCCAGCCAGAAAGACGCGGTGGAGCGCATCGAGCTCTACGACAAGTACGTCACGGGCAGCGTCGAGCTCATGCGCCAGCGCCTGGGCGAGGACGTGCACGAGCGTGCCATCTGGTCGAGCGTCAAACGCCGGTTCGACGAGATCATCGATCCGCTGCCGGACAACGAGTTCATCAAGACGTTCTTCAGCTCGGTCACGCGCAAGACCTTCGGCACGGTCGGCGTCGATCCGGCGGTCGAGTTCATCGCGCTCGACCTCGACCCGCTCGGCAACGTGCGCACGCACGTCGAGACCAAGGTCTACGCCAACCGTGGCGACATCGAACTGCTGGCCGAGGAACTGCTGGCCGATTTCAGCTTCCGCACGCCCTATCGCGACTTCGAGCACAGCGTCAAGATGATCGCCGGCGAGGTGAAGGCCCTCGTCAATTCCGGCCAGGAGCGCCGCGCGATCGAATCGGTCGAGGTCATCAAGAAGGTCTTCTACCAGATGACGCGCGCCTACCTCGTCGGGCGCATCAATGGCCGCGGCTGGACGATGCCGTTCGTGGTCTCGCTGCGCAACGGCGACAGCGGCGTGGTGGTAGACGCCATCATGCTCGAGGAAAGCACGGTCAGCGTGCTCTTCAGCTTCACGCGCTCGTATTTCCACGTCGACCTCGCGCACGTCGGCGAAGTCGTCAAGTTCCTGAAGACCATCCTGCCGCGCAAGCGGGTCAGCGAGCTCTTCACCGTGCTCGGCCGGGCCAAGCAGGGCAAGACCGAGCGCTACCGCGAACTGTTCAGCCACCTGCAGCAGTCGGACGACGACTTCGTGCTGGCGCCGGGCGAACGCGGGCTGGTGATGGTCTGCTTCACGCTGCCGTCATTCGACGTCGTGTTCAAGCTGATCCGCGACAAGTTCCCGTACCAGAAGAACATCCTGCGCGAGGACGTGCTGACCAAGTACGAGCTCGTCTTCAAGCACGACCGCGCCGGCCGCCTGGTGGACGCGCAGGAGTTCAAGAGCATCAAGTTCCCGCGCGCGCGCTTCTCGCGCGAGCTGCTGGAGGAGCTCGAGCAGGAAGCCGCCCGCACCGTGCACTTCGAAGGCGACGACGTCATCATCGACCACGTGTACATCGAGCGGCGCATGACCCCGCTCAACCTGTACCTGCGCTCGGCCAGCCGGGAGGAGGCCGAAAAAGCCGTGATCGAATACGGGCAGGCCATCCGCGACCTCGCCGTCACCAACATCTTCCCGGGCGACCTGCTGCTCAAGAACTTCGGCGTGACGCGGCACGGGCGCGTGATCTTCTACGATTACGACGAGCTGTGCCTGGTCACGGATTGCCGCTTCCGCGAGATCCCGCAGTCGCAGCACGACGAGGACGACATGCGCGCGGACGCCTGGTTCTACGTCGGCGAGAACGATGTGTTCCCCGAGACGTTCATAAATTTCCTCGGATTCGATCCGCAGCTGAAGCAGGTGTTCCTCGACGCGCATGCCGAGGTGCTGACCGCCGAGTGGTGGCGCGGCATCCAGGAGCGCCTGCGGGAGGGCGAACTGCTCGAAGTCCTGCCCTACCACCGGCACCGTGTCCGGGTCTTCAGCAGCCTGTAACGCCGTCGCACGCACGGGCTGGACACTTCACCGATGGACACCGCACGCGCCCGCGCACCGCTCTGGCTGCTCGCACTGCTCTGCCTGATGGCTCTTGCGTTCCAGGGCACGCGGGGCATCTGGGAACCCGACGAAGGCCGCTACAGCTCGGCCGGCATCAACATGCACGAGAGCGGCGACTGGCTCATCCCCACCATCGACGGCAAGCATCCGCACCTGACCAAGCCGCCGGTGACGTACTGGGCGCTGGCCGCGAGTTTTGCCGCGCTCGGCCACAACGAATGGGCGGCGCGCCTGCCAGGCGCGCTCGCGTACATCGGTACGGGACTGTTCGTATTCGGCCTCGGCCGCCGGCTCTGCCCGCAGCAGCCGTGGCTGCCCGCCCTGGCCTGGGGCCTTTCGTTCGCGCCGGCCATCGCTTCGAACATCGTCTCGACCGACCCCTTGCTGGTCCTGTTCGAGACGGCGGCAATGTATGCCTTCGTCGAGGCGTGGTACCGCGAGGGGCCCGATGCCCGGCGCTGGTTCGTGCTCATGTGGCTGGGCTGGGGCCTCGCGTTCATGACCAAGGGGCCGCCGGGGCTGCTGCCGCTCCTGGCGATGATGCTCTACCTGGGCATCCACGATCGGCCACGCCTCCGGTCGATGTTCGTGCCTGCCGGGCTGCTTTCGTTCGCCGTCGTCGGGTTCACGTGGTTCGGCGTCGTGGTTGCGCAGCAACCCGACCGGCTCGGCTACTTCCTCGGCTACGAGGTGTACGACCGGGTCTTCACGGCAGCCCATGACCGCAATGCGCAGTGGTACGGCGCGTTCGAGGTCTACGTCCCGATGCTCATCGTCGGCACGCTGCCGTGGTCGCCGCTGGCGATCATCGCGGCCGGCGGCCCGGCCGCTGCCTGGCGCACGTTCAGGACCCGCTTGCGGGAGCGCAATCGCGACTGGCTGCTGCTGGCGTACTGGCTGCTGCTGCCGCTCGCGGTGTTTTTCCTCGCGCGCTCGAGACTGCAGCTCTATGTACTGCCGCTGTTCGTCCCGCTCGCACTCATGATGGCGCGCGCGCTGACGGGATCGCGCCAGGCCACACGCCGGCGGCTGGTGTGGATCGCGGGCCTCACCCTCGCCGCCCTGGTCACGCTCAAGGGTGTGCTGGCGTACTGGCACACGGACCGGGACGCGCGCCATATCGCATCGCAGGTCGCGACGCTCCTGCAGGGTCGTGCAGTGGACCGCATCGTGTTCGTCGGCATGCGTCCGTACTACGGCCTGAATGTCTATCTCGACGTGCCGATCGAAGGCGTCCAGCTCGGCGAGCACCGGTTCGAGTATTCGAAGTACTTGACCCAAGACAGCCTCTGCGACGAAGTCCGGGACAAGGAGCGGGACGTCTTCGCGATCAAGGCGCTGCGCACGGAAAAGTTCGACGCCGCCCTGGCGGCCTGCGGCGCGATGCCGGCGCCGATCGGCACGGTCTTCGCGGACGGCAACGACATCCGGTTCTTCGTGGTCGCGCGCGCGACTCGGTAGCTGTTTCGGGCTAGGATTGCCCTTGACGACCCGTGGCCTGCTGTCCAACGGACCTGGCGCAGGTCATCGTTCGCCCAGGGAGGAAGACGGATGAAACCGATGACCAGGCTCGCACGCCTGCTCGCAGCCGCGTTGCTGCTCGGGCTCGCCGCGACGGCGGCCGCACAGGATTCCAACATCACCCAGCCGATCCCGGAACTCGAGCGCCTGCTCGCCGCCGAGCCGCTGGTCATTGCGCAGGCCGAGATCAGCCGGCCCAAGGCCAAGGGCGACATCACGCTCAAGGCGGAAGTCTCCCTCGGCGGCGCCCCGCCGTTGCGCGTCAAGCTGCGCAAGGCCGAACCCGGCGCCGACTCGTTCAACAACGTGCCGCGTTACGACCTCGCGGCTTACGAGTTGCAGAAGCTCTTCATCGATCCCGCCGAGTACGTGGTGCCGCCGACGGCGTTGCGCTTCATTCCGCGCGCCGATTTCGCGAAGTACCAGCCCGACGTGGCGCGGACCTTTGCGTCCGCCGACCAGGTGCTGGCCGTGCTGCAGTACTGGCTCAGCGACATCCTGGTGATCGCCGACGTCTACAATCCCGCCCGCTTCGACGCGGACCCGCTGTATGCACGTCACATCGGGCAACTGAACGTGCTCACCTACCTGATCAGGCACCGCGATTCGAACGCCGGGAATTTCCTCATCGGCAAGGCCGCGACGGGCGCCCGCGTGTTCTCGATCGATCACGGCGTCGCGTTTGCCTCTGGGGAAAGCGACCGCGGCGAGGCATGGAAGGACATCCGCGTCAATCGTCTGCCGGCCGACACGGTCGCGAGACTTCGCACCATCACCGTGCCGGTGCTCGAACAGCGCCTCGGCGTGCTGGCGCAATGGCAGCTCGAAGGCGATCGCTACGTCCCCGCCGCGCTCGGGCCCAACCTGTCTCCCTACCGCGGGGTAAGGCGCGAGGGCAAGGATCTGCAGATGGGACTCACGAAGAGCGAAATCTCCGCGGTGAATCGCCTGCTTGTCCGGCTGCTGCAGCGCATCGATGCAGGCGAGATCGCCGTCGTGGCCGCCCCGGATCAAGGAGCGCAGGAATGAGCAGCCGCCGTCTGGCAGGGTTCGCGCTCGCGTCGTTGCTCGGTGTCGCTGCAGTCGCCGGCATCGCCCGGCCGGTACCGGCGGTGGCTCAGTCGGCGCAGGTGCAATGGAGCGGCGTGGATCGAGTGGTCGCGTTCGCCGACGTGCACGGCGCCTACACCGAACTGATCACGCTGCTCCGCGAAACCGGCATCGTCGATGCGCAGGACCGCTGGGCGGCTGGACGGACGCACGTCGTGAGCCTCGGCGACCTGCTCGACCGCGGCGCCGATTCGCGCCAAGTCATGGACCTGCTGATGCGGCTCCAGGGTGAGGCCCGGGCGGCCGGCGGGCAGCTGCACGTCGTGCTCGGCAACCACGAAGCGATGAACGTGCTCGGCGACCTGCGCTACGTGGACGTCGGCGAATACGCTTCGTACGCGGACACCGAATCCGCGACCGAGCGCGCAAACCTGCGCAAGGCCTGGGAGGCGACCCAGGGCGCCGGCTCCGGGCCCGCTTTCGACCAGAAGTTCCCGCCTGGGTACTTCGGTCACCGCGCCGCGCTGTCGCCCGGGGGCAAGTACGGCCAGTGGCTGCTGTCGCTGCCTGTCGCCATCGCGATCAACGACACGCTCTTCATGCACGCCGGACCGTCCAGCGTCCTGCGCGGCATGAGCCTGCAGGAACTCAACCTGCGCTACCGTACCGCGCTCACCGAATACCTGGGACTCGCCGACCGGCTCATGCAGGCCCGGCTGTTGCAGTCCGGCGACGAATTCCACGCCCGCCCGCAGCTGGCCCGGGAACGCCTCGCGGTGCGGACGGCAGCTGCGACGGCGAGCGGCGGGACGGCCGATGGCGCGCTGACCGGCGCAGTGCAGCGCTTCGAGGCGGCCGACAACGACGCCCTGCTCTCCCCGGACGGCCCCAACTGGTATCGCGGCGCCGCGCTGTGCAACGAAGCAGCGGAAGCCGACGTGCTGCTGCCGCTGCTGCAGCAGTTCGGGGTGACGCGACTGGTCGTCGGACACACTCCCACGCGCGACTTGCGCGCGGTCACGCGCTTCGACGGGCGCGTCGTGAAGCTCGACGCCGGCATGAACCGCGCCGCATACAAGGGCCGTGCGGTTGCGCTCTACCTGCAGCCCTCCGGACTCAGCGTGCGTTACGCGGGCGAACCGGACGCCACGCCGCTGCAACCGGAAGGCCTCTTCGTCGCGCCCAACGAACTCGACGATGCCAGCGTGCTGGCGGCACTGAGCGGCGGCGAAGTCACCGTCTCGGGTCCGCGAGGCCCTAACGAGCTGAACGTCTCGGTGAGTCATGCGGGCAAGCGCATTCCCGCGATCTTCCAGGTACGCAACGCCGCGGCGGCGCGCAAGGAGATCGCGGCATACAGGCTCGACCGGCAGCTCGGGCTCGGCATCGTGCCGGTCACCGTCGAGCGCGAGGTGCAGGGCCAGCGGGGCGTGCTGCAGGGGCGCCCGCTCAAGTGGGTGACGCAGACCGAGGTGCAACAGCAGCAGACGCGCGGCGGCGGCTGGTGCGGCGCCGAGCCGCAGTTCCAGCTCGTCTATGCGTTCGACACGCTGATCGGCAACGAGGGCCGCACGCCCGATGCGTTGCTGTTCGACTCCAGCGCCTGGTACGTCTACGTGACGGCGCACGATCGCGCATTCGGCTCGTCGAAGTCGCTGCCCGCCTATCTCAAGGCGCGGCCGCCTGCGACGGGCGCCGAGTTTCGTCGTCGAGCCGCAGGGCTGAACGAGGCCAATCTCGCGACGTCGCTGGGCGAACTGGTCGACGCGAAGGGACGCAAGGCGATCCTGGAACGTCGCGATGTGCTGCTGGCGCTGCCGGCGGTGGCGGGTGCGGCAGCGAAGGGCCCCTGACGCGAACACAGCCACGGGGCAGGTTCCCTGGCACACCTTGAGCGGGGGTCGGCATCAGGTCATCACGAACCGCCTGACGACGAACGTGGCTCGCGCCTCGAGCCCGTCGACGTCGCTCGCGATCACCGCGATGCGCAGTTCGTCGATCTCGACGTCGACCGGCACCGTGCCGGTGAACGTCCGCTGACGCGCGTCGAACCGCACCCAGCGTGGCAACGGCGTGCCGTCATCGCAGCAGGCGCGCAGGTTCAGCACGTCGCCGGGGTCCGCGTCCCGGAATGCGGTCGGCGAGACGGGGTGCAGGAACGGCTGGCCGGGCGCAAAGACCAGGTCGGGAATTTCCTCGGCCGCCTCGGGCGCCACGTTCATGATGTTTTCGAGCGCCTTGCGGCTGAAGCCGCGGCCGATCGCGACCGCAAGCGCAATCCACGCGAATGCCAGCACCAGGTTCAACACCGCGAACTTCGGCGCATCCCAGTGCAGGTGATTGAGGCCCACGTAGACAGCCAGCGCCTGGATGAGGTCGCCGAACCGCCAGAAGAAGGTGTCGATGGCGGTCTTGCCGTCGTACTTCGCGTCGCGGTCCACGGGCAGGAACAACGCCTGCCGCGTCGTGTTCATCAGCGAATAGTCGACGCTGTTCTCCGCGACCTTGATCCAGCGCACGAGCGTGAAGATCGGCACGAAGCCGCCGAGGATCGGCGCCAGCGCGAGCGTGCCGTAGGCGGCCGCGACGATGATCGGGTGGATCAGCAGCGCCCCGCGCACACCGACCGCCTGGTAGATGCGCGAGACCAGGAACAACTGGATGCCGAGGCTGACCAGCGTCACCCAGAAATTGAAATCGCCGTAGAACGCCGTGATGAGCGTGCCCATGTCGAGCGTGCCCGCGCTCGCCGCGACCCGCGCGGCGGCGTCCGCCTTGACGAAATCAGCAAGGATGAATTCGCCCGTCGAGTTGATCCAGTTGAGCAGCACGACGAGCAGCGCGATCAGCAGCAGGTAACGGTCGCGCATGACGAGACCGATGCCGCCGAGCAGTCTCGGCACCGGGCGGCCGTGCTCCGCCGAAATCGCGCGCGAGCCTTCCGGCACCGCCGCACG
>Ga0224500_10001235_pt1 | contig 15541 bp, 8 predicted proteins | sample SF_Oct11_sed_USG_FD_168126 | JGI IMG/M metagenome (GOLD analysis project Ga0224500, IMG submission 168126) | Sediment microbial communities from San Francisco Bay, California, United States - SF_Oct11_sed_USGS_4_1 | ecosystem: Environmental > Aquatic > Marine > Sediment | place: USA: California... | reverse complement strand
ATTGTGAATGCTGACATCAGCGGAACGGCTGCAATTGCGGGAACGAAAGTCGCACCCTCCTTTGGTACGCAAAACATTTCTACTACAGGGTCACTCAATACAGGGCCAATAACGACTACCAATCTCGCTTCTATTAATGCGGTAACCTATACCTGGCCGAATGCGCAGGGGGCGTCTGGTACGGTGCTCACAAACGGCGGAACAGGGACACTTACTTGGTCACCAGGATCAACAGGAACAGTAACCAGTGTAACCGCTGGCACTGGATTGACCGGAGGTCCTATTACCACCACCGGCGCACTTTCCGTAGATGTGGGAACGACGGCGAATAAAATCGTTCAACTAGATGGTGCCGGAAGGCTTCCGGCCGTTGATGGATCCCAGTTGACCAATATACCTGTGGGTACAGTTGCAGATGGTTCAATTACAGGAGGCACAGCTGGTGCAGGCGTTAAGATTGCGGCAGGAACAATTACGAATGCGAACATTGCCGGTTCAGCGAATATCGCCGCCACCAAGTTGGCGAGTACAGTGGTTTTGGATACGGAGGCACCCAACGCGGCAGGCGATATCAATGGAGATTTTTCTTCTGGTCTTCAGATCAAAGCAGGGACTATTGTAAATGCTGACATCAGTGGAACGGCTGCGATTGCGGGAACGAAAGTCGTACCCTCCTTTGGTGCACAAAACATTTCCACCACTGGATCACTTAATACGGGTGCAATAACGACTACGAATCTGGCCTCCATAAATGCGGTAACGTATGCCTGGCCAGGTGCGCAGGGGGCGTCGGGTACGGTGCTCACAAACGGCGGAACGGGAACCCTAACATGGGCACCAGGATCAACGGGAACAGTAACAAGTGTGACCGCAGGAACTGGATTAACAGGAGGCCCCATTACCACAACAGGAGCGCTCTCCGTAGATGTGGGAACCACGGCGAATAAAATTGTTCAGTTAGATGGTACCGGAAGACTACCAGCAGTTGATGGCTCACAACTAACGAACCTTCCTGTTGGCAGTGCCTGGAACCTGAGCGGGAACACAGGCTCCACTCCTGGCACTGATTTCATTGGAACAACGGATGCGCAGGATTTAGTTTTCAAAACCAACAACACAGAAAGACTAAGGGTTACGCAGAATGGATTCTTAGGGATTGGCACACTTACACCCGGCGTTAAACTTGAGATTTTTGGGAGCGGGACGGGCTTCCGCCATACAGATGGGACAATAACAGTGGAATCTCAAGTTGGGGGCACAGAAGCGTATTTTGGAACAACAACGGCAAATCATAACTTCCATCTTCTGGCGGGCGGCGTTGACCAAATGATCATTCGTGCGGATAATGGGAGCGTTGGATTTGGAAGAAATCCAACCAACCAGAAACTTGAAGTTGGAGGCGGAGTATATATTGATGGAAACCTAGGCCTTGGAACACCAACACCTGCCGCCAGGCTGGATGTTGCAGGAACTGTAAAGATTGTTGACGGGACGGAAGCCGCGGGCAGGGTCCTCACTTCTGATGCCAGCGGATTGGCTTCCTGGCAGCCAGCTGGGGCAGGCAGCGGATGGACACTTGTTGGAAATGGAGGTACCGTTGATGGAACAAACTTTATTGGCACAACTGATCTTAGACCGATCAACTTCAGGGTAAACAACGACAAAGCTGGTCGGATTTCAACCAATGATACCGGCGGTATATTCTATGGCTGGAAAGCAGGTGAAGGTCAAATTGAAGGTTCAGCGATCTATAATACCGGCATTGGTACCAAGGCCCTATGGCTGAATGCGACTGGAAGTCAAAATACGGCGATAGGACAGGGGGCGCTCCTGGCAAACACTGGTTCCAATAACTCTGCATTGGGTCAGGGAGCTTTAAGCCAAAACCTCGCTGGAAACAACAACACAGGTATCGGAGCACTTGCCCTGCTGAGCAACACAACAGGTTCCGGCAATACCGCAATTGGCGAGGCTGCTGATGTAACTGGCTCTGCGTTCACCAATGCCACAGCTATTGGCTTCAATGCTAAAGTGGGTGCCAGTAGCGCTCTTGTACTTGGCGGGACAGGTTTGTACGCCGTAAATGTTGGGATTGGTACTACTATCCCTAACTATACGCTTGATGTTAGGGGAACCATTGGCAGTAACGTAACGCTGTATCACAGTGATTTGAGGTGGAAAAATAATATATCAACATACGAAAATGCTCTTGGCAAAATTCTTCAAATAAGAGGTGTGAAATATAACTGGCGGACATCAGAATTTAAAAACATGGGATTTGACGAGGGAATCCAGATTGGATTTATTGCGCAGGAAATAGAAAAGGTCTTTCCGGAACTTGTCGATACCGGTGCGGACGGATATAAGTCAGTGAAGTATGCAAATTTCACAGCCCTACTGGTAGAAGCTGTTAAGGATCAACAAAATCAAATTGAGAAATTGAAGTCTGATTTGGGTCGGGTTACAAAAGAAAAGGAAGTGCTAGAATCGAAAGTCACCTCATTTGAACTACAGCAAGAGTCCATTCAAAAAGATGTTGAGGAATTAAAGAAAATATTAGGGATGAAGGCATCTACTAACTGATTCTTATGAGCACTAAATTAACTTCTATTTTCTTCGGAATAGTCTTTTGCACTGCCACTGTGCAGGCACAGATCACTATTGGCGGCAAAAGCTCCCTCGCAGCAAAAGGCGAAATTAGTGCGAATGCCTCGTTTAGCAATGCGAGCTCTCTCGTTGACTTTTCCGCTGCGCAATTATTTCTAACGGGCACCAACCAATCACTCAGTACAGCCGAACCGCTAACTTTTCTTGCTTTAACTGTAGACGGTGGAGGCAACAAAACGATAAAGGGTGAATGGACCATTTCGCGCGAGTTAAGTTTTGTCCGGGGAATTCTTTCCAGCGGTGCAGGTAAGCTTACCTACACTGGCGTTACCACACTGAACGGTAGCACCAACTCGTTTGTAGACGGCACCTTGTATCAGCGTGGTACAGGGGTTCTGTTTTTCCCCATTGGTGTGGCCGACACATATTTACCTATGTCGCTGAACGATGTGCGGGATGGCGCTGCCGAAATCGGTGTCACAGGTTTCACTGCAGGCGCCAATCTTACGCTTCCTGCAGACCTCACCAGTATTACCACCAATCGCTACTGGGAATTATCCGGGTCACCTGGTTCTTCCAGTGCTTCGCTCTATGTGCCTGGCTCCTCCGTTGATGGATTACCTGGGTTAGTAGTCGTGCAGGCTGACAATGCTAACAATGCTACGGCCATAAGTTTGCGCGGAGGAATCACTGGTGACTTTGTAACAAGCTTTTCTCCTGTTACGAAACCCATTCTTACCATCGGCGTTGGTGAAAAAGTTGATCTCCAGATTCATGACCTGATCAGTCCCTTTACAGCAGATGGTTACAATGACAGGCTCCAAATCGTGAATGTCGATATGACCGGCGACAATAAAGTTACCCTACTGGACCGCTGGGGTGTAGTGGTGAAGGAATGGAAGAATTTTCGAAATGATGATGAGAGCTTTGATTTCAGCAAGCTTAGTCCGGGGAATTATATCTGCGTATTGGAATATCAGCTCACCTCGGATTCTCCAAAGGAAAAGTTAAGTCAAATGATCACCATATTAAAAAGGTAACCGATGAGAAGAATCTTAAACATTTTTCTGGTGGTCTGCTTATTAAGCTTTCAGGGTGTGGCACAGGATATTCCACTGTTCAGCCAGAAGCTGACGAATTCATTTATCTATAATCCCTCCCTTGCTGGCCATACGTTTGGCTCCGCTACGTACGCCTACAGGCAGAACTATTCTAATGTTCCTGGAGCGCCAAAAGAGCATTTTCTCAGCATGCATACCCCGTTTGCCAATCACAAAATGGGTGTCGGTGTAAACTTGTTTCAGGAGGATGTAAATTTCATCCGCAATACCTTTGTCTCCATTGCGGGAGCATATCACCTCCATTTTAACCGTTATAATATTCTTTCCCTGGGTGTTAGTGGGGAATATAATATCACGAAACAGAACGGAAATTCCAATAGCGATCTCAGGGACCCGGTATTAAACCAGTTGCAAAACGGAGACCCCAATTATGACTTTTCCTTCGGTGCAAATTATCAGACGCGTCATTTCAAAGCAGGGTTTGCCCTGAACAGATTATCTACTGCGTGGATCAAAAAAGAAACTTCCAACCTAACGAATTATTTTTCAGGATATGTTCAGGGGCTGATTCCGATGCGTGGAGGAGATGACCTGCTTGAGCCATATGTTGCATTTAGAAAATTTTCCGAAACCAACAACACGTATGATATTGGGCTGTTCTATACCTACGATGCTAAAATCATGGGTGGTCTGGCCGTGCGCAAAGGAAATGTAATTAACGGCACGTTAGGCTTTAAGTTCTTCAAACATGCGATGTTGGGCTATTCGCGTGAGATGATTGCGTCCAGTCTTGGTGGATTTGTGGGTGCTGCAAATGAAATTACGCTTCGGATCGATTTCAATGATGAGACTTATAAGGAACGTTTCAGGGCTGATTACAAGAATGCCATGGCCTATCGGCGTAAAACGCTCACTTCGCCGACAAAGCTTTCATTGCCAAATGCAAGCCAGTCAAAAAACAAGCAAAAAAAGTTGGTACCCTATTCCCCGAACAACAGATACCAAAACGTAAAAAAACTTTCTACCGGTAAGAAGAAGCATGCCCCGAAAATGATTTTCGGAAAACGTACCAAGAAATTGGGCTCGAAGAAGAGACTACCACGAAATACTACAAGGGACAATAAATACAATCCTTCAAAAAGGAGGTGATCTAATTACTTCCCTTGCTCTTTGGGAAGGCTTTTTTCCTCCTCTTTGAGAGGACTTTCTTCTTCCTCTTTGGGGATTCCCTTTTCTTCTTTCTTTGGAATTGCTTTTTCCTCTGCGGCGGAGCCTATTCCGTCCTTGTTGGGAATACTTTCTTCCTGGTGGTTGGATATACTGTCTTTCTGGTAGTTGGATATACTGTCTTCCTGGTTGGCAACACTTTCTTCCAATCTATTGAGCACCGATATTGGGAAATCGTTGCCGTTGGTGTAACCTGTTGGATACTGTGCCTTTCCACCAAATTCTTTGGTAAGTTCAGGTACGCGTTCGTCCATGTACACTTTTATTTCGTTTACAGTAACCTGTCCATCTCCTCCCAGATCGGCCTTACCATCCAGCGCCTCCAGTAGTGCATAGGTGAATGTTCCATGCCTAAGCTGTTCAAATTCAGCTGCAAATTGTTGTGTTCCGCTGGATGCGAGCATGGCCACACCCGAACTTCTTGCCAGTGTTACCATCGCCTTTTCCTCTGCACCACCTGCCCGTACTTTCATATTGGCAACTGCCGCACCCGAATGGCAGGCGTCCATAAATACAATTTGTTTTTGTGCCTTCAACTGCATGAGGTTATTTTTTAATTCAGCATCGGATATGCATTTGGCCTCCAGTTGCCCCGCATCTGCATACATCTTGGTAACCTCGGTTGGCACGAGATAAAACCCACCTTGGTTATCGACATCTAGTGTACCATGGCCTGCATAGTAAAACATAAATACATCTTCAGGCTTTGCCCGCGAAATGATCGATTTGAATTCTGACAAAATGTTGCTACGTGTCGCGTCTGTATCGTAAATCTCGGTTTTGTGAATGGCTTTAAATACTCCTTTATTTTGTTCAAGTATCTTTTCGGTGAAGGCCGTTGCGTCGGGTCTTGCATAGTTGAGTTCATAACTTGCATTCTCGTATTTGTTTATGCCGACCGATAATAAGTAAAGCGAGGAGGTAGCCTGGATTTTACCGGTATACTGAACGGTCAAAACATCCGGGCGCGACTCAACCTTGTAGTAATTAATTACCTTCACTTTGAATACATTTTCATCATTCGTCATCTCGGCCGTATAGCTGCGGGTTGTTTTTTCGCCTTCTGTTCTTGATACGAATGCCGTATCCCGGATGATGAGCTTATCGTTTTGATATATATTCACTTCCTTTACGCCACCACCACCGTCATATATTTCAACATTGATGGGAATGGTTTTCTCTGCAGTGACGAGCTTCCCATTAGCGGAATGGACGATGTCGGTTGAATCCCGCAATGCATAATTTTCAAAAAACGCAGCAGATGGTCGGTTAAGTTTTCCTAAATCAAATATCCTTTCACCGGATTCGCGCAGGATATCCTCGACGCGCCTGCCTTCTGGAATACTTTTGCTCATTTCCGTGGGGCGATAAAGAATTTCAAAAAATTGATCCGCCTCGTAAAAGTCAGCCAGCTTTTCAATTCCCCGATTAATGTGCCATCCGAAATATTTTGCTCCCGCGGAGGAGCAGCTGAAATAACCACGCGGCGTCCAACAGACCCATTCATTATCATTGGTGAGGAATAATGTGGCGTATGGGATCATGATTTCGCCTAAAGATTTATATTTTTCATCAATTTGCCTGTACACCTTTTGTCCATTGTTCTTTAAAAACAGGATCACATCCTCCCAGGCTTTCTTGGTGGGTTCGCTTGTGAGGGAATCCACAGGCAATGAGCTGAAATATTCCGACCATTCTGGTCCTTCAAAAACGCTTCGCATGGTGGGAGCAAATCCGGCCTCAGACAGTCTCCAGAGAATAACAGACTGGTCTTCGCCACCGGAAGCAAGATACTTACCATCTTTGCTAACAGTTATGGCGCGTACAGAACCAAGATGGCCAACAAATTCCTTACTTAGAAACCCATTTTTATCAAACATTTTGAGTGAAAAATCACTGGCGATGATGACGCTTCCATCGGGGAGTACCCTAAACTGCAGAATCCGCCCATCCAAGTCAGCATCAGTTTGGATCGTTTTGCCTTTTGCGAGTTCTAGAGAATTGACGCCGGTTTGGATTACTTCCTTGGGCGCTACTGGTGCTGTCGGAGCCTTTGCGGGATCCCTGCTAATACTAAAAGATGAAAAGTCAAAACTGCTTTCGTAGTGCATCTTTTTGGTTTGGTCAATATCCTGAAATTCCTTTGAAACAAAAAGTTCATACCCTTCACCAAAAGCAAGGCCATAAATGGCGCCGCCCTTTCCCTTTATTTTGGAAATGGTAAGGCCATTTATTGGATTCCATAAAAGTATTTCGTTGTTATTTCCGCCGGCAGAGGCGACCATATAATTGCTGGTAACAGATGGAGAAAATACGGCACTGAATACGGTATTGTCGTGACCTTTGAATTCTGCTAATGGAGTCCCAGCTGGAATAGTGAAGGTTGTTCCATGCCCGGTTACATCCAAAGCGGCCAGAATCTTTCCATCAAAAGAAAACGCAAAGGCAGTAATAGGATGCTTTAGCTTATCCATGTCGAGTACAGCATCGCCTCGCGCATTCCACAAAACAAGCTCATTGTCGTAGCTGCTGCTGACAAGAAAAGCCCCATCTGGCGAGTACGTTACTTTGCTTACAACCCCTCTGTGCTTCCGCAATGACTTGGGTGCAAACTGCCTTTCTCCCGTGCGCAATCCACTGAGCGGATAGATCAGGACATCCTTGCTTTCGCATGCCACGGCAAGATCTTGCGTCGTACGGCTGAAGCTAAGGGATGACACGGGCAAACTTATGTTTAAGACAGTGGTGGTAACCAGGTTCGGAAAATTAGTCATCTCCCATATTCGAACGGTTCCATCGGCGCTGCCGCTAGCCAGGTATTGCCCCGAGCCGGTAAAGGATAAACTGGTGATCACGTTGGTATGACCAACCGCCGTCGCCACTTGCACACCCTTTTCAATATCAATAATGATGACATAATTTTCTTTTTCTGTGGCTACCTGATAACCCCCGACGGCAAGGAGCTTACCATTTGGGGAGAGCGCTGATGCATACAACATTCCTTCATACCCATCGCCTATCTGGGTTTCAAACTTTTTTTCCATCGCGCCGGTCCGGGCGTTCCAAATCCGAATGGTTTTGTCTTCAGAAATAGATATCAATTGGGAAGCATCAGGCGTGAAAATTAAGCTATGAATCTTCCCAGTATGACCTTGCGGATTGATGACAATCCGGGGCACCTGCGCAAAGCCACTGATGGATATTATCAACCATCCAGTGGTGAAGATGCAAAAACTTTTGAAGGAAAACATACCTAAAATTTGGTAAAGATACTGATATTCTTGGTTAGGGGAAGCCATCATCGCAAAATATTGCTATGATGCAGGCACAGAATTTATTAACGTTCAGTATTTGGCGACCCTCCGAACTTGGGACCCCTGCCATTTTATTATTCTTGGCTCACGCACAGTATATTCGATTAGTCGGATAAAATTCAACACTGATAGTAGGGGAGTATTGAATTTGCTGATACTGAAACCCAATTTCGATAGATATCAAGTTTTAAGCCCAGGTGACAAAACATAACCAAATGTTATTCAATGTGATCCGGCAGGGAATCGAACCCCGAACCGTCAGATTAGAAATCTGATGCTCTATCCAATTGAGCTACCGGACCAAAATATTTTTATTTATTCGTGACTTCTGTACATCCCCAACAGCATCTTGGAAATCTTCTCGTACCGATCGTACAGATTTTGTGCATCTGTCAGCGGCATTGCACCAGTCTCCCCCAGAATCTGCAGTATAGCCACGCATTCAAACACCGAACTTCTTGAAATAGTGATATAATGCTTTTTATCTACCCCCGTCATTCTACCTGTTGCTTCTGCCAGGTTTAGTAGAATATCCATGCTCGCTTTTTTCCACTGATCCCTCACATAAGGATCAAGATTTGCGTTCGTGTAAATGATTTTTAATGAATCTGCTACAACACCCTTAGCAATCTGGTACACTTCTAACTTTTCGAAATCAAACATAGTGCATTAATGTGAACAACTACCCAGAAAGAATGCCTGGGTAAATTTTGCGGAGAGGGGGGGATTCGAACCCCCGGTACAGTTTAACCCGTACGACAGTTTAGCAAACTATTGGTTTCAGCCACTCACCCACCTCTCCAGTGTAGAATCAGCTCCCTATTTAAAAGGAAGTGCAAATATAAAAGTTGAACGTAAACAATCGCAAAGTAGGTTTAAATAGTTTTTGACGTAATGAGACGTTTGGGTATAAACCGGCGATTCTTGAACGGAAAGGAAAGTCCTGCTACTCCACCTTCAATGAAACGCGGAGAGGAATAGCATGGACACTGCAAAGCCAATAGTCTTGAAAGCAGATAATACCTAATCGACTTAGGCCAATTCGCGCAGATCAACTGGCACTACGCGTGAAATCCCCTTTTCGACCATGGTAATACCATAGATTACGTCCGTGGAGGTCATGGTTCGCTTGTTATGCGTCACGATCACAAATTGAGAGTCCTTGCTAAAGTTGCGGATGATATTATTGAACTTGTCGATGTTGGCATCATCAAGGGGTGCATCAACCTCATCAAAAATACAGAAAGGAGCAGGTTTCAGGAGGTACATGGAGAATAACAGGGCAGTGGCCGTCAGCGTTTTCTCACCACCGGAAAGCTGGTTGATTGTTAACGGACGCTTTCCTTTTGGTTTGGCAATGATATCGATATCGGAATCAAGCGGATTGCTTGGATCTACCAGCCGCAGATCACATTCATCTCCTTCTGTGAAGAGTGAGCGGAAGACAAAGATGAAGTGCTCTTTAATTTTGTTAAATGCCTCCATAAAGGTTTGGCTAGCGACGGCCTCAATTTCACTTATAGTATTGAAGAGCGACTCTTTTGCTTTTAGCAAGTCTTCTTTTTGTGCCAGAATAAAGTCGTTTCGTTCTTTTATTTCAGTGTAGGCTTCCATCGCCATGGGGTTTATGGGCCCCATGTTGTCAAGTCTGTCGCGCATCTTTTGCACGTCCTGTCTAATTTTATCTTCATCCGCATTTGCCAATTGTTCTGCCTCTGCAGGTGTGGATTCACCAATGACGCTATCCAGGTCAATATTGAACTCAACAGATAATCTTTCCTTAACAGAGTTAAGTTGCATCTTACTCTCATTGAGTTGGTTTTGCAACTCCATCAACAGGGTATCAATGTTTTGACGCTGATGCTGAATTTCCCGCAAAATCTTTTCTACCTGATCGATGTTGCCGCGGGATTCGTAGTATTCCTTTTCGGCCTCACTCAACCCTTTTTCCATCTCTTCTTTCTCGGAATACATGCCGAGAAGGACATCATCGTTTGATTGAGTCGTCTCAATAATCAGCTTTACCTCGTCCTCGTTTTTCTTTAATTCTTCAACATTCACTTCAATCCGCTGACTGCTTTGATCCATGGATTCCTGCTTGTAGCGGGTTTCCTGCTCAATACTGTTTACCCGGTTCTCCTGCTGATGAACAAAAATATTCTGCTCGTTATAGGCAGCTGATTTTTGGCTGAGCAATTCGCTGTTTGCAGATAGATTTTCTGTAATGATGGACAGCTTTTCTTCGTGTTCTTCCAGGCTGTGCAGCGCCTGTTGTGCCTTTGGTTTCAGGTCATCAAGTTCCTTGAGTAATGTGTCAATTTTTTCGAGAATATCTTCACGACGCAAGTCAGCATTGTTGAGCATTTGTGAAAACTGCTCACGTTTCGTGCGAATGGATACAAACTCGTCGTTCACTTGACGAATGGCATTTTGCAATTCCTCCATTTGCTGCCGTATGGTGTTATTGCGAAGCCTTTCGAGGTCCGATTGTTTCTCTAAGAGGCTCGTCCGAATATCATTCAATTTGGTGGTGTGCTCTTTTATCTCTTTTTCGAGCTTCTCCATGTTCTTTGCCCGGCCGATTTTCTTGCCTTCAAATAAGCCGACAGAACCGCCGGAAATGCTGAACCTGCGTTTTGTGAGTTTACCGTTCTTTGTGATGAATACATTTTCATCGTCCGACTGGATATTTTTTATATCCCCTTCGTAGATATACACCTTATCAAGGATGTACGACATCAGTTTTTTGTACTTATGGTCGTACTCAATTATTTCGGTTGCAGGAAACGCATTATCATATATCCGTCCCGTTGTAGATTCAAATTTCTCGAAAGCATCAAGTATAAAAAAGTGAGCCTTGCCTTTTGCGGCATCGCTCAGAATATTAATTGCTTCATAAGCCTCCGCTTCATGCTCGACAATATAATAGTTAAGGTATGGTTCGAGGTAGTTTTCGATAGCAACGCGGAACTCTTCAGAGGTTGTTAAAATGTCGGAAAGGAGCGGTGCATTCTTGGCTACTTTTTTCCTTAGGAACTTAATCGCTTCCGGGAATCCTTCCAGATTTTCAACCAATGACTTGGTAAGGTTGTATTCGTTCTGGCGCGCATCCAGTTTCCTTCCGGTGACATTAAGCTCTTCACGAATCATCTCAATAGTCTTTTCAACCCCACTAATTCGCTCCTGGACTATTTCTTCATCCTTTTTAAGATTTTCCTGGACAATATGCTTTTGTGTCAGGTCTTCCTGTAGGATTTGTAGCTTATTTTCAAATTCTACCAGGCTGGCATTCTGCTGTGTTGAATCCGAAGCCGTCTTTTCAAGTTCCTGCTTGAGGGATGAAACCTGAATCTCGCGTATTTCCACATCCTTATTGATCTGAAAACTCTCTTCTTGTTTCTCACGCTGGACTCTCCGTATGGAGTCGGACTGAGTTTGAAGCTCGATGGTTATGCCTTTTTGTACCTCATAGTCAGCCTTAAGGTGCTCGAGTTTCTGGGTAATTTCGAGCAGGATTTGTTCCGCGGCCGCTTTTTCCGTTTCTAGGCTTTGTATGCTGAATCGTGCTCTTTCATTGCTTTTCTTATCCTGATCAATTTGATCTCGAAGTCCGGTGGCCCTGTCGTTCAAGTACTTGAGCCTCTCATTTTTTATTTGTTTTTCGCTTTCGTAATGCCTGATCTTGGACACAAATTCGTTTATGGCCTTCTGGCGCGACGATAAGGTTTTTTCCTTAATGATAAGCTCTGACTTTGCCTCTTCGATGGACGCCTCCTTCGCGGCGATATCAGCAGTCAAAGCTATTTTTCTGTCATTTTCTTCTGCTATTTGATTGTTGATGAGGTTGAATTTTTCTTTTTGCTTGTCAACAACAACCTTTGCCAGGTATATGCTCTTTTCTTTATATTCTTCCTTAATCTTATAATAATTTTCCGTTTGCCTGGCCTGCTTTTCAAGGCTCTTCATGTTCTTTTCGATTTCGAAGAGAAGGTCTTCTACCCGTTCGAGGTCCGTATCAGTGTCTTCAAGTTTTCTCAGCGTTTCCTTTTTGCGTTTTTTGAACTTGGTGATACCTGCCGCTTCTTCAAAAAGCATTCTTCTGCTGTTGTCCTTATCGTTCAACAGATCATCAACCATACCCAATTCAATAATAGAGTAGCTATTGGAAGCAACTCCAGTATCGAGAAACAGGTTGGTGATGTCTTTCAGGCGACAGGGGACACTGTTTAATAAATATTCACTTTCGCCTGAGCGGTATAACCTTCTGGTAATGGTTATCTCTGAATATTCTGTAGGCAAAATATTCTTGGTATTGTTGATGGTAAGCGATACTTCGGCCATTTGTTGAGCACCCCGCTGGCTGGTACCGTTGAAGATGACGTTTTCCATCTTCTCAGAGCGAAGCGCACTGGTCTTTTGTTCCCCTAATACCCATCGTATGGAATCAACAACATTTGACTTTCCACATCCATTTGGTCCAACAATGCCCGTAATCCCTTCATCGAAATTGATAACGATCTTGTCGGCAAAACTCTTGAAGCCTTTAATCTCCAGTTTCGCTAATTGCATGCTCTTTAGTGGTTGTTATGGTAAAAAAACCCACAATTGACAGTCATTTAATCTCTTATGAGATCGGGCGAGGGGAAATGGATTGCGTAATACAGCCTATTGCCTACTGCTTCCTGTTCAAAAGGGAGGGCAAAGATAAGCCACTCGAGTTGGCAATTCAAAATAAAAATTTACCATTACCTGAGAAGCCTGAGAAGCGACTTTTTAAGCAGAAATCAAAGATATTTTAGCACGCTTTCAATGCCACCTGCATTGAAAGAGGGGTGCTGAAAATGAAGTGATTCTTTTAACGAGAGATAGGGGCACAAAACAGCTTCAAACGTCATCCAGTGGCTTTTTCATTTTTTTTTCTAAATTTGTTATTAATGGATCGTTTTCAGATTTGGCTGTACTTGATAATTGCGGTTGTTTACTTCCTGAGTCGGATGAGGAAGAAGCAGACCGATCAACCAGGTCAACTTCCTGATATCGATCCGGAGCGCCAGGCTGGAACGCCGGCAAAGAGGGCGGTACCCCAGACGCTTACTTTTGAGGATTTGCTAAGGGAGATTACGCAGTCGAAGGTCCAGCCGAAAGAGGAGGCGGTAGTTGACTATGATGATGATTTGCAAGACGAGGCACAGGACCTGGAAGATGTTGATTACGATTACCGGAAGGATGATAAGGCCTTTGAGACCTATGAGGAAGCGAAGAAGCAGGCGTTCTCGAGGCCTTCCTTGGAAGAAACGATGAAAGTTGGGGATACCGTTATGGGCTTTGGAAAGTTTAAGGAGTTTGACAAGGCTGAGCAGCGTAATTTGGCGGCCGAATACCTCAAAGACTTCAGAGACCCCGGCAGCCTGAAGAAAGCGGTAGTGATGAGTGAAATACTGAAAACAAAATTTTGATTTTACCTGGTAAAGGTACGTGGCTAAGTTGCCTTTATTTTTTGAAAGACTGATTTTTTGAACTGAGCATTGTAACACCGATCTTTATTTTTTATACTGGTTACAATAACTTTTTGACGACTATATAGTATTGCATAATTATTTCTACAATTTCTTGACATGAGTATTTCTAAACCTCTTGCGATTAAGATTTTCATTTCGCTTCTTCTTGGTTTTGGGGCTGTAAGCTCGTTTGCACAATGTAGAAAAATTGATGCTGATGCTAAGGTAGTTAAGGAGTTAAATGATACGATTGGTAAACAATCCATCACCATAGACTTCAAAGGCGCGAACAAAGAAACTTTCAAAGTAAGCCTCTTTGGTCCAGAAAGAAAGAATGAAATCAATGTAGAAAAGTCAACGTTCGACAATCTCAAAGAAGGAAAATACATAATTGTCATTGTAGGTAAGCGGGAAGAGGATAACTATTGTCCTAAATCAATAAACGTAACGATCAATTGATGATGCATGGTTACTAAGATTTTTAGATCGCTCTTTCTTGTAGGCGCATTATTTTTTTCCTACAAAAGTTATGCGCAGCCTGCATTCAGTGTTCAGAATGTAAAGGGAGCCTGTGAAGGTTTCAACAATGGTTCGTTTGAAGTATTGGTGACGGCGGGCACTGGCACGATTGAGGTATTCTATTTTGGTGGCGGTCCTTTTTTCGGCGGTCCCATAGCTGCGACCATAGGTACGCCAGTGCTAATTACGGGGTTAGCAGGCGCTGCTTTTCCAGGCAGATCATATACAATAATTGTCCAGGATGATATTTCTTCAACAAATGGGTCGGTTAGTATTCTTACCTATCCCGCATTATTAAGCGTTACAGTTGATAATGTTGTTGATAATGCGGATTGTTTGCTTTCCAATGGATCTATCGATATTACACCGTCGGGTGGATCAGGTGCTTACACCTATCTTTGGGAGGAGGCGAGCCTTGGGTTTACAGCAAACACGCAGGATATATCCGGACTTCTTGGCGGCAATTATCAGCTAACGCTTGGTGATCCTAGCACTAACTGTGTATTAGTCCTTCCACCCATTAATGTAGCGAATCCTTCACCCTTACTTTTCAATGTCATTACACCAACGCCAGTCATCGTCTGCGCCGGTACGGATTGGGTTTTGGGTCTGGATGGATCGGAAGTTGGGGCAACATATGAAGTCTTTCAAAATAACGTTATCGCCACTGGAATAACACTGTTGGGTACCGGTGCTCCGATCAATTTTACTATTCCTGCAGGTTCATTTGCCAACGGTGACAACTTCAAGGTAAGAGCAACAAACGGAATATGTTCAGGTGACATGACCGGTGTGGTCGTGGCGAACATTGTTCCACTTCCTACAATACTAGGCGTAGCGGTTTTACCGGTGTGCGAAGGAACAACGAATACGAACTTAACGTATACATCCACGACCGGAAGTCCAAATCAGTATAGCATAGATTTTGATGCGGCGGCGGAGGCACAGGGTTTTGTTGATATCGTAAACGCCGCATTGCCTGTTAGCCCAGTTGGGATTTCCGTACCAGGGGGGGCAGCGGCCGGTAGCTATAATGGAAATTTGACAGTAGTAAATTCCGGTATTGGATGTGTTAGTTTGCCCCAGGCAATAAGCGTAACGGTTAATCTGATACCCACCATTTCATTAGGAGTAAATCCTGCAGTGTGTATAGGAAGCGCGACTGCGGATTTAGGTTATGTAGGTACAACCGGCAGCCCGGATCAGTACAGCATAGACTTCGATGCGGCAGCAGAAGCGCAGGGTTTTGTGGACGTTTTAAACGCTGCATTGCCGGCGACGCCTATTACTATTGTTGTACCAGGCGCAGCCGTAG
>Ga0224500_10001234_pt1 | contig 15545 bp, 14 predicted proteins | sample SF_Oct11_sed_USG_FD_168126 | JGI IMG/M metagenome (GOLD analysis project Ga0224500, IMG submission 168126) | Sediment microbial communities from San Francisco Bay, California, United States - SF_Oct11_sed_USGS_4_1 | ecosystem: Environmental > Aquatic > Marine > Sediment | place: USA: California... | reverse complement strand
CCTGCTGGTGTGGCCTGAGCGAACGGTCGCCCTTGGCGTCGGTCATCGCGATGCCGAGCGCGAGGTCGTTGGCGTGCACGTGTTCGAGGTACGCGGCGAATCGGGCGCGATGCTCCGTGCTGCCCCTCGCATCGTCGATGCGCGCGCAGACCTGCGCGAGTGCGTTGAGCGCGTCGTGCGCGAGATACCGCTGCGCGCAGCCAGTCTCCTGGCACAGCACGCGCACGGCCTCGAGCTTGTTGAGCAGGTCGCCCGCCGATTCGTCAATGGCCAGCATGCGCGGCACCGTCCTGCCCGCATTCGTGGCCAGCATCAGCGGCGCCAGCGCCGGGTCCAGCGCGTAGTCGTAAGTGACACCAAGCGCCTGCACACCGGGCAGCAGGGTCGGCTCGTCGGCGACCGCTTCGATGCGGCGACCATCCACGTAGACCACTGGACGGAGCCGACGCAACGACTCCCGGTAATCATTGCCCGACATCAGGTTCGCAGGCGAGCGTGCCGACGAATTCACTTGCTCGGGTGCGTTCATTGCGGCCTCCGGTGAGCGGTCTCTGGATTTGAGCACGGTACACGCGCGCGCGGCGAGAACGGCGCCGGACGCGGGCGCGGCGCCCGGGCGCGCCGGACCAGAACATGCCCGCCACGTCAAACCGGGCTGGGCGCACTTTGCGCGCAAGGTGCAAGCTGTTCAGTCGGGGCCGACTGCGCGGAGGCAGCTTCCAGGACCGGGGCGACTCCCACCGCAGGCTGACCATGGCCACGGACGGCCGATCGGACGGCGCCGCGACTCACCGCAAGGAGACAACACAACAACACGAAGGGGGGATCCAGATGCTCCATGCACTTCCGAAAGGGCCGCCGTTACCGCAACACCGGGGCGCGCGTTCCTTTGTGCTGTTCTTCGGGCTGCTGTCGGCATGCGGCGGCAGCGACTACACCGCTCCGCCTGCGGCGCCGGCGGCCCCCACGATTCCAGCGGATGCCGCCACGATGCAAACGAAGCTGGCCACCGACATGGGGCGCTCGGTCGCGCGCATGGCATCGCTGGAGGCCGGCACAGTCTTCGTCCTGGTTCCCGGCATGCCCCTCGCCCCCAGCATGGTGACCGCCGCGGACACCAGCGCGGGCAGTCCGCCCAATACATGGACCTTCAAGGGCAGCTTCGACGGCAACGGCAACGGCCAGGACGAAACAACGCTGGATGGCCGCCTCACCTTCGTCAGCAACCCGACGGACTTCAACGCCGGCTTCAGCGGGGCACAGGGCAGCGCGACAGTCGGGATCGACATCCTCGGCCTGATGCACGTGTATCGAGGCGATCTCGCGTTCAGCCTCGGCATGGCCGAGCACCGGCTGTCGGGCAGCGGCACGTTCACCAATCCACTGACCGGAAGCACCACCACCATGACGGTCACCCCTGCCGAGCCCCTCACGATCAGGCTGGCCGACGGCAGCCCGAGCGCGCAGCCCAATGCGTGCGCGCACAGTTTCAACGGACCGGCACAGGTGAGCATCGCCGGATCGGCCGGAACGCTGGCGTCGCAATGGCGCTTCGCTTACGGGAGCAGCACGGTCGCGGTCAGCAGCGCATCCTTCACCGACACGTCCGGACGCACGACGGCACTGCCAGATGCCCAGGTCGACCTCGGCTGCAGCGGCACCACCGCCAGCATCAACGACTGGAACGGCCGCTTCCGGATCCGGTGGGCCTGCCTGCCACAGGAGTTCAACGAATTCAACACCACGATCACCGTCAAGAACGCGACCACGATTTCCATGATCGACGACGGCGCCACGGCGGCCGATGCCTATGAAGCGTCGCTGATCGGCGCGAGCCCGCGCGCGCTCCGCGGCTTCTTCATCGCCGGCCCGACCGGCTCCCGCTATCGTGAAGACTTCAACTGGACGCTCAACCTCGATGGCAGCGGTTTCTCGCAGTCCTCACGCTACGTCTATTTCGAGGGACCGCAGGCAGGACGGGGCGGCGTCTGCGCAGCCCGGGCCACTCGGATCTAGCCCGGCGGCTGCACCGACGCGGCGGCGCAACGGCACGGCTACGCGGGCTTCACGCGCCGCCCGCGTAGCCGGCCTCGACCAGCTTCACCAGTGCGTGCAGGGTCTGGTTGACGGGCGTCGCTACGCCCAGTTCGCGGCCGCGCCGGGCGACGAAACCGTTGAGGTGGTCGATCTCCGACGGCTTTCTGCGCGCCATGTCCTGCGCGGTCGAGGAGAGCTGCGCGGGCATGGTCGCCGCGATCCGGTCCACCGCCTGCATTGACGCCTCGAACTGCAGCGCGACGCCCTCGGCCTGCGCCAGCGCGACGACTTCGCGCACCAGCGCCTGCTGGACCTCGCGCACCTCCGGCAGCGCGGCGAGCCGCGCATACGGCGACTGCGCGAGCGCGGAGATGGCGTTGTAGGCGCAATTGACCAGCAGCTTCGACCAGAGCTCGGCGATGACATCGCGCGAGATCGTCACCGTCACGCCTGCCGTGGCGAACAGGGTCACCAGGTCCTGCAGCAAGGCAGCGACGGCGGCGGCGCGCGCCTTGTCCGCGTCCAACGGACCGATCACCAGCTCGCCACGCCCGAAGTGCTTGACCGTGCCGGGCCCGGCCATCGCCGTGGCGACGTAGACGACCGCGGGCACGACGTCCTGGCGCACGTGACGCGCGATGGTCGGCGCGTTCTCCACGCCGTTCTGCAGGCTCAGGATCGCCGCGTGCGGTTCCAGCAGCGGTGCCAGCTCGCGCGCTACCGCCTCCGTGTCGGTCGACTTGACGCAGAACAGGACCAGGTCCGCGCCGCGCACGGCAGCGAGGTCGGTGCTGGCGGCGGCGCGGACCGTCTCGACGCGACCGGCCATGTCGAGCCGCAGCCCGTCGCGCTCGACCGCCTCGACGTAGGGCGCGCGCCCGATCAGCACCACGCGGTGTCCGGCGCGCGCGAGCATGGCGCCGTAGAAGCTGCCGACGGCCCCGGCGCCGACAACGGCGATGGAGCGGAAGCGGGTGGTCATGGTGGCGTCATCGTGCGGTTGAAGGAACGGATGCGGGCGGGCATCCCGGGTCGCCGCCGCTCTCGATGAGTGTACTTCCGGCTGCACCCGTCTCCCGCGCGGCGGTATCGTCCGTGCTGCAGGCCCGTCCAGGCCGGATCGATGGAGCGCTCGATGCCAGATTGGTGCGACAACCCCACCCGTTCAACCGGATTCTCGTCAGCGGAATCCGCCTCGCCAGTGCACGGCCGCGATGCGGTCTTCCGCAGACGCGGACGCGATCGATCCGAACGTCGTGCCGGAGCCGGCCATGCCGTCTGACGGCACCGTGCTGATCACCGGGGCCGGCGGCGCGCTCGGGCGCGCCGTCGTCGAGCACTTCGCGGCACGCGGAGCGCGGCTCGTGCTGCTCGACCGCGACGGCGACGCACTGGCCAGGCTCGCCGGATCGCTGCCCGGCGCCACGGCATTGCCGCTCGCGACCGACCTGCTCGACCCCGGGGCCGTGGCGGCAGCCGTCGGGGAGGCGGTCGCCCGCTTCGCCGGCATCGACGCCGCCGTGCACCTCGCCGGCGGCTTCGCGATGGGCGAAGCGGTGCACGAGACCTCGACAACGACCTGGCAGCGCATGCTCGACCTCAACGTCAACACCATGCTGCACTCCGCCGCCGCGGTGGTGCCGGTGATGCGCCGTGCGCAGCGCGGATACATCGTCAACGTCGGCGCCATGTCGGGGCTGCGCGGCGCGGCCCGCATGGGCGCCTACATCGCCAGCAAGAGCGCGCTGATGCGGCTCACCGAGTCGATGTCGGCCGAACTGCGCGAGGAAGGCATCAACGTCAATGCCGTGCTGCCCAGCGTGATCGACACGCCGGCCAACCGCCTGTCGATGCCCGACGCGGATCCGCGCCGCTGGGTCGCGCCGGCCGACCTCGCGGCGGTGATCGGCTTCCTCGCGAGCGACGCCGCGCGCGCGGTCCACGGCGCGCTCATTCCGGTCACCGGACTGAGCTGAGTTCCGGAAAGTTCGACCGCGTCGATTCAGTCGCGCAACAGGTCGACGAGGTGCAGCGACACCGCGACCACGTGCAGGAGCAGCAGGCCCGCCAGTGCGCGCGCGGCGATGACGTGATGGCCACGCCATGCCACCGCCCCGTCAGTGTTCTGGCTGAAGAACCAGAACGCTCCGCTGAGGGCGGTCGCGAGCAGCGCAAGGAGCAGCAGGCCCTCGATCGTCGCGAACAGCCCCCCGCCTTCGCTGCCTGGCCGCTCGCCCTTGAAGACACCGGCCACGTCCCGCCCGATGTCCTCGAACTGCCCCGCCACCCAGGGGAAGTACAGCCGCCAGCGCCCGCCCACCGCGCACGCCGCGAAATAGACGGTCCCCAGGGGCAGCAGCGCCAGCCCCAGCGCAACGTGGCTGAGGTTCGAGAATCCCGCCTCCTCCGGCAGCGCCTGGTACATGCCGATCCACGGGCTGCTCGCAAGCAGCCACGTGCATGCCAGCGCGATCAGCAGGTGCAGCGGATTGACGAGGCGGTCAAGCAGCGAGCGCATCGGCGCGTTGCCCTGCGGCCTCGGCGCCCCCGGCGAGCTGCGCGACCTGCCCGGCGAAACGCTCGACGGCGTCCCAGTCGGTGAACTGCACCTTCGTGCCGAAGTCGGTCGGCCCCCTGTTGATCCACATGACCAGCCGCATCATGTGCTTGTCGATCGGCCCGTAACGCGAGTAGTCGAGTTCGCCGGCGAACACTGCCTGCAGCTTCGGCTTCCACGGCGATTGCGCGACCAGCCGTTTCAGGTAGGGATTGGTCTGCGGCGTGTTCTTCGCCGGCTTGCGCGCCACCAGGTTCACCGAGAAGAGCGCGCTCGGCCGGCTCTCGAGCGGGTCCTTGTTGGCGCGGATGAACTCGAGCACCGACGGGTGATGCTTGCCGTGCTTGATGCTGGCGCCGATGACGAGCGCGTCGTAGGCCTGCGGATCGACGGTGCAACCCACCAGCGGCGCGACGTCGGCGCGCTGACCGCGTTGCGCAAGGCTTGCCTGGATGCGCTCGCAGATCTGCTTCGACAGGCCGTAGGCCGAGGAATAGAGCAACAGCGTGCCGTGCATGAAAGGGACGAATCGCGGGAGGAGACGCGCAGAGGCTAGCAACGGGGACGGGCAAAGCCGCTGACCCAGGTCAGCCTCGCAGTCGCAAGGCGTCGGCGGCGCGACAGGTGCTTGCCTTTGGACAGCATCGCTGCCGCGCTGGCCCGAGTCCCCGCCGCGGCAAGGCGGGGACTCGTCGTGATCAACCGGGACGCCGCGCGAACCGGCTCCAGTTCGCTATTTGGGCGAATACCAGATCGGCGACGTGTAGGCGCGCTCGACGATGGTCATGCGCGTTCCGGGCAGCGGCTTCGTCCCGAAGCGCACGGCGTCATAGGCCGTCCAGCGCGGAGTCGGAATCTCGAGTATCCGCCCGTAGTAGAAGGCGGGCTGCGCCGGATCGAAGTCGGGGTCCTTCCAGACCGCGATCAGCTCGGGCGCCCCGATCGTGTTGGTCCACGAGGCCGTGCCGAGGTCCACGGTGTTGCCCACTGCCGGCAACTTGCCGGTCTTCGGATCCGGCTTGCGGTTGCCGCCCCAGGCCACGTCGTAGATTCTTTCCTGCAGCTTGCCGTCCTTGCCAAGCCAGCCCTTGACGATCTGGTACCGGTCGAGATTGGCCCCGATCGGGTCCTTCAGGGCGGCGACCAGGAAGGTCGGCGCCTTGCCCGGCGGAGCGTTCGACAGGTCCCCGCCCATCGGCACTCCCCTTGTGTAACCGATTTCGGCCGGCAGCCGGTTCGCGGCGTGCTTCGGTTCGAAATCCCAGCCGGCAAAGAAGCGCACGATCATGCGCGGGCCCGTCGTGGCGTAGGTTTCGCGGCGCTGCATGGCGTCGAAGATGGCCGCGCGGGTGTTCTCCTTGGCCCACACCGCGGCGTACCCGGAGGCCGAGACTTCCCAGTCCATGACCTTCACGCCCGTCTTCGGGTTTTCGACGAAGACCTTGGTCATGCGATGCGGGCTCGGTTCCTGCGGCACCGTCTTGCCGAAGAAATTCTCCTCCTCCATCGCCGCCAGGCCGTTGTGCGCGTCGCTGCTGCCGATCAGGCCGAACTTGAACGGGTTGGTGCCGAGCTCCTGCTCCAGCTTGAGTCCGTTCTTCAGAGCCGAGCGCACATATTCGAACTCGAGCATCTCCTTCTTCTTGGCCTCGGTGGCATCGAGGTTGCCCTTGTCCCAGGTCTCGAAGTCGGCAAACTCGTCGTTGGGCGACAGGAACGGATGCGCTTCTCCATCGCCCTTGGTCTGCGTGGCCTCGTACAGGCGCTCCCACTTGGCGCGCTGCTCGGCGTACTCGCGGTCGACCTTCCGTCCCGTGAACGACTCGATCAGCGGAAACATGCGCCCGTTGCTCAGGTTGCCGTTGTGCGCGATGGCGAGCACGCGCCCGCCGGTCTTCTGCTCGTAGGCAGCCATCCACTTCCACAGGTCGCGCGGGTTGTCGCTGCCGAGCGGAGCCTGCGACGTGAACGGCTCCGTCTGGCTCGCCTTGTCCGCGTTGTCCCGGTAGATGACGTTGCGGTGCAAGTTGTTGCCGCCCGTGTTCGACGTCCACTCATAGCCGATGAACGCAGTGAAGCGGCCGGGATCGTTGTAGGCCTCCGCCGCCTTGATCGTCTCGTCCCACGCGCCGCGGTAGGCGGGTGTGCCCGGGACCGGCATGATGGCCTTGGAAATGGCGCCCTTTCCGAAACTGGTGATGATGTCGATCGCGGCCTCGGCGCCCTTGCCGCTGCGGATCATGTCGTGCCACTTGCGGCCCTGCGGGTCGGCCATGATCGCGGGATCACCGCCGATGATCAGCGGGAAGAAACCCATGCCGTCGGAGTGATCTGCCACGACGAGGAAGTCGAGCGGACGCGACAGCTTGACGGGCTGGCCGGTCGACGACATCAGCTCCTCGCCCCGCGCGAAGCGATACGCCTCGCGCGGCCCCAGGCGCGCCCCGAACGCGCCCGCATCCATCGAGAACGAAGTGTGCAGGTGCGTGTCGCCGAAGAAGGGGCGGGTCGGAAAGTTGCGCCCCGCATAGGGTGAGTACACGGGCCTTGCCTGGAACGCCTCTTCGGCCGCCTCCTTGCTTGGAGCCGCGAGCCCCGGGGAACTCTGGGCCGGCGCCAGTGCAGGCACTGCCAGGCCCAGTGCGAGCGTCGCCGCTAGGGTCACCCTGTGAGCAAGTGCGATCTCCATCTGCCTTCTCCTCTATTAAGCGGTCGTACCCGCCGCTTCGCGCCCGACCGCGCAGTGTAGCTGCCAGCTTGGCCTGCGCCGCATGCCGTGAGATGACGACGCTCAATCCACGTTGATTCAGGGCGCGCGGCCCGGGCGTGTCCCCGCTGGAGGGCAGAAGCGGCCGTCGGGTCGCTGCTACGCTCCCGCAATGAACTCGCCATTTGTCGACCTGGGTCTTTCGAAGGAAGTCGTCGAGGTCCTCACCGGCCTGGGCTACGAAGAGCCGACGCCGATCCAGAGCCAATCGATCCCGCCGCTGCTCGCCGGCAAGGACCTGCTCGGGCAGGCGGCCACCGGCACGGGCAAGACTGCGGCGTTCGCGCTGCCGCTGCTGCAGCGGGTCCTCGCCGCGCACCGCAAGCCGGGGCCTCCGGCCGTGCTGGTGCTGGTGCCCACTCGCGAGCTCGCGATCCAGGTCGCCGAGGCCTTCCACAGCTATGGAGCGAAACTCGGGGCCGTGGTGCTGCCGATCTACGGCGGGGCCGAGTTCGGGCGACAGGCACAGGCGCTGAAGCGCGGCGTGCACGCCGTGGTGGCCACGCCGGGCCGCGCGCTCGATCACATCCGCCGCGGCACGCTGAAGATGGACGCGCTCGCCGCCGTGGTGCTGGACGAAGCCGACGAGATGCTGGACATGGGATTCGCCGAGGACATCGAGTTGATCCTCGACGCCGCACCGGCGACCCGGCAGACCGCCCTCTTCTCCGCCACGCTGCCCCCGCGCATCGCGGCGATCGCGGACAGGCATCTGCGCGACCCCCAGCGCGTGCTGATCGCGCGCGAGAAGGCCGTCAAGGGCACCGCTCCGCGCGTACGCCAGACCGCGTACATCGTGCAGCGGGCGCACAAGGTGGCGGCGCTCGGCCGCGTGCTGGACCTGGAGTCGCCGACGCTCGCGATCGTCTTCGCGCGCACCCGCACCGAGGTCGACGAGCTGGCGGAAAAGCTGCGCGGCCGCGGCTACCAGGTGGAACTGCTGCACGGCGGCCTGTCGCAGGACCAGCGCGACCGCGTGATGAAGCGCGTGCGCGCCGGGTCGGTCGACCTGCTGGTGGCGACCGACGTCGCCGCGCGCGGCCTGGATGTCGAGCACCTGTCGCACGTGGTCAACTTCAACGTGCCGGCATCGCCGGAATCGTACGTGCACCGCATCGGCCGCACCGGCCGCGCCGGCCGCGAGGGCGTCGCGATCACGCTGGCCGAGCCGCGCGAGCACCGGCTGCTGCGCAACATCGAACAGCTCACCAAGCAGAAGATCGACGTCGCGACGGTCCCCACGCCGATGGATGTGCGCGCGCGCCGGCTCGACATGACGCGCGGCGCCTTGCGTGAGGCACTCGAGGAAGGCGAACTGGACAGTTACCGCGTCGTGACCGACGCGCTGGCGAGCGAGTTCGACCCGATGGACGTCGCCGCCGCCGCGGTGAAGCTCGCGCACCGGACGCTGCAGGCCGACGCCGCGCACGACGAGGAGCACATTCCCTCGATTGACCTGTCGAAACCACGCGAGCCGTGGGCGAAACCGGCACGCAAGGACCACCGCGCGCCGGCTGCGGCGGCCAGCGGCGCGCAGCGCCGCCTGGCGGAACGCGCCGGGCCGGCGGGACGCAGCCCGCGCGAGGAAGAACGGCCGACCCGCCCCGCGCCCGGCATGCACGCGGTGGCGGGCGGCAGGCGCAAGGCACCTGGCGCGATGACGATGGTGCGGGTGTACGTTGGCGCAGGCCGCAACGCGGGACTGCGCCCTGCGGACATCGTCGGTGCGATCGCGAACGAGGCCGGAGTCAGCGCGCGCGAGATCGGCGCAATCGAGATCGAGGAACGTTTCTCGCTGGTGGAAGTGTCGGACCACATTGCCGATGACGCGATCCGCGCGCTGCGCGCCACCTCGCTGCGCGGGCAGCGCGTGACGGTGCGGAAGGATCAGCCGAAGCGTTCCACGAAGTAGGTTCGGGGAACGGGCCGGCGCTTCCGGCCCTTCAGCTCAGCGCCAGCCAGCCGCCCGCGAGCATCATCGCCGCGCCGGCGACCCGCGACATCCAGCGGCCACCGGGGACCAGTTTCTCGAGCAGCACGTAGACCGCAATCAGCGCGACCCAGAGCAGGTTCATCACGCCGGCCACGAACAACAGCAGCATCAGCGCCCAGCAGCAGCCGAGGCAGTACAACCCGTGCCCGGCGCCCATGCGGAACGGTCCCGCCGCGCCGCCGCGCCAGTTCGTCAGCATGAACTCCATCGGATTGCGGCAGTGGCGCAGGCACGCTTCCTTCAGCGGGAGCCATTGGTAGATGCCGGCCACGATCAGCAGTCCGGCCGCCAGCGGTCGGCTCGCGGCGGCCATCGGCGCAAGCAGCGCCGCCCGCTCGAGCGCGAGCTGCAGTGCAGTGGCGGCACCGCTGAAACCTGTCCACACCGCCAGGTAACCCGCGGCGAAGGTCCACGCCGCCGGCAGAACGCTGCCGCGCTCGCGATTGCGGCGGACCATCGCCGTGTAGAGAAGGATCGCCGGCGCTGCGCTCGGCAGCATCATGCCGACCATCATGACGCTCCACATCACGAACATCAGCGCGGCGTCGCGCCATGGCGACGCGCCCATCGACATGGCGCTCATGCCCTCCATGCCTTCCATCGCGTCCATCGCACTCATCGTGGCCGCGTCGCGCCAGAGATAGGCCCAGGCGAGCGCCACCAGCACGACCAGCGTCGCCGCGACCGCCGCGCGGTCGCGGCGGACAGCCGCTTCCAGACCGCGTTCGAGCGACGACCCGGCTAGGCCGCCCATGCGAAGGGAGCGAAGTGGCCGTTGCGCTTGCCGCTCTTGTCGTCCCAGTTGATGCCGAACGCGCGGAAGCGGCTGCGCGTTGCCTTGGCGAGCGCGACGCGCGTGGTGACGGGATGGAACACGTTATCGAGGACAACAGGCTCGCCCTCGTTCACGGCACTCGGAATCCCTTCGCAGGCGAAGTCGGCAAGTTCACCTGCACTGGCCGAGCGCTTCAGTCCGTCCACCGTGAACTCGATCGGCCGCCGCTCGACGCCCGCCATGTTCGCCACCAGCGGACCGATGGCCGCCATCGGACCGCCCGCGGCCCCCGAGGCGATCGCGGTCACCGCTTCGGCCTGCTCAGGCGATGCGCTCTCGTCCACGATCAGGCCGACGGTCAGACCGCCCTCGGCCATGGGTCCCGGCGACAGCAGCATGATGATGAACTTGACGCCGTCCAGCTTGACGCCGTCCTTTTCGCCCTTGTCGACGCGCAGCACCAGCGCGGCCTTGCAGTCGCCTTCCGTCGGGCGCGCGGCCAGGTTCGAGGTGATGCAGGGGCAAACGAAATCGCAGTTGCAGGTCTCCATGTACTGCCCTTCGACGCGCCATGTGCTCATGCGGTCCTCCTGTTCGGTTCACCATCGGAATGATCGGATCATGCGCCCTGCAGGCGCCGCGTGGTGATGCCGCGCAACATCGCGCGCCGAGCGCGCGATCGAGGGATTACCCTCCTGCGGATCGCGATCGGGGACCGCGCATGCGGCCTAGTTCAACGCGCATGACTGCCAGGCGCGCCTGAGTGTCTTGCGGAGAAAGATCTGTGCAGCGCCGCAGTCCACCCGCCGCTCGTACTCGTCATAGCCGAGGCGCTTGCACGCGCGGATGGCCTCTTCGAGCCCCTCGTGGGCCGACACGTAGAGAGTGTCAAAGCCCAGTCGCATGGCTTCCAGTTCGGCGCGCTCGATCAGGCAGCGTCCGATGCCCATGCCCTGCAGCGCGGGCCGCACCGCTACGCTGTCGAGGCACAGTCCGTCGATCGTCTTCGCGAGCACCACGACACCCGCGAGGTACCGGCCCTGCACCGCGACGTAGACGTGGCAGTGTCGCAGCACGTCCATGTAGTCGTCCACCATGGGCCCGGGCTGTCTGCCGATGCGCTCGACATACGGCAGATATGCCTCGCAAACGCACGCGGCGATGCCGGGTACGTCATGCGGCCCCGCCGGCCGCACTTCGATCTGGTCCATGGCAATCCACCCTCCTCTGACCGCTCTCCTCCCCGGGACGTGGGTCCTTTCACCGAGGACTTCCACTCGCAGCGCATTACCTTCGCGCCGGTCCGCAGGGTTCTCTTCTTGTACCTCGCGACCGCACCCGTTTAACGAGGCGGGGCATCGATCGCCGCATGTCCGGCGGTCGATGACCCGTGCTCGGCGGTCGAGATTCAGGGCAGGAAAGGGGAATCCAGGCGCCCGTCGCACGCGGGCTGCGGTCGTCCCGGCCCTCCTCCCCTGACCGCATGCATGCGGCCTGCCAGGAGAAACGTTACGCCCCGCGTTACGGCGGAACAAGTATTTCCCCCGCGACCAGTCGTCGCGGGGCGGGTCGTTCTCGCATTCTTGGGAGTCGCGATACCCATGCTGGCCACACTGTCGAACCGCCCGTGCGGACGCCCTCAACCCGGCGACGTCGGCGACGGCGTGATGGCTGCAGCCTTCGCCGACGCGACGGAGAACGTGGACCGCGCGTACCGCAAGGCCCTCGAATTCGGCGACACCGACGAAGGACCGGCCGGCACACGCCGCGACGGGTTCTGCACCGGCTATTTCCGGGAGATCGGCGGCAGCGAGCCAGACGCGTTCGGCATTCCGAGGAAGCAGGCGACGCACCGCGCGCGGCCGTGGGCCGCCGGGCAGCGCATTTCGCGAGGAGTGAACTTGAGGGCGATGACGATCCGGGCCGAACGCGTCAAGCAAGAGGCTGCGGGAGTGGTGGCCTCGGATGGCCCTAGTGCGTGATCACGACCAGCACGTTGCAGTGCGCGTTCTCGATCAGTGAGGCCGAGGTCGATCCGCGCCACCAGCGCGCAGCCCAGCCCTTGAGGTGCTTGTGCCCGACCACGATGAGGTCGGCGTTGATCTTCTGCGCGTAATCGGTGATCTCCTGCACCGCGTCACCAACGAGCATCTCGCCGGTCGCCGCGCGGCCGGCTTCCTTCAGGCGGCGCAGGCCGTCCTCCAGGATGGCCTTGAACCTCTGCTTGTCTTCCTCGTCACGCCCGCTGTCGTAGAACCCGCCGTCCACGGCGATGTAGACGGCCGGCGACGGCATGACCGCGATCAGGTACAGCTCGGATTGGCTCCACTGCGCGATGTCCCGGCAATCGAGAAGGGCCTTCTGGCCCGATTCGGAACCGTCGTACGCGAGAAGAATGCGCTGGTACATGGCTCAGTCCTTGGTCGAACGCGGCGACCATAGCCCCTTGGGCAAAGGGTGTAAAGCGGGCGGAACCCGCGATCGTCATTGCCCGCCGGCCCGTCCGGGCGCAGCGCGCCGTGGCCCGGAACCGGGGCCATCGGGCACGTAGCCTCAGAAGCGTGCGGCGCAGCCTTCCACGCTGGTGCTGGAGTAGCGCAGGGCGACGCGCGCGCCGGTCGCCGTTTCCGCGCGTTCGTCTATGCACATTTCTTCGGTCACTTCGATCCGGACCGTTCCTCCGTCCTGGGCCGACCATGCGTCGAAACGTTGGGTGCGCCCCGCCCCGTCACGAGCACTGAAAGGCGAGGCGGGAAACCGCACGACCTTGCCGTCCGCCAGTTCGAGCCGCCCGCCCTCCGGCGTCGCGACGAAGCGCCAGTTGGGATCCACCCCCGAGGCGTGAAGCCGCGCGCCAGCAGGAATGTCCCGCGGTGCGCCCGCGCACGACAGGATGTGGCCAACCGCGCGCCGGAATCGGCGAACGGTGACCACCGATCCGGCGTCATCGCCGGCGAACTCGACATACAGCGGCCGGCCGGCGTTTTCCATTACCTGCCGCACGGCGGCCACGCCCGCCGTCAGCGCGGTGTCGGGACTCTTGTCGGAAAGCTTCGAGGCGCGCGGGCCGAGCGATGCGCCCTGACACGACTGGAACACCAGCAGCCCGGCGGGGCCGTCGGTGACGAAGCCGCGGAAGTCAGCTGCGGCCGCTCCGCCGGCAAGGCCTGCGGCCAGAACGCCCGCGAGACAGCGCCCGGCATAGTTCGTGAGTCCTCGATCGACGACGTTCATTCAGGAAGCCTTGTGCAAAAAGAACGCGGGCGCATGGCGCCCGCGGGTTGCTGCGTGCCGCGGGGGGACGCGGCGGAGGAACGCTACAGGTTCGGGTAACCGGTCTTGGCGACCGGATTGAAGAAGTCGAAGTTCTCCGTCGCCGGCACCTTCAGGTTGAACTTCGGGTCCGTCGTCGTGATGCCCAGGTACTTGCGCATCGCGTCGTGGATGTGGCGCGGCTTGATCACGACGCCATTGACCGGATCGACCGCGCCGGTTGCCGTGTTGATCTTCAGCTGCTCGTGCTTCGGGCCACTGGCACCGAACACGCGGTTGCCCCAGGCGGGATTCGCTTCCATCAGCACCTGGCTGCCCACCGACCAGTGGTCCTTGCCGTTGCCGGCGTTGAGCGGCGTGCGGCCGAACTCCGAGTAGATGCGCAGAAAGATCCGGTTGCTGAGTCCAAGCGCCGCCGACTTCTGCCAGATGTAGTCGACCATGTCGGTCAGGCGCGGCAGCGCCGTCGCGTACGCGTTGGCAAGCTGGCTGTGGCCGTCGAATCCGCCACTCGCCAACTGGATCGTCGACGTGATGCCGGCCTGCGCCGCCACCAGACCGACGTGCGCCTGCGTGAACGTGTCGAACGTCGCCGGGATGAAGGACGCGACGCGCTCCATCAGGGCGCGCGCGTCGGTCGTCGCGGAAAACTGGTCGGCGAGCAGGCTCTGCTTGGGCAGCATGGTGCCGGTCGCCTGCAGTGCGGCCATGCGCTGGGCGCGCGTGGCGAACGCCTTGTTCAGGTCGGCCTGCTTCATGAAGTCGTTCGTCGCGCTTGCCGCATTCGGCGCCACCAGGGCCCGGAACGTGTTCGAGTCGGGCACCGGAGTGGCAGGCATCAGCCCGGCGCTGGTGCTGAAGCCGCCCGAGTTCAGCCACGGCATCGGCAGCCCGCGGCCGTACTGCGCGGCAAACAGCTCGGCGACGTTCGGGTAGCCCATGTCGAGCCGTCCGGTGGCATGCGTGCGGGTGCCGTCGGTGTGGCTGTTGGTCTCGCTGTTGACGCCATTGATCACCAGCATCTGGTTGTAGTACTTGCTGAAGAACGTGGCGTTGCTGCCCATCGGCGCGAAGCGGATATCGCCCGCCAAGCCGGCGGGCGTGCCCGCTGCCGCGTAGTTGTTCATCGCGGGATTGGTTTCACGCGGGTCCGTCCACGAACTCGCATCCAGTCCACCGGATGCGTGGATGTTGATCAGGATGCGGCCCGAATACAGCGACGACTGCGCGTTGGCGATCGGAATCAGGCTCCATGCCGGAACCACGGTGCCGACCATTTTGAGAAAGTCTCGACGGTCCATTTCAGTCACTCCTTCGTTCTTGGCACGTGTGGTCCAGCGTTATTCGTAGAGGAACTTCGGGTCGCCGAGCATGTAGGCAAGAACGGCAGCCCACGTCCGGCCCGTGTAGTTCGGGTCGTTGTTGTTGTTGTAGGCGCAGTTGACCGGGCGGGCAGGCGCATTGGCGCGGTCCGACCAGATCGCCGTGAACAGCTGGTACGTGCGCTGCACCTCGGCATCGGTCACCGGGACGTCGTCCTTCCACAGCGACTTGTGCAGATGCTTGATGTTCGCCTGGATCGCCGCCTGGCCGGCCGAGCTCGCCGGCGTGTCGGTCAGCGCGACCGCAGGGAACAGCAGGCGCGTCGACTGCGTCTTGTTGAAGTCGTTCTGCGTGAACGAGCAGCTGCGGGTGGCGACCAGGCGGTCGATGGCGATGCTCTGCATCATCGTGTGCTCCTGGGCACGCTTCGTCCGGTTGATGCCGTCGAAGTCGCCGTAATTCAGGCCGAAGCCGGCGTACGGGTTGTTGAAATCGTTGAACGTCTGGCCGACGAGCGCCGTCAGCTTCCGGTTCAGGTGCACCGGGTTGAGCATGTTGAACGCGCCGAGGTCACCCAGCTCGATCATGCGACCCGCCGTCAGGCCGGACGCCGACTCGGCACGGCCCCACGGGCTCATCACCAGGTCGGTCAGCAGGTCCTTGACGTTGAACGCGCCGTTGCCGCGGTTCGTCTTGAAGCGGTTGGCGATGTCCTGGAACACCTCGTTCTGCGCGTTGTATGCGGACAGCAGGTTGGCGTTCTCCGGCGTCGACGCATCGAGCGGCGCCTTCAGGGGCTCGCGTCCGAACACCGCCTGGT
>Ga0224500_10001232_pt1 | contig 15547 bp, 9 predicted proteins | sample SF_Oct11_sed_USG_FD_168126 | JGI IMG/M metagenome (GOLD analysis project Ga0224500, IMG submission 168126) | Sediment microbial communities from San Francisco Bay, California, United States - SF_Oct11_sed_USGS_4_1 | ecosystem: Environmental > Aquatic > Marine > Sediment | place: USA: California... | reverse complement strand
CGCCGAGCGCCGCGAGCGCGTGCGCGGTGCGCGCGAGGCGCGCCATGCCCGCCTTGCGGGCGAGCGCGGGGGCGGCGAGCGTGCCGGCGAGATAGCCGAGCAGGTGCGCCGCGTTCAGCGCGCCGCCGCCGAAGTAATCGAGCGCGAGGTCGCGCTGCAGCGCGGGCAGCATCACGCCGTAGGTGAAGCGCGCGATGCCGACGTTGAGCGCGACGCCGAGGGCCGCCCAGAGCGTGAGCGCGAGGACGGACGGCGGCGGCAGGGCGGCGGGCAAGGCGCGCAGCATAGTACCCTTCGGCGATTCCCGGAGGCCGCCCCATGCCCGCTGAAAACCCCTCGTCGCGCGCCGCCGCCGCCGCCGCGCAGCGCTTCGGCGCCGCGCTGCGCGCGCCCGCGCTGGCGCAGCTCGACGCGCTCGCGGCGCTCAACGAGCGCTCGGTGTGCCGCCAGTACCGGCCCGATCCGGTGCCGGAGGACGTTGTGCGGCTGCTCTGCGCGACGGCGCTTTCCGCGCCTACGAAGAGCGATCTGCAGCAGGCTTCGATCGTTCGCGTGGCGGACCCGGCGAAGAAGGCGGCGATCTGTTCGCTGCTGCCCGGCTCGCCCTGGCTCGCCGGTGCGCCGGAGCTCTTCGTCTTCTGCGCCGACGGCTGGCGGTTGCGGCGCCTGTTCGCGAGGAAGGGCGTTGCGTTTCCCAACGAGCACCTGGACGCCTTCTTCAACGCGAGCGTCGATGCGGCGATCGCGCTGAGCGCGTTCGTGTCGGCGGCGGAGCTCGCCGGGCTGGGGACTTGTCCGATCAGCCAGGTGCGCGACCACGTGGAGCGGATCGACGCGCTGCTGTCGCTGCCCGACTGGGTGGTGCCGGTCGCCGGGCTCGCGCTCGGCTATCCCGAGGCGAAGGAGCCGTTGAGCGCGCGGCTGTCGCTCTCGGCCACCGTGCACACGGACAAGTACGACGTCGATGCGGTCGAGCGCGAGCTCGACGCCTACGACGCGCGGCGTGGCAAGGACTGGAGCGGGGACAAGGTGAAGCAGTATTCGCGCGTCCTGCGCGCGGACTTCGGCGCCTACGTGGCGCGCAAGCGCTTCAAGCTCACTTAGCCGGCGGCGCGTCCGGCTGCCCGGCGATCTGCTGCGTGCCGGGGTCCATGTGGTCCCAGGAGCGCGCGCTCTTCGTCCAGATGTGCGCGACGAGCTTCATCGGGCCCGGGTTGTCGAGCGTGCCAATCCGGAGCGCGAGGTTCTCGGGCGTCGTCTCGCGCTGGCTGTAGAGCGGCGAGCCGCAGTCGCCGCAGAAGTAGCGGTGCAGCGTCCTGCCACTGTCGGCGATGCCGGTGTAGCGCTTCGGCGTTCCCTTCGTGAACTTGACCGCGGCGCTCGGCAGCATCGCGTTGACGCTGCCGCCCGCGCCGGAGCCCTTCTGGCAGTTGGTGCAGTGGCAGGCTCTCAGTTCCTTGATGTCCGCGTCCACGGTGTAGCGGATGGCGCCGCACAGGCAGCCGCCGGTGAGGGTGGGCATGGGTCTTCCTCCTGTTATTTGCCCTTCGGAGCATACAGCCGCCGCGCGCGTTCTTCATAGTCGCGGTAGCCGACGAAGTCTTCCAGCTCCTGCACGCGCTCGCGGTAGCCCGCGACCTTGTTCGCGTCGCGCGTGCGCCTGAAGGTCTCGAGCGCGGTGTGGAGCGCGTCGAACTGCACGAGCGTGGAGAGGCCGTAGTAGAGGACGATCGCCGCGCCCGCGCGCTCCTCGTCCTCGACCGTGCCCTGCGGCAGGTCCACGATCATGAGGGGCTTGTCCACGCGGCGGCGGATTTCGGCGAGCTGCGCGGGGCTGGCGCCGGTCGGGAAGACGAGGTCGGCGCCCGCGTCCGCGTAGGCCTGCAGCCTGCGCACCGCGTCGCCCAGCTCGCCGCCGATCCAGAGCGCGTCCGTCCTCGCGGCGATGAGGAAGTCCGCGTCGCTGCGCGCTTCCACCGCGGCGCGGATGCGCGCCGCGGCTTCTTCCAGCGAGCGCAGCCGCTGCGGCAGGCTCGTGTGCTTGCCCGCGCCTTCGTGGTCCTCGATGTGGATCGCGGCCACGCCCGCGCGCTCGAAGGCCTGCACCGTGCGCCACATGTTCGCCGGGTCGTTGAAGCCGCCCTCGGCGTCCGCGATCACGGGGATGCCGACCGCGCTCGCGATCGTGCGCGCCTGCGCCGCGAGGTCGTCGAGCGTAAGGAGGCCCGTGTCGGGCAGCGCGTAGCGGCTCGCCGCGGTGGCGTAGCTGCCGATGTAGGCCGCTTCGAAGCCGTGCTTTTCGATCAGCTTCGCCGAGAGCGCGTCGGTCGCGCCGGGGACGGCGATCGTGCGGCCGCTTTCTACGAGGGAACGCAGTTGCTGGCGGGAGGGGCTCACGCGGGGTCTCCTGCGGGGGGGTGGGGCAACTATAGCGCCGGCGGGAGGGGCCCCGTCCACCGGAATGGAGGCTCGTGCGTTGAAGCCATGGGAGATATCGCGTGGTTTGTGGCGCATACCGTTATAGGTATAGTGCGCATCATGCCAAGGAGAAGTAGGGCGGTCGACGCGGGCAGCGGCAACGTCTTCGCGGACCTGGGCTACGCCGACGCGAAGGAGCGCACGCTGAAGGTGCAGCTCGCGATGGAAGTGAACCGGCTGTTGAAGGCTCGCGGCACGACCCAGGCCGAGACGGCGGCGGCGCTGGGCATCCTGCAGCCGCACGTCTCCGATCTCGGGCGCTACCGGCTGGATCGCTTCTCCGTCGAGCGCCTGATGGGGTTTCTCGTCGCGCTGGGCCGCGACGTCGAGATCCGGATAAGCGCTCGGCCTGGCCGGGCAACGCGTGCGGGGGTGCGCGTTTCGCATGCGTCGTAGGGCAAAGGCTTGCCCCGCGCGCGTAGGGCGCCAGTAATCCCCGGGGCATTCGCTTTGGGGAGGAGACCCGCATGCGCGCCGCGAACACCCGTCCCTGGGACCGGGACGACACCGTCCGGCAGACGCTCGTGCGCGGCGCGCCGCAGGCGTACCGAGACCTCGCCGTCTTTCCGCTCGTCGCTCCCGTCAGCCCGCCGCCGCAAACGGCGACGGAATCTCGAAGAACTCCCCGCGCAGCATGACCGACGGCGGGATGCCGAATTCAGCTGGATCGAGCGGCGCTGCTCGGGGGAGTGGGCGAGGACGCGGCGCACGTGGTGAAGCACATCGCCGCATACGCGGGCGCGATCGATATCACGGATCGGAAGAGATTCGCCGACCAGCTCGACCGGCTTCTTGCGCGACAGGCGAAGGATCGAGCGCGCAATGAGGGGATAATGCGCTGACCCACAAAGGTCAGATTGAATTCTGCAATTCTTCGCGCCTTCGGGCGCGCCTCGCCGGCGGTCCCCTGGAATAGCGAAGAGTCGATCCGCGAGGAGCTCTTCAGCGTCGAGCGCCTCGAGCAGCACGCCGAGAGCCTCGCAGCCGCCCAGCGCGTCACTGCGAAGCCGATCGTCGGGCGCTCGCTCGCCCTCCGGCTGAAAGACAACGAGTCGGCATTGCTCGAGGCGTACCGCGCCATCGCCGGCGCGGTCGGCGAGGGCCGCTCGGTGACGCCGGCCGCCGAGTGGCTGCTCGACAACTACCACCTGGTCGACGCGCAGATCCGCGAGATCCGCGACGACCTGCCGCCCGGCTACTACCGCCAGCTGCCCAAGTTGGCGGACGGGCCGTTCGCCGGCTATCCGCGCGTGTTCGGCGTGGCCTGGGCCTTCGTCGCGCACACCGACAGCCGCTTCGAACCCGCGATGCTGCGCCGCTTCGTGCGCGCCTACCAGCGCGTCCAGCCGCTGAGCATCGGCGAGCTGTGGGCGGTGGCGATCACGCTGCGCATCGTGCTCGTGGAGAACCTGCGGCGTGGGGCGCGGCGCATCGTGCTGAGCCGCGCGGCGCGCCAGGAAGCGGACGCCCTGGCCGACCGGCTGCTGGCCCCGGATGCGCCCGCGGCCGAGTCGATCGCCCCGATCCTCAGGCACCACGAAAGAGCGCCTCTGCCGGAGTCCTTCGCCGTCCAGCTCGTGCAGCGGCTGCGCGACCAGGATCCGAAGGCGACGCCCGCGCTCGCGTGGCTCGAGGAGCGCCTGGCCGCCCAGGGCAAGACCGTGGAGCAGATCGTGCACGACGAGCACCAGCGCCAGGGTGCGACCAACGTGACGGTGCGCAACATCATCACCAGCATGCGGCTGGTGTCCGACGTGGACTGGCCCGAGCTGGTGGAGAGCATCAGCCTCATCGACGACACGCTGCGCCCGGCGAGCGGCTTCGCGCAGATGGATTTCGCGACGCGCAACCTGTACCGCAACGCGATCGAGGAGCTCGCGCGGGGCGCGCAGCGCCCGGAGCTCGAGATCGCGCGAGCGGCGCTCGCGGCCGCAAGCGGAACTGGCCGCTCGCGGGATCCCGGCTACCACCTCGTCGCCGGCGGGCGCCGCGCTTTCGAAGCGAAGGTCGGATATCGCGCGTCCCTGCGCAGCTTGCCCGGCCGTCTCGGCGTCAGGCTCGGCATCGGCGGCTATATCGGCGCCGTCGCCGTGGTCGCCGCGATCGTTCTCGCCTTGCCGCTCTACGCACTGGCGGGGCTCGGCGGCGCGTGGCTCGGCGTCCTCGCGGCGCTCGGGCTGATCCCGGCGATCGATGCGGCGATGGCGCTCGTCAACCGCGCGGTCACGCGCGGGTTCGGTGCGACGCTCCTGCCCGGGCTGGCGCTGCGCGAGGGCATCCCTGCGCACCTGCGCACGATGGTCGCGGTGCCGATCCTGCTCACCACCCAGGACGAGCTGGAAGAGCAGATCGAGCGCCTGGAGATCCACCACCTCGCCAGCCCGGAGAGCGAGCTGCATTTCGCACTGCTCTCGGACTGGAAGGACGCCGCCACCGAGACCGTCGAGGGAGACGAGGCGCTCCTCGACGCGGCCGCCGCGGGCATCGCGCGCCTGAATCTGCGTTACGGCCCGGCCGCCGGCGGCGACCGGTTCCTCCTCTTCCATCGCCGGCGGCTCTGGAGCGAAGGGCAGCGGCGCTGGATGGGATGGGAGCGCAAGCGCGGCAAGCTCCACGAGCTCAACCGCCTCCTGCGCGGCGCGACCGATACGACCTTCGTGGGCGCAGGCGGGCCCTTGTCCGCGCCGCCCGCCGGCGTGCGCTACGTCATTACGCTCGACGCCGATACACGCATGCCGCGCGAGGCGGCGCGGCGCCTCGTAGGGAAGATGGCGCATCCGCTCAACCGTCCGCGCTTCGATGCCGCCACGCGGCGCGTCGTGGAGGGCTACGGCGTGCTGCAGCCGCGCGTGACGCCTTCCTTGCCGGTCGGCCGCGAGGGGTCGCTCTTCCAGCGGATCTTCTCCAGCATGAGCGGCATCGATCCCTACGCCGCTGCGGTGTCCGACGTGTACCAGGACCTGTTCGGCGAAGGCTCCTTCACGGGCAAGGGGATCTACGACGTGGACGCCTTCGAAGCCGCGCTCGAGGGCCGCGTGCGCGAAGGCACGCTCCTCAGCCACGATCTTTTCGAAGGGACGTTCGCGCGCGCCGGCCTCGCCTCCGATATCGAGGTGGTGGAGGAGTTTCCGTCGCGCTACGACGTCGCCGCCGCGCGCCAGCACCGCTGGACTCGCGGGGACTGGCAATTGCTGCCGTGGATCATCGGGCTCGCCGGCGCGCTGCCGCTGATCGGCCGCTGGAAGATGTTCGACAACCTGCGGCGCTCGCTCTCGGCGCCGGCGAGCGTCCTTGCGCTGGTCGCTGGATGGGCGCTGCCCCTGCAGGCGGCCGCGCTCTGGACCGGCTTCGTCGTCTCGACGATCGCCTTGGCCACGCTGGTACCGCTGCTCGCCGCGATCGTGCCGCACCGCGCGCGCACCACGATGCGCAGCCACCTGCGCGCCCTCGCCGCGGACGTGCAGCTCGCCTTGTCGCTGACCGCATTGCTTCTCGTGTTCCTCGCGCACCAGGCCTGGCTGATGGGCGACGCGATCGTACGCACGCTCTATCGCCTGCTGGTGAGCCGCCGGCACCTGCTCGACTGGGTCACGGCGGGCCAGGCGACGGTGAGCCGCGAACTCGATCTCGCCGGGTTCTACCGGCGGATGAGCGGGGGCGTCGCCATCGGCATCGCGGCCGCGCTCGTCCTCGGGTGGCTCGGCAGCGACGCCTGGCTGGTGGCGGCGCCGTTCGTGCTCGCCTGGATCGCCTCGCCCGCCATCGCCCGCTGGACGAGCCTGTCGCCGCGCGTCGCCGGCCGCCTGCCGATCTCGTCCGCGGAGGCGCGTGCCTTGCGCTTGGTGGCGCGCCGCACCTGGCGCTTCTTCGAGACCTTCGTCACGGCGACGGACCACTGGCTGCCGCCGGACAATTTCCAGGAAGACCCCAGGCCCGTCGTCGCGCATCGCACCTCGCCCACCAACATGGGCGTGTACCTGCTGTCCGCGGTGAGCGCGCGCGACTTCGGCTGGGCCGGCACCGCCGAGACCGTGGAGCGGCTGGAAGCGACGCTCGCGACGATGCAGGGCCTCGCGCGGTTCCGCGGGCACTTCTTCAACTGGTACGACACGCGCGACCTGCGGCCGCTCGACCCGCAATACGTCTCGTCGGTGGATAGCGGCAACCTGGCCGGGCACCTGGTGGCGCTGGCGAACGCCTGCCGCGAATGGATCGGCCGCCCGTTGCCGGAGGCCGAGCTGCTCGCCGGCATCGAAGACAGCCTCGAACTCGCGCGCGAAGCCGTGCAGGCGTGTCCCGAAGACCGCCGCACGCAGACCATCACGCGGCAACAGCTCGTCGAAGCGCTCGATGCGCTGGGCGCCGCGCTTTCCCAGGGCATCGCGCAGGCCGGACCCCAGGCCGCGACCATGCTCGACATCGCGCGCACGCTGGCGAGCGAGCGCGGCGACGACGCTGGCGCCGAAATGCTCACCTGGGTGGAGGCCACGCAGCGCTCGATCGACAGCCATCGGCGCGACCGCGGACTGAACGGCGAGGACGCGCGAGCGCTGCAAGGGCGCCTGGCGGCGCTCGAGGCGACGGCGCGGGCGATGGCCAACGCGATGGAGTTCGGCTTCCTGCTCGACCCGGAGAGGAAGCTCTTGTCGATCGGCTACCGGGTCGCGGAGGGCGAGCTCGATCCGAGCTGCTACGACCTGCTCGCGTCCGAGGCGCGCCTCGCGAGCTTCGTGGCGATCGCCAAGGGCGATGTCGCCTCGCGCCACTGGTTCCGTCTCGGGCGCGCCGTCACGCCGAGCGGAGGCGGCGCGGCGCTCGTCTCCTGGTCGGGATCGATGTTCGAGTACCTGATGCCCTCGCTCGTCATGCGCGCGCCGGCCGGCAGCCTCATCGAGCAGACCAGCCGCCTCATCGTGCGCCGGCAGATCGCCTACGGCGCCGAGCTCGGCGTGCCCTGGGGTGTTTCGGAGTCCGCCTACCACGTGCGCGACCTGGAGCTTACCTACCAGTACTCGAATTTCGGCGTGCCGGGCCTGGGCCTGAAGCGCGGCCTGGGCGAGAACGCCGTCGTCGCGCCCTACGCCACCGCGCTCGCGGCCATGGTCGATCCGGGCGCGGCGGTGCGCAACTTCGCGCGGCTCGCCGCCCTCGGCGCGCGCGGCCGCTACGGCTTCTACGAGGCGCTGGATTACACGCCCACGCGCCTGCCCGAGGGCAAGGACGTGGCGATCGTGCGCGCCTGGATGGCGCACCACCAGGGCATGACGGTGGTCGCCCTCGCCAATGTGCTGCACGACGGGGCGATGCGCGCGCGCTTCCACGCCGAGCCGATCGTGCGCGCGACCGAGCTCCTCCTGCAGGAGCGCACGCCGCGCGACGTCGCCCTCGCGCATCCGAGGGCCGAGGAGGTCAGGACGGCGGCTACGGTGCGCGACCTCGAGCTGCCGGCAGTGCGGCGGCTCACCTCCGCGCACGGCGCCACGCCGGCGGCGCACCTGCTCTCGAACGGCAGCTACACGGTGATGCTGACCGCGGCCGGCTCCGGCTACAGCCGCCGGGGCGATTGCGCGATCACGCGCTGGCGCGAAGATGCCACGCGCGACGATTGGGGCACGTACGTCTACCTGCGCGACGCGCAGAGCGGCGACGTGTGGTCCGCGGGCCACCAGCCGGCCGGCGCCGACGCCGAGCGCTACGAGGTGACCTTCACCGAGGATCGCGCCGTGTTCCTGCGGCATCACGGCATGCTCGTCACCACGCTCGAGGTCGTGGTCTCGCCGGAGGACGACGCCGAAGTGCGCCGCGTGTCCGTGTCGAATGCGGGCGACGAGGCACGCGAGATCGACCTCACCTCCTACGCCGAGCTGGTGCTGGCGCCGGCCGCCGCCGACGCGGCGCACCCGGCCTTTGCCAAGCTCTTCGTGCAGACCGAGTACCTCGCCAAGGCCGGCGTCCTCCTGGCGACGCGGCGCCGCCGCTCGAGCGGCGAGCCGGAGATCTGGGCGGCGCACCTCGCCGTGGTCGAGGGCGAGGCGGTGGGCGAGCCGGAGATCGAGACCGACCGCGCCCGTTTCCTCGGCCGCGGGCGCGAGGTGCGCACGCCGATGTCGGTCGTCGACGGCCTGCCGCTCTCCAACGCGGTGGGCGCCGTGCTCGATCCGGTGTTCGCGCTGCGCCGGCGCGTGCGGGTCGCGCCGGGCAGGACGGTGCACGTCGCCTTCTGGACGGTGGTCGGCGCCTCGCGCGGCGAGGTGCTGGATCTCGCCGACAAGCATTCCGACCCCACGGCCTTCGAGCGCGCGGCCACCCTGGCGTGGACCCACGCGCAGGTGCAGTCGAGCTATCTGGGCATCTCGCCGGAGGAGGCGAGCCTCTTCCAGCGCCTGGCGGGCCACGTGCTGTACGCCGATCCGACGATGCGCCCGTCGCCGGATGTCCTGCGCCGCGGCGGCGGCGCACCGCCGGCGCTCTGGGCGCAGGGCATCTCGGGCGACCTGCCGATCGTGCTCGCGCGCGTCGACAACGTAGAGGACCTCGTCCTCGTGCGCCAGTTGCTCCGCGCGCACGAGTACTGGCGCATGAAGCAGCTCGCGGTGGATCTCGTGATCCTGAACGAGCGGGGCAGCTCCTACATCCAGGACCTGCAGGTCGCGCTGGAGACGCAGGTGCGCGCGAGCCGCTCGCGCCGCCCCGCGCTCGACGTGCTGGACGCGCGCGGCGCGGTGTTCGTGCTGCGCGCCGATCTCATCCCGCCGGAGACGCGCGCCCTGCTGCTCACCATGGCGCGCGCCGTGCTCGCGGGGCGCCGCGGCACGCTGCAGGAGCAGCTGAACAACCTCGCGGAAGCGGGCACGGGCGCGCCGCCGCCGCGGCGCGCGCCGTCCGCGGAGCCGCCGCAGGGGGTGCCGACGCTCCCGGCGCCGGCGGAGCTCGAATTCTTCAACGGCTTCGGCGGATTCTCCGCGGACGGACGCGAGTACGTGACGACCCTCGGCGCGAAGCGCTGGCTGCCGGCGCCGTGGATCAACGTCGTCGCCAATCCCTCTTTCGGCTTCCAGGTGGCGGTCGAGGGCAGCGGCTACACCTGGTCGCTCGGCAGCCGCGAGAACCAGCTCACGCCCTGGTCGAACGACCCGGTCACCGACCGGCCGGGCGAGGTGCTGTACGTGCGCGACGAGGACACGGGCGTATTGTGGGGGCCCACGGCGCTGCCGATGCGCGACGAGACCGCGCCCTACGTCGCGCGGCACGGACAGGGCTACAGCCGCTTCGAGCACAGCGCGCACGGCATCGCGCTCGATCTATTGCAGTACGTGCCGCTCGAGGACCCGGTCAAGATCTCGCGGATGACGATCCGCGACACCTCGGGCCGCGCGCGGCGGCTTTCGGTCACGGCCTTTGTCGAATGGGTGCTCGGCCCGCAGCGCAGCGCGTCGGCGTTCTCGGTGGTGACCGATGCAGACGCCGAGACCGGTGCGCTCTTCGCGCGCAATCCCTGGAGCACAAACTTCGGCTCGCGCGTCGCCTTCGCGGACTTGGGCGGAAAGCAGACCTCCTGGACCTGCGACCGGCGGGAGTTCCTGGGCAGGAACGGCGCGCTCGACAACCCGGCCGCGCTCGCGCGCGAGGCGGTCCTCTCCAAGCGGGTGGGCGCCGGCCTCGATCCCTGCGCCGCGCTGCAGGCCCCCGTAGAGCTCGAGCCGGGCGGCAGCGCGGAGATCGTCTTCTTCCTCGGCCAGGCGGCGAGCGAACGCGAGGCGCAAACGCTGGTCACGCGCTACCGCTCGGCCGACCTGGATGCGGTGTTGCGCGAGGTCACTGAATACTGGGACGACGTCCTTGGCACGGTCCAGGTGAAGACGCCCGATCGCTCGATGGACGTGATGCTCAATCGCTGGATGCTTTACCAGACGCTCGCTTGCCGCATGTGGGCGCGCTCGGCGTTCTACCAGGCGAGCGGCGCCTACGGCTTCCGCGACCAGCTGCAGGACGCCATGGCGCTCGCCGTGCCGCGGCCGGCGCTGGCGCGCGAGCACCTGCTGCGCGCCGCCGCGCGCCAGTTCGTGGAAGGCGACGTGCAGCATTGGTGGCTGCCGCCCTCCGGCCAGGGCGTGCGCACGCGCATCTCCGACGACCGGGGCTGGCTCGCCTTCGCCGCGGCGCACTACGTGGAGACGACCGGCGACGCCGCGGTGCTGGAGGAGCCCGTCGCATTCCTCGAGGGCCGGCCGCTCGCGGCGGGCGAGCACGACGCCTACTACCAGCCGGTGCTCTCGGGTGAGCGCGCTTCGCTCTTCGAGCACTGCGCGCGCGCGCTCGACCAGAGCCTCGCGCTCGGCGCGCACGGCCTGCCGCTGATCGGCACGGGCGACTGGAACGACGGCATGAACCGGGTGGGCGAGAAGGGCCGCGGGGAGAGCGTCTGGCTGGGCTGGCTCCTGCACGCGGCGCTCTCGGCGTTCGTGCCGTTGGCGAAGGCGCGGGGCGAGGAGGCGCGCGCCGCGAAGTGGCTAGAGCACGCTGGCCGATTGCGAACCTCGCTCGAGCGCGACGGCTGGGACGGTGGCTGGTACCGGCGCGGTTATTTCGACGACGGCACGCCGTTCGGCTCCTCCACGAGCGAGGAATGCCGCATCGACTCGATCGCGCAGTCCTGGAGCGTGCTCTCCGGGGCAGCGGAGCCGGCGCGCGCGCGGCGCGCCATGGCCGCCGTGGAACAGCTGCTCATTCGCCGGGACGAAGGCCTCGCGCTGCTCTTCACGCCGCCTTTCGAGCGCACTTCGCTCGATCCCGGCTACATCAAGGGCTATCCGCCCGGGATCCGGGAAAACGGCGGCCAGTACACCCATGCCGCCGCGTGGTCGGTGATGGCCTTTGCGGCGCTAGGCGAGGGGGACAAGGCGGCGGCGCTCTTCTCGCTCGTCAATCCGATCAACCACACCAGCACGCGGGCCGACGTGCAGCGTTACAAGGTCGAGCCCTACGCCGTCGCCGCCGACGTCTACTCGGTGTTCCCGCACGTCGGGCGCGGCGGCTGGACCTGGTACACGGGCTCAGCCGGCTGGCTGTACCGCGCCGGGATCGAAGGGATCCTCGGCCTTCGCGTGCAGGGAGACTTCCTGCTCCTCGACCCCTGCATCCCCAAGGCGTGGCCCGGGTTCGAGATCGTTTTCAGGTATCGCTCCGCGCGATATGAGATCGCGGTCGAGAATCCCCGAGGTGTCAGCCGCGGCGTTGCTTCAGCTTCGCTCGATGGGAACGCACTGCCGCAGGGCCCCACCCGGGTGCCGTTGGTGGATGACGGGGCGGTACATAAGGTGAAGGTTGTGCTGGGGTAGCCGTTCGGTCAGGCCGACGCCCCGAACGGCGACGCAATCTCGAAGAAACTGCCGCGCAGCATGACCGAGGGCGGGATGCCGAACATCTGGTGGAAGGTGCGCGTCAGGTGCGCCGCGTCCGCGAAGTCGGCCTCCTGCGCCGCCTCGGCCATCGAGCGCTGCCTGCCGATCGCGAGCGTCGCGCGCGCGAGCTTGCGCCACAGCATGTAGCGGCGGAACGGCAGCCCGACCTCGTCCTTGAAGAGGTGCGCGAGGCGCCCGGGCGAGAGGTGCACGCGCTCGGCCGCGTCCTCGAGCGAGATGCGGAGGTCGTCGGACTCGCGGATCGCGGCGAGCACCGAGGCGATGCGCGCGTCCAGGCGCCGCGAGGGCGGCGCGCCGGCGCAGAACGCGCGCACGCAGTGCCGGACCAGGTCGCCCACCTCCATCGCCTCCAGCGGCCGCTCGCGAAACGCGCGCAGCTCGCCGAGGCACGCCTCGAGCCGCGCGTCCGGCACGAGCGTGATCGGCTCCACGAGGCCGGTTTGCAGCCAGGCGCCTTCGCTCGACTCGGGGTCGACGAACAGCATCGCGCCGGCCGTCTCGCGCCCGTGGAACGAATGCTCGACGTCCGGGCGCACGATCGCGCCGCGCGCCTCGCGCCAGTCCTCGCCCGGCTGGCGGATGCCCATGCGGCCCTCGATGGCGAGGACGATCTGGATCGCGTGGTGGGCGTGCGAGGGCACTTCGCCGCCCGCCTGGCCGATGGCGAAGAACCCGCCCTCCCAGAGATACCAGCGCGGGCCGCCCGCCTCGCCCGGGTAAAAGCTCGCCGCAGCAGGTTTGTTCAAGCCGCCCATGCGCCTCGTCCAAGAAACCGGCCCGGCCCGTTCAATACGCGAGAAGCGCCGATCCTCATAGTTGGACCTGCAGTGCGCGGACTGGCCGCGCACCCAACGAAAGCCAACGGAGGAATCGTGAAGAACCTAGCAAGCAAGTCCCACGGCGCGCGCAGGCGCGTCGCCCTCATCGCCGCCATCGCCGTCCTTGCCGCGGGCACATCGGCCTGCAGCCTGCTCTCGATGGTGGGCGTCGTGGCCAAGCGCCCCGCCGAATCCGAGTTCGGCCTCGGGCCGCGCGTCTCGGCCAACCAGAAGTACACGGCGACGCTGCAGCCGCGCGAGCCGCTGCGCCTGCGCCGGCTGCAGACGGTGCCGGTGCGGATCACCGACGCCGCGGGGCGCCCGGTCGAGCAGGCGCGCATCGCGGTGGACGGCGGCATGCCGGAGCACCTGCACGGCCTGCCCACGCAGCCGCGCCTCGGACGGTCGCTGGGCAACGGCGTGTACGAGCTCGACGGCGTGCGCTTCAGCATGGGCGGGTGGTGGGAATTCAAGCTCGCCATCGAGTCGCCCGCCGGCGCCGACAGCGTCACGTTCAACCTCAGCCTGTGACCGGGGGCGCGCCATGATACGACACGCTTGCCTCGCCGCCGCGCTGCTCGCCTCGGCGGCGGCCCACGCGGGCCCCGCCGCGCCGGGCACGGAGCACCACGCGTTCCACGAGGCGCTCGCGCTCTCGATCGAGGGCGTTGGGCCGGTGCCGCCCGATCCCGGCAACCGCTGGGCCGACGACGCGGCCGCCGCGGACCTCGGGCACAAGCTCTTCTTCGACGCGCGGCTGAGCGCGAACGGCAAGGTGTCCTGCGCGACCTGCCACGACCCCGCGAAGGAGTTCCAGGACGGCGTGCCGCTCGCGAAAGGCGTGGGCACGACCGACCGCCGCACCATGCCGGTGGCGGGGACCGCGCACAGCCCGTTCCTCTTCTGGGACGGGCGCAAGGACAGCCAGTGGGCGCAGGCGCTCGGGCCGCTGGAGAGCGCCGTGGAGCACGGCGGCAGCCGCGCGCAGTACGCGCACGTCGTCGCCGCCCACTACCGGCGCGACTACGAGCGCGTGTTCGGCGCGCTGCCCGACTTGCGCGGCGTGCCGGCCGCGGCCGGGCCGGTCGCCGACCCGGCGGCGCGTGCGGCCTGGGAGAGGATGCCCCAGGGCCAGCGCGACGCGGTGACCGGCGTGTTCGTCAACGTCGGCAAGGCGATCGCCGCCTACGAGCGCCACCTGCAGCCGGCGGCGTCCCGCTTCGACCGCTTCGCGGCCGAATGGAAGCGCACCGGGACGCAGCCGAAGGACGTCCTCAGCGCCGACGAGCGCGCGGGCTTCGCGCTCTTCGTGGGCAAGGCGAACTGCACCGAGTGCCACAACGGGCCGCTGTTCACCAACAACGAGTTCCACAACACCGGCGTGCCGCGCCGCGCCGGCCTGCCCGAGGACCACGGGCGCCTGCCGGCGGTGGCGGGGGTGCGCGCGGACGAGTTCAACTGCCGCAGCCGCTGGAGCGATGCGAAGCCGGGCGAGTGCAAGGAGCTGGAGTTCCTCGCGCCGGCCTCGGCCGCGCAGGAGCGCGCCTTCAAGGTGCCGTCGCTGCGCAACGTGGCCGAGCGCTCGCCGTACATGCACGCCGGGCAGTTCGTCACGCTCGCGCAAGTGCTGGTCCACTACAACCGCGCGCCCTCCGCGCCGGCCGGGCGTACGGAGCTGCGGCCGCTCGGGCTGAGCGCCGCGGAGCTCGGCCAGCTCGAGGCGTTCCTGCGCAGCTTGAGCGGCGGCATCGACGCGCCGGCGAAGTACCGGAGCGCGCCGTGAGCCGGCGCGACTACGAGACGATCGTCGTGGGGGCCGGGCAGGCGGGCCTCGCGGCCGGCTACTACCTGAAGCGCGCGGGGCTGGGGTTCACGCTGCTCGACGCGAACGCGGAGATCGGCGCCTCGTGGGAGCGGCGCTGGGAGTCGCTCAAGCTCTTCACCCCGGCGCGCTACAACGCGCTGCCCGGCCTGGAGTTCCCCGGCGAGCCGTACGCGCTGCCCGGGAAGTCCGAGGTCGCCGCGTACTTGAGGCGCTACGCGCGCACGTTCTCGCTACCGGTGCAGCGCGGCGTCGCGGCGACCGCGCTGCATCGGCGCGGCGGGCGCTTCGTCGTGTCGACGGGCGACGGACGCTCGCTCACCGCGGCTTCGGTGATCGTGGCGACCGGCGCCAACCAGCGTCCGTACGTGCCGGCCTTCGCTTCTTCGCTTTCGCCGGCGATCGTGCAGATGCATTCCTTCGATTACCGCGGTCCCGCGCAGCTGCCCGAGGGGAAGGTGCTCGTCGTGGGCGCGGGGAACTCGGGCGCGCAGATCGCGCTCGAGCTGGCGGGCGCGGGGCGCAGCGTGCTGCTGTCGGGGCGCGGCACGGGCTCGCTGCCGCGGCGTTTTCTTGGCCGGGACATCTACGACTGGCTGTGGCCTACGCTCATGCGGCCGTCCGTGGACTCGTTTCTCGGGCGCCGGCTGATGAACGGGCGCTTGTTCTCGGGCGATCCGCTGATCGGCATGGCGCCGCACGCGCTCGGGCGCCCGGGCCTGCAGCGCGTGGGCAGGGCCTTGTCCGCGCAGGACGGATTCCCGCTGCTCGAAGGCCATGGGGCCGCGCGCGACATCCGCGCCATCGTGTGGTGCACGGGCTTCCGGCCCGACTACGGCTGGATCGAGCTGCCGGTGCTGGGGCTGGACGGGTATCCGCTGCATCGCCGCGGCATCGCGAGCGGCGTTCCGGGGCTTGCGTTCCTCGGCATGCGCTTCCAGGCCCGCATGGGCTCGGCGCTGCTCGGGGGCGTGGGGGAGGACGCGGCGTACGTCGGCGGGCGCATA
>Ga0224500_10001231_pt1 | contig 15557 bp, 10 predicted proteins | sample SF_Oct11_sed_USG_FD_168126 | JGI IMG/M metagenome (GOLD analysis project Ga0224500, IMG submission 168126) | Sediment microbial communities from San Francisco Bay, California, United States - SF_Oct11_sed_USGS_4_1 | ecosystem: Environmental > Aquatic > Marine > Sediment | place: USA: California... | reverse complement strand
GGGCGTCGACCACCTGGCCACCGCCGCCCCACAGTGCCACCATCGTGGCGAACGCGGCGCCGAGACCGCAGATCTCGTCGGTGAGCGCGATCGGCGGGAGCACCGGCGGCCCACCGGGCTCGCCGGAGATCGCGGCCCACCCCGCCATCGCCTCGGCGATCGTGGCGAACCCGGCGCGGTGGGCGTAGGGGCCGTCCTGGCCGAACCCGGTGATCCGCGTCACGACGAGCGACGGGTTGCGAGCCCAGAGCACGTCGGGCCCGAGGCCGAGCGACTCGAGCTTGCCCGGCCGGAAGTTCTCGACGAGCACGTCCGCACGCTCGACGAGCGAGAGGAGCGCCTCGCGTCCGTCGGAGGACTTCAGATCGAGCGTCACCGTGCGCTTGTTGCGGTTGTACAGCTTCCACGCGAGCGACTGGCCGTCGCGGCGATCGGTGAAGGAATAGCCGCCGGCCGCCTCGGCCGCGGCGTCGTCCAACAGGCCCATGCGACGGCTGGTGTCGCCGTCGGGCGGCCGCTCGATCTTGACGACCTCGGCTCCGAAGTCGGCGAGATAGCGGGCGCACGACGGCCCGGCGATGACCGTCGAGCAATCGAGCACCCGCAGCCCGTCGAGCGCGGGGCCAGCGTGCCCAGCCGGGTTCGACGTGGGCGTCCGCGCGGTGCTCACCAGGGCCGATCGCGTGCGAGGGGGACGGGCTTGGCCCACCAGCGTCCCGAGAACTTCCAGCGCGCCGGTGCCACCGCGGCAGCGGCCCCGTCGGCGGTCGGGATCGACGCCACGACCGCGGCGACGATCGCCGCGACCTCGTCGTCGGTCGGCGAGCCGCCGATCGTCACCGAAGCGGGTGGCAGGGCGGGATTCGTCACGTGCGCGGACATGGCACCTCCGGGCGGAGAGCTTACCCAGGTCGGTCGCCCGCTTCGAAGGCCCGCGCCGAGCCGCGGATCGAGGCGAACCCCCCGCTGCGACGCCGGCCGATGCCGACGAGCGCGCTCCCGGCGAGGACCAGGCCGACGGCCGCGGCCAACAGCCAGCGGAGCCGCAACCCGTCGACGCCCGTGGTGACCAGCGGAGCCCGCTCGTCCGGCCGGCTGCCAGCGGCGGCGCGCCCGTCCTCGGCCAGCACGGTGGTGGGCACCGGCCCGGCGTCCGGCCCGACCGCCCCCGGCGAGCCGGCGAGCGGCGCGTCGAGGACGACGCCGATGGCGATGGACGCGTCCGCGGTGGCCCCGGGCCCGCTGCCCTGGCTGACGCTGGCCCGGTTGGGGATCACGCCGCGGGCCGTCGGCGCGACCCGGGTGTGGATCCGGATGGGCGGCGGCCCGGCGCCGGCGGGCACCCGTTCGGGCCAGGCGCAGCGGACCGTGCGACCGGCGACGATGCAACTCCAACCCGGTGCTTCGAGGCGGGCCACGCTCAGCTCGACGGCCAGCGAGTCGACGACCTCGATCGGGGGGCCGGCCTCGGTGGGTCCCTCGTTGCGCACGACGATCTCCCACGTCAACGTGGCACCCGCCGCCGCGGGCGCGATGGCGGACTTCCGGATCGACAGCGTCGCCGGCCTCGGCCGCGCCCCGATGTCGGCACCGGGGTTGACCTTGCCGCCCTCGACCTGCACGGTCCCGCTCCGGCTGCTGCCCTGGTCGACGTCGGAGTCGATCCCCGGCGTGGTGAGCTCGAGGTCGGCCGGGATGCTCGAGCGGTCGACGACGACCTCGTAGTCGCCCGGTTCGAGACCGTCGACCCGGTAGACGCCCTCCGCGTCGGTCACGGTCGAGGCCACCGGCCGGTCGCCGACCACGATCGTCACCCGCACCCCGCCGATCGGGACCTCCGACGCGTCGCGGCGCCCGTCGCCGTCCTCGTCGCGCCACACCGACCCAGCCAGGGCGCCGGTCTCGACGGGCGCGTCGGATGCGACGTAGCCCGAGCGGCCCTCGGCGGACACGCTCGCGCCCACGAGACCGACCGGTTCGGCGAGCACGGTCGCCGTGTTGGCGTAGGTGCCGGGGCGCGCCGTGCTCGTGCGCTCGCAGCGCCTGGACGCGCCGGGTTCGAGGGGCGTCCCCGCTGCCGCGGCGCCCGAACAGTCGATCGGGCCCTCCACGTCGTCCACGAGGGAGCGCACATCGAGCGCGACGTTGCCCGTGTTGCGGATCGTGTAGACCCACCGCACCACGTCCCCCGCCACCACGCTGGGCCACCGACCGGCGTCGATGTCGATCCCGTTGGTGGTCTTGAGCAGCGTGATGGCGGGCGCGGCCGCGAAGACGTGGGCCGGGTCGGGCGCGGTCCGGCTGACGCCGAGCCGGCTGTCGGTCGCGCTCGCCGTCGCGGTCTCGGCGATCTGGCCGGCCGGGACGGGGGCCTGGGTGCGCCGGCAGATCATCTGCTCGCCGGGCGCCAGCACGGTGGCCGGGCACGCGACCAGCTCACCCGAGGCCGACACCGCCGTCACGTCGCGCAGGGTCTCGCTGGAATGGTTGGTGAGCACGTACAACCACTCGACCGCAGACCCGGCCGCGACGATCCGGTTGAGGGACGGGTCCGGCCCGCCCGGCACCGGGGAGTCGCCGAGGTCGTCGACCGCCTCGGCGTAGGTGCGCAGCGTGAGCGAGGACGCCACCCCGTACAGGTGGGACACCACGCTCTGTGAAGAGACCTCGGGCGATCCTGGACCTCCCCGGTCGATGGCGTGCGCCGACGCCCGGTTGGCGTACTGGCCTTCGGAGACGACCCCGTCGGCAGCGCAGGTCACGGTCGCCCCAGGGGCGAGCTCACCCCCGGGGCAGACGACCGAGGGTTCGGTGTCGTCGGAGACCCCGATGTCGTCGAGCGTCACGTTGCCGGTGTTGGTAACCTCATAGGTCCACCGCACCGGGGAGCCGACGCCGAGCACGGGGTTGTGGACGACGTCGTCGGGACCGCTGGGACCCGTCGTCCCGGTCGGCTCGCGTGCCTCGAAGCCGGCGGTCAGCTTGCGCAAGCGCAGCTCGGGTCGAGGCGCCAGCAGCCCGAAGTCGACGGTCAGGTTCGTCCAGCGCGAGCTGTCGCCGTCGTCGTCCGGCTCCGTGCCGGCCGCCAGCGTGAGCGCGCCGCTCGATACCGGTCCGCGGCCGTCGCCCAGACCGTTGTCGTCGCCGGCGATGTCGGAATCGGGATCCGCCGTCGAGGCGACGTCGGCGCTCGATCGGAGCCCGTCGGGTGCGTCGACCACGACGACGTAGTCCCCCGCGCCCAGCCCGTCGAAGCGGTACGCGCCGTCCTCGACGGTGCGCGTGCGGGCGATGACCGAGTCGTCCGAGGTACCGGCGACGCCGTCGGGCCCGACGGAGACCAGCTCGACGGCGATGTTCGACAGGGTCGTCTCCGTCGGCGTGCGGGCCGCGTCGCCGTTCGAGTCGGACCACACGACGCCGCCCAGCGCGAGCGGTTCGAGGAACCCGAAGTCCACCGTGTCGTCGGCCGAGTCGTCGCGCACCGGGGAGCCGCCAGCGGGCCGTTCCCCCGTGGGCTCCTCGCCGGGGCGCAACGTCACCGGCCGGGACCGTACCGTGACCGGCTCGTCGGGCGCGGACACGGTCCGGCCGTTGTCGTCGTCGTTCACCGGCACCGCGTCGGGATCCGGGGTCGCCTCACCCTCATAGGGCTGCGGCGCGCCGGAGGGGCCGCCGGTGCTCGAAACCACTCCTGGTGGCAGGCAGGAGACCTCCACCACGTAGCTGCCCGGCTCCAGCGCATCGAAGCGGTAGCCGCCATCGGACCCGCTCCGGGTCTCGGCCAGCGCCGCACCGGTCGCTTCGCCGTCGGGGCCGACGCCGAACAGGCGCACGCACGCGTCGACGATGCCCTCCTCGCCGTCGCCGCGCCGGCCGTCGTTGTCCACGTCCCAGAACACCCGGTCGCCCAGCGCGACCAGGTCGTCGCGGGCGAACCCGACGTCGAGGTCGAACCGGGTCGCCCCCGCCCCGGCGGTCCGCACCGCGACGCGGGCCCCGCCGATCGCGTCGAGCGTGGCGTCGGAGTCGAGCGAGTCGGCGTCGCCCGCATCGGCGAGCGTGAGCCGGAGCCCGTCGAGCGCCGGCTGGCGGTCCGCGCCGCTGGCGCCCGGGACGACGACCTCGTACCCCACGTCGGCGCCGAGGCGAGCTCCGCCGCCGAGATGGGTGTCCCCGACCCCGCCGAACCACCAGTACCCCTCGCCGTCGGTCACCGTCGACCCGACGCGCACCCCGTCCGTCCACAGCTCCACCCGCACGCCTTCGAGGCCGCGCTCGCCGGGTTCCTGGATCCCGTCTCCGTCGTCGTGCCAGATCCGGTCGCCGATGATCAGCGGGGCCCGGTCGCAGAGAACCTCGAGGTCACCGAGGCTGTTGGTCTTCCCCCACGAACGGGGTCCCAACGCTCCCGTCACCGCGGGAGGATCCGTCTCGACCAGCACGTACGCCCGGGTCTTCGCACCGGTCCGGGACGACAACCATGCGACGCCCGTCTCCAAGCTCGACGTCGGGTCGACGAACGTGGCGGCCAACGTCGGGTGGCCCGGCAGCTGGGCGACCGCACCCTGGACGAGCTCGCTGTGGCCCGCCGGCGTCTGGGGCGCAGCGACGTTGATGCGCAGGTCGTCGACGTAGAACTCGCCACCGAGTGGTCCCTGGCCGTTGCCGGTCCCGATCGTCGCCTCGACTTCGCCGCAGCTGCCGTTGGCCTCGAGCTGGTAACGGTCCGCCTCCCAGCAGAGGCGCAGCAGATCGCCCTGGACGACGCCCTGAGGCTCGGACGCGCCGCTCGTCTGGTCGCCGCCGCGATCGCGCAGGGCGAGGATCAGGTCGTCACCGTCGACGGCGATCCCGCTCAGCAGCGGGCTGCTGTAGCGCGCCCCGGGCCGCCACGGCGACCAGCTCTGGCCGTCCGCACCGTGCGTGAGCGGCCCCAGGCCGACGCGCACCACCTCCCGCCACATGCGGCTCGGCGCTGCGGTCGGGTCGAAGGCCAACACCCAGGCGGCGAGGTCACCGGGTGATCCCGCCGTCTCGGCCGAGCACACGCCACCGACCAGCAGCTCGCTCCCTGACCGGGCCAGCGCGAAGGGGCGCACGTCCGTCGCCGCCCGGCACGGGCCGGGAATGGCCTCGATGCGGAGATCCTCGGGGTCGGGCGCGTCGACCCCGAGCGGCAGCGCGATCAACTCGCGCGAGCGCAGCGCCACCGCGTACAGCGTCGAGTCGTCCGGGCCGATCTCGATGTCGCCGAAGGCCGACCGCGACACCTCCTCGACGGCGGGATCGTCGGCCCAGGCCTCGAGGTCGCCACCCGAGCCGTCCCCGGCGCGGGAACCGCCGCCAGCCCAACCGGCGCCGAAGTAGGCCGCAGACGCCAGGTCGACCCAGGTCTCGGGAGCACCGCGCACGGTTCCGTCGGTGTCGATCGGCACGCGGTAGATGGCGCCGGGCCCCGCCGGGCCGTAGCCGGCGGCCTGGCGCGTGTACGCAGCGGCGTAGAGGTCCCCGGCTCCCGGGTCGTACGCGAGGCCCCACACGGCACCGACATCGCGGGCCTGGGCCAGCGCGCCCGGCGCCGGCGTCCTCGTCGCCAGACCGCTGCCTCGACCGTCGCCGTTCCCGTTGGCCGGGAACGGCCCGCCGTGCTCCTCGCCTTCGACGCCGACGTTGCGCAGACCACCCCGATGGGACAGCGAGTACAGCGACGCCGAGCTGGCGAACGCCCCGTCGGACGCGCCGAACGTGAAACAGCTCACCACGAGCAGCGGGTCGGCGCCGCAGTGGTCCTTCGGGCGGACCAGCGCGAGGTCCTGGGACTCCCCGTCAGCGGTCGTCGCGTCGACGAACCGCACGGCCGCGCCACCGCCCGCTCGGCGCGGCCCCTCCTCGAAACCGTCCGGGAACCCGCCGAACTCCAGCCGGTAGGGCCCGTCGGCCTCCAGCACGAGCTCGTAGCGACCATCCGATCCTGTCGTGGCCGATCCGACCGGCTCGCCGCTCGGGCCGAACGCGGAGACCGTCACGCCGGCGACCCCCTCGTCGATCGGGGCCAGGGGATCCCATGCGGGTTCACCGGGACCCGGCGCATCCCGCTCGCCGTCGTAGTCGCGATCGGCGAAGACCACGCCGTCGAGCACCGACCCTGCCCCCAGCGCCCCCGGCCCGTCGCCCCACCGCGCCAGGCCGACCGGGGTGAGCGCCGCGCAGCCGACGAGCAGCACGAGCAGGGCGCGCCGGAACCGGACCTGACGATCGCGTCGGCGCTGCCAGCGGCGCCGCCGGGCGTCCGAGCGCGAGGCGACGACGTCACCCGCGCTCCGGCGGCGGTGTTCTACCGTTCCCGAACTTGTCATGTCGCCTCTCGAGCCGCGCCAGTTGCCAGACCGGCGGAACCTCTGATTCGGCTCGGGGATCGGCCATCTTGATGTCGCTCACCGAAACCGGTGAGGTCCGAACCCACACTCGGCATCGACTTCCCGTAGGGGGGTGACGCCCCTCGGGCCGCGGACCGGAGGGGCGCGGGCGCGTCCTATGAAGGTCGGTGAGGGCAGCCGGCGCACCTGCGACCGGTTCAAGCTCGGCGATGAACCGGCCGATAAGGAGAACGGCATGGCAACCAATCGCAACAGGCGGCGGCGGGCGCGCTGGGAGCGGAGGCGAGACCAGACATGATCCCCCAGGCAATCGCGGTGATGAACGGCAAGGGCGGCGTCGGCAAGACGTCGCTGGTCGCGAACCTCGCCGGGCTGGCCGCCGCGGCCGGATGGCGGGTCCTCGCAGTCGACCTCGATCAGCAGGGCAACCTCGAGAGCCGGCTCGGCTACCAGGATCGCAGCGACCAGGGCGACGGGCTCGTCGCGGCCGCACTCGACCTCGAGCCGCTGGTCGTGGTCGAAGCGGTCCGACCCAACCTCGACGCGGTCGCCGGCGGGGCGGCGCTGCGGAACCTGCCCAACGAGCTGATCCGTCGCGTGGCGACCGGTGTGATCACCGACCACCGGGCCGCGACGTGGCTCGACGAAGCGCTCGCGCCGCTGGCGCGGCGCTACGACCTCGTCGTGTTCGACACGCCACCGTCGGGCTCGGCGATCCACCTCGCGGCCGCCGTCGCCGCGCACTACGTCGTCGTGCCCACCGCGCCCGACCGCGACTCGATCGAGGGGCTGGCCGAGATCGCCACGCTGTTCGCCGAAGTGCTCGACTCGTGGAACCGGGACATCGAGCTGCTCGGCGTGGCGCTGACGCTGCTCGTGACCGGCGCGGTCGCCATCGAGCGCCGAGCGCGTGACGAGCTCGGCAGCATCCTCGCGCCTGGGCTCCCGGTGTTCGACCGGACGATCCGCTTCGCCCAGAAGGCCGCGACCCATTTCGCCGAGCGCGGGGTGCTGGCTCACGAGTACGAGTCGGAAGCTGCGGCGGCCGAACCCTGGTTCTCCCGCTTGCGCCCACCGCCCGAACGCGAACCTGGATCGAGCCCCGACGAGACGCTGACGCCGGGCGCCAACGCGACGGCGCGAACCGCGCCGGACACCACCGGCGAAGCCGACGAGACCTCTCCCGTCGCGTACTCCAGTGCGGCCAGCGGTTTGGCGGCCGACTACGAGGGCGTCGTCAACGAGATCCTGTCGGCGTTCAGCGTGCGACGCCAGGCCATGCGGAGAGCCTCGTGAACGCGTCCGAATCCGCCCGACGCCAAGCAGCTCGCACGGTGTTCGGCCGCTCGGTGATCGGCCCGCCCGGCACCGATGCCGACGAGCCGGCCGGACCCACGCCGCGCGAGACCGCAGCGGACGGCCCGCCCGCAGGTTCCGACGGCCCGACCGTCGAGCGGGCGCCGGCCGCCGAGCAGGGCCCGACCGATCGCGACCGGAGGGGCGAGACGGTGCCGAACCTGGCGGCCCGGCGGGCGCCACGCCCCGTGAGCCCGTCCCGCCGCCCGCCGCCCGGTGCCGCCGTACGGCATCGGCGCGTGCTCACCGTCTACCTACCGAAGTCGCCGCGGGAGGCCCTCTACGCCGACGCGGAACAGAGCCGGCAGACCCTGGGACGGTTGGCGATGGCCGCGCTGCGCGACAACTACGCGCAACTGCGCGACGAGATGGGTGCGCCGCCTCCCGGGGCCGACCTCTTCCCCGACGAGCGACCTCGTCAGCGCGCCGGCCTCGAAGCGCCCCGCCAGGTCTCGCTGTCGCTGTCCCCCGCCCAGGCGGCCTCGGTCGGGTCGGTGCTCGACGAGTTCGGTTGCACGGCGTCCGAGCTGTTCACCGCGGCGCTCACCCATCAGTACCTGACCGATCCGCGCTGAGCCGCAGGCCCGAACAGCGGCGCCGGTTCGGGCCGGATCGTGCTCGGACCGGGGCGTTGCCGTGCTCAGAGCGGGACGTTGCCGTGCTTGCGCCGGGGGAGTTCCTCGCGCTTGGACGCCAACATGCGGAACCCGGCGATGACCTTGGCGCGCGTGTCGGCGGGGTCGATGACGTCGTCGATGTAGCCGCGTTCGGCCGCCACGTAGGGGTTGGCGAAGCGGACGCTGTAGTCCTCGACCAGCTCGGCCTTGCGAGCCACGGGGTCGGCAGCCTCGGCGAGCTCACGGCGGTTGATGATCTCGACCGCACCCTGGGGCCCCATCACCGCGAGCTCGGCAGACGGCCACGCGAAGCACAGGTCGGAGCCGACACCCTTGGAGTCCATCACGACGTAGGCCCCGCCGTACGCCTTGCGGACGACGACCTGGATGCGCGGCACCGTGGCCTCGCAGTACGAGTAGAGCAGCTTGGCCCCGTGACGGATGATGCCGCCGTACTCCTGGTCGACGCCGGGCAGGAAGCCGGGCACGTCGACGAGGGTGAGCAGCGGGATGTTGAACGCGTCGCAGGTCCGTACGAAGCGGGCCGCCTTCTCGGAGCTGTCGATGTCGAGCACGCCCGCCAGCATCATCGGCTGGTTCCCGACGATGCCGACGGCCCGGCCGTCCATGCGGGCGAAGCCGCAGACGATGTTGCGGGCCCAGCCACCGAAGTACTCGAAGAACTCGCCGTCGTCGACGATCGCGGTGATGATCGTCTTGATGTCGTAGGGCTGGTTCGACGACGGGGGGATGACGTCGAGCAGCTCGGGGCAACGCCGCTCGGGATCGTCACCCGAGTCGAGGACGGGTGACTCCTCCAGGTTGTTGGTGGGCAGGAAGCTCAACAGGAACTTGACGTCGTCGAGGCAGGCCTTCTCGTCCTCGGAGACGAACGTGGCCACCCCCGACTTCGTCGAGTGCGAGCCGGCACCGCCCAACTCCTCGAGGGTGACGTCCTCGCCCGTCACCGTCTTCACCACGTCGGGCCCGGTGATGAACATGTGCGATGTCTCGCGCACCATGAAGATGAAGTCGGTCATGGCGGGGCTGTAGACGGCGCCACCGGCGCACGGGCCGAGGATGACCGAGATCTGGGGGATGACGCCCGAGGACAACACGTTGCGGTAGAAGATGCCGCCGTAGCCGTCGAGCGCGACGACCCCCTCCTGGATGCGGGCGCCCGACCCGTCGTTGAGGCCGATCATCGGCACGCCCGTCTTCAACGCCAGGTCCATGATCTTGTGGACCTTCTCGGCGTAGGCCTCGCCGAGCGAGCCGCCCTGGACGGTGAAGTCCTGGGAGAACACGCAGACGCGCCTGCCGTCGACCGTGCCGAAGCCGGTGATGACCCCGTCGGTGTAGGGGGCCTCGGCCGACGTGCGGCTGCGCACCAGCATGTCGAGCTCTTGGAAGGAGCCGGGGTCCAACAGGTACTCGATGCGTTCTCGCGCCAGCATCTTGCCCTTGTCGTGCTGGCGCTGCACGGCCCGCTCGGGCCCGGCGTGCAATGCTTCCTCCTTGCGCTTGTCGAGCTCGTCCAAGCGCTGGCGCAGGGTCATGTCGGCCATGGGCGCCGAGCGTACCCGGCACGCCCGCCCGCTCCCGAACCGCGGCCGGCTCGGTCGGCCGGAGCCGCGGGGCACCGCCGCCGCTCGGAGCTGGTCTACCGTTTGCGACCGTGGACGACCCCTCTCCTCTCGCCGAGCCGGGTCCCCGGTCGCAAGCCGCGACACCGGTGGCCGCGTCGACGTCGGGGGCGGCGCAGCGGGTCGCAGCGGTCGCGTCGGGACTGGGCTCGCCCCTCGTGGACCAGCTGCGCTTCCTCGTCGAGGTCGACCAGCTCAAGGGCGTGCTGCGCCGCAGCCTGATCGCAGACGGTTCCCGGGCCGAGAACACCGCCGAGCACTCGTGGCATCTGGCGCTGAGCGCGCTGGTGCTCGCCGAGCACGCCGACGAGCCCGTCGATCTCACCCGCGTGGTGTCCATGCTGCTGGTCCACGATCTCGTCGAGGTGGACGCCGGCGACACCTACGTGTACGACACCGCCGCCCAGCGGACCAAGGCGGCGAGGGAGCACGCGGCCGCCGAACGGATCTTCGGGCTGCTCCCGCCCGACCAGGCGGTGCGACTACGAGCGATCTGGGAGGAGTTCGAGGCGCGCGAGAGCGCCGAGGCCCGATTCGCCTACGCGCTCGACCGCCTGCAGCCGGTGCTGCTGAACTTCGCCAACGACGGGGGGCCGTGGGCCGAGCGCGGCGTGCGGGCAGCCCAGGTGCGCGACGTGATGGCGCCGGTGGCGGACGCATCGGGCGCCCTGGCCGACCTCGTCGAGACCATCATCTGCCACGCCTCGGCCGCCGGCTGGCTGCTGGGCTCAGCAGGCGACGACGCCTGAACGGGCCGCCCTCCTTACACACCGAGGTGGGCCCGGACGGCGGCTTCGAACTGGACGGGACGGTCGCTGGGCACGAGGTGGCCGGCACCGGCGACCTCGGCGAACGCGCACTCGCCGATGGTCGCCATCATCTTGGCGGCGGTCTGGGGGCTCAAGATGTTGCTCTCGGCCCCGCGCACGAGCAGCGTCGGTGCCTGCAGCGAGCGCAGGTCGGCCCACGCCTCCTCGTTCATCTCCATACCCCGGTCGCGCCGGATCCCGCGCCGGCGGTCGTGCCTCCAGGTCCACGTGCCGTCGTCGAGCTCGCGAAGGTTGTTCAGCAGGCTGCCGCGGATCTGCTCGACGGGACGGCGCGGGTTGTAGCGGTGCACGCGTTCGACCAGCCATTCGAAGGACTCGAAGGACTCGGTGCCCTCGAGGAACTCCTGGATGTGGCGCCGCCCCTCGACCGCGACGTCGGGGCCGACGTCGACGATCACCAGACGGTCGACCTTGTGCGGGTGCCGAGCGGCGAACCCGTAGGCGTTGCGACCACCCATCGACAGGCCCAGCAGCGTGAAGCGGTCGAGCCCGATCGCGTCGGTGAAGGCGTCGACGTCGGCCACGTGGAACTCGGTGTCGTAATCGCCGGCGTCGGACCAGTCGCTGTCGCCGTGGCCGCGCTGGTCGACCGCGACGATGTGGAAGTGGTCGCGCATCGCGAGCGAGAAGAAGTCCCAGCTGTGCGCGCTCTGGGCGCCGCCGTGAAGCAACAGCAGGTGCGGGAGGTGGGCGTTGCCCCAGTCGAGGTAGTGCAACCGCATGCCGTTCGCCTCGACGAAGCGGTCCTCGGGAACAGCCTCGGTCCGGAAGGTGACGCCGGCGGCGCGCGCCGCGTCGTGCAGGCTCATGCCTCCGACCTGTTCCGCAGTCGTCATGGCTCGGCCCTTTCGTCGTCACCGCAGAGCCAGCCCCCTCGCCGGCCGGGGGCATCGTAGGCCAGCGCCGCCCGGGCCGCCCGCTGCCTCGCCCGGCCCGGGCGGTGGGGCCGGGATAGCGTCGTCGGTCATGGACCTACCGGTCATGCCCCAGGTGAAGCCCATGCTGGCGCGTGCCGTCGACGGATTCGACGCGCTCCCCGACGTAGGCCTGGTGTTCGAGCCCAAGTGGGACGGGTTCCGCTGCGTCGTCTTCCGAGACGGCGACGAGGTCGAGCTCGGCTCGCGCAACGAGCGCCCGCTCACCCGGTACTTCCCCGACGTGGTCGACGCGCTGCGGGTGAACCTGCCGCCCCGCTGCGTGCTGGACGGCGAGATCGTCGTCGCCAGCGAGGGCATGCTCGACTTCGACGCCCTGCAGCAGCGCCTCCACCCCGCCGCGAGTCGGGTCGAGCGGTTGGCGTCCGAGACGCCGGCCAGCTTCGTTGCCTTCGACCTGTTGGCGCTGGGCGACCGCGACCTGCGGGACGAGCCGATGCTCGAACGCCGCCAGGCGCTGGAGGCGGCCCTCGCCGCCGTCGCCGTGCCCGTGCACCTGACCCCCCAGACAGCGGACCGCGAGATCGCGGCCCGTTGGTTCACCGACTTCGAGGGGGCCGGCCTCGACGGGCTGATCGCCAAGCCGACGAACGGCACCTACGTCGAGGACAAACGCGTCCAGTTCAAGCTGAAGCACCAGCGCAGCATCGACTGCGTCGTCGCGGGCTTCCGGATGCACAAGGACGGCAAGGGCGTCGGCTCGCTGCTGTTGGGGCTGTACGACGACGTGGGCGGCCTGCACCATCTGGGGGTCGCCGCCAGCCTCAGCGTCAAGCGCCGGGCCGAACTGCTGGCCCTCCTGGAACCGCTGACCGAGGGCGCGCTCGCCGAACACCCCTGGGGGGAGTGGGCGGCGTCCCAGGGCCGCGACAGCGGCGGGATGGTCGGCGGCGGCAGCCGCTGGAACGCCCAGAAGGACCTGTCGTTCCGGCCGGTGCGCGTCGAGCGGGTCGCCGAGGTGTCCTTCGCCACCGTTACCAGCGGCCGCTTCCGTGGCGTGGCCCGTTTCGAGCGGTGGCGGCCCGACCGCGATCCGGCCAGCTGCCGACTCGACCAGCTTCCCGACCCGGCCCCGCTGACCCTGCCCCAAATCTGGGACGCAGGCAGCGGCTGAGCTGCGCCCTCCGAGCGTCGATCAGCCCCGGACGACCGCTGGGGACTCGGCGTCGGCGACGACGAGGCGCGCTTCGGCGCCCTCCGCGAGATCGAGCGCCCAGATGTCGGCGGTGCGCTCCCCCTTGGGACCCGTGCGACCCACGCCGTAGACGATGGTGTCGTCGTCGAGCCATTCGACCTGGTCGTCGACCAGGCCAGCCGCGTCGAGCGACGTGCGCTCGCGCGTCGCCAGGTCGTACCGCACCAGGTGGTAGCCGCCGCTGACCGGCACCTTGAACACGAGCTGGGACCCATCGGGCGACAGCGACGGACACTCGGCGTCGCGGTCGAGCACCTCGATGCGGCCGGCGGCGAGATCGCCCTCGACGAGGAACGTGTCGGGGCCGACCTTCATCGTGGCGTAGAACCGGTTCGAGTCGGCGGTGAACGTGACGCCCCAGAAGTTCCGGTCGGCCGCTTCGACAGGCGCACCGTCGGCGAGGACCGCGAGAGATTCGAGGTTGGTCTGCCACCCGGTGTCGAGGTCGATCAACGCGGTCGCGGTCGAGAACTCGCCCCCGCCGTTGTAGGAGTGCCCGGTGACGAACTGGGTGTAGGCCGCCATGCGGCCGTCGGGCGACAGGCGCGCCCTGCTGGGCAGGCCCCCCAGGCCGAACCCGTCGACCGGCTCGAAGGCCCGGTCCAACACGACGCCTCCCGACACGCCCGACAGCCCGCCGCTCTGGAGGCACAACACCCGTGTCGGGCCGACGTGGACACGTTCGCAGGCGAGGTCCACCGGGATCGGCTCGGGCGGAGACCCGGCCGCCACCACCACCTTGCCGTAGTGGTCCGCCGCCCGGCTGATGTACACGAGCTGCGGGCCGGCGCCGCCGAGCGGCTCCACCACCTCGGCGGCCGGCGCCACGGTCGTGGGACCGGAAGCACCGTCGTCCTGCGCCAGCCACTCGGGCAGGTCCTGATCGACGGTCGAGGTGTCGCCTGCGCTCGACCAGGCGAGCACGCCACCCGCGGCCAGGCCGCAGACGAGCACCGCGGCGAAGGCCGCGGCGATGCGGCCCCGGCCGATGCGGGCGCCGTCAGCGCCGCTCGACGACGCCTCCCCGGTAGCGGGCTCTGGCGGGTATGCCACGCCCTCGTCCTCTTCGGTCATCGGCGGACCTCCTCCTCGTCACGGCCCGCGCCGGCGGGCGCGGGCCGACTCCGACCCAACAGGTGTGCGGCACCGGCGAGGCCGCCGGCGAGCAGCACCGCGAAGCCGCCGAGCGCGACGCGGTACCCCCAGCGCTCGGACACCACCCCGAACCCGATGGCGGCGCCGAATCGGGCCAGCGCGGCGACGGTCGTCACGACGGCGATCCCGGTCGTGCGCTCGGTCGCGGCGGTCACCGAGCTGACGAGCGCGGCGAGCACGCCGTCGGTCGCGGCGTAGTAGGCGCCGAGCAGCACGAGCCCCACGGCGGCGATCAGCCAGCGCGGCCCGATCGCCGCGCCCGCGGGGGAGACGGCCAGCACGACGTAGACGGCGAGCAGGGCGACGTAGCCCGCGAGCAGCACCCGCGCCCGCCCCACCCGGTCCGCGAGCCAGCCGAGCGGGGTGGCGAGGAGCAGGTAGACGACCGCGGTGGCCGCGAAGAGCAGCGGGAACCAGCGGTCGGCGACCAGACCGCGATCGCGCAGCGCCAGGTAGAGGAAGGCGTCGCCGACCGTGCCGACGCCGAGGCAGGCCGATGCGCCCAGGATCGGGGCCAGCTCGCGGCGTCCTACGAGTGAGCGCACCTTCGCCCCTCGCGCCACCCGGCGCGCGGGCCCGGCACCGCCGGTGCCGCCCGCAGCTGGCGCGGGAGCCGGGCGCAGCACCGGGTTGCGGACGAGCAGGCCGAGCATCGCGAGCCCGAGGAAGGCGAACAGCGCGCTCCAGACGAAGACCGTGTGCAGGTTCTGGCGGGTGCGAGCGAGGACCGCGAAGGCCAGGAGCGGGCCGGCGAGCGCGCCGGCGGTGTCGAGGGTCCGGTGGAGCCCGAAGGCCCGGCCCAGCGCCTCCGGTGGTGTGCTCAGCGAGATGGCCGCGTCGCGAGGGGCGGTGCGGATCCCCTTGCCGAGCCGGTCGACGAACTGCACCCCGACCACTGCGGTCGTCGTCGTGGCGAAGGTGGCCAACGCCACCCGGGCCAACGCGGACAGCCCGTATCCCGCGGCTGCGGTCTCCTTGTAGCGCCGGTAGCGGTCGGCCAAGGCTCCACCCAGAGGTCGGAGCAGCGCCGAGCAGACCTGGCTCACCCCGTCCACCAACCCGACGGCGACGTTGGAGAACCCGAGCTGCGTGACCACGTAGAGCGGCAACACCGCGGCCACCATCTCCGACGAGATGTCGGTGAAGAAGCTCGTGAGGCCCAACCCGATCAACGTGGAACCTACCCAGGGCCGCGCCCGGTCGGTCCGGTCCAGCCGGCTGGGCGGGCGCTGCGGGGGCGAGGAACGCTCGGTCAGGTACATGGGTCCGTGTCCTCCGATCGGCTCGCGCGCCAGCCGCCTTGAGCGCCGAGCGCGGTACGGGCCTGCCACTCGGAGGGAGCGGCAGGCCCGGCAGGGTCGGATCGTGCAGTTTCCGGGAGGCGCCTCGTGGAGGCCCCGAGCCCGATTCCGATCAGCCGACGAGGGACAGGTTGTCCCGCCA
>Ga0224500_10001230_pt1 | contig 15562 bp, 11 predicted proteins | sample SF_Oct11_sed_USG_FD_168126 | JGI IMG/M metagenome (GOLD analysis project Ga0224500, IMG submission 168126) | Sediment microbial communities from San Francisco Bay, California, United States - SF_Oct11_sed_USGS_4_1 | ecosystem: Environmental > Aquatic > Marine > Sediment | place: USA: California... | reverse complement strand
CGAGCCTTACCTCAGCGCCGTGCTGATGGCCATCGGCGGTTGGGGCGCCTGGTGCGCCTATGAGCGCTGGCAGGCACGTCTGGGTGGCGGCGACGACGACAAGATCGTGGACCTGCTGGCCATCCGGTTGGCCTGGGAGTGGCTGCTGTTCGAAGATGCCGCGCACGGCTCGCTACCGGCTGGCTGGGCGGAGCGTTGGGGCGAGGCAAGAGGGGCAGCCGACGCGCTGCGGCACGCGCAGCGCACCGACTGGCTGCTGCAAAGCGCCGCCGAGATCGCCTACCGCGAGCCCCTGATCGAAGGGCTGAGTCGGCCACTGCCTGCCGCCGCTCACACGTCGCCGGCCGTGCAGGCGTTGTTCTGCATCGACGTGCGCTCCGAGGTCTTTCGGCGTGCGCTTGAGTCGGTCAGCCCCGCTGTGCAGACACGCGGCTTCGCCGGATTCTTCGGCCTGTTCATCGCCTACTCGCCCGTCGGCAGCGCGCTCAAGCGCCCGCAGCTGCCGGGTCTGCTGGCACCCAGGTACTGCGTCAGCGAAGACGTCGGCAGTGACGACCGGAACCAGGCGCTCACCACGCAGCGCCGCAACGCGCTGCAGTGGCGCCAGCGCTGGGCCCGGTTCCGCGGCGCGCCGGCCTCGGCCTTCAGCTTCGTCGAGACCATGGGCCTGCTGTACGGCCCCAGGCTGCTTGCCGACAGCCTGCCTTCGAGCGCCGCCCCTGCGCGGTGGGAGGACGCCGGCCTGTCGCCGCAAGCCGCGGCAGCGTTGCGGCCCTGCCTGTTGCAGGCCCGCGCCGACCCGGCTGCCGCCGCCGCCATGGCCAGGGGGATCCTCGGTGCCATGGGCCTGGTGAGCGGGTTCGCGCCGCTGGTGCTGCTGGCCGGCCACGGCAGCCGCAGTGCCAACAACCCGCATGCCGCAGGCCTCGCCTGTGGCGCGTGCGGCGGCCAGACGGGCGAGGTCAACGCCCGCGTGCTGGCCGACATGCTCAACACCCCGGCCGTTCGCGAGCACCTGCGCAGCCTGGGCATCGACATCCCCGACGGCACGCACTTTCTGCCGGCGCTGCACAACACCACCACCGACGAGGTGCTGCTGTACGACACCGACGCCGTCCCCGTGGCGCTGCAGGCCGCGCTCGGACAACTGCGCGCGTGGCTCGAGGCCGCAGGCCAGCGCGCGCGTGCCGAACGCGCACCAAGCCTGGGCCTGGGCACACTGGCCGCAAACCCCGCGGCGTTGAAGCAGTCGCTGCTGGAGCGCGCCAGCGACTGGGCGCAGGTGCGGCCCGAATGGGGCCTGGCCGATAACGCCGCCTTCATCGTCGCGCCGCGCGCGCGCAGCAAGCACCTGAACCTGGCCGGCCGCAGCTTCCTGCACGACTACGATCACCGACTCGACGCCGACCTGGGCGTGCTGACGCTGATCATGACCGCGCCCATGGTCGTTACCCACTGGATCAACATGCAGTACCACGCGTCCACCGTGGACAACCGGCGTTATGGCAGCGGCAACAAGGTCCTGCACAACGTGGTCGGCGGGCACCTGGGCGTGTTCGAGGGCAATGGCGGCGACCTGCGCATCGGCCTGCCGATACAGTCGCTACACGACGGCCATACCTTGCGCCACACGCCGCTGCGGCTGAGCGTCTTCATCGAAGCGCCGCGGACCGCGATCGACGCCGTGATGGCCGGCCATGAAATCGTGCGCCAGCTGGTCGGCCACGGCTGGCTGCACCTGTTCAGGATCGACCCGGAAACGAGTGCCATCGAGCGGCATGACCACGGGCGATGGATGACGGCGGTCGGCACATGACGACGAAGCAACTCACCCACCTGCAACGGCTCGAGGCCGAGAGCATCCACATCATGCGCGAGGTGGTGGTCGAGGCTCGGAACCCGGTGATGCTCTACAGCATCGGCAAGGACTCGACCGTGATGCTGCACCTGGCGATGAAGGCCTTCTGGCCGGCGCCGCCGCCCTTCCCGCTGCTGCACATCGATTCCACCTGGGAGTTCCGCGAGATGTACGCGCTGCGTGAACAGGTGGCCGACCGCTATGGCGTGAAGGTGCTGGTGCACCACAATCCCGAGGCGATGGCGATGGGCATCAACCCGTTCGACCACGGCAGCGAGGTCCACACCGATCTCTGGCGCACCCAGGGCCTGAAGCAGGCGCTCAACGCGCACGGTTTCGACGCGGCCTTCGGCGGCGGCCGGCGCGACGAGGAGAAGTCGCGCGCGAAGGAACGTATCTTCAGCTTCCGCACCGCCCAGCACCGCTGGGACCCGAAGAATCAGCGCCCCGAGCTCTGGCGGCTGTACAACGGCCGCAAGATGCAGGGCGAGTCGGTCCGCGTGTTTCCGATCAGCAACTGGACCGAGCTCGACGTGTGGCAGTACATCCACCTGGAGCAGATCCCGATCGTATCGCTATACCTTGCCGCCAGGCGGCCGGTGGTCGAGCGCGACGGCACGCTGATCATGGTGGACGACGAGCGCATGAAACTGCACCCCGGCGAGGTGCCCGTGATGAAGTCCGTGCGCTTCCGGACCCTGGGCTGCTACCCGCTGACCGGGGCGATGGAGTCCGAGGCGCAGACGCTGCCGGCCGTCATCCAGGAGATGTTGCTGGCCCGGGGCAGTGAACGGCAGGGCCGCGTGATCGATCGCGACAGCGCCGCCTCGATGGAGAAGAAGAAGCAAGAGGGCTACTTCTAGTTCTCTGGCGGCCTCGCATGCCGCAGCGCATGCTGCGGCCGGCGTCATCGAGCTTGCGGTTGACCTGGGTTCACCGTCCCGCAGGCGGGACGAGGCTACCGCTCTATCCGATACTCGATATCCGCGCTCTGCTCGATACCCGCCTCGGCCTTCAGCGACCACCGCTCGTTCAGCGTGTACCTGAGCTTGATGGTATTGATCGCCTCGACGATCGAGATGCCGTAACTCACGAACAGCTTCGGCGACAGTGCCTTGCCCAGCACCACCGTGGTGTCGCTGTCGCCGGTCCGCTCGACCGAGACTTCGTCGAGCCCGAGCCGTGTCCCGAGGCCGCCGAGCAGCATGCCCCCGCCGCTCAAAGCCAGGTTCTCGGCCGCCTGGTTGACGTTCGTAGCCTCGCCGGACTGCAGCGTGTCAATCGAGCGGCCCGTCAGCAGGTACGACAATGCTTCGTTGCTAGGCATGGCCGGCTGCGAAGTGATCGTGATGAAGGGCTGCTCGATCGTCCCGCGCACGTTGACCGCCACGGTGACGTCCTGGTCCTTGATCTTTCTCTCGGCAACGATGTCGAGCACCGGCTCGCTGAGCGGCGAGTCGCTGTACGACAGCGTGCCCCTGGTGATGCGAATGTCCTGGCCGAAAGCCTTGTACTGGCCGTCGGCGACCTTGATGACGCCGTTGCCGCGCGGCACGTCGTCCGGCACCGTCGACACCGTCACGCCGCCCTGAAGTCGCGCCTTCAGGCCATAGGCGTCGACGCGCACCGAATCGCCGAGCGTCACCTTGATCCGGGTGGTGATGCGGTCCGCCGATGAGGGCTCCGTGTCCTCGACGTCCGGGAGGCCGACGACGCGTTCGTCCGGCGACGTGCCGACCGAGGTCGTGATCTCGCGCGGCGAGATCCGTGCGTTCGGAATCTTCACCTCGCCTTCGACGTGGTATCCGTCTGCACCGGCGTGCAACACGATGTCGGGCGAGGCGAGGGCACGCAGCTCCGGCGTGTCGAACACCAGCAACTGATCGCCGCGCAGCCGCATGGTCCCGGTCATGACGCCTTCCGGCCAGGTGAAGTGGCCGTCGACCGTCAGCTTGCCTTTGCCGGTGTCGCCGGTCGCATCGAACCTGAGGGCATCGCCGTCGAACGAGCCATCGGCCTGCAGCGCCGAGATCTTCAGGTTGGTTCGGTATAATTCCAGCACGCCGTCGCGCACCTGGAAGTCGCCGTTGAATGTCGGCTGCCCGAGCGTGCCTCCAAGCATGACGTTGCCGTCGAGCCGGCCGGCTGCCCGATCGATCTCCGGCACCAGCAGTGGCAGGACTTTGATCGCTTCGGACGTCCCCTTGATGTGCCCGGTCAACGTCGAGTCGAGCGGTGCGCCAGGGTGTCGCTGTACCAGCGCGTTACCCTGCACCTTGGTGGTTTCGTCGATGTCGAGGGCGAGTGTTGCATGGATCTGCGCGGGTTCGGCGAGCAGATCGAAGCGGCTGCTGCCCAGCTGGATGCGCTCGACGCGGAACTTGTTGCGCTGCACGTTGATCGTCGGCTCGTGCACGAGCAGCGTCGATCCGCCGATCCATTCCTTGCCCGGCGACTTTTCCGCCCAGCCGCCCGCCTGCAGCCGGCCGTCGAACTCGCGCCACCCGAGCAGCGATCGCAGCACGCGTTGCAGTGGCCAGTCCTCCGCGCTGTAGAGCACGCGCCACGACAGCGGTTGTGGCCGATACTCGCCTTCGACGCACAGCCGCGCGTCCTGGTCCGTACGCAGGCACAGCGGTGTGGAACTCAGCAGCGCGGGACCGAGCACCAGCGCGGTCGGCTGGATCAGGCGCGCATCGCCCTCGGGAAACTGGAGCTCGGCCTGCGACAGGTCGCCGGCCCACTGGCTGCGCGCGAGGTCGTAACCGCCATCGGCGACAAATTGGCCACGGAATTCCGTGATGCGGCGTCCGGGGTCTCCGGGCGAGGCGAAGTCGAGCGTGGCCTGGTGATCGCTGACGAGGCCGTTGAGACTGCCGCGGGCAAAGTCGAACGCGAGCCCGGCGACCTGGATCGTGCTGGCACTGAACGCGACGCTCGAACGACGCTGGTCGCTCGAGTCGATGTCCGCATCGGCGTCGAGGCTCGCGATCTGCACGCCGGCGTAGTCGAACTGGCGGATGCGGGCGGTGCCGGCGACTACCGGGCGTGTGGGTGTACCACGAGCGGTGCCGCGCGAGACGAGTGTCCCTGACATGCCGGGCAGGGCAACGGCCAGCGAACGCAGATCGACGTTCCACGTCAGGTCGAGCGCCTTCGGGTCGATGCGGCCGTCGACGTCGGCGAACGAAGAGCCGTTTGCGATGCGCACTCCCCTCAGTTCGAAGGCCCCGTCGCGATGGGCAATTTCGCCGTGCCCGGTCAGCGGCCGGCCAAGCATCGTGCCGGAGAGTGCAGTGAGCCGGGCAGTCCACGGTGCCGCCGCGCTGAGCCCGGTGCCCGCGATCGTGCCACTGGCGCTGATGAGGCCTTCGACGCCCGGTCGCAACTCGCTGATCGCGAGTCCCTGTGCGTCGACGTCGAAGCTCCAGGCCTGGTTGCCCGACCACGACAGCTTGCCGCGGCCGTTGATCCGCCCACGCAGCGCGTAACCGGCGAAGCGATCGAGCACGATCCCCGCCTGGTTGACGACGCCAGCTGCTTCGAAGCTCGTCGAGGGAATGGCGGGGCCCACGACCTGTGCACGTGTCGAGAAGCGGTACGGCATGGAGCCCTCGAGCGTGTACACGCCCTGCGGACTCTGCACTGCAGGCTCGACGTCCAGTTCGATGGGCCATTGCAGCGCCGACCACTCACCGTTCAACGCTAGCAGCGGCAGCGTGCCTTCCGGTGCGTCCGCAGCGGGCAGCTTGATCGTGCCGCTCGAAGTGACTGACAGCCCCATGCGCGGCAGCCACAACTGCAGGTTGGCGAGCGAAACTGTCTGCTCGTCCCAGCGGCCCGCGCCCTGCACGCGCAGTTGCTGGCCTGGCAGCGCCGGCGAGGTGAGCGTGCCATCGATCCCGAGCGATGCGAGGCCCGCGGCGAGCGTGATCGTGCCTGTCAGTTGCGGGAATCGTCCCGCGGGTACCCACGGTGAGCCGTCGAACTCGCTCATGCGGAAAGTGCCGTCCGCTCGCGGTTGCCCGGTCAGGTCGAGCAGCGTGCCTGCAAACGTCAGCTTCGCCGGCGCGTCGAGGAAGGCCTCCGCACCGAGCCGGTCGAGATTGCCGCGCGTGACGACCCGGAAGCGATAGTCGAACGCATCGCCCGGCAGCCGCCATTCCCCGCGCAGGTCGGTCCGCAGGCCCAGCGGCTGCGTGGCCCGGAGGGTCAGATTGCCGGTGATACGTCCGTCCGGGCCCTGCACGTCCACGGGATCGAGATCGAGCCGCCAGCGCGTCAGGCTGAGTGAACCTCTGGCTGCCCGGGCTTCGATGCGCCGCCCGTCCTTCAGGGTGAGCGCGATGTCGCCGAGCCGGAAGTCCGGGGCCGTGATGCGCAGACCGGCCGGGAGGAAATGCGGAGGCGTGTCGGGTTGCGGTGGCCGTTCCCTGAGAGTCACCTCCAGGCGTGATACCTGCAGCCCTTCGAGCCCGAAGTGCCCAACGATCAGGCCGCCCGGCTCGGGGTTCACGGCCAGGCCGCGCGCGACGACGTGTACCGCCTCGTGATCGACGACGATGCTGTCGGCGGTCAGTGGTCCGGCGAGCGAGCCCCGGGCACCGCGCACCTCGATCTTCAAGGCGGGCAACCGGCTGAGCTGCGCGATCGAAAACTCCAGTCCCTGCTGGGTGAAGAGCAGCCAGTGCAGGAACAGTCCGACGCTGCCGGCCAGCGCCAGCAGCAGTCCAAGGAGCACGATTGATCGGCGGCGCACGCTACAGCACCTGCGTGATGTTCAGGTGGAAGCGCGGCTTCAGGTCGGGCTGCGACAGCGCCTGCGCCACGTCGAAGCCGATCATGAGCATCGGCAGTTTCCAGCGCACGCCGACGCCGGCCGAGTATTCGAGCGGCGTGTTCCAGTCGTTGAATGCGTTGCCGGTATCGAAAAACACTGCGCCGCGGAAGTTGCGGGGGAAGTCGCGCTCGATTTCGACGCTGGCGACAACCTTGTTCTCGCCGCCGCCGCCCTGGCCCGACGACGCGCCGGTACGCGTCTGGCTCGCCGGCAGCGGCGGGCTCAGCGAATTGAGCGCGAAGCCGCGAACGCTGCGATCGCCGCCCGCGAAAAAACGCTGCGAGGCGGGCAGCGTGGAGAGCTCGTTGACCCAGCTGGTGCCGAACTCCGCGCGACCACGCACGTACCAGGGCCCATGGATCGGCCACACGCGCTCCGCCCGGCCATAGAAGCGCAGGTAGGACGCATCGGATCCCAGCGTTGCCGGGCTGCCGCTCAACTCGACGTAGTACGCTGCGTCACGCACCCATCCCGTCAGGAAGTTCGGCGGCAGGCTCGCATAGCTGATGCCTGGGATCAGCAGCAGGGCGTCGTCCGAGCTGCCATCGGGATAGATCGTGCGCTCGTCGTTGAGCTTCAGGAACATCACCTGCTGCCAGCGCCCGAAGACCTGCGTCAGGCCGCCGGTGAGCTCGGTGCGCTGGCTCCTGAGATCGCCGATGTCCTCATCGACATAGGCGAGCGAGAACTCGAGCTTTTCGAGACTCGGGTCGCCGACTGGAATCGCGTAGCGAGCCAGCGCTTCGTAGCGGATCTCGGAGGCCGTGAGTTCGATGCGCGAGCGGTGGCCCTTCGTATTGACCAGCCGGTTGTCCCAGGTGAACTGGCCGCGAATTCCGGTGTCGGTGCCGTAACCCGCGTTCACGCCGTAGCGGTTGCGCTTGATCGGCTCGACGTGGATCTTCACCGGGACCGTCAGCTTGTCGCGGTCGCGTTCACCAGGAGTGACCACGACGTTTGAGAAGTAGTTGCTGTCCTCGAGCGCGAACTGAGTGCCATTCAGCTTTTCCGGCGAATACGGCTGGCCGGGCGCGAATCGCACGTAGGCCCGCAGCAGGTCGTCATTGATGACGTCCTGCTCGAGTTCCAGGGCGCCGAATTCGTAGCGGCCGCCGGTCTCGAGCGTGATGCGGGCATCCGCCGTCAGGTCGATGGGATTCACGACCAGTTCGCGGCGCGCGAGCGTTGCGTCGAGGTAGCCGCGATCGCGCGCGGTGCGCAGCAATGACGCCTTGAGCGCCTCGTAACTGGTGTGGTCGAGCCGCGTGCCGGGCTTGAGCGTCGTCTCGGCGACGACCTGCGTCAATGACTTGTCGGCCGCCCCAGCGCCGACGATCTCGACGTCGACGGTTTTCATCCGCACCGGTTCCCCGGGGATGATCTTCAGCCTTACGATCCACTTGGGCTCGTCGCGGCTCGTGCGGCTGCGGATGGTCGGAGCGTAATACCCGTAAGGACGCAGCGCGTCGGCCGCTTCGTCCACCGCGCGATCGGCGAGCCGACGCACCTGCGGATCGGTCAGGTCCTCGCGGGTCAGGTAACGGGACAGCGTCAGGTACGAGCGGACGTTGTCCGCCATGTTGTCAGGTACGCCGTCGATCTTGATCTCGATGCGTTCCTTTGGCATGGCTGCGAGAGTCGGTCCCCACCAGCCGAGCGTGCAGGCGAGCAGGAGTCCGCCGAGCAGTCTCGTCGGCGTTCGATGCCCGTGCGAGCCGATGTTGCTCATGCCTGCGCCGGGTCGAACTGCTCAAGCTCGGAATCGAGCCAGCGCTCGGGCACGTCGGCGCTCGCGAATTCGAGTCGCGTTGCGCCGGTCGTGTTGCCGCCTGCGTCGAACCGGCGCTCGCGCATCGTCGTGCGGCCATCGTGCTCGACGAGCAGGACCGAGGAGCAGCGCGTGCCATAACGTTCGTGCACGACGAAAGGCGAGGACAAGGCGCGCTCCCACTCGGGCGGCAGGCCGGTGTCCGGCGTTTCGTCGAGGTCGGCGGGCAGGCGATCGGCGAGCAGCGCGAACAGCGACTCGGGCTCGAGCGCATCGGTCGCGATCAGTTCCGACAGCCGCGCCCGCGAGCGCAGCAGCTTGGGCCACGGGGAATCGAGCCAGTGATTGCTGAGCCCGTAGATGCCAGGCTCGAGCAGTCTCGCCGCGAGTCCGTCGCGGTTCGAGAAGTAATAGAGCGAGCGCGATCCGCCGAGCAGCACGTTGAAGCCGGCGTAGCGCGGCGCGCGGTTGCGCAGGTCGTCGAGGTACTCCTGCGGCGACGACGCCCCGGCCAGGAAGCGCGTCACGAGATCCCCGCGCGACGGCGCGCCCGGCGCGGCTTGCTCGAGTTCACGGAAATTGGTGACGACGCCGAGCCGACCGGAACGCGCGACGCCCAGCCACGTGCCGGATCCGCGCAGGTCGCGGCCCGCGAGTATGCGCGAGTCGTCGGGCCACCAGCCGAGCGCTGCAGTCGGACGGTCATGGAACTCGTCGCGGTTCGCGGCCACGATCAGCCGGTAGCGCGGGTGAGACCGCCATGCGAGCACGACCAGGCACATAAGCCCCGCTCAGCGCTCCCGCGGCGTCGTAATGGCGTCGACGTTGCGGCGCCCGAAGAAAAGGCGATGCGTCCTGCGCGCCACCCAGGCGAGCAGCACGACGACCAGTACCAGCGCGACCAGTGGCAGCGCGATGGCGAACAGGGACAGGCCGGTTGCGCCGATCGTCTCTGCGGTGGAGACCGCGGGGTTGCCGAGGCCGCCCGTCATCAGTCCGGTCTTCGCGCGGAGCAGTGCCGAACTGCCCTTGGTCAGACCGGCGATCCCGCTGCCGCCGATGATTGCGACGGGCCAGAGGATGCTCGGCGGCAGGTCGGTCATCACTGCAGCGCTTGCTACTGCACCGGCCACCAGCGTGGCGGGGCTCGCCATGAGGTCGAGCGCGTGGTCCACGCCGGGAATGTAATACGCGAGGACTTCGGCAGCCGCGGCTGTGCCGAGCATCACGAGCGCCGGAACGCTCGCGAGCCACTGGAAATTTTCCGACAGCGGGATGTAACCGAAGTGCGCGGCAAGGCCTGCAACCAGCAGCGGCAGGAACACGCGGAAGCCCGTGGCCGCCGCGAGGCCGATACCGAGCGCGATGCCGGCGAACGTCGTCCAGGAAGGATCCATGTGTCAAACCTCGACCGCGCGACTACCCCCACCTGCGCATTCTAGCGGTCTGGACGCCGTGCCTGTTCAAAGGTGCAGCCGGATGGCGTCCAATGCCGTCTTGGCGATCAACGCGAACACCACGATCAGAAACACCTTGCGGACGAGCGCGCTGCCGCGTCGGATCGCCAGATGGCTGCCGAACTGCGCGCCCACGATGTTGCAGACCGACATCGAGAGGCCCAGCAGCCAGAACAGGTCGCCGGTCATTCCAAACAGGATGATGGCCGCGGCATTGGTCGCGGCATTGACGATCTTGGCCGAGGCGGACGCGTGCAGGAAGTCGAGCCCGAACACGCGCACGAACAGGAAGACCAGGAAGCTGCCGGTGCCCGGGCCGAAGAATCCATCGTACAGGCCAATGAGTCCCGCGGTGCCCGCCGCGAGCCATCGGCCATCCCGGCCCAGGGCGCGCGGGCGGTGATCGCGGCCCAGATCCTTGTTCATCAGCGTGTAGACGAGCACGAGGCTCAGCAGCAGCGGCACGAGTGCGCGGAAACGTTCCGGTGAGATGCCCGTTGCGAGCCACGCGCCGACCAGTGCCGCGGCAAATGCGCCGCCCGCAGCCGGCAACAGCAGGCCCCAATCGAGCTTTACGTGCCGGATGAACCGGGCGATCGCGCTCGAGGTGCCGGCGAACCCGGCGAGCTTGCCGGTGCCGAGCAGGGTGGTATGCGGTGCTTGCGGAAACGCTGCAAACAGCGCTGGCAGCTGGATCAGTCCGCCGCCTCCGGCCAGCGCGTCGATGAACCCGGCGCCAAATGCGGCGACGAGCACCAGGAGAATCTCCAGCGTCACGGTACGGCTGCGGCGGTCGTGGGCACTGGGCGGGTATCAGCCGCGCCGCGAGCCCCAGAGGGTGATGCCGGGCGTCCGCGCGAGGGGCAGGTCCGAGCCGGAGTCGTACCAGTGCTCGATCAGCCGGAATGAGACGGACTGCGGTGGCGGCAGCCCCGGAAACCCTGCCGCGACTTCCTGGCGAGTGAACCAGCGAACGTCTTCGAGCTCTTCGTCAGCGCGCGGGACCGAATCCGCGGCGGCGAACGCGGTGTAGCCGATCATCAGCGACGACGGGAACGGCCAAGGCTGCGACGAGTGGTAGGTCGACTCGAGCACGGTCACGCCGGTTTCCTCCAGCACTTCGCGAGCCACGGCGTCTTCCAGGCTCTCGCCGGGTTCGACGAAGCCCGCGATCGTCGAATACCGCCCGGCTGGCCACGAGGCCTGGCGGCCGAGCAATGCCCGCTCGCCGTCCGTGACCAGCACGATGATGGCGGGATCGAGACGCGGAAAATGATCGATGCCACAGGCGTCGTTCGTGCATTTCATGACGTGACCCGCGCTGGCGACCCGGGTCGGCGCACCGCATGCGCCGCAATGGCGGTGACGGCTGCGCCAGTAGAGCATGGCGCGCGCATACGCGAGCACCCCGGCCTGCTGCTCCGGCAGCTGTCCGCCAGCCATGCGGAGATCCTCGAACCGGACCGAGCCCGTCGTGAACAGCGCCTGCACCGGTTCCGGGGCTGCCACTTCGACGGCGAAATAGATGCGGTCTTCGAAGCGGCCCAGCATCACGGGTTCGATGCCGAGCGCCGGCAGCGACTCGAGGTGCGTCGACTCGGCAAAAGCCGCGGACCAGCCCCCGGGGCCACGGTGTACGAGAATGCGCGACTCGTGCACGGGCACGATCCGCGCCATTACGCCGTGCAACGCATCGCCCACGAACGCCTCGTCCTTGCGCAGGTGCGCGATGCGATCGAGGTACGGACCAGCGAAGACGTTGGGCGGAGGGGGCACGGCCGCTGCGGACAGGAGAGGGGACCGCGAGTCTAGCGCGACCCCCGCCCTTTGCCCCCGTCACGTGCGGGCCGGCAGGCCGCGCCGGCATGCCGGACAGTTGTCCGGCAGGATCTCCAGCGTGTCCTGCAGCCAGAGGGATTCGCAGTCGGGGCAGGTCGACAGCACGAATTCGTCGCTGCGGCAGAACACCTGCCAGAGGTGCCACGCGTGCTCGAAGGAGATGTGGGCTTCGGGCCAGAGGCCGAGGTAGGTTTCGTATGCGTCGCAGAAGCGGCCGACGTCCTCCAGCACGGGCCGGAAGCCGCCGGGATACCGTTGCAGCAGGTTGCAGAGCCGCAGCAGGGAGCCGATCAGGGCCGCCTGCTGTTCGTGCTCGAGCGAACGGCGGAAATACGACATCTGGCGCGGCGATTTGCCGCGCCGGCGCCGCACGAGGTTGCCGCCGGGCGAGGCAAAGTAGTCGCGATACATGCGCCGGATCCGGTCGTCCGACAATTGGGTCGCGATCCGGATGGTGCGGGTACGGGCCTCCCGCGCGATCATGCGGTAGGCGATCGCCAGCCGCAGGCGGTCGCGGTCATACCGGCTGTCCGTGATTCTCATGGCCTTCCTCCTAATCATGTCTTCTTGGCCATATATGGTCTAATCAGACCATACATGAGATTCTATATCCATATATGGTCCATCACGACCATATATGGAGATCAGACCATGACTGAGCCGAAATTGCCGCTGCCTCACGCCGTCTGGCCGCACCAAGGCAACCTGCTTAATTCGGCCGTTCGCCGGGATATTGCGGACCTCAATCGCCTGTTCCTGGCCCACGCGCTCGACCCCGGCCACGGGGCCGATTGCTGGTTCCAGTTGCCAGCGGCCACCGTCAGGCGGCTGGTCGAGGTCCCACCGGAGGCCCGGGAGCGTGCGGCGTGCAGCCCGATCTCGCTGTTTGAGCTCGCGCTGCCCCAGGAAGACGAGGCGCCGCCCTGGCGTCTCGAGTCCGTCGCTGACATCGATGCGCAGATCATCGACCGCACGCGTGCTGAGACCCGTCGCTCGTTCGGCCTCGTGGCGCTTTCGGTGGCCCGGAGGCTGGCCGAAAACCTGCCGTTCTCGTCGCGCATCGCCTTCGGGCTGGGGTCGACTTGCGAGGCGCGCCTGTCCGCGCTCACGCCGTCCGACTCGTTTCGACTCGCCTCCTGGCCCGGGCTCGTGCGGCCGCGATGGCCCGGGCATGCGCGCTACTGGAGCCTGCTGGCAGAGGCCGCGGCAGGCGCGGTGCAGGAAGACCTGAACTGGGCGTACTCGGCGGGTCTGTGCCTGCTCGGGCACTGCGAACGCGATCCGGTCGTCGCGCGCTGCGGTCCTGCGCGCCGGTCACGCCCGACCCACCGCAGGGGTTCCGCGAGCGACACCGACGTTCCTTGCTGAGGAGATGCCCGCACATTACCCTTCGCTCCCCTCCCGTGAACGTCCGTCCCGCCATGAAGGCCCTGTCGCTGCGCCAGCTCTGCAAGACGTACAACAACGGGGTCCAGGCCTTGAAAGGCATCGACCTCGACGTGGAGGAGGGCGACTTCTTCGCGCTGCTCGGACCGAACGGCGCAGGCAAGTCGACCGCGATCGGCATCGTCTCGTCGCTCGTCAACAAGTCGAGCGGCACGGTGACCGTGTTCGGGCACAGCATCGACACCGACCTCGAGGCGGCCAAGTCCTGCCTCGGTGTCGTGCCGCAGGAAATCAACTTCAACCAGTTCGAGAAGATCTCGACGATCCTGCTGAACCAGGCCGGCTTTTACGGCATCCCGCGCCCGGTCGCGCGCGAGCGCATGGAGTACTGGCTCAACCAGCTGCAGCTGTGGGAGAAGCGCGAGACGATCTCGCGTTCGCTGTCGGGCGGCATGAAGCGCCGGCTGATGATTGCGCGCGCGCTGATCCACGAGCCGCAGCTGCTGATCCTCGACGAGCCGACGGCAGGCGTGGACATCGAGGTGCGCCGTTCGATGTGGGAATTCCTGCGCCGGATCAACGAGCAGGGCACCACGATCATCCTCACGACGCATTACCTCGAGGAGGCAGAGAACCTCTGCCGCCACATCGCGATCATCGATGAAGGCCGCATCATCGAGAACGACCGCATGTCGACGGTGTTGCGCAAGCTGCAGACGGAGACCTTCGTGCTCAACCTGCGTGGGCCACTGCGCCGAACGCTGTCGCTGCCGGGGTATCGCGTGACGGCGCCGGACGAGACGACGCTCGAAGTCGAGGTCAACAAGGACCAGAACCTGAACGAGATCTTCGGCGCGCTGTCGGCCGCCGGCGGTGAAGTCGTGAGCATGCGCAACAAGGCCAATCGCCTCGAAGAACTCTTCATGCGCCTCGTCGAAGGCCGCGATGTCGGCAGCGGGCAGCCGACCGCACCACCGGCTGCCCAGGCGGGCGCATGAGCGCGGCGCCTCCAAGTCGCACCCCCGGCGCCACTCCCGGCAGTCACGCTGAAGTGACGCTGGCCGCCAACATGCGCCGTGCGCGCCGCGTCGGCTTCGCCACGATCGTCATCCGCGAATTCAGCCGCATCATGCGCATCTGGGGCCAGACGCTGGTGCCGCCCGTGATCACGGCAACGCTGTACTTCATCATCTTCGGCAGCCTGATCGGCGGGCGCATCGGGCAGATGGGTGGCTACACGTACCTGCAGTACATCGCGCCCGGCCTGATCATGATGTCCGTGATCACCAACAGCTACGGCAACGTGGTTTCGTCGTTTTTCGGCGCGAAGTTCGGCCGGCACATCGAGGAACTGCTGGTCTCGCCGCTGCCCAACTGGCTGATCGTGCTGGGCTACGTCGCGGGCGGCATGCTGCGCGGATTGCTGGTCGGGCTGATCGTGACCATCATCGCGCTGTTCTTTACCCACCTTCACGTCGAGCACCTGTTCGTGGTGATCGCGGCCGTGCTGCTCACCTCGGTCGTTTTCGCGCTCGGTGGCTTCGTCAACGCCGTGTTCGCCAGGAACTTCGACCAGATAACGTTCGTACCTACGTTCATCCTGACGCCGATGACGTACCTCGGCGGCGTGTTCTACTCGATCCAGATGCTGCCCGAGTGGGCGCAGGCGGCCTCGAAAGCGAATCCGATCCTCTACATGGTGAGCGCTTTCCGCTACGGCTTCCTCGGGCAATCCGACGTCGACGTCGGCTTCTCGTTCGCGATCATGGCCCTGTCGGTAGCGGTGCTGTTCACAGCCTGCGTATGGCTGATGAACAAGGGCACGGGCATCAGGGAGTAACCCCTCCCCATGTGCGGTCGCTACGCCTTCTACTCGCCCCACGAAGCCGTCGTCCGGTTGTTCGGCTTGCCGGACGACACGCCCGCGATCGAGGCGCGCTACAACATCGCTCCGACCACCTTCATTCCCGCCGTGCGCGAGCTGCCCGACGATGCCTCGCCCGATAGCACCGCCACGCGGCGTCTCGCGGCGCTCTACTGGGGGCTCGTGCCGGTCTGGGCGAAGGACAAATCGATCGGGGCGCGCATGATCAATGCGCGGGCGGAAACGCTGCGGGAGAAGCCCGCTTTCCGCACCTCCTATCGCAAGCGTCGCGCGCTGGTGCCGGCCGATGGGTATTACGAGTGGATGCAGCTCGGGCCCCGGGACAAGCAGCCCTATTTTCTGCGGCCCGCAAGCGCGGGGCCGTTCGCGCTCGCGGCCCTGTGGGAAGCCTGGCGCGACCCCGCCACGGGCGAGCCGCTCGAGTCGTGCACGCTGATCACCACGGTGCCGCCGAAGTCGGTCGCCTACATCCACGACCGCATGCCAGTGATCATACCGGCCTCCGCCTATGCGGAGTGGCTCGATCCGC
>Ga0224500_10001228_pt1 | contig 15577 bp, 13 predicted proteins | sample SF_Oct11_sed_USG_FD_168126 | JGI IMG/M metagenome (GOLD analysis project Ga0224500, IMG submission 168126) | Sediment microbial communities from San Francisco Bay, California, United States - SF_Oct11_sed_USGS_4_1 | ecosystem: Environmental > Aquatic > Marine > Sediment | place: USA: California... | reverse complement strand
ACCGCGACAAGGCGGCCGCGGTCGCCTCCCGGTACGGCTACGCCTATGCGCTCGGCCTGCACCCGCTGTGGCTGGCCGACGCGCAGCCCGCGGACATCGAACGCCTGCGCGCGATCGTGCCGGCGGCGCTCGCCGACCCGCGCTTCGTCGCCATCGGCGAAATCGGCATCGACCTCGCCGAGCCCGGGCTCGATCCGGATCGGCAGCAATGGTTCTACCGCGAGCAATTGAAGGTCGCGCGTGACTTCGGCCTGCCGGTGATCGTGCACATCCGCCAGTCCGCCGACCTGCTGCTCAAGCACCTGCGCGCCATCGAAGTGCCCGGCGGGATCATCCACGCCTTCAATGCGAGCACCCAGCAGGCCGGGCAGTTCGTCGACCGCGGCTTCCGGCTCGGCATCGGCGGCGCGATGACCTACAGCGGTTCGCAGCGCATCCGCCGCCATGCGCGCGAATTGCCGGACCACGCCTGGGTGCTGGAGACCGACGCCCCTTACATCCCGCCGCAGTGGCTGCGCATCGACGGCGCGGCCGGTCGCAACGAGCCCTCGCACCTGCCGCGCATCGCCGCTGAACTCGCGGCGCTGCGCGGCTCCTCGCTCACCGACCTGGCCGCGCAGAACCGGGCCAATGCGGTGGCCGCCCTGCCTCGGCTCGGCGCCTGGCTCGCGGCATCGAACGCCTGATGGGCAATGCGGTCGGCGGCGCTGGTTGCCTTCGTCGCCGGCGTGTGCGCGCTCCAGTTGCAGCCGGTCCTGCCGTCGTCAGCAACGATCTGGCTGCTTGCGGCGGTGGCCGCCGCGTCGGCTGGCGGCGCCTGCGCGGCACGCGACCGCGTTCCTGAGTTCGCGCGACGCGCGGTCCTGATCGTCGCCCTGGCCGGCGCGGGTTTCGGCTACGCGGCGGCGCAGGCCCGCCTTCGCCTGGCCGATGAACTTCCTTTCGCGATGGAAGGCCAAAGCATCCTGGTCGAAGGCGTGGTCGCCTCACTGCCGGCGCGACTCGAGCGTGGCGTGCGCTTCGAGTTCGACGTGGAGCGCGTGCTGACGCCCGACGCCGTCGTGCCGAGCCGCCTGCTGCTCGGCTGGTACGACGACGCGACCGTGATCCGGCCGGCCGAGCGCCGGCGCTTCGCGGTGCGGCTGAAGCGTCCGCACGGGGTGCGCAACCCCGGCGGCTTCGATCTCGAGGCGTGGCTCCTCGAACGAAACCTGCGGGCGACGGGGTCCGTGCGCAGCGGTCGCGCGGATCCGCCGCCGGCGCTGGTCGACCCGGTGGTCGGTTCGCCAGGTGCGCTGATCGAGCGCGCCCGCTTCGCGTTGCGGGACCGCCTCGCCCCGATGCTGGAGGGACGCCGCTACGGCGGTGTCCTGCTCGCACTGGTCATCGGCGAGCAGCGCGCGATCGCTGCCCGCGACTGGACGCTGTTCAACCGCACGGGGATCTCGCATCTGGTCAGCATCTCGGGGCTGCACATCACGATGATCGCGAGCCTCGCGGGGTGGGGCGTCGCCGCGGCCTGGCGCCGGACGCCGGCCCTGCTGGCGCGTGCCGCGGCGCAGAGCGCCGGCGTGGTCGCCGGACTCGGGGCGGCCTTCGCCTACGCGCTGCTGGCCGGGTGGGGCATCCCGGCGCAACGCACCGTGCTGATGCTCGCGGTCGTCGCGGGGGCGTGGCTGTTGAACGCGCGCGCCGGGTTCGGCGTGTCGCTGGCGCTGGCGGCGGCCGCGGTCTGCCTGGTCGACCCGTGGGCCGTGCTCGCCGCCGGCTTCTGGCTGTCCTTCGGCGCGGTGGCGGCGATCGTCTGGGTCGCGCACGGGCGTGTTCCGGATCTGCGCCTGCCGTCGTGGCGGCGCACCGTGGCGACAGCGGTCCGCGTGCAGGTCGCCGTGACGCTGGCGCTGCTGCCGGCGACCGTGCTGCTGTTTCATCAACTGTCTCTGGTGTCGCCGCTGGCCAACGCGCTCGCCATTCCCGTGGTCAGCTGGGCCGTGACACCGCTGGCCCTGGTGGCGGCGGTCGTCGCGCTGCTGCCGGCGCCGATCGGGTTCGGGGCCGAGTGGCTGTTGGCCGGCGCCCACGCGGTCTTTTCTCTGCTGGCGGCCATGCTCGAGTGGGTTGCGTCGCTGCCGGCAGCGGCGCTGCCGGTCGCCACGCCACCTGCGGCCCTGGTCGTCCTCGCGCTTGGCGGGATCGCCTGGCTGCTCGCGCCCCCGGGCTGGCCGGCGCGCTGGGTGGGCGCGGCGTGCATGCTGCCGATGTTCCTGTGGCCCGCCGAGCGACCGGCCGATGGCGAACTCTGGGTGACGGCGCTCGACGTCGGGCAGGGCTCGGCGCTGCTGGTCGAGGCGCACGACAGCGCCTGGCTCTACGACACGGGCCCGCGCTATTCGAACGACGCCGACGCGGGCGAGCGCATCGTCCTTCCTTACCTGCGCCATCGCGGCGTCGCGCGGCTCGACGGCCTGATCGTGTCGCACCTGGACGCCGATCATTCGGGCGGGACGGCCGCGCTGCTGCGTGCGCTGCCGGTGCGGCGCATCGTGACCTCGATCACGCAGGACGATCCGATGTTCGCCGGCCGAACGGTGGAGCGCTGCACTTCCGGCACAGCCTGGTCGAGCGGTGCGCTGCGCTTCACCGTACTGCACCCGACCGCTGCGGACTACGAGCGACGCCGCAGCACCAACGCAATGAGCTGCGCCGTGGCGATCGAAGTCGGCGCGCGCCGCGTGCTGCTGACCGGCGACATCAGTACCGCGGAAGAGGGCGCGATCCTCGCGCGCTGGCCTGGGCTGCGTGTTGAGTGGCTGGCCGCTCCGCACCATGGCAGCCGCTCCTCGTCGGGCGCCGCGCTGCTCGCGGCACTCGGCGCGCGCGAGGCCGTCGCGCAGGCGGGGTACCGCAACCGGTACGGTCACCCGGATTCTTCGGTGGTCGACCGCTACCGCGCGCATGCGGTGAAATTGCTGCGCACGGATCACTCGGGCGCACTTCAGTGGCGCTTCGGGGCGGACGGCGGCACCCGTGTCAGTGCGTGGCGCACCGAGGCGGTGCGCTACTGGCACAACCGGCCGGGCGGGCCGTGGATCGTGGAAACCGATCCCGCCGACGAGGCGGGAGAACCGGCGCCGATCGAGCCCTTCGTCGCCGGATGACCACGGGCTTTGGTGGCCCGCATGTTGCTAGACTGGGTTGCGACCAACGGGAGGGGTCGGGCGTCGAATGATCAGCGCGTACGACGAGATGTACGGCTCGGACGGCCTCGTGCGCGCGCATTACGGCGAGTTCGAGCGCTGGCTGTCGGAACAGAGCGGCGAGACCATGCGCTTCAAGCGCGCGGAAGCCGACCTCGTGTTCCGTCGCGTGGGCATCACATTCGCGGTGTACGGCGACGACGCCGGCACCGAACGCCTGATTCCCTTCGACGTCGTGCCGCGCATCATTCCCGCGTCCGAGTGGCGGCAGCTGGAAGCCGGCCTGAAGCAGCGCGTGCGTGCCCTGAACCGCTTCATCCACGACATCTACCACCAGCAGGACATCGTGCGCGCGGGTCGCATCCCGGCCGAGCAGGTGTTTCGCAACGTGCAGTACCGCCCGGAAATGCACGGCGTGGACGTGCCGGCCGGCATCTATTCGCACATATCGGGAGTTGACGTCGTGCGGGCGGGCGCCGGCGAGTTCTACGTGCTGGAGGACAACCTGCGCGTGCCGAGCGGCGTGTCCTACATGCTGGAAAACCGCAAGATGATGATGCGGCTCTTTCCCGACCTATTCGCCCGTAACCGCATCGCGCCGGTGGCGCACTATCCCGATCTGCTGCTCGACAACCTGCGCGCCGTCGCGCCGACGGGAGTCGACGATCCCACGGTGGTCCTGCTGACGCCCGGGATGTACAACTCGGCGTACTTCGAACATGCGTTTCTCGCACAGCAGATGGGCATCGAACTGGTCGAGGGCCAGGACCTGTTCGTGCAGGACAACAACGTCTACATGCGCACGACCCGCGGCCCCCAGCGCGTGGACGTCATCTATCGGCGCATCGACGACGACTTCCTCGACCCGCTCGTGTTCCGTCCCGATTCGCAGCTCGGCGTGCCCGGCCTGCTGTCCGTGTACCGCGCGGGGCGCGTCACGCTCGCCAACGCGATCGGCACGGGCATCGCGGACGACAAGTCGATCTATCCGTACGTGCCCGACATGATCGACTTCTACCTCGGAGAGAAGCCGATCCTCGCCAACGTGCCGACCTACCGGTGCCGCGAGCGTGCCGACCTCGACTACACCCTCGCCCACATCGACGAGCTGGTCGTGAAGGAGGTGCATGGGGCCGGCGGCTACGGCATGCTGGTCGGCCCCGCGGCGTCGCGCCAGGAATGCCGCGACTTCGCCGAGCGGGTCCGGGCCAACCCGGACAACTACATCGCGCAGCCGACGCTCGCGCTGTCGACCTGCCCGACCTACGTGGAATCGGGGCTGGCACCGCGCCACGTCGACCTGCGACCCTACGTCCTGTCGGGCCGCGACGTCGTGACCGTGCCGGGCGGCCTGTGCCGCGTGGCCCTGCGCGAGGGTTCGCTGGTCGTCAACTCCTCCCAGGGCGGCGGCACCAAGGACACCTGGGTGCTCGAGCGATGACGTCCTCAGTCCAGCCCGGTCAGGTCGAACCGCTCGATCCCGCGGCCCGCCGCGCGACCGACCAGATCGATCCCTACGCGCTGATCGAGCGCGCGGAACGGCTGCTGAACACGGAGCCGCACGACGCGGTCGTGTTCGCGCTGCGCGCGCAGAGCGTTGCACGCGCACGCACCGCCGACACGCTGATGGCGCGCGCGCATTTCGTGGCCGGCGCGGCGCTGATGCAGGTCGGCGACTGGTCCGGCGCCATCCGGCAGCTGTCGCAGGCCGAGCAGGTCTACCGGGCCCAGAGCGACGTCGCGGCGCAGTGCCGGGTGATCACCCAGCTCGCCACCGCATGCTGCGAACTCGGCGAGTACAGCGAAGCGCTCGACGGCTTCGCGCAGGCGCAGAAGCTCGCGCGGCAGAACCACGACGCGGCCTCGGTGCGGCGCGCGCTGGTGCACCAGTCGGCCGTGCACACGATGCTCGGCGACTTCGAGGCCGCGCGCGAATCGCTGCGGTCCGCGCTCGAGTTGCCGTCCGGCTCGGCGGCCGACGAGGGCCTGGTCGTGCTGCAGTTCGGCCTGGTGGATGCGAACGAGGGCCTGCGCGCCGCGCTTGCAGGCGACGCCGCGACGGTCACGCGCCGCATGGCGGAGGCCGAGGAGCACTTCGAGGTTGCGCTCGAGCTGCTGGCCGGCACCACGGACCGGGCGAACGCGATCACGGCCCGTACCCAGCTGGGCGCCGCCCGCTGCTGGCGCGGCCAGTTCAAGCAGGGCCTCGATGACCTGAAGGGGGCTGTCGCCGAGGCCGTGCGCAGCGGCTTCAAGCTGCGTGAGGTCCAGGGCCGGCTCGAGCTCGGCTTCCACCTGGTCGCGGCGGGCCGCGAGCAGGAAGGGCTGGCGATCCTCGCCCCGTCGTTGCAGCAGGCTGAGGAACTCGGCGACCTGCGGCGTCCGGCCGATGCGCACGAGCGCCTGTCGGCCCTGTACGAAGCGCGCGGCGACTTCAAGACCGCGTTGATGCACCACAAGCGGTACGTCGAGGTGAAGGCGCGGCTGGACGGGCGCCTGAGCACGCAGCGGGCGCGGCTGCACGAGGCACGCGCGGAGCTGCAGAAGTTGCGCACCCAGACCGCGGCGCTGCACCAGCGCACGCACGACCTCGAGCAATCGCGCTCACGCCTCGAACGGCTCGCGCTGGAAGACGAACTGACGGGCCTGGCCAACCGGCGCGCCTTCACCAAGGAGTTCGAGAGCTGGTGCGCCCGCGCTCGCGGCAGCGCCCTGCGGTTCGGCCTGTTCGTCGTCGACATCGACGGCTTCAAGCAGATCAACGACCGCTTCTCGCACCTCACCGGCGACGCGGTGCTGCGGGAACTCGGCCGCATCGTGCGCGCCAACCTGCGCGACACCGACTTCGCCGCGCGGCTGGGGGGAGACGAGTTCGCACTGCTGGTGGCCGACAGCGAAGGGGGCGCAGCGGTCGCCGCGGTGGAACGCCTGCTCGAGGCGGTGCGCGGGTGGAACTGGTCGGAGCTGGGCACCGGGCTCGAGGTGACGGTGAGCGTCGGACTGTGCGAGTCGACGAGCTTTGGCGACTCGAGCGAGCTGATACAGCGCGCCGACGAGGCCCTGTACGCGGCCAAGCACATGGGCCGGGACCGTTTCAGCGTCTGGGACGGCGACCGTGCTTAGCCGGACGGCCGACCACCTGTTCTGGATGGCGCGCTACGTGGAGCGCGCCGAGAACACCGCGCGCATGCTCGACGTCAACCTGTCGACTTCGCTGCTGCCGCAGTCCGCCGAGGCGTCGGAGCGCGGCTGGCGCGCGATGCTGAGCATCTCCGAGCTGACCGCGGACTACGACGCGCGCTACCCGATCCTTTCGCCGCGCGACGTCATCGACTTCATGGTGCGGGACCCGACCAATCCGTCGTCCATCTACAGCTGCCTGCAGGCGGCGCGCGAGAACGCGCGTGCGGTGCGCGGATCGCTGACGACCGAGGTCTGGGAGACGCACAACGACACGTGGCTGGCCATGCAGAAGCTGCTGGCCGAGCGCAAACCCGAACGGGACCCGCAGTCGTTCTTCGAGTGGGTGAAGTTCCGCTCGCACCTGTCGCGCGGGGTGACCATCGGGACCATGCTGAAGGACGAAGCCTTCTTCTTCATCCGCCTGGGCACCTTCCTCGAACGGGCCGACAACACCGCACGGCTGCTCGACGTGAAGTATCACGGCCTGGCCGAAAGCTCGCTGGCGCAGGCTGCGCGCTCGGACGAGAGCGCGATCGACCACCACATGGACTTCTATCACTGGGCGGCCATCCTGCGCTCGGTGTCGGCCTTCGAGATCTATCGCAAGGTCTATCGCGACGTGATCACGCCGTCGCGCGTGGCCGAACTGCTGATTCTGCGGTCCGACATGCCGCGCTCGCTGGTGGCGTGCATGGACGAGGTCTGCCTGAACCTCGAGAAGGTCCGCAACAGCCGGTCGCAGGAGACCGAACGGCGCTCGGGGCTGCTGCGGGCGGAAGTGCGCTACGGCCGCATCCAGGACATCCTCGCCCAGGGCCTGCACCCGTACCTGACGTCGTTCCTCGAGCGCGTCAACGATCTCGGCGGACGCATCAGCCAGGACTTCCTCGTTCCACTGCAGGCAGCCTGACGCGCGGCATGCGGCTGTCGATCCTGCACCGGACGACCTACCGCTACGGTTCGCCGGTCTTCTACTCGATCCAGCACCTGCGGCTGACGCCACGCGACGAGCCGCACCAGCGCACGCTGCGCTGGCGGCTGAAGGCGCCGGGCAAGCTCAACGCGGCGCCGGACGCGTATGGCAACCTGGTCCACACGCTGGTGCTGACCGAAGCGCACGGCGACGTGGAGATCGAGGCGCGCGGCGAAGTCGAGGTGGACGCCCTGGACGAGGGGAAGCTCGAGGAGACCGAGGGCACGACGCCGCCGATGACCTACCTGGCGGGAACGCCGCTGACCGCGCCGGATGACGCGCTGCGAGCCTTCACGGGAGGGGCCCTCCGGGGCACCGACCGCCGTGCGCTGCTCGACTTTGCCACCGCGGTGTGCGACGCGATCGACTACCAGACGGGGACCACCGAGGTGACCAGCACGGCCGCCGAAGCGCTGCGGCAGGGCCGCGGCGTATGCCAGGACCACGCGCATGTCTTCATCGCCGGGTGCCGCCTGCGCGGCCTGCCGGCGCGCTACGTGTCGGGCTACGTGCACCCGGGCGACGCCCCGCATGCGGCGAGCCACGCCTGGGCCGACGTCTACCTGCCCGGCGAGGGCTGGGTCAGCATCGACATCACCCATCGCCGCTTCGCCTCCGACCACCTGTGCCGGCTGGCCGTCGGTCGCGACTACGTATCGGCGAGCCCGGTGCGCGGCGTGCGCGTCGGCGGCGGCGACGAGACCATGCAGGTCAGGGTTAACATCCGGCCGTTTCCGTTCCACGCCGATCCGGAGTAGATCGAAGACCATGACGTATTGCGTAGGCATGCGGCTCGACGCCGGGCTCGTGTTCCTGGCGGACTCGAGGACCAACGCGGGGGTCGACCAGATCTCGACCTTCCGCAAGATGACCGTCTTCGAACATCCCGGCGAGCGGCTGCTCGTGCTGATGTCGGCGGGCAACCTCGCGATCACGCAGGCCGTGCGCCAGATCCTGTGCGAGCGTGTCGCTCCGGACGAGCCGAATGTCTGGAACGTCAAGACGATCTTCGAGGCCGTGCGGCTGCTCGGCGAGGCGATCCGCGAGGTGCACCGGCGCGACGCGGAGGCGCTGAAGGAATTCAAGATCGACTTCAACGCCAGCTTCATCCTCGGCGGCCAGATCCGGGGCGAAGAGATGCGCCTGTTCCAGGTGTATTCCGCCGGCAATTTCATCGAGGCGACGCACGAGAACCCGTACTTCCAGATCGGCGAGGCGAAATACGGCAAGCCGATCATCGACCGGGTGATCCAGCCGGCCACGCCGCTCGACGAAGCCGCCAAGTGCGCGCTGATCTCGATGGACTCGACGCTGCGGTCGAACATCTCGGTCGGCCTGCCGCTCGACCTGCTCGTGTACGAGGCCGATTCGCTGCGCGTGACGAAGTTCGTGCAGATCGACTCATCGAACCAGTACATGAGCATGATCCGCGACACGTGGGGCGAGCGCCTCAAGCAGGTGTTCACGGAAATCCCCGATCCGACGTGGCGCGACTCGGCTGCGGCGCCCGGCGCGCCGCGGCTGGAAACGGAAGTCACGCAGCCGGTGCGGGCGCCGCTGCCACCGGCGATCCAGGTCGAGACCGCTCCGGTTCCAGTGCAGATGGTGGCGGGCCATCCTCGCTGAGGCGCGCGTCGCGCCGGCGTGCCGCGGCGCGCGGAGTTTTCGGACAAGCGCGGCAAGGGCGGAGGCGAGGAGGACCGAATGACTGACACCGGCCCGCGCGCGTTCGCCGACGCCGCCGTCACCTGGAACCGGCGGTTCGAAGGCGACGGCTACCTCTTCGGCACCGAGCCCAACGTCTGGCTGAAGGAACACGTCGACGCCTGGCCGCCGGGTGGTCGCATTCTCTGCGTGGCGGACGGCGAAGGCCGCAACAGCGTGTGGCTGGCCCGCAAGGGTTTCGTCGTCGATGCGTTCGATATCGCCGATGCCGGTGTTGCCAAGGCGCGTCGACTCGCGGCCGCGGCCGGGGTCACGGTCAACTTCCAGGTCGCCGATTGCGATTCGTATGACTGGCCGGAGGCGGCCTATGACGGAGTGGCGGCGATCTTCATCCAGTTCGCCAGCCCCGACGAGCGGCGGCGACTGTTCCAGCGCATCGTTGCGAGCCTCAAGCCGGGAGGGTCGCTGGTCCTGCAGGGCTACACGCCGAAGCAGCTCGAGTACGGCACCGGGGGACCGCCCTTCGTGTCGCATCTGTACACCGCCGAACTGCTGCGCGCCGCGTTCGACGAACTGGAGATCCTCGAACTGCGCGAGTACGAAGCGGATGTCGACGAGGGGAGCGGGCACAAGGGCCGCTCCGCGCTCATCGGCATGGTGGCGCGGCGACGCTAGCGCGCCCGCTACTGCGCGGCCCAGCCTCCGTCCATGTTCCACGCCACGCCGCGCACCTGATCGGCGGCCGGCGAACACAGGAACACGGCCAGCCCAGCCAGCTGCTCGGTCGTGACGAACTGCATCGACGGCTGCTTTTCGCCGAGCAGCGACTTCTTCGCATCCTCCTCGCCGATGCCGTCGCGCGCCGCGCGCGCGTCGACCTGCTTCTGCACGAGCGGCGTCAGCACCCAGCCGGGGCAGATCGCGTTGCAGGTGACGCCGGTAGGCGCGGTCTCCAGCGCGACCGTCTTGGTCAGCCCGACGAGGCCGTGCTTGGCGGCGATGTAGGCGGACTTCTCGACCGAGGCCACCAGCCCGTGCACGGACGCGACGTTGATGATGCGTCCCCAGTTGGCCGCCTTCATCTTCGGCAGCGCCAGGCGGATCGTGTGGAACGCCGAGGAGAGGTTGATGGCGATGATCGCGTCCCAGCGGTCGACCGGAAACTTGTCAATCGGGGCGACGTGCTGGATGCCGGCGTTGTTGACGAGGATGTCGACGCAGCCGAACGCGGATTCGGCGGCCCGCACCATCTGCTCGATCTCCGCCGGCTTGCTCATGTCGGCGCCGTGGTAGAGCGTGCGCACGCCGCGTCCCTGCAGTTCCTGTTCGACGGCACGGATGGCATCGGCCTCGCCGAAGCCGTTGACGACGATGTTGGCGCCCTGCGCTGCCAGCGCGCGCGCCATCGCGAGCCCGATCCCGCTGGTGGAGCCGGTCACCAGAGCCGTTTTCCCCTTGAGCATGCATTTCCTCCCGTTGAGCCCGTCGAGTATGCCAGCCTGCGCTGACTACAATCGGCGGCGACCAGCAAGCGTGTCAGGGAGCGAGTCGTGAACCAGGAAGCCGGACCCCGTCTGCGCCACGTGAAGTGCATGAGCCCCGCCGGGTTCCACCGGATGGCCTATGCGGAGTGGGGCGCGCCGGACAATCCGCGCGTCGTCGTCTGCGTGCACGGCCTGACGCGCGTGGGACGGGACTTCGACCGGCTGGCCCGCGCCTTGGCGGCCGATGTCCGGGTGGTCTGCCCGGACGTCGTCGGCCGCGGCCGCAGCGACTGGCTGCGCGACCCGAACTACTACGTCGTGCCCCAGTACGTGGCGGACATGGTGTCCCTGATCGCCCGGCTGGACGTGGAAGAGGTCGACTGGGTCGGCACGTCGATGGGCGGACTGATCGGCATCGCGCTCGCCGGGCAGGCCGAGGCGCCGATCCGGCGCATGGTCATCAACGACGTCGGCCCGCGGCTGGATGCGGCGGCCATCGCGCGCATCGGCACCTATCTCGGGGCGCCCGTGTCGTTCGCCACCGTGGACGAGGCCATCGACTACGTGTCGGTCGTCGCCGCGCCGTTCGGCGTGAAGAAGCGCGAGGACTGGCGCGAACTCGTCGAGCCGGCGGTGCGGCGCGACGGTGAACGCTGGGTCCTGCACTACGACCCGCGCATCGCCGTGCCGTTCAGGTCCGTCACGCCGGAGAGCGCAGCCGCCGCTGAAGCGTCGATGTGGGCCCTGTACGACCGGATGCGCTGCCCGACCCTGATCGTGCGCGGGGAGAACTCGGACCTGCTGACGCGCGACACGCTGGCCGAGATGAAGGCGCGCGGGCCGAAGCCGGCGACGGCCGAGGTCGCGGGCGTCGGTCACGCGCCGACCTTCATGTTCGAGCACGAGATCGCGCTCGTGCGCAACTTCCTGACGCAGTGAGGCCCCCGATGCGGATCGAACGCCTGGACCATCTCGTGCTGACCGTGCGGGACATCGACGCGACCTGCGCCTTCTACACGGACGTGCTGGGGATGTCGGTCGTGACGTTCGGGGCTGGCAGGAAGGCGCTGTCGTTCGGGCAGCAGAAGATCAACCTGCACGAGGCCGGGCGGGAGTTCGAACCCAAGGCCGACAGACCGACGCCGGGGTCGGCCGACCTCTGCTTCATCGCGCAAGGTTCCCTGCAGGCGGTGGTCGAGCACCTGCAGGCGCGCGCGGTCCCCATCCTCGAAGGACCGGTCCGGCGCACCGGCGCACTCGGTCCGATCCTCTCCGTCTACTTCCGCGACCCCGACCTGAACCTGATCGAGGTGTCGACCTACGTCGACGCCTGAAGCGGGCGGGCCGTCCGCGCGCGGCGGGCCGCTAGAAGATCCCGCTCGCCACGCCGGCGGCCAGCGCCGCGCCCAGTTCCCGCGCCGTGGCGAGGTCGCTCGCCGCCACGGTCTTCGGAGCCAGGATCGCTTCGGGCGTCTGCGCGCCATTGCGGATGATCGTGGGCGGCGCCACTTCGCGCAGCCTCAGCCCGGTGGCGATGCGCTGGATCTGGCGCGCCGCGCCGGCGCCATCGGTTCCTGCCGCGATCAGCGCCGCATAGGGCCGGCCGTTCACCCGGTCGAGCGCGCCGTAGTAGATGCGGTCGAAGAAGTCCTTCATCAGCCCCGCCATCGACGCGAGGTTCTCGGGCGTCGCGAACAGGTAGGCATCGGCGGCGAGCACGTCCGCGCAGCCGGCCCGCGACGCGTGCAGCAGGCGCGCGTGCAGGCTGTCTTCGGCGCTCGCGCCTTCCAGGGCGGCGCGGGCGAGCTGCTCGGCCGCGCCCGTCATCGAGTGGTAGACGACGAGGAGTTGCTTCATCGGTGCGTGCGGGCGAGCGGGTCCTGGCGGAAGAAGGCCGCCAGCAGCGCGTACCACTCCGGGAACGCGCGCTGCAGCGACGCCGGCTCGATGAAGAACGCTTCGCTCGATACCGCGAAGAACTCGGCCTCGTCGTGCGCCGCGTAGGGGTCGAACGGCAGGTGAGCGTAGTAGGGGTCGGCCTGCGGGCTGTCGGGATCGACACCTTCCGGCAGTTCGGACTCGATCAGGTCGAGCTCGGACAGGAAGCGCTCGAACGTGTCCGCGAGCAGGGCGTCCCAGCGGCGCGCGTCCAGGCCGGGATGGAGGTCGCGCGAAAACGGCGGGCGGCCGTCCGCGGCGCCGTCGAGCAGGTCGATCTTGTGCGCGAACTCGTGGATCACCACCGAGTACGCCGATCCGCTGTCCGTCGTGCTGCGCTGGGCGTCTTCCCACGACAGCAGCAGGGGGCCGCCTTCCCAGGCCTCGCCCGTGATCGGCTCCACGTACTCGTGCACGACGCCGTCCTCGTCGGCCAGGCTGCGGGGAACCAGGAACTCGCCCGGATAGACGACAATGCTGGACCAGCCGCGGTACCACTCGAGCCCCAGTTCGAGGATCGGCAGGCAGGCCTGCACCGCGATGTTCACCTGCATGGCGGCGGTGAGTTCGAGGTCGCCGGCCGTGGACATCTCCTTTTCCGCCAGCAGTCGACTGGCGAGCTGCCGCAGGCGCCCGGCCTGCCCGGCCGACAGCGCCGCGGCGCAGGGCAGGGCCGCGACGGCGGCGTCCCACAGGTCGTCCGGGATCGCGACCCCGGTCGATCGCGTGAATCGGCCCAGCAGGTTCTTGAGCATGGGTCGATTGTGCCGGAGCAGGGTGCGCTCCCTATAATTTCGCCTCGAAGCCTGCCCTCCCATGGCCGCATCCCACCCCACTGCCGCTCCGTCGGTGCCCGCCGACGCCGGCGGGCAGCCGCTGTTCGACCTCGCGCGCACGCGTTCGCTGGTCGAGCCGCTGTACCAGGATCGGACCCTGCGCACCGGCGAGCCGTTCCTCGCGCACGCCGAAGGCATCGCGGCGATCGTCGAGCCGTTGCGGCCGGATCCGGACCTGCTGGCGGCCGCGTTTCTGTTCGGTGTCTACGACGTGCTGCGCGAGCCGGACGAATGGCTCAAGTCCCGTTTCGGTCCGGAAGTCGCCCAGCTCGTGTCCGACCTGCGTCAACTGATGCGCCTGTCGGAGCTCACCCGCACCCAGGGCGATGGCGGCGGCAAGCTGCACGGCATGGACGACCAGGCCGAAGCGCTGCGCCGGATGCTGCTTGCGATGGCGAACGACCTGCGCGTCGTGCTGCTGCGCCTCGCCTCGCGCCTGCAGACGCTGCGCTACTACGCGGCGAGCAAGCGGGCGGGGGCGGAGGCCTTCGCGCACGAGACGCTGGCGCTGTACGCGCCGCTCGCCAACCGGCTCGGCATCTGGCAGATCAAGTGGGAACTCGAGGACCTCGCCTTCCGCTTCATCGATCCGCCGACCTACAAGCAGGTGGCCCGGCTGCTCGAGGAGAAGCGCGTCGAACGCGAGGACTTCATCTCGCGGGCGCTCGAGCGCACCCGCGCGATGCTGGCGGAGAGCGGAATCCGCGGCGAGGTGTCGGGTCGCCCGAAGCACATCTACAGCATCTTCAGCAAGATGCGGGCGAAGGGACTGACGTTCGACCAGCTCTACGACGTGCGCGGGCTGCGCGTGATCGTCGACGAGGTGGCGCAGTGCTACCAGGTGCTGTCGCTGGTGCACCAGGCCTGGAACCCGATCGCGAGCGAGTACGACGACTACATCGCGCGCCCGAAACCCAACGGCTACCAGTCGCTGCACACGGTCGTGGCCGACGCGCAGGGCCGGACACTGGAGATCCAGATCCGCACCCGGGCGATGCACGAGTTCGCCGAGCTCGGCGTCGCGGCGCACTGGCGCTACAAGGAGGGCGGCAAGGCGCGCGCGACCGACGAGCAGCGCGTCGCCTGGCTGCGCCAGCTGCTCGCCTGGCGCGACGAGGTGGAGGCGCAGCCGCCGACGCCGGGCGCGGCCCAGCGCGACGATCGCATCTACGTGCTGACGCCGCAGGCCCGCGTGGTCGAGCTGCCGGCCGGCGGCACGCCGATCGACTTCGCGTATCACATTCACTCCGAGCTCGGACACCGCTGCCGCGGCGCGCGCGTCAACGGCGCCATGGTGCCGCTGAACACGGCGCTCGCGAACGGCCAGACGGTCGAGGTGATCGCGGCCAAGACCGGCGGGCCGAGCCGCGACTGGCTCAATCCGGACCTCGGCTACCTGAGGAGCGCGCGCTCGCGTGCCAAGGTGCGCCAGTACTTCAACGCGCTCGAGCTCGAGCAGTCGGTGGCGGCTGGACGCGAGCTGGTCGAGAAGGAGCTGCAGCGGCTCGGCAGGACGGCGGTCAAGCTCGACGACCTGGCCAAGCGCCTCGGCTTCGACAAGGTCGACGAGCTGTGCGCGGCGGCGACCAAGGAGGAGTTCAGCCTGCGCTCGATCGAGCAGGCGCTGGCGCCGCCCGTCGTGGAGCCCGAGCCCACGCCCGGGATGCTGCTCGGCAAGCCGCGCGAAGCTCCCGCCGGCCGGGGACAGGTGCTTGTGGTCGGGGTCGACTCGCTGCTCACGCAGCTCGGCCGCTGCTGCCGCCCGGCGCCGCCCGACGACATCGTCGGCTACGTCACCCGCGGGCGCGGCGTGTCGATCCACCGGACCAACTGCTCCAACCTGCTGGCGCTGACTCAGCGCGAGCCCGAGCGCGTGGTCGAAGTCGCATGGGGCCGGCAGACCGACGCGCTCTATCCGGTCGAGTTGCTGGTCATGGCGCAGGACCGCCAGGGCCTGCTGCGCGACATCTCGGAGGTCTTCGCGCGCGAGAAGATCAACGTGATCGGCGTGAACACCAGCAGCGCGCGCGGCGAGGCCAGGATGCTGTTCACGGTGGAAGTGGCGAACGCCGCCGACGCCGCCCGGGTGCTGGCCATCGTGCGCGAAGTCAGCGGGGTATTCGCGGTCCGGCGCCGCTGACCGGCGTAGTCCGCTGATATATACTGCTGCCCTTTCAGGCGCGTAGCTCAGCTGGTTAGAGCACCACCTTGACATGGTGGGGGTCGTTGGTTCGAGTCCAATCGCGCCTACCAAACACGAGCAGACGAAAGGCACACGACATGGCGTTCCGAACTACGTTC
>Ga0224500_10001227_pt1 | contig 15580 bp, 9 predicted proteins | sample SF_Oct11_sed_USG_FD_168126 | JGI IMG/M metagenome (GOLD analysis project Ga0224500, IMG submission 168126) | Sediment microbial communities from San Francisco Bay, California, United States - SF_Oct11_sed_USGS_4_1 | ecosystem: Environmental > Aquatic > Marine > Sediment | place: USA: California... | reverse complement strand
CCGAACACGCCGGTGCACGAGGTGATGGCGCTGTCCAAGCAGCACGGCATCTCGGGCTTTCCGGTGCTGGAGGGGCGCACCGTGGTGGGCATCGTCACGGGGCGTGACCTGCGCTTCGAGACGCGGCTGGATGCACCGGTGCGCGAAATCATGACGCCGCGCGAGCGCCTGATCACGGTGCGCGAGGGCGCCACGATCGAGGACGGCAAGGCTCTGATGCACAAGTACAAGCTCGAGCGCGTGCTGGTGGTGAACGACGCGTTCGAGCTGCGCGGGCTGATGACGGTCAAGGACATCACCAAGCAGACCAGCTTTCCGAGCGCGGCGCGCGACCAGCACGGCAAGTTGCGCGTAGGCGCGGCGGTCGGTGTGGGCGAGGGCACCGAGGAGCGCGTCGAGGCGCTCGCCGCGGCGGGTGTCGATGCCATCGTCGTCGACACCGCGCATGGCCACAGTGCAGGGGTGATCGAGCGCGTGCGGTGGGTCAAGCGCCACTACCCGCACGTCGACGTCATCGGCGGCAACATCGCCACCGGTGCTGCGGCGCTGGCCCTGGTCGAAGCCGGTGCCGACGCGGTCAAGGTCGGCATCGGACCGGGCTCGATCTGCACCACGCGCATCGTCACCGGCGTCGGCGTGCCGCAGATCATGGCGATCGATAACGTCGCCAAGGCGCTGCGAGGCAGCGGCGTGCCGCTGATCGCCGACGGCGGCATCCGCTACTCGGGCGACATCGCCAAGGCCATCGTCGCCGGCGCCGACAGCGTGATGATGGGCAGTGCCTTTGCCGGCACCGACGAGGCTCCCGGCGAGACGATCCTCTACCAGGGCCGCAGCTACAAGAGCTACCGCGGCATGGGGTCGATCGGCGCGATGCAAAAGGGCAGCGCCGACCGCTACTTCCAGGACAACGGCGGCAACAACCCCAACACCACCAAGCTGGTGCCCGAGGGCATCGAGGGCCAGGTGCCGTACAAGGGCTCGGTGGTGGGCATCGTCTTCCAGTTCGCCGGCGGCTTGCGTGCGTCGATGCACTACTGCGGTTGCACCTCGATCGCCGAGATGCAGACCCAGGCCGAGTTCGTGGAGATCACGTCGGCGGGCGTGCGCGAGAGCCATGTCCACGACGTGCAGATCACCAAGGAAGCGCCGAACTACCGGATGGAATGAGTGCCTACGTGACGCCCGCCGAGCATGGCCGCCCCACCGAAAGGAAGGCGGCCATGCTGTTTATCGCGATCACTGTCCTGATGGACATGATGGCGATCGGCCTGATCATCCCGGTGTTGCCGCACATCGTGGGCCAGTTCACCACGTCCAACGAATCGCAGACCTTCTGGTTCGGCGTCGTGACCTTCACTTTCGGTGTCGCCAACTTCATCGGCTCGCCGATTCTGGGTGCGTTGTCCGATCGCTACGGACGGCGGCCGGTGCTGCTGCTGGGCATCGCGGGTCTGGGCCTGAGTTTCGTCGTCACCGGCCTGGCCACCGCGTTGTGGATGGTGGTGGCGGTGCGCTTGTTCTCCGGCGCGATGCAGTCCAACGCGGCAGTGGCCAATGCGTATGTCGCCGACATCTCACCACCGAACGAGCGCGCGCGCCGGTTCGGCATGCTCGGGGCAATGTTCGGCATCGGATTCATTCTCGGGCCGGTGCTGGGCGGGCTGCTCGGCGCGATCGATGTGCGCTGGCCTTTCTTCGCCGCCGGGGCGCTCGCGCTGTTGAACTGGCTGTACGGCTGGTTCGTGCTGCCTGAGTCGCTCGCACCGGCGCAGCGTCGTGCATTCGAGTGGAAGCGCGCGCACCCGTTGGCGGCGCTGCAGGGCCTGGCGCAGCTGCGCGGCGTCGGGCCCCTGGTCCTGGTCATCGCTCTCGCGGCGCTGGCGCAGTTCGTGCTCCACACCACCTGGGTTCTCTACACCCACTTCAAGTTCGGCTGGGGGCCGGCTGAGGTGGGCTGGTCGCTGTTCACCGTCGGCGCCATGATGGCCCTCGTGCAGGGCTTCCTGCTCAAGCATCTGCTGGCACGGTTCTCGCCGCGCCGGCTCGCAGGCTTCGGCCTGATCGCCGGCAGCCTCACTTACCTCGGCTACGGCGCGGTGCCGCAGGGCTGGATGATTTACGGCGTCATCGTGCTCGGCACCCTGGCCGGCGGCGGTGCGCAGGCCGCGATCCAGAGCATTGTCTCGAACGCCGCCGATGCGCGAGAGCAGGGCCAGACCCTGGGCGCGGTTGCGTCGCTCAACAGCCTGATGGCGGTCGTAGCGCCGGTCCTGGGCACCGCGCTGCTCGCCTTCGTATCGCACCGGCCGCCTGGCGACTGGCTGATCGGCCTGCCGTTCTACTTCTGTGCCGCGCTGCAGGGCGTCGCGGCGCTGCTCGCGATCCGCTTCTTCCGCCGCCGCAAGGCCCTCGCAGCGGCGTCCGCCTGAACCATGACGCACGACAAGATCCTCATCCTCGACTTCGGCTCCCAAGTCACGCAACTCATCGCGCGCCGCATCCGCGAGGCGCATGTCTACTGCGAGATCCACCCGAACGACGTGTCGGACGAATTCATCCGCACGTATGCGCCCAGGGGCATCATCCTGTCGGGCAGCCACGCCAGCACCTACGAGGATCAGGAGCTGCGCGCGCCTGCCGCGGTGTGGGCGGCCGGCGTGCCGGTGCTCGGCATCTGCTACGGCATGTTCACGATGACGGTGCAGCTCGGTGGCCAGGTCGAGGCGTCGACACACCGCGAGTTCGGCTACGCTGCGGTGCGCGCACGCGGCCACACCAAGCTGTTCGACGGCATCGAGGACTTCCGCACCCCCGAGGGCCACGGCATGCTCGAGGTGTGGATGAGCCATGGCGACAAGGTCACCACGCTGCCCCCGGGCTTCAAGCTGATGGCCAGTACCGACAGCTGCCCGATCGCCGGCATGGCCGACGAGGAGCGGCGCTTCTATGGCGTGCAGTTCCATCCCGAGGTGACGCACACGAAGCAGGGCCGCGCGATGCTCGAACGCTTCGTGCTCGGCATCTGCGGCGCCCGGCCCGACTGGGTGATGCGCGATCACGTCGAGGAGGCGGTCGCGTCGATCCGCCGGCAGGTGGGCTCCGAAGAGGTGATCCTCGGCCTGTCGGGCGGCGTCGATTCGAGCGTGGCAGCCGCGCTGATCCACCGCGCAATCGGCAACCAGCTCACCTGCGTGTTCGTCGACCACGGCCTGCTGCGGCTGAACGAGGCGCAGATGGTGATGGACATGTTCGCCGGCCGCCTGCATGCCAAGGTCGACCATGTCGATGCGAGCGAGCGGTTCCTCGGCGCCTTGAAGGGCGTTGCCGACCCCGAGGCCAAGCGCAAGATCATCGGCCGCGAGTTCGTCGAGGTGTTCCAGGCCGAGGCGAAGAAGCTCGCCAATGCGAAGTGGCTCGCGCAGGGCACGATCTACCCGGACGTCATCGAGTCCGGCGGTGCCAAGACGAAGAAGGCGACCACGATCAAGAGCCATCACAACGTCGGTGGCCTTCCCGAGACGCTGGGCCTGAAGCTGCTCGAACCGCTGCGCGACCTGTTCAAGGACGAGGTGCGCGAGCTCGGCGTCGCGCTCGGCCTGCCGCACGAGATGGTCTACCGCCATCCCTTCCCAGGCCCCGGGCTGGGCGTGCGCATCCTCGGCGAGGTCAAGCGCGAATATGCCGATCTGCTGCGCCGCGCCGATGCCATCTTCATCGAGGAGCTGCGCCGCGAAGGCTGGTACGACCGGGTGTCGCAAGCCTTTGCCGTGTTCCTGCCGGTCAAGAGCGTCGGCGTGATGGGCGACGGCCGCACCTACGACCACGTCGTCGCCCTGCGCGCAGTGACCACCAGTGATTTCATGACGGCCGACTGGGCCGAGTTGCCGTACGGCTTGCTGAAACGGACGAGCGGCCGCATCATCAATGAAGTGCGGGGCATCAACCGCGTAACCTACGACGTGTCGAGCAAACCTCCGGCCACCATCGAGTGGGAGTGACACGATGCTGAAAGCGATCTTCGGTCTGATGAGCCTGCTCATCGTGCTGGCGATCATCGGCACGCTGGGCAAGAAGCAGTTCGAGGCGCTGGGACTGTCGCGCGACGCCACGACGCGCGCGAAAGGTCAGGGTGCCGAAGCGCAGGCAGTGACCAACGCCGTGATGGGCCGTGCCGCGACCGTGGTGGTGCCCGGTGGCGTGGCGGGTGCGACGCCCGCGCCGGTCGAGGGCACGCTGCCGGCACAATCGAAGGCGATCCAGTCCAATGTGCGCGATGCGGCCAATGCGGCGCTGCAACAAGGCGCCAACCGGAGCAACGCGCCATGAGCGGCGAGCCGGCCACCGGTCCGAGTGCAGCACAGGACGAATACGCGATGCGCCAGGCGCTCGACCAGGCACTCAATGCGCAGTTGGTCGGCGAGGTGCCGGTCGGTGCGGTCATCACGCAGATGGTCGACGGTGTGCCGCAGGTCGTGGCCACCGGCTACAACCGGCCGATCACGACCAACGACCCGACCGCCCACGCCGAGATCGTTGCGCTGCGCCATGCGGCCGAGCTGCTCGGCAACTACCGGCTGCCGGGTTGCACGCTCTACGTGACGCTCGAGCCGTGCGCGATGTGCGCGATGGCGCTGATGCACGCGCGGTTCCATCGGGTGGTCTTCGCGGCACGCGATCCGAAGACCGGCGCCGCGGGCTCGGTCGTCAATCTTTTCGAGAACCAGCAGCTGAACCACCACACCACAGTCGAGGGCGGTTTGCTCGCCGACGCGGCCGGGCAGCTGCTGGTCGATTTTTTCGCCCAGCGCCGCGCCGAACAGCGTGCGATTCGCGAGGCCGGTCCCGATGCCGAGCCGCTGCCGGTTCCCGAAGTCATCGAGTCGGACTTCGGGGCGCATCGTTGATCGGCGACCCGACGTCGCTTCGGCTGTTTTCGCCGTCGGGCGTGGTGGCGCAGCGCGCGGTGCTGCGCCGGGCCGCTCGGCGCCTCGGCACACTCGGCTTCGACGTCTCGATCGACGAGAGCGCGCTGGCCCGGGACGAGCGATTCGCGGGTGACGACGAGACGCGGGTGGCCGCGATTCACCGCGCCGCGGCGAGCGGGGCGTCGATCGCGATGGCCACGCGCGGCGGCTACGGCCTCACGCGCCTGCTCGATCGGATTGACTGGAAACGCGTCGCCCGCAGCGCCGATCGCGGCATGCGCTGGGTCGGTCACAGTGATTTCACGGCGTTCCAGATGGCTGCGCTGGCCCATGGCGGCACACGAACCTGGGCCGGCCCGATGGCGTGCTACGACTTCGGCCGCCTGGCCGAGGAGCACGGCGAGCCGCGCGTCGAGGCGGTCGACGACGTGACTGCGGCGTGTTTCATCGAGGCGATGGATGGATCGCTCGAGGCGGTCGGGTTTCGCACCGACCCTGGATTCGACGGCCTGGACGTGCGCGGCGCGCTGTGGGGCGGCAATCTCGCGATGCTGGTCTCGCTGCTCGGCACGCCCCATTGGCCGAACGTCAAGCGCGGCATCCTGTTTCTCGAGGACGTCAACGAACACCCGTACCGCGTCGAGCGCATGCTGCTGCAATTGCACCAGGCCGGCGTGCTCGATGCCCAGCGCGCCGTGGTGCTGGGTCGCGTGACCGATTGGCAGCGCTCACCACTGGATCGCGGCTACGACATGGCGTCAATGTTGTGCTCGGTGCGAGCAGCGACGAAGACCCCGGTGCTGACGGGCCTGCCGTTCGGGCACGTGCCGACCAAGGTGACGCTGCCGGTGGGTGCGCGCGTGACGCTCGCGACGCAGGGCCGCGAGGCCTACATCGGCTGGGCCTGATCCCGGGGAAGCCCGTGTCCGGCGCCCGTGCGCGCCCCACTAGAATCCCGCCACGCCTTGCGCCGTGGTCTCACGAGGGCCGCGGCGCGGGGCGATTTGGTTTCTGTGGGGTTCAACCCGCCCGACCCCGGTTCGAGGAGCACCGCCGTGAGCGGATCGATCGCCGTCATCGCTCGCATCGTGATACCAGCCGCGCTGGCCGTGCTGGCCGCTTGCGACAACAGCCCGTGGCCCAAGGGCGCAGCGTCCGAGAACACGATCTATTCGGCGATGATCGAGAACACGCCGCGCCACCTCGACCCGACCGCGTCGTACTGGTCGAACGACACCCTCGTCACCTACCAGGTCTACGAGCCGCCCTACGGCTACCACTACCTCAAGCGGCCGTTCGAACTCGTGCCCAAGACGGCCGAGCGCGTGGTCACGCCGATCTACCTCGACAAGAACGGCAAGGCGCTGCCCGACGATGCGCCGGGCGAGCTGGTGGCCGAGAGCGTGTACGACGTGCCCATCAGGAAGGGCATCCTGTACCAGCCCCACCCGGCTTTCGCCAAGGACGAGCAGGGCCGCTATCGCTATCACGCGATGAAGCCCGGCGAGGTGGGCAAGCGCAACGCGATCCAGCAGTTCGAGTACACCGGCACGCGTGAGCTGGTGGCCGAGGACTTCGTCTACGCCATCAAGCGACATGCCACCACGCGCATCACGACACCGATCTTCGGTGTATTTGCCGAGTACGTGATCGGGCTGAAGGATTACGGCGAGCTGATCAAGAAGGAAGACGCCACGCTGCGCGAGGGTCTCGATCCGGCCAGCCAGGACAAGCCTTTCCTCGACTTCCGGCGCTGGCCGCTGGCCGGTGCGACCGCGCCCGAGCCGCACCTGCTGCGCATCCGCCTTCACGGGAAGTACCCGCAGTGGAAATACTGGATGCAGATGACTTTCATGGCGCCGGTACCCTGGGAGGCCGATGCCTTTTATGCGCAGCCTGGGATGGCCGAGCGCGGGCTGACACTCGACCAGTGGCCCGTAGGCACCGGCCCCTACATGGTCAAGGAGTTCATCAAGGACCGTCGCATCGAGATGGTTCGCAACCCCAACTACCGCGGCGAGCCCTATCCCTGCGACGGATCGCCCGAGGACAAGGCGCGCGGGCTGCTGGCCGACTGCGGCAAGAAGACACCGTTCGTCGACCGTATCGTGTCGGTCGTCGAGCGCGAGGCCACACCCCAGCGCAACAAGTTCCGCGACGGCTACTACGATCTCGAGGTGTTCGAGCGCACCGACACCGGCATCAGCTACATCGTCGAGGCGCTCGACTCCGAGCGCGTACGCGCGAACTATGAAGCCAAGGGCTTCAACTTTCCCAAGTACTCCGACGTCAACAGCTACATCATCGGCTTCAACATGATCGACCCGGTGCTGGGTGGCGGGCCGACGGCCGAGGACAAGCTTCGCGCGCGCAAGCTGCGGCAGGCGATCACGATCGCGATCGACTGGGACGAGTACTCGAAGATCTTCCCGAAGAAGGGCGGCGAGACGGCGATGAGCCCGCTGCCGCAGGGCATCCCGGGCTCGCGCGAGGGAACGCCCGAGGGCATCAACCCGGTCACGCACCGGATGGTCGGTGGCAAGGCCGTGCGGCGGCCGATCGAAGACGCGAAGCAGTTGATGGTCGAGGCCGGCTATCCCGGCGGGCGCGATGCGAAGACCGGCACGCCACTAGTCATCAACTACGACTACTACGCACCGCCCACGCCCGAGCGCAAGCCAGAGATCGACTGGGTGGTGCGCCAGTTCGCCAAGATCGACATCCAGCTCGAGGTGCGGGCCACCGACAACAACCAGTTCCAGGACAAGGTACGCAAGGGCAAGCACCAGGTGTTCTGGACGGGCTGGAACGCCGACTACCCCGATGCCGAGAACTTCCTGTTCCTGCTCTACGGGCCCAACGCCAAGAGCGTGTCCGACGGCGAGAACACGGCGAACTACCAGAACCCGGAGTACGACAAGCTGTTCACGCAGCTGAAGATGCTCGATGACGGCCCCGAGAAGCAGGCGGTGATCGACAAGATGGTCAAGATCCTGCAGGACGACGCGCCCTGGAGCATGGGCTTCTACCCCTGGGCGTCGACCGCGGTGCAGAGCTGGATCGCCAACTCCAAGCCGGCCATCCTGATCCGCGACCACGGCCGCTACCTGCGGCTGGACCCCGCGCTTCGCGTGGCGAAGCTCGCTGAGTGGAACAAGCCGGTGTACTGGCCGGTCGTCGCGATCGTCGTGCTGATCGCGGCGCTCGTCGCCTTCACGCGCCGGCACCTGCGGCGGCGCGAGCGCCTGAACGCCCGCGGCGAACTGCTGCCTGCATAGCCCGATGATCAACTACATCGTTCGCCGCAGCCTGTATGGCGTATTGATCCTGATCGGCGTCAACCTGGCGACGTTCTTCCTGTTCTTCACGGTCAACACGCCCGATGACATGGCGCGGCTGAACATCGGCGGCAAGCGAGTGACGCCCGAGCTGATCGCCAAGTGGAAGGTCGAGCGCGGCTACGACAAGCCGCTGTACTGGAACGAAGCCAAGGCCGGGAGCGACAAGCTCACCGACACGATCTTCTGGGAACGCTCGGTGTCGCTGTTCAAGCTCGACTTCGGCCGCGCCGACAGCGAGAGCGCGGGCGACATCGGCACCGAGGTCGCCCGTCGCATGTGGGTAAGCATCCAGCTGGCGCTGCCCATCTTCATCCTGCAGATCATCTCGAGCGTCTCGTTCGCGCTGCTGCTCGTGATGTTCCGGCACACCGCACTCGACCTTGCGGGGGTGGTGTTCTGCGTCGTCATGCTCTCGATCTCGGCGCTGTTCTACATCATCGTCGGCCAGTACCTGTTCTCGCGCGTGCTGCGGCTGGTGCCGATCTCGGGCTACACGGGGGGGCTCGACCTGCTGCGCTTCCTGGTGCTGCCGGTCATCCTGTCGGCGCTGTCGCGGCTGGGCACCGAGGCGCGCCTGTACCGCGCGATGTTCCTCGAGGAGATCGGCAAGGACTATGTGCGCACCGCGCGCGCCAAGGGACTCGCCGAGACGGCGGTGTTGTTCCGCCACGTGCTGCGCAACGCGATGATCCCGATCATCACCAGCGCCGGCGGATATCTGCCCTACGTCTTCATGGGTAGCCTGGTCTTCGAGAGCTTCTTCGGCATCCCGGGGCTCGGCGCCTATGTCATCGAGGCGATCACCAAGCAGGACTTCGCTGTCGTGCGCACGATGGTCTTCGTCGGCTCGCTGCTGTACATCGCGAGCTACATCCTGATCGACATCGCCTACACCTGGGTCGATCCCCGGGTGCGGCTGTCCTGAGGGATCTGCGCGATGCCCAAGTTCGTTCTCCTCTGGACCGACGCCGCGATCTGGCTGTTGGTACTGGCACTCGTCGCCTATGTGTGGCTGGCATCTCGCCGCACGAACCTGCGCGGCACTTGGCGCAAGGTGTTCGCAGACCCGGCAGCGATGGCCTCGGCGGTGGTGCTGGTCGCCTGCCTGGTCGTGACGCTCGTGGACAGCGTGCACTTCCGCTCGAAGCTGCCGCCGGCGCCCGGCACGACCGCCGGCGTGGTCGCCTACGACACGCGCACGCGCTCGCTGCTCGACGCCGCCCTCGCGTCGCTCGCCGAATCGCGCGAGACCACGTACTCGCGGCCGCTCGCCTACGAGAGCTTCACCAAGGAGACGGTGGAGCAGGGCGGCCGCCCCAGCCGTGTGGCGCCGCGCCTGCTGCATGGCGGCGCGCACCTGACGGACCCCGCGGCGCAGTGGGGAGGCGACATCGCGCGCCTCGTCGCGGTGGGTGTGGCGTGGGGCGTGCTCGGTGCCGCAGTCGCGTTCATAGCGGTCGCTGCCGGGGTTGCGCGTCGCCAGCGGTCTGGCCTCGGTACGGCTGCCGGGACGATCTGGCGCGGCGAGATCGCGCTGCCATGGCGGGTGGCCCTTGCCACCGCGGCCGTGCTCGCACTGGCGATCGGCATAGCGGCATCGCTGGCGCGCGCGTACCACGTCTTCGGTACCGACGTGACCGGCAACGACGTGCTCTACCAGACGCTCAAGAGCATCCGCACCGCCTTCGTGATCGGATCGCTTGCGACCTTGGCCACGCTGCCGCTGGCCGTGGTGCTCGGCATCATGGCGGGCTACTTCAAGGGCTGGGTCGACGAGGTGATCCAGTACGTCTACACCGTGCTGTCGTCGATCCCGAACATCCTCCTGATCGCCGCATGCGTGCTGATGGTGCAGGTCTTCATCGACAAGCACCCGGAGCTGTTCGAGACCGGGCTGGAGCGCGCCGACCTCAAGCTGTTCCTGCTGTGTGCGGTGCTCGGGCTCACTGGCTGGGCGGGGCTGTGCCGTCTGCTGCGCGCCGAGACGCTCAAGCTGCGTGAACTCGAGTACGTGCAGGCGGCGCAGGCCTTCGGTGTCGGCGCGGGGCGGGTCATGACGCGCCACGTGTTCCCCAACGTCGCGCACCTGATGCTGATCGTCACCGTGCTCGACTTCTCTTCGTTGATCCTCTACGAGGCCGTGCTGTCGTATGTGGGCGTCGGCGTCGATCCGTCGATGAACAGCTTCGGCGGCATGATCAACCTGGCGCGCAACGAGATGAGTCGCGACCCGCTGGTGTGGTGGCCGTTCACGGCGGCATTCGTCTTCATGGTCACGCTGGTGCTGGCGGCCAACCTGTTCGCCGACGGCGTGCGCGACGCCTTCGACCCGCGCTCGCGCACGTTCCGGCCCAGGGTGCTCAAGCCTGCGGCCGCGGCAAAGCCCTGACCATGATCGACATCCAGGAGCTCAAGGTTTCGCTCGATGCCGAATCGGGCGTCGTGCACGCGATCGACGGCCTGCGCCTGGCCATCCGGCGCGGCGAGACCTTTGCGCTGGTCGGTGAGAGCGGCTGCGGCAAGAGCATGACGGCGCTGGCGTTGATGCGGCTGCTGCCCGAGAACGGCCGCATCACCGCCGGCCGCATCGAGCTCGAGGGTGCCGACACGCTGGCGCTGCCCGAGCGCGAGATGCGCGCCGTGCGCGGCGGCCGTATCGGCATGATCTTCCAGGAGCCGTCGACCAGCCTCAACCCGGTGATGAAGGTCGGCGACCAGCTGCTCGAGGCGATCGAGACGCACACACCGCTGCGCGGCGCGGCGGCGCGCGCCAAGGCGATCGAGTGGCTCCAGCGGGTGGGCATTCCCGAGCCCGAACGCCGCATCGACGACTATCCGTTCCGTATGAGCGGCGGCCAGAAGCAGCGCGTGATGATCGCGATGACGCTGGCCACCGAGCCCGACTTCCTGATTGCCGACGAGCCGACCACGGCGCTCGACGTCACCATCCAGAAGCAGATCCTCGACCTGCTGCGCGACCTGCAGCGCGAGCAGGGCATGGGCCTGCTGCTGATCACGCACGACCTGGCCGTGGTGTCGGGCATGGCGCAGCGCGTGGCGTTGATGTACGCCGGGCAGATCGTCGAGGTGGCCACCGCCGACGAGTTCTTCCGCGCCCCCAAGCACCCGTATGCGCAGGCGCTGCTGCGGGCGCTGCCCGACGCGGACCGGCGTGGCGAGCCGTTGGCAGCCATCGCGGGCACGGTGCCGGCCATGACCCAGGTTTTCACCGGCTGCCGTTTTGCGCCGCGCTGCGCCAGTGCGCTGCCCCATTGCGCAACCACAGCGCCGGCGCTCGATGCGCTCTCGCCGACGCGCAGTGTGCGCTGCCTGCTCTATGCGGGCAGCGACAAGTCCCCCGAGGTGGTCGTTCCGCTGCCGCCGCTGCCGGCCGCCCCGGCCGCGGCGAGCAGCGCAGCATCATCGCTGCTCGAGGTCAAGGGGCTGACTGTTCGCTTCCCGATCCGCAAGGGGCTGTTGCAGCGCGTTGCGGGCCACTTCGAGGCGGTCTCCGAGGTGTCGTTCTCGATCACGCCCGGGCGCACCCTCGCGCTGGTGGGCGAATCCGGCTGCGGCAAGACGACCAGCGGCAAGGCGATCGTGCAGCTCCTGCGCAATCAGGCCGAGATCGAAGGCCAGGCGCTGCTCGGTGGCAAGAACCTGTTCGCGCTCGATGGCGATGCACTCACCGCGGCACGGCGCGACATCCAGATCATCTTCCAGGATCCGTATGCGTCGCTGAACCCGCGCATGCGCGTGTTCGAGATCCTCGAGGAAGGGCTGACTGCGCTGCGCCCCGAGATGGATGCACCCGCCCGCCGCCAGCGGCTCGAGCAACTGGCAGATCAAGTGGGCTTGCGCCGCGAAGGATTGGAGCGCTACCCGCACGAGTTCAGCGGCGGCCAGCGCCAGCGCATCGCGATCGCGCGCGCCCTGGCGGTGCAGCCCAAGCTCATCGTGTGCGACGAGCCGACCTCGGCGCTCGATGTCAGCGTGCAGGCGCAGATCCTGAACCTGCTCGAGCAGTTGCAGCGCGAACTCGGCCTGGCCTACCTGTTCATCACGCACAACATCGGCGTGGTGGAGTACATCGCCGATGCGGTGGCGGTCATGCGCGCCGGGCGCATCGTCGAGCAGGGCGCGGCGGCCGACGTGCTCGATCGACCTGTGCACGATTACACGCGCACGCTGCTGGCTGCCGTGCCGCGCCTTCGCGCCGCCTGACAGCGACTGTTGCGGGCAGCCAACGCCCTTGTTACGGCGCCCGAGGCTCAAGGCTCTGTCGCACTCCTCTCAAAGGGCGCCTCGGGGCCTGGCCGATATGGGGTGGCGGGGTCGCAAATCCAGTGTTGGCGCGGCTTTCCGGCCCATCAGGCTGCGCCGCCCTGTGGCCCTTCACCCCGAGGGCGAGGTGGCCCGCGATCCCACCCCGGAGTTTCCCGGGCGGGGCGCGGAAAGCCCTAACGTGACAATTGGTTTACGTGCCGTCATGAAAAGCCGCCGCCGGTTCAAAAGGCCGGCAAGGCGGCTGTGTCGCGGCAGGGGTTCATCGATCAACCTTCCTTTCCCAGGAGAGTCCATGTTCAAGCGAACAAGAATCAGCACGGGGGTGCTGCTCGCGCTCGGCGGAGCGCTCATGGTGCCCGTCGCCACCCAAGCGCAGGAGCCGCAGCGCATCGAGGTTACCGGCTCGCGCATCAAGTCGATCACCGCCGACTCGCCCTCGCCGATTCAGGTGCTGACGGCGGAGGACATCGCCAAGTCCGGTGTCGCGAACGTTCAGGAGTTGCTGCTCAAGAACCCGACGATCGGAACGCCCGCAGTCAGTCGCACGAACTCGAACTTCCAGACTTCGAGCTCCGGTGTGGCGACGGTGGACCTGCGTGATCTGGGTTCGGATCGCACGCTGGTACTCGTCAACGGCAGACGCTTTGTCGCGGGCATTCCCGGCAGCTCAGCGGTCGACTTGAATACGATTCCCACCGATTTCATCGAACGGGTCGAGATCTACACCGGCGGTGCTTCGGCAGTGTACGGTTCAGACGCAATGGCAGGCGTTGTCAACATCATCCTGAAGCGCAACTTTCAGGGCCTGATCGTGGACGCCCAGAAGGGCCAGTCGAATAAGAACGACGACAAGAAGAACAAGGTCAGCCTGACGGGTGGCGTCAGTTCAGCCGATGGGCGCTCCAACATCATGGCCCACTTCAGTTATTCGAAGCAGGGCGCCGTCTACGCGAAGGACCGCGCGGGCAACGAGCTCGACAACCTCTCGACCGCGTTCCTCACGGGCGATCCGGCCGACATGTTCAATTTCACGACCCCCTTCTTCTCGAGCTTTGCTCCGCAAGGCCGAGTCTTCTACCGGATCGCGAATCCCAACTACGACCCCAACTTGCCGATCAGCGCGACGAATCAGCCGACGCTTGCGCGCAACCGCACGTTCGACCGTAATGGCAACATCATTCCGTTCTCGACGAATGGTCCCGCGGGTGATGGTGTCGGTGCAACCGGTTTCAATCGCCAGGAATTCCGCACGATCGCGGTGCCGACCGAGCGCTACCTGTTCTCGACCAGCGGTGAGCTTGCGCTGGGCGAGAACCACAGCGCGTTCTTCGAGGGAACCTATGCGTCGACGCAGACAAAGTCTCGCCTGGAGCCGTTCCCGCTAGATTCCGCCGACAGTGTGGGCGGGTTGTATCCTGCCTCGGGCGTTGGACCTGCCGAGTTCAACGTCAACGGACAGATCCTGGCCAACCCGCTGATTCCGGCGGCTCTGCTTGCGGAAATGGTCGATACGAACGGGGACGGCTTGCGCGACTATTCGTTCACTCGTCGCTTGGCGGAAGTTGGCAATCGCGGCAACGTCGCCGATCGCGATACCTTCCGCATCATGGCCGGTGTCAAGGGCGCGCTGGTCAAGAACTGGGACTACGAGGCTTTTGTTGGTTACGGCGCGACCAAGGAATCGCAGGTCTCCAGCGGCCAGGTAAACGTGCTCAATTTCCGCAATGCCATGGAGGCGATTCCGGACGTCAACGACATCAATGGCAACGGAAACACAACCGAGGCCATCTGCCGCGACGCGGAAGCGCGTGCGCAGGGCTGCGTGCCGGCGAACATCTTCGGTTTTGACAGCCTGAGCCCAGAGGCGCTGAAATACATCACGGCACCAGGATTGCTCTCTACGTTCACGTCGCAGCGCCAGGCCGGCGCCATCGTTCGCGGCGAGCCCATGCAATTGCCTGCGGGCCCACTGGGGCTAGCGGTCGGTGCCGAGTGGCGTGAGGAATATTCGCGCAGCGAGTTTGATCCGCTGCAACAGGCCGGGTTGAATGCCGGCAATGCGATCCCGCGAACCGAGGGCAAGTTCAACGTCAAGGAGGGCTTTGTCGAAGCCCGAGTGCCGTTGCTGAAGAACGCACCGTTCGCTCATCAACTGACGGCGAATGCCGCCTTTCGCGGTGCCGACTACTCTACAGTGGGAAGCGTTTCCAGTTGGACTCTCGGCGGCGAGTGGAGCCCGGTGAAGGACTTCCGGGTCCGTGCCACCAAGGCGCGCTCGACCCGTGCGCCCAATATCAACGAACTGTACTCACCGCCGAGCCAGAATTTCCCGCAAGTCAACGACCCCTGCGAGGGCGTTTCACTGACAGACACGGGAGTGCTGGCTGACCGGTGTCGTGCAGCGCCTGGCGTTCTCGCCAACATGAATGCCAATGGTGGAGTGTTCACGCTGAATCAGGCGGACATTCAGGGCACTAGCGGTTTTGATCGCGGCAACCCGAATGTTCAGGAGGAGGTCGGTAATTCCTGGACGGTGGGCTTCGTCTGGACACCGAGCACCGTTCCGTTCTTGCGCAATGCGTCGATGGAATTCGACTACTACAAGATCACCATCGATGACGCGATCGTAAGCACGCCGCGCCAATTCCTACTGGATCAGTGCTACAACGGCGGCGACACCAGCTTCTGCCAATTCGTCACGCGCCGACCCACCAATGTCGGTGCCAATAGCGCGGGTTCGCTCTCGCGTGTCGATACCGCTGTCTCGAACAGCGGCGGCTTGCAGGCGAAGGGCTACGACGTCGTCCTGAACTGGTCCGACCAGGTGGGTCCCGGACGGCTGTTGACCCGGCTTTCATACTCGCACATCGACGATGCGTACCTCATACCCGCCGCGGAGTCAGCTCCGGACCCGTACGCGGGAGAGGTCGGTACGGCGAAGGACAAGTTCGCGCTCGCGCTCGGCTACAACATGGGTCCATGGTCCTTATCGACAATGACGACCTACATTGGAAAGTCGGCGCT
>Ga0224500_10001220_pt1 | contig 15597 bp, 15 predicted proteins | sample SF_Oct11_sed_USG_FD_168126 | JGI IMG/M metagenome (GOLD analysis project Ga0224500, IMG submission 168126) | Sediment microbial communities from San Francisco Bay, California, United States - SF_Oct11_sed_USGS_4_1 | ecosystem: Environmental > Aquatic > Marine > Sediment | place: USA: California... | reverse complement strand
CGACGCGGGTTGCCGATCCGGCGCGGTTTACCCTGCATTTCGAAGCTGAAGGCAGAGTGACGCTGCGGCTGGACTGCAACCGCGGCAGCGGTACCTGGCAGGCCACCCCAACCGCGGATAGCAGCGGATCGCTGGTGTTCGGTCCGATCGCCGCCACCCGTGCGCTGTGTGCGGCGCCGCATCTGGATGAGCGCCTCATTCGCGATCTTGCCTACGTGCGCGGTTACCTTATCCGTGACGGAAAACTGTTCCTGACTTTGATGGCTGATGGCGGTATCTACGAATGGCATCCGCAGCGTCAGTAAGCGCCAGACCGCGCAGCCTCCAGGCCATGCCGGGTATCAGGCTTGCCGTGATTCTGACACTGGGATTCGGCATCACGCTGCATACCTATACTGCAACCATGCTCGCATCTGACTTCCATGCGGGTTTTTGGGTATGGTCAATTTCGCCCTATCTCGTTGTTGCCTTGATGTTCCTAACAGGGCGATTGCGCTTGGCCGTTCTCGGCGCCGGTATCCTGCCGGCAATCGTCGATTTGCTGGTTCACTTTGCCGTATTCCATGCGCCGCAGGGCTCGACGGCGGCGCTCGGACTCGTCGCAGCGCCCTTGTGGAATCTCGTGTTGTTCATGCCGCTGGGCGGTGTGCTGGGCTGGCTGCTGGACCGGCGTGTGCTTCGAAGCGGCGCAAACCATACTCTTAGCCAGGAAGCCAAACCATGAAGACCCGCTTTTCCGTGCTGATCGTTGCCGCAGCGGTGTTGTGCGTGCCCGTATCCCGCGCTGCAGCCGATCCTGACCGCACGGCTATGGACGTTCAATTCACCAAGGGCAGCACGGCGGCCGTGCTGAAGGGCAAGATCACCGGCCGCAACTACATCGACTACCGCTTGCGCGCAGGCGCTGGCCAGCGCATGAGGGTCAGCCTGCAGGGCAGCAACCTCGCCAATTATTTCAATGTCCTGCCGCCGGATTCTGAAAATGCCGCGATGTTTATCGAGGGGGCGCGTGACAGGACGTTCGAAGGCCTGCTGCCCACCGATGGCACTTACGCTATACGCGTTTACCTGATGCGTTCTGCAGCACGGCGCAACGAGAGCAGCAGTTTCACGTTGTCAGTTGCAATTGCCGGCAAGCCGCTGTCGCCGGTGTCGTCAAAGATAGATGCGGTCCTCCCGGGAACGAACTACCACGCGCAGACCACGGTCAAGTGCGAGCCCCTTTTTACGAAAACGCGAGAATGCGAGGCGCTGGTCATTCGCCGTGGCTTTGACGGCACGGCGACGGTCGAGCTGCGCTGGGACAAGGATTCAAAACGCCGCATCCTGTTCGTGAAAGGGAAGCCCGAGTCAGCGGACGTGCCGCAGAAAATTAACTACAAGCGTAACGACCGGGGTTATGTCGTGCAGTTCAATGGAGAAGAGCGTTTCGAGATTCCGGAGGCCCTGATATTCGGGGGGTAATCCATTTCCGAATCAGTGGGTCATCAGGTAGCGGGCGCGCGCTGCAATGTGCTCGGGCGCTACCGGATGGATCAGGTAATCCGGCAAACCATGCGTCTCCAGGGCTTCACGTACCACATTGTCCTCTGGGTGCACGATGGGTAACGCCGGCAGTTGCGCCCAGGCCAGAAACAGGCGCAGCGACTTAAGCAGTTCGAATCCGGTTTGCCCCGGTGCGGGATCGATATCCGCCACAATCAGCACTACGTCTTCTTCAGCTTCGACTAACTTACGTGCCTGGTCCGGTGTAGTGGCAATCAACGGCACGAATTTTTCCAGCTTCAGCGCCTCGCCAATCGCTTTGGCCTTATCTTCATCACGGTGGAACACCAGCACACGCATGGTTGCATCTTCTTGTTCGCCATTCCACATGGTAAGCGAGGCTTCTCCGGGCGGTGTCCGGTCAAAGCCTGCTGCGGCGCCCTTCCAGAAGCGCTGACCAATCACGCGTACCACTTCGTGCACCGACGTATCACCCGATATGACATGTGCCGCTGCGGTGACCGCGATGGATGACAAGGGCCCTTTGGAGATTTCGCGCAAAGCCGGCAGGCTGCGGTCGCCGTGTGAAATCGCCTGTGCCAGTTCAGGTGTCATCTCTACTACTTCAGTTACTGGCATGCGCCCTGAGTACCCGGTATGCGCGCACTTTTCACAACCTACCGGGCGATAGCCTGGCCACTCGCCGGTCACCTGGCGAAAGAGGTGGTCTGCCGTCTTGTAAGGCTCGCAAACCGGCGCGCGACATTCCTTGCACAAGCGTCGTACCAGCCGCTGTGCTACTACGGCCGTCAGCGCATCGCTCAGCACGGAGGGATCGACGCCCAAGTCGATCAGTCGCGGAATGGCGGTCAGGGCATCGTTGGTGTGTAATGTCGAGAGCACCAAGTGCCCGGTGAGAGCAGCCTGCATCGCGATCTCTGCGGTTTCGCGGTCGCGTATTTCTCCGATCATTACTACGTCGGGGTCCTGTCGCAAGATGGAGCGCAACGCAGTGCCAAACGTCAGCCCGGCCTTCGGATTCACTTCGACCTGGGAAATGCCTGCTACCCGGTACTCGACCGGATTTTCCACGGTGATGATGCTGACGCCTATCTTGTTGACTTCAGCGATCATCGAATACAGCGTTGAAGTCTTGCCTGAACCAGTGGGCCCGGTAAGCAGGACCACGCCACTGGTGTTACTGATCATGCGGCGAAACGCACGCAGTTCCGCAATAGAAAAACTGGCAGCGCTCAACCGGTATATGCGATTTTGGTCCAGAAAACGCAGCACCAGCCGTTCGCCGCGGCTTGCCGGCAGCACCGACAGACGCACGTCGAAATCATGATCGTCCGAAACGATGGAAACCCGCCCGTCCTGCGCAGCACGATCGTTAGTCGGATCCATGCCGCCATGCGCTTTCACAAAACGGATCAGTGCCGGCAACACCGGTCCAGGCAAGAAAGCCAGGCGCCGCAGAACGCCGTCGACGCGGATGCGCACCATGCCACCCCCTGCAAACGGCTGCACGTGTAAGTCCGATGCCCCAGCCTCAATGGCTTTCATCATCAAGCCCTGAACAAGGCGCACCACGGCACTCTGGTCGTCCTGCCCCGCAATCGCCGTGGTCTTCTCATCAGCGGAAAAGAGTAATGTCCCGAGAGCCTGGCTCTGACGTTCTGCGGCGAGCGAATACGTAATGGCGATCGCGTTTTCGATGTCTTCAGGAGGAGCGATGAACAGCTTCAAACGACGGTCCGAAGCGAATCGTATGCGGCGGATTCCGCCACCTTCGAACGGGTAGGCACAGGCTACATGCAACCTCCCGCCCACTTCCTGCAACGGTAGAATCATCGTTGCGCGTGCAAGTTGCTCGGGTATTAGTCGTGCGACGCTGGGGTCGGATTTACTCAGATTTTCGGCAACAGGCACTTCCAGTTGCTGACCGATTCCCGCAGCAAGTTTCCACGGGTCCAGATCGGCAGCCAAACATAAATCGCGCCAGACTTGACGCGCCGTGCGTCCCAATTTCACATCGGCTAATTTTTTGGATTGCGGAAACGCAGCGACCGCCAGCAGGCGCAGGCGTTCCTGCGGCGTTATCAGGTCCAACTTCATCGGATCAAACAAGTCACGCCCAGCTGCCATCAGACGCTCCAATTGAGAAAGGTGAATTATCGCACGGCGATAATATGACGTAACTATCTGTTTTTTATAAAAAAAATATGAGTATTTAAAAGGTGGTCAGACAGGATACTGGAGCGGGTACTGGCTGCTTATCTAAAGGCTTTGGTGTCTACACGACGTGGAGGCGCGGAAGGATTGTATGAATTGCGAACTTTTCTTGCGCAGAAGGAACCGGCGCGGAGAAAAGTTCGCGGGGCTGGCGGCAAAACTCGGGGTGAGCGTGCAATCAGCTTGTGTTCGGTTCTTATCCCACCCACGCATGCGCCATCACATCCAGGCGCATGTTGCGTGATTCACTGTGGTCCGCATGTTGAGCGGTGACGGTCACGATGCGCACGCCGGGTTTCGCAAATGTCAGCTCGTGCGAAAATGTCCCTGGTGCCTGCACATCACTTTGCGCGAGGTTTGCGCCTTTTTCATCAGTGAGCGTGACCTGCACGGGACCGCGGCCTGCGACGACGACCTGTAGGCGGAACGGGTCACCGGCGACGCGCCGGTAAACTTGCGGGTCGCGCAGGGTATTATATTGTAAATTGTTGATTTTAATCATTTTTATGATATTTTCTGACATGATGCACTCCTCGTTGCGATGTCCCGCATTCTAGACGCGGATGCGCCGCAGGGCGAACTGGCTGCCGCTGCCGCTGCGGTCGATGCGGCGCTGGCGGCGCGCGAGGCCGCGATCGCGCGCGGCGACGAGCTGCCGCTGATAGAGACTGTCGATGCGGCGATCGCGCTGACGCAGCGGCTGGTCACGGCCTATGTCGCGGCTGCCGGACAGAAGGCGCCGCCGCACGAGGATGCCGATTTTCTCGAGGTGTTCAAGGTGCTGGTGAAGGGGGATCCGACGTGGAATGCGATTCGCGACAATTGCCGCGAACTTGTGTACTACCGCAACTGTATTAATATGGGGCGCAGGGACGCGTTGCCGAAGGTCCCGGAGAAAATGGCCGTGCGCACGGCGCGGCATGTTTACCTCTACATCAAAACGCGTTGCGTCCGTGAAGGCAGGCTGGCGGATTAGTCCGCTGTCCTGCAGTAAATTCCCGTAATCGAATCTGGAGCATTGATGAAGACTGCAACGAGCCGCGTGCGCGGTGTGGAACACGACATAGTGCAGATGCCGCAGGCCGGCGATAAGGCACCGTACTACGAGCCGCAGGGTAACGAAGTGGCGATTTTCGAGGCGGCCTACAAGCGCCGCCTGCCGGTGATGCTGAAAGGTCCGACGGGTTGCGGCAAGACGCGCTTCCTCGAGTACATGGCGTTCCAGCTGAAGCGTCCGCTGGTGACGGTGTCGTGCCACGAAGACCTGACGAGTTCGGATCTGGTGGGCCGCTTTCTGCTCGAAGGTTCGGAAACCGTATGGCATGACGGGCCGCTGACGCGCGCGGTGAAGGCGGGTGCGGTGTGCTATCTCGACGAGATCGTCGAGGCGCGCACCGACTCGACTGTGGTCATCCATTCGCTGACCGACCACCGGCGCAAGCTGACCATCGAGAAGAAGGGTCAGGAAATCGATGCGCATGAGGATTTCATGCTGGTGATTTCGTATAATCCCGGATACCAGACCGTGCTGAAGGATCTGAAGCCGTCGACCAAGCAGCGCTTCGTCGCGATCAACTTCGATTTTCCGCCGGAGGACGTCGAGCGCAAGATCCTGCTGCAGGAAGTCCCGGGCACGAAGGCGGACATCGCGGAAAAACTGGTTGCCATCGGCCGCAAGGCGCGGTTGCTGAAGGACCACGGGCTGGAAGAGTCGACATCGACACGCGCGCTGGTCTATGCGGCGAGCATGATGGGTGCGGGGCTCGATCCGGTTGCCGCCTGCCAGGTGGCGATGGTCAATCCGATCACCGACGACATCGAGCTCCACGACGCGCTGATGGAAATCGTGCAGGCGCACTTTGCCTGATTGTTTCCGACTCGTCATTTCGCTGCGCCCCGAAGGACGTCCCCTCGGGGGTTAAACCGGGGTTCAGGGTCCCTGGATTCCGGCTTGCGCCGGAATGACGAAGGGAAAGGTTTTTTGCCATTAGCCACGCTTCCATGAAAATTACCCCCGCCATCACAGAGGCAGTCGCCCGGTTGAAAGACCTCAGTGTCGTCGCACACCGCGAAGTCGAGCAGGTGCTGCCGGCGATACTGCCGCACGGAGAAGCGGTGACATTGCAGTGGCTGGCCGCCTGTACCGCGCTGTTCAGTTTCGAGCGTGACGCGGGCAAGGCATTCATCCGCGGCAGTCTCGAGGCGGAGAAGGTTTCCGAGACCGTGCTGCCGTGGACGGAGCAGGCGCTGGCGTTCATGCAGTGGCGTGCATCATGGCGCGCCCTCGAAGGCTTCATGGCCAATGTCGCGCGCGCCTACGGGTCACTGGGCCATGCCGGAGAAGCGCGCTGGGCCAAGCTCGGTTTTGTATGGTGCGCGCGCCAGATCGAAAGTGGTGCTGCGTATTTTTCGACACCGGTGCTGGATCTGGCCGGACGCCACGGCGGCATCACGGCCATTGAACAACTGGCGACCCCGGCCGATGAGCTGTACGAGTCGCGCAAGCTGATGCTGGCGACTTATCTGCCAGGGGCAATCCGTGTACGCAACCTGCTCGGTGCCCAGGCCATCCTGCCTTGGGCCTCGCGCGGCGCCGACATCATGCAATCGGGACGCGCGCGCGGCGAAGCCTATTTCCGGCTCGAGTCCGAAGAAAGCCTGTCGCTGCTGCTGGAGCACCTGCCGGGATACCGGCTGACCGACCGCAACCGGCTGCTGGGCATGCTGCTCGATGTCTGGTTCGGCGGCGAATTCGAATTGAAGGAAAGCGCCTGGTCTCCTGAAAAAGGACGGCCGTTCATCGAGACCGACGGCAAGAGCATTTATTTTCCTGCGGTCATGGCCGATCGCGAGGAGGCGATCCTCGCGCTGCTGCACACCGCCGGCCACATGTACTACCGCACCTTCAGCCGGGCGGCGATGCAGGAGATGTTTGCCGAGGCGAAGATCGAATTCCCGCAAAAAGGCGCCGTGTCATGGGCGCCGCTGTTCATGCGGTTCGGCGACGATGCGCTGCGGTTCCAGCTTATTTTTGATCTGTGTGAAGACCTGCGTATCGATTTCCGGGTGCAGGACAACGTGCCCAATTATCTGAAGCGCATGTGCAATGCGGCCCACGGGCTCGGCGTGCGGCACCCGGAGTCTCAGGGTTATTACGAGCTGGCCCTCGAAAGCGTAGAAGCGGCACTGGCGCATCGCGCGGGCGCGCCCGCGGATCCGCGTTTCGCGCCGCTGTTCGCCGAGGATGCGACGGTGGCCACGGCCTACCGCGTCGCGGGGACACTCTACGAAAAATCGAAATTGACGCCGGTGACCGATCTCGAGGCGTTCTACGCCGCGTACCTGCCGGGGCGCAGCCCGAACGCGACCCGGATGGCGCATCCGCAGGAGAGTGACGACGAGCAGGACCAGTCGCAACCCGGCGCCGAGCAGAACAGCCAGCAGCAGGACGAGGGCGGCGAGGAAACCGAGGCGCCGCAGAACGCCGAATCCGGTGAAGAGCAGGGCGACGGCGATCAGAAGGAAATGCCCAGTTACGGTGACTCGTCGGGGCAGTCGGCGCGCGCATCAAGCCAGGGCGACAAGGAAGGGGCCAACCACGGCAGCAGCGACAAGGGCATACCGTATCCGGAGTGGGATTACCGCGAATCGCGCTACAAGCGCAACTGGAGCTGGGTGCAGGAAAAGCGCCTGGCCGAATCGAACATGGGCGAAACGGTCAGGCTGATGAAACAGTATGCCGTCGCGTTGAAGCGCCTGAAGAAGGCCATCCAGTCGCAGAAGCCGACGCGCACCGCACCGCTGACGCAGCAGCTCGACGGTGACGACATGGACCTGAATGCGGTCGTGAGTTATGTCGCCGAGAAACGCGCCGGGCAGTCGCCGCGCCCCAATATTTACAAGCGGCGCGAGATCCGCCAGCGTGAGGTGGCGGTGACGCTGCTCGCCGACATGTCGACGTCGATCATGCAGCATCTGCCCGAAGGCGGCGGCCGGCTGGTCGATCGGGTGCGCGCGGGCGTGCTGCTGTTCGCCGAGAGCATGGAAGAAGTCGGCGACGCTTATTCGATTGCGGGATTCTGTTCCAAGTACCGCGACAACGTCAGTTATTACATGCTCAAGGATTTCGACGAGACGCTGTCCGAAGACATCCGCGCGCAGATCGGCGGCATGTCGGGGCGGCTGGCGACGCGCATGGGCGCGGCGATCCGGCATGCCACTGCGAGCTTCGAAGGCGTCGAAAGCAGGCGCCGTCTGTTATTGCTGCTGTCAGACGGCCGGCCCGAGGATTACGATGACGGCGGCGACCGGCGCTATCTGCATGAAGACACGCGCATGGCTGTCAAGGAGGCGGTGGCCAAGGGTGTGCATCCGTTCTGCATTACCGTGGATACCATGGCCAACCAGTACCTGCCGCAGATTTTCGGGCCGGGGCATTACCTGGTGCTCGATCACATCAACAGCCTGCCGAACAAGCTGCCGGAGATTTACCTCAGGCTGCGCAGATAGCAAAGATCGCAAAACGGGGAATTGATGGCGAGCAACGAGTTGCTGGAAATCATCATACGGCTGGCGGCAGCCATTGCTGCCGGCGGGATTATCGGTCTCGAGCGCAGTTATCACGGCCGTCCCGCAGGCTTTCGCACGCATACGCTGGTGTGTTTGTCCTCGGCGCTGCTGATGCTGGTGACGGTCTACGAAGGCCAGTGGTTTTCGCCCCATGGGGAGTCGCGTGTCGTGATCGACCCGACGCGCATGGCGCAGGGCATCATGACCGGCATCGGTTTTCTCGGCGCTGGCGTGATCATGCGCGAGGGCCTGTCGGTGCGCGGGCTGACTACCGCGGCTTCGATCTGGGTGACGGCTGCGATCGGCATCCTGTTCGGCATCGGCTTCAACGTGCCTGCGCTGCTCGCGGTGGCGGCGACTCTGGGTACGCTGTCGTCGTTCCGCTGGATAGAAAACCGGATGACCTCCGAGTCGTATGCGCAGTTCCATGTCAAATTCCGGCGTGCCGAAGTCATGGACGAGTCGGCATTGCGCAATATCGGCAGGGAACTCGGGTTTTCCATCGCCAACCTGACGTTCGTGCTGACCGACGAGGGCCGCATGTTTGAATATCGCATGGGGATCAAAACGCTGAATACGCAGGTATTGAAGGCGCTGTCTGACCGCCTGCAAAGCGAATCATCAGTCGTCGAATTCAGCATTACACCGGTCGGTGCCTGACCCCGGCCGGATCTCTGCGCTGACGCCGGGCAGCGCCACACGCGCCGGCACGGAGGAATATGTGCGTGCGGCCGGCGCGTCCTGTGCTCCGGGCCATTACAGTGATTTCCTCAATCAGCATCTAAAGCTGTCGTCGCTGGGCATCGGCACGTTTCCGGGCGCCGCGACCGATGCGGTCGACGAGGCATATGCGTGCATCATCGGGCGCGCACTGTGCAGCGGCATAAACGTCCTCGATACGGCCGCGCACTACCGCTATGGCCGGTCGATGCGAGCGGCCGGCGAGGGACTACGCTGCGCGTTCGCCGCTGGCATCGCGCGCGAGCAGTTGTACGTGGTCGGCAAGGGCGGGTTTCTGCGCTTCGATGAAGGGCCGCCGGCCGATCTCGACGCTTGGTTCGCGGAGGCGATCGCTCGCAAGGGCCTGGGTACGCGCGACGACCTGACGGGGGTGCATTGCATCGCGCCTGGGTACATCGCGGCGCAGATCGATGAACTGCGCGAGGCGATGGGGCTGGCAACGCTGGATGCGTTTCTGATCGATCAGCCCGAAGTGCACATCCCGCGGATGGGCAAGGAAGAACTCAACCGGCGCCTGCAGACGGTGTTTGCGGTGTGTGAACAGGCTGTGCGCCAGGAAAAGATCCGCAGTTACGGCATCGCGACGTTTGCAGGATTCCGGGTCGAGACCGACGACGTCCTGTTTCAGTCGCTGACGTCACTCCTGGGGCTGGCGGAAAACGCGGCGCGCATCGCTAACCGTGGCGGGCCGTCGCGTCACCATTTCCGGGTGGTGCAGCTGCCATTCAACGCCGTGATGAATGAGGGCTTCACGCGGTTCAGCCAGGCCACCGGACAGGGCAATGTCGCATCGACGCTGCAGGCGGCGCATCAGCTGCGCCTGTTTGTGATGGGCAGCCACGGTCTGGCCAAGGGACGGCTCGCGGCAACGGGCATGGATGCCCTGCATGCGGCCATGCCGGACCTGTCATGCGATGCGCAACGCGCGCTGCAGTTCAACCGCTCTACACCGGGACTGGGTGTCAGTCTCGCCGGTGTGAGCACACCGGCGCATCTGGATGACATCCTTGCTGTTGCGACGCAGGCACCGCTGTCGCGGGAAACTTATCTCGCGCTGTACCGCCGCGCCGGCGGTCAGGAATGAGCGGGGAGTCCGCCATGCGAAACATGAAAATTTCGCAGGGTGTTTGATCTGCATCAGTCCGCCCGTCTTTCAAGCTGTTCGCTGTTGCGGCACAATGGCCCCTGACTGACGCATTTCGAAAGGAGAATATCCATGGGTCACACGCTCGAACAGTTTGCCGCCCAATGCCACGACGCCATCAAGGCGGAGCCGGGGCCCGCTGGCCGCAGGAAGATTGCCGCATTGCTGCAGGAGGTGCTGAAGGACAAGCAGTTCATCGATAAGCACGTCGATCCGAGTGTCGGCGAACGCAAGATACTCTATGAGGATCCCGAATTCGGTTTTTGCATTCTTGCTCACGACTATACGGATGCGAAGACCAGCGGACCGCATGATCACGCCCATTCCTGGGCCATTTACGGGCAGGCCCGCGGTGAAACCGAGATGCGCGATTACGAGCTGCTCGAGCCGGCTGCTGCCGACAAGCCGGGAAAGGTCAAGCACACGCGCACGTACAAGCTGACGCCAGGAGTTGCGCACGTGTATAACGAAGGTGACCTGCATTCGCCCAAGCGCGAGGGGCCGACCAGCCTGATCCGCATCGAAGGCACGAATATGGCGAAAGTAAAGCGCTTCAAATACGAACAGGTCTGATTCGGTGCTGCAAAATGAAAAAGCCGCCTGCAGGCGGCTTTTTTGTCAGTGGTGGGCGTCAGAGGGAATAGCCGGGAGCGGACCGCTGGCAACGTTGTACCGGTGGCGCCTGTGCACCAGTACCATGGACAGTGATACAAACAGCCCGAACATGGCAACCACCCAGTAGATTGAGAGGTCGAGCCAGATCAGCAGCGCATACAGGCCCAGCATCGCGAGAATCGACAGGTTCTCGTTGAAATTCTGCACGGCGATGGAATGACCTGCACCCATCAGGATATGGCCGCGGTGCTGCAGCAGGGCATTCATCGGCACGACAAAGAATCCGGCGAGTCCGCCTATCAGAATCAGCAACGGTATCGCGAAGGCCAGCGAACTGACGAAATTCATGGCGATGACGATGAAGCCCATCGCGATGCCGACGGGAACCACGTCCACTGCGCGGTTCAGCGGCACGAGTTTTGCAGCAATGACCGCGCCAGCTGCTATGCCGATCGCGCATACGCCCTGCAGGAAGGTAGCCTGCGACAAGGTATAACCGAGTGCGACTTCCGCCCACTTGAGCACGATGAACTGCAGGGTTGCGCCTGCGCCCCAGAACAGCGTGGTCGTTGCCAGTGAAATCTGGCCGAGCTTGTCGGTCCACAGCAGTTTCACGCAGTGCGAGAATTCGCGCACCAGGTACCAGGGATTCTTGCTCGGCGGGCGGTGATCAACACCGGTGTCCGGGATATAAAGATTGAACACCGCGGCGACCCCGTAAAACAGCATGATGATGGCAATGGCGGCCTCGGCCGGGGTGTCCACGCCCGTGTCGATGACTGGCAGGTCGAACGCGAGCAGCGCACCCGAAACGGTCTGGCTGATCAGGGCGCCGCCGAGCAGGGTGCCGAGTATGATCGAGCCCACAGTGAGGCCTTCGATCCAGCCGTTGGCAACGACCAGTTTCTGGTGCGGGAGGTATTCGGTGAGGATGCCGTACTTGGCCGGTGAGTAGGCTGCTGCGCCGACACCGACTACCGTATAGGCCAGCAGCACGGTCAGATAGTCCGGCGCGCCCGGAATTTCCCACATCTCATGAAAGAACATCAGCGCACAACCCACGATCTTGATGGTGTTGGTGATGAACATCACCCGTCCCTTGGCCATCGAGTCGGCAAACGCGCCGACGAATGCCGCGAACAGCACGTACGAGACCGTGAAGAAGAACTTCAGCAGCGGCGTCATCCAGTCGGGCGAATGCATCTGCATCAACAGCGCAATCGCGGCAACCAGAAGCGCATTGTCGGCGAGCGACGAAAAAAACTGCGCCGCCATGATGATGTAGAAACCTAAAGGCATGTGTCCGCAGCCAGACGGCCGGTGATGGGTTGCAAGGGAATCCGTGCTCTTGAGTTGCCGCACTGTGGCATTAAGCTTAATTGCTTTGCGCTCACTTGTGCGCCATGGGTCAATCAACCGTTACCGGGACCGCGGCTTTATACCATAGTTCCCCACAGTGCACGGCGGATTACTGCGGCTTTCCGGGAGGCTTTTTACGGCTCGCCGCCAGGTCGCGCAGCATGGCCTCCTGTTCGGCCAGCGTGGGCATCCGCCGGTGTGCGGCATTTGCCGGCATGTCGCCGTCCGTGTCGCTGAACCGGCCCTGAAACCCTGTCGGCACACCCGATCCCTGTGACAGGTAGACCGCCATGCGGCGGCGTTTGTTTACAGTGGCTATGCGGTCCTCCAGCGTGTACAGATCCCAGCCCAGCAGTGCCGCCAGTATCGCCAGCGCCGTCAGTGCGATGGCGGTGATACCGGCCAGCCAGCCGCCGATGGCGAGCGCCGTCAGTGCGGGGTACAGGATCGCGCCGCGTAGTTCGCCCAGATACCAGCGGTGTGCCCCCAATGGAAAGGCCAGCATCAGGGCATAGGTTACGTTGCGGCGCCGCAGCGTCTGCGCGAGTCTCAGATTGGCGGCCTGCAGCCCGCCGCCGTCAAGGTCAAGTTCGCGCCATTTTGGATTCATTTCACGCACCCGGGGAGTATGTGCAACCATATCACAGCGCTTCTGCATTGCCGGGCGCGGCAACCGGCGGCTTTTTCGACGCGGTCTGAACAGGTAGTATGCACACTTTCCCACAGAATGAATCGTGCACCTGCCATGGCCGACCGTCGTCTGCAAGTGTTTCATGCCGTTGCCCGGCAACTGTCGTTTACCAAGGCGGCGGAACAGTTGTTCATGACCCAGCCCGCGGTCACCTTCCAGATCAAGCAGCTGGAAGAGCATCTGAACGCGCGTTTGTTCGAGCGCAGCCACGGCCGGATCGCGCTGACGGCGGCCGGTGAACTGGTGCTGGGTTATGCCGAAAAGATACTGAAATTGTCCGAGGAACTCGAAACCCGTGTCGGCGAACTGACCGGGGCAGTCAGTGGTCCGCTGCTGCTGGGGGCGAGTACCACCATTGCGGAGTTCTTTCTGCCGCAGATACTCGGCGAGTTCAAGGCGCTTTATCCGCATGTACATGCACACATGACGGTGGCGAATTCGGAAACCATAGAGTCCCGCGTGGCCGAGCATGCGCTCGATCTCGGTCTGATCGAGTCGCCTTCGCATTTGCCGGGCGTGCAGACCGAGGTGTGCTGCGAGGATGTACTGGTGATGATCTGCAGTCCGAAGCACAAGCTGGCGAAAGCCAAGCGGGTATCTGCAGCGGAGGTCGCCGCTGAACTTTTTGTCAGCCGTGAGTCCGGTTCGGGCACGCGCGAATTTGCGGACAATTATTTCGAGCAGAACAGCATTCCGCCCGATACCATCAACGTGGTCATGGAACTGGGCAGTCCGGAGGCGATCAAGGGCGTGGTCGAGACCGGGCTGGGCGTGTCGATACTGTCACTGGCGACGGTAACCAAGGAGCTGAAGCTCGGCGTACTGGTCGCGGTGCCACTGAATCCGCCGTTGATACGCGGATTGTCGGTAGTGACGCCCAGGGAAAAGTTCCGTTCGCGATTGCTCTCGACGTTTGCCGAGTTTGCAATGAAGCGCATGAAGGAAATGGCCGCAGCGAAATGAAACGGTTTATCGCGGTTCAGCACAGCTATTCGGAGTTTCTGGGAACCGTCGAGAAACAGCTGGAGAACCGCGGCATCGGCTTTACCTATTTTCGCCCGTTCACGGGGCAGTCCCTGCCCGCAAGCGCACTGCAATTTGATGCCCTGTGGCTGCTCGGCGGCGCCTACGCGCCGTGGGATCGCGAACACACTTCGTGGCTGGACGAGGAAATGCGCCTGCTGCGGGGGTTCGAGCGGGCACGCCGCCCGGTGGTCGGCCTGGGCTTCGGCGCCCTGCTGATGGCGCAGGCGGCCGGCGGCGAACCGGTGGATGATCCGTCACCGTATGCTTACTGGACCAGGGCGCATGCGACTGCGGCCGGGGCCGACGATCCGGTGGCGCAGGCGATCGACGGCAGGGACGTACTGGTGGCCGCGAGCGGACGGGTGCGTCTTCCAGCCGATGTGGCACCGGTCGCGGTGGATGACAAGGGCGAGTGGATCGTGCAGCGGCATGCTGCAGGTTACGGGCTGTTGATACGGCCGGAACTGACGCCCGGCATGATTGAAGACACGATCATGGAAGAGGATCGTCCGTTGCCTGACGATATTAGCGACGTTCTGGAACAGGCCCGTGTGCGGTGGCCGGAGTTTCGCGAGACCGGGGACCGGGTGGTTGCGGCGCTGGTGGCGGGGCTGGACCTGATGCAGGAACATCGTAAACCGCCTGTGTTTGCGATACGTGCGGTGCAGGACGGGCAGTGATGGATGAGGCCGAACAGCAGTTGCTGGCAGCGTTCCGGCGGCTGGCGTCGCAGGACCGGCAGGCGCTGCAGGCCTTTGCCGAGTTCCTCGCCGCGCGCAGTGACGGCGCGGTACCAGACGAGCCGGTCGCAGTGCCGCAACCGGAGCAGCGCCCTGAAGGCGAGTCAGTGGTGATGGCGATCAAACGGCTGACGCGCACCTATCCGATGCTCGACCGGCGCAAGCTTATGGGGCCGACGTCGCTGCTGGTGTCGCAGCATGCCCAGGGGCGCGCCGCGGTGCAGATCATCGACGAACTGGAGGTCGTGTTCGAGCGGCACTATTCCGAGCAGGTTTCGCGGGAGGAAAAATGACAAGAGTCATGCCCGGCGCGTTTTTGCGCATGAAAATCTGCTGACACGTCATGCCGCGACCGATTACTGCAACCATTGATCTTGCTGCGCTGACGCATAACCTCGGTGTCGCCCGCGCGCATGCGCCGCATGCCAGGGTGTTCGCCGTGATCAAGGCGAATGCCTATGGCCATGGCCTGCTGCGCGCGGCAGAAGCGCTGCGTGCGGCGGATGGATTTGCCGTGATCGAATTTGATGCTGCCCTGCGCCTGCGCGCTGCCGGGTTTACACAGCGTGTAGTCCTGCTTGAAGGTTTTTTCGATGAGCGGGAAGCGCTCGAGGGCGTGGCGCAGCGCCTGAGCACCGTGATTCATACCGGTGAGCAAATGCGTGTGCTGGACCCGCTGCCCGCCGGCACGCGGCTCGACGTGCTGCTGAAAATCAATTCGGGCATGAACCGGCTGGGGTATGCACCTGCGGACGTGCGCGGCGCATTTTCCGGACTGCAGGATCATCCGGCGGTCGGCAAAGTGACGCTGATGACCCATTTCGCCGATGCCGATGATGCGCGCGGTGTTGCCTGGCAGATGGAAACTTTCGAACGCGCAGTCGCCGGCATTGCCGCGCCGAGGTGCCTTGCCAATTCGGCGGCGACGCTGCGTTATCCCGAAACGCATTTTGACTGGGTACGCCCGGGCATCATGCTCTATGGCTCGTCGC
>Ga0224500_10001218_pt1 | contig 15609 bp, 12 predicted proteins | sample SF_Oct11_sed_USG_FD_168126 | JGI IMG/M metagenome (GOLD analysis project Ga0224500, IMG submission 168126) | Sediment microbial communities from San Francisco Bay, California, United States - SF_Oct11_sed_USGS_4_1 | ecosystem: Environmental > Aquatic > Marine > Sediment | place: USA: California... | reverse complement strand
GCTGGTCACGCCGAAGCGGCCCGAGGCCACCTGCTTGATGGCCGAGCACTTCGAATCGCCGTTCGGCAGGGGCGCGTAGCGTTCCGGATCTTCACCGCCTTCGCCCGTGTTGCTCTTGCCGCCGATGCGGTTCATCGCGATCGCGAGCGTCTCGTGCGCTTCCTTGCTGATCGAGCCGTACGACATCGCGCCGGTCTTGAAGCGCTTCATCAGGCTTGCGACCGGTTCCACTTCCTCGATCGGTACCGCGTCGGAAGCCTTGAAGTCGAGCAGGCCACGCAGCGTGCAGAGGTTGGTGGCCTGGTCGTTGACCAGCGACGAGTACGCCTTGAACGTCTCGAAGCTGCCCGTGCGCACCGACTTCTGCAGGCGGTGGATGCTCTCGGGATTGAACAGGTGGTACTCGCCCTCGGCACGCCACTGGTACTGGCCGCCGACCGGCAGCGCGTGGCGATCGGCGGTGGGACGGTCCGGGAACGCGGCGCCGTGGCGCAGCAGGACTTCCTGTGCGATCACCTCCGTGCCGATGCCGCCGACGCGTGACGCGGTCCAGCTGAAGTATTCGTCGATCACGTCCTGGCGCAGGCCGAGCGCCTCGAACACCTGCGCGCCGCGGTAGCTCTGCAGCGAAGAGATCCCCATCTTCGAGGCGACCTTGATCACGCCCTTGGACGCGGCCTTGACGAAGTTCCTGCAGGCCGTCTTGTGGTCGATGTGGTTGAGCAGGCCTTCGTGGATCATGTGATCGATCGTCTCGAAGGCCAGGTACGGGTTGATCGCGCTCACGCCGTAGCCGATCAGCAGCGAGAAGTGGTGCACTTCACGCGCTTCGCCGGTCTCGAGCACCAGGCTCGCGCGCGTGCGCAGGCCTTCGCGGATCAGGTAGTGGTGCAGGCCCGCCACGGCCATCAACGCGGGAATCGGCGCGAAATCCTTGTTGACCCCGCGGTCGCTCAGGATGATGACGTTGACTTCCTCTTCCTCGATGAGGCGCCGCGCCATCAGGCGCAGCTCTTCCATCGACTTCACCAGGCCTTTCTCGCCGCGGCTCACGCGGAACAGGATCGGCAGCACGCCGACGCGCAGGCCCGGCAGGTCCATGCGGCGGATGCGCGCGAACTCCTCGTTGGTGACGATGGGATACTTGATCTCGAGACGGCGGCAATCCGCCGGCTGCGGGTTCAGCAGGTTGCCTTCGGAGCCGAGGCGCGTCTCCGCCGAGGTGACGATCTCTTCGCGGATGCAGTCGATCGGCGGGTTCGTGACCTGCGCGAACAGCTGCTTGAAGTAGTCGTACAGCAGGCGCGGCCTGGCCGAGAGCACGGCCAGCGGCGTGTCGTTGCCCATCGAGCCCACGGCCTCGATGCCGTCGCGCGCCATCGGCGTCAGGACGATGCGCTGGTCCTCGAACGTGTAGCCGAACGCGATCTGCCGTTGCAGCAGCGAGTCGGGGTCGGGCTGCGGGAGCTCGGGCGGCTGCGGCAGGTCGTCGACGTGAATCTGGTATTGGTCGAGCCACTCGCGGTACGGGCGCGCCGCGGCCAGCGTGCGCTTGATCTCTTCGTCCTCGACGATGCGGCCCTGCGCGGTGTCGACCAGGAACATCTTGCCGGGCTGCAGCCGGCCCTTGCGGACGACGTCTTCCGGCGGCACGTCGAGCACGCCGGCTTCCGACGCCAGGATGACGAGGTCGTCCCTGGTGACGTAATAGCGACCCGGACGCAGGCCGTTGCGGTCGAGCACGGCGCCGATCTGCGTCCCATCGGTGAACGAGATCGAGGCGGGACCGTCCCACGGCTCCATCAGGCTCGAGTGGTACTGGTAGAACGCGCGCTTCTCGTCGTCCATCGACTCGTGGTTCGACCACGGCTCGGGGATCATCATCATCACGGCGTGCGGGAGCGAGCGACCGGAGAGATAGAGCAGTTCGAGCGTGTTGTCGAACATGCCCGAGTCGCTGCCGTTCGGGTTGATGATCGGCCGGATCTTCCTGATGTCGTCGCCGAACGCCTCGGCCTCGAAGCGGGCCTCGCGCGCGTGCATCCAGTTGGCGTTGCCGCGGACCGTGTTGATCTCGCCGTTGTGCGCGATGTAGCGGTAGGGGTGCGCGCGGTCCCAGCTCGGGAACGTGTTGGTGCTGAAGCGCGAGTGGACCAGCGCGAGCGCGGTCTCCAGCAGCGGGTTGTGCAGGTCGGTGAAGTACTGGTCGAGCTGCGTGGTGAGCAGCATGCCCTTGTAGACGATCGTGCGTGCCGAGAGGCTCACGATGTACCAGTACTCAGCGCCCGAAATCGTCGAGGTGCGGATCTCGTTGTAGGCGCGCTTGCGGACCACGTAGAGCTTGCGCTCGAACGACAGGTCGTCGGCGATGTCGGGGCTGCGGGCGATGAACACCTGCCGCATGAACGGCTCGCACGAGCGCGCGGTCTCGCCCAGCATGCCGTTGCTGGTCGGTACGGTGCGCCAGCCAAGCACGGTCAGGCCTTCCGACTGCACGACCTGTTCGAACTTCTGCTCGACCTGGCGGCGGACCGTCGGGTTGCGCGGCAGGAAAATGATGCCGCTGCCGTACTGGCCGGCCGCGGGCAGCGGGATGCGCGCCTTGCGGCATACCTCTTCATTGAAAGCGTGCGGCATCTGCAGCAGCACGCCGGCGCCGTCGCCGGTGTTGACCTCGCAGCCGCAGGCGCCGCGGTGGTCCAGGTTCTTCAGTACCTGGATCGCCTGCTCGAGGACGCGGTGCGACTTGTGACCCCTGATGTTGACGACGAACCCCTGGCCGCAGGCGTCATGCTCGTTGCGCGGGTCGTAGAGGCCCTGCCTGGCGGGCGGGCCGAGCTGCACGGGCTCGTCCTCATGGACGCCGTCGATCGCATCCGTCGCAGAGGTATTCGGTTGCTGTGTGGTCATCGTCGGCCCTGCCTGTGGTTCTCAGGCGTCGCTCAGGGGCAAGGAGTGGCCGCCGCTCCCAGGGAGCCGGCCCTCTTGTACCTGTCGACGGTCGTGGATACGTGACTGATATGACACGTGATTACCCCTGCGTCAATGCACTGCAACAAAGTGGTCTGAGTCCCGTCCCGGACGCCATTTCGCGCGCGCCGGACGGCGGTAGCGCGGGGCTGCCCGCTGCTGTTAGCGTGCGCGGTGCGGGGAATTGAAAAACAAAGGGGATTCAAATGGATGCATCGACGGCAGCCGGCACGGTTGGGGCCGGTATCGGAGTCTTCCTGTTGGTCCTGGTGGTGGTTGGCGCCATCAGCGGTCTCATCGTCGGCGGCATCGCCCGCTTCCTGTTGCCCGGACCGGATGCCATGAGCTGGCTCCGGACGATCGCCTATGGCATCGGCGGCTCGTTCGTGGGCGGCATGGTCGGCCGACTGCTGCACGTCCCCCAGGCGCTGAGTTTCGTGCTGTCGGTCGCGTGCGCCGCTGGCCTGATCTGGTTCTTCACGCGCCGCAACAAGCCCGCAGCCTGAGACCTGGTCCAGAGTCAAGCTATTGTAAGTCTTTGACTTATAAAGACTAACAGGTCGGCCAGGGAACGGCCCTGTCCGACTCTGTTAGCTTGGCCGGAACTTACAGGTCGACGTTCCCGTCCCAACCGGGCCCAGGCGAACCGGCGGCGACCCCGCAGCCACTCATGGAGGGCTCTGCGCCGGCCTCACCCACAACGTGACTCGTGTCACTGCGCCGGAACCTCGCTTTGACCGAGGCCCCCCGGACCCTTACACCGACACGGCCGGACTGCATAGCAAGGAGCCGAACCATGGCAGACCACCGAATCGCGCGCAGGGGCGCGAAGCCGATCCTGGCCGCTCTCGTGGCGTTGGCGGCGCTCGCCCTCGGTTTGCCCGGCGGCAAGGCCCTGGCGGACAAGCAGTCGACGTCGCCGGACGCAGCGGACAGCGCCCCTGCCGTCGCGCGCGGCATCTTCACCGCGCAGGAAGGTGTCGTCTCCTGGTATGGCGCGCAGTTCCACGACCGCAAGACCGCAAGCGGCGAGCGATTCGATTCCGGCGCGTTCACGATGGCACACCCGAGACTGCCTTTCGGCACGATGGTCCGCGTCACCAACCTGCGTAACGGCCGCAGCGTGGTCGTCCGCGTCAACGACCGCGGCCCGTTCGTCGGCAAGCGCATTGCAGACCTGTCGCAGGCAGCCGCGTCCGAGATCGGCATGATGCGCAAGGGCGTGGCCCGGGCCCGCATCGAAGTGCTCGACAGGGAAGCGGCGTCGGCCACGACCACCTGATCGTCCCGTCCAGGGTTTTCGTGACGCAAGCGATCCCGGGTGAGAACAGGCTGGAGAGACTGGTGGCCGCGGTGCTGCGCACTGTGCTGCGAGCAACCCTGCTGCCGACGTTCCGTGCCGGGCGCCCGATTCCCGAGCAGCGACGCCGGCTCGCGCTCGTCACGCGGCTGACGCTGCCGGCGCGCGGCGTCGATTTCACGGCCGCCACCCGTGGTGGCGTGAGCGGTGAGTTCGCACAAGCCCGGGGCCTCGCGACCACGCGAGGCACGGTGCTGTACCTGCACGGGGGCGCCTATTGCGTCGGCTCGCCCGCGACGCATCGCGCCATCACCAGTCACCTCGCGCGCCGCACGGCGGCCCGCGTCTTCGTCGCGGACTATCGGCTCGCACCGGAGCATCCATTTCCGGCGGCCGTCGACGACGCCGTCGCGGCCTATCGCGCGCTGCTGCGCGACGGCTGCTCGACCGGGCACAGCGCGATCATCGGCGATTCCGCCGGCGGCGGGCTCGCGCTCGCGACGGCGCTGCGATTGCGCGACCTTGGGGAACCGCTACCGGCGGCGCTCGTGCTGTTCTCACCCTGGGTCGATCTCGGCACTCCAGACCGGGGCGTCGAACCCGCGGGCGAGGCGATGCTGTCACGCGCGTGGACGGCGGAATGCGCGCGCCTCTACCTCGGCGGCCGCGACAGCAGCGATCCGCTGGCTTCGCCGATCAACGGTGAACTGCGTGGGCTCCCGCCGACGCTGGTGCAGGTGGGGCAGGACGAACTGCTGTTGCCCGATGCGCGGCGCCTGCACTCGGCGCTCGCTGCCGCCGAGGTGCCGGTCGAGTTGCAGGAATACCCGCGCCGCTGGCACGTGTTCCAGGTCAACGCGGGCGTGCTTGCGGATGCCGACCGCGCACTCGCGGCGGTCGCACGGTTCCTTGGTGAGCACGGACTGAACTAGAGCGCTGCGCTGGTCTCCGGCACCGGCGGCGCGACGTGCCCCGCGCCGGATGGATCGCTGGCCGTCAGCGAATCTTCCGCGTGCCCGCGCGACGCGTTGCGCGGCGGGTGCTGCCCGATGAAGGCGACGATGTCGCCGAGCGCGCGCCTGGCTTCCGGCAGCATCGAAAACAGCGGAAATACGTGCGGCATGTCCGGCCAGACGTCGATGCGCGAGTTCGTGCCGGCCTGTTGCGCGCGATCGTGCGCGCGCACCGAATCGTCGAGCAGCATCTCGGTGGAGCCAGCCATGAAGAACAACGGCGGCAGGCTGGCCCAGTTGCCGTACAGCGGCGAGATGAGTGGGTGCGTACGGTCGAGATCCGGGCAGTACATCGACGGCAACAGGTCGCCTGCAGCCGCGCTGAACATCGGATCGGCGTTCGCGTTGTAGCGGATCGACGGGCCGCCCAGCGCGATGTCGGTCGCCGGCGACAGCAGGACCGCGCACGACGGCAGCGGCAACAGCGCGTCGCGCGCCCGCATCAGCGTGATCAGCGCGAGATTGCCGCCTGCGGAATCGCCCGCGATGACCTGCGGCCGCGTGCCCGCGTCTTCCGCCATCGATCGGTACACTGCCAGGCAATCGTCCACCGCCGCGGGGAACGGATGTTCCGGCGCAAGCCGGTAATCCACCAGCAGGACGCGCAGTCCGGTCAGGGCCGACAGTTTCGCGGCGAACGCGCCGTACAGAGCCGGCAGGTGCACGCACCACGCGCCGCCGTGCAGGTAGAGCAACGTGCCCTTGCGGGCAGCGAGTTCCGGCGCGCCGTACCAGGTGGCACGCAGGCCGGCGATCGTGACCTGCTCGGTCGGGCAATCACCGCTGCGCTTCGCCAGTCGCCTGTCGGTCTTCGCGGTGTGGCGGCGGATCTCGTCGATGGCCAGCCCCGGCCGCCACAGCGGTTTGACGGTCAGGCGGAGGAGGGCGTTGATGATGCGTGCGCGGAGACTCGGCATGGCAGTGTTGGTCCTGAGTCGCAGTTCATTGTCGGGTGCAGTGGCGGCCTGTGCATCCGGCACGATACCTGGTGGCGGCCAACCAGCGCGCTAGCCAGCCGGCCTGGCGGTCATCCGCTCGACCAGTTTGCGCTGCGGACTGCGCAGCAGCGGGCTGAACAGCGCGACGAAGTGGCGGATGCCCTCGCGGATGTCGGACGACTGGATGGTGCGCCGGCGGTCGACGACCTGCCGGTGCGTGAACCACTGCGTCAGCACGATCCACGCGTTGGTCGTGAGCAGGTCCAGTTGCTCGGGTGAGGCATCCATCCAGCCGGCCGCCACCATCGAGTCGAAGATCGCGCGCGAGCGGATGCGCACGCGCTCGGCGAGGTCGCGATAGCGCTCCTTCAGGCCGGGCACGTCCCGCAGCAGCGAGTTGACGTCGCAGTAGAAGAACCGGAACTCCCACAGGTGAGCGAAGATGTCGTCGAGGTACCGCAGCACCGTGTCGAACGTCTGCGTCTCGCCGGCGCGCGGAGCGAGGATCGCCTCGAGTTGCGCTTCGATGCGCTCGTACAGGCAGAGGACGATCTCTTCCTTGTTGGCAAAGTGGTAGTAGAGGTTGCCGGGGCTGATCGCGAGCCGCGCCGCTATGTGCCGGGTCGAAACCGCGTGCGAGCCGTCCGCGTTGAACAGGGCCAGGGCCGCTTCGAGGATACGGTCGCGCGTATCGGGTGTTTCTGCGGTCGAGCGCTTCTTGCGTGGCATCGGTGCCGGAACCGGCTGTTTTGCAGCGCAAAGTATACGCGCGAAGCGACGGGGATTGACACGTAACGCCGGCTCCGGCATCCTTATTAGAACAAATGTTCTAACTGACGGATCGGTCCCGGAGCGAGCAATGGTCAAGTACCTGCGGTTCATGAGCGTCTACCTGTTCGCCCTGGCCACGGTGAGCGGCATCCTGCTCGGCGGCGCCTGGATGTGGCTCGGCTTCGCCGTGATCTACGCGGTGATGATCCTGGGCGACGAATTCCTCGGCGATTACTTCGAGGAGCCCGGCTATGGCCACCCGCGACTGCTGAACTCGCTGCTGTACTTCACGCTGCCGACGCTGTTCCTGCTCTGCGTCGCGATGGCGTGGATGGCCGGGTCGGGCGACCTGTTCGGGCTCGGGGCCTGGGTACAGGCCAATCTGGGCGTCGACCTGTTTGCGCGTCGCGAGGTCACCACGGCGTGGCACTGGCTGGGCGGCATCCTCTCGGCAGGCATCACGTTCGCGGCGCTCGGCACCAATGTCGGGCACGAGCTCACCCATCGGACGACCGATCGCGGCGCGATGGTCGCAGGACGCTGGCTGCTCGCCGTCACTTTCGATGCCGAATTTGCCATCGAGCACGTCTACGGCCATCACCGTCGTCTGGCCACGACCGCGGATCCGGCGTCGGCGCGACGCGGCGAGCATTTCTATGCGTTCCTGCTGCGATCGGTGGCCGGCCAGACCAGGAGCGCCTTTGCGCTTGAGAACCAGCGTCTGCAGACCCTGGGGCACGGCACGTGGTCGCTGCACAACCGTTATCTGCGCGGGTGGCTGATGTCGGCTGCCATCGTCGGCGCATTTGCGGTTGCGGGCGGCGCCTCCGCGGTCGTCGTCTTCGTGCTTGCGGCCCTCGCAGGACGTTCCGTGCTCGAGGCGGTCAACTACTTCGAGCATTACGGACTGATCCGGGAACCGGGCCAGCCCGTCGAGCCCAGGCACTCGTGGAATTCCAACAAGCGGCTGAGCAACGTCGTGCTGTTCAACCTGGCGCGGCATTCGCATCACCACGCCGAGGGCGACGCGCAGTTCTGGCAACTGCGTTCGTACCGTGAGGCGCCCACGCTGCCGTACGGTTACCTCACGTGCATGCTGCTCGTCTACCTCGTGCCTGGCTGGTATCGCAACCGCATGTCGCCGCTGCTGCTCGAGTGGGATCGTCGCTACGCCAGCGCCGGTGAGCGCCGCCTGGCCGAGGCCGCCAACCGTGCGAGCGGTGTGCCGGCACTGCAGCTCGCTGCGCAGGGGCACTGAAGTTGCTGCGTGACTTGTTCAAGCGCCGCGAGCCCGAGGCGGCGCGGGTCAGCGTGGAGCCGTTCGGCTGGGAGTTCGACGTGGCCCCTGGCCAGACGATCCTGCAGGCAGCGCTCGCCCAGGGCCTGCCGTGGCCATCGCGCTGTCGCGTCGGCAGTTGCACGACCTGCCGGTGCCGCTTGCTCGAAGGCGACGTGCGCGCGCTGACCGACACGTCTTACGTGCTGTCGCGCGAGCAGCTGGAGCAGCGCTACGTGCTGGCATGCCAGTCGCAGCCAAAGGGCCCGGTGCGCGTGCATCTGGACCGCATGAAGGCTACGCTCGCCGCGGATGCCAACCGGCAACCTGCCACTGCCGTCGACTGAAGCGCGGCGCTTCGACCTGCCCGATGCGGAGGTCCGCCTGTGGCCGCAGGCGTTGTCGCCAGACGAGGCCGACGGGTGGTTCTCGGCGCTGCGCACCGGGATCGACTGGCAGCAGGAAGAGATCCTGATCTTCGGCGAGCGCAGGCGCGTGCCGCGCCTGGTGGCCTGGTACGGCGATCCCGGCGCGACCTACACGTACTCGGGCACCACGCACGAGCCATCGCCGTGGACGCCCGAACTCCAGGCCATTCGCGCCGGCGTTGAAGCGCTGAGCGGGTACCGCTACAACAGTGTGCTGCTGAACCTCTATCGCGACGGGCGCGACGGCATGGGCTGGCACGCGGATGACGAGCCTGAACTTGGACTCGATCCAGTCATTGCGTCGGTTTCGCTCGGTGCGACCCGCCGTTTCTGTCTCCGGCACCGCCGGCACAAGGACCGGAAGCTCGATCTGCTGCTGCCGCACGGCAGCCTGCTGTGCATGGGCGGCACTACGCAGCACCACTGGGTGCATGCGTTGCCGAAGACGCGCCTGCCGGTGGGCGAGCGCATCAACCTGACCTTCCGGCTCCTGCTCTCACGGCAGGTCCGTGGGATGCCCGCGGCGACACGCAACAAGGACCATTGATAGACTACCGGTAAACGATAAGGCGGTGCTCCAGCAGAGCATCGTCACTTCTGGGTGCGGGGGCGAGATGAAAGGGTTCCGTTGGCTGAAGCCGTTGCTCGGCTGCGTACTGCTGCTCGGCAGCGGCGCACTCTGGGCTGCCGACGGCAGAGCCGGGTTCACGTCCTGCATCGCGTGCCACGGCAGCAAGGGTGAGGGCAACACGACGCTCGGCGCCCCGGCGATCGCCGGCCAGGATGCAGCCTACCTGCAGCGGCAGCTACAGCATTTCCGTGCGGGCCGTCGCGGTACCCACAGGTCCGACACGTTCGGCGCGCAGATGCGTGCTGCCGGCGCAACGACGCTCAGGGACGACGCAGCAGTCGCCGCCGTGGCCGCCTACGTCGCCGCTTTACCAAAGACCCGGCAGGCCGCGCCGGCCAAGGGCGACCTGCGTAACGGCAATAACCTGTACCACGGCAAGTGTGGCGCCTGTCACGGCGGAAACGCCGAGGGCAACCCCGCACTCAATGCACCGCGGCTCGCGGGCCTCGATGCCGGCTACCTCAAGCGTCAGTTCGCGTACTTCCGCGACGGTGTGCGCGGCGCGGATCCCAAGGACGTTCCCGGCCGGCAGATGGCCATGATGGCCAGGACCCTGCCGGCCGACCGCGATCTCGACGACGTCATCGCCTTCATCCACCAGCAGGGCCGGCCGAAGTGAGACGCCTGGCCGTGCTGCTGCTGGCGGTCGCCTGTGCGAGTGGAGCGCACGCCGGCACCCAGCCCGAGATCACGCTCAACCAGCGTTGCCCGCCGGGATTCGAGCAGACCGCGGCGGGCGTCTGCGAACTGCGTACGCTCTACCAGTTCTACGATTCGCTCGAGAACCGCGGCGTCGGCGGCACGCGCACAGCCCTGCCGCCGCACCGGGACGGTTTCACGCCGCAGCAGATCGACCTCGGGCGCTACCTGTTCTTCGATCCGTTGCTCTCTGGTGACGGCACCCTGTCGTGCGCGAGTTGCCATCGCCCCGACCTGGGCCTGGCCGACGGGCGGGCGCGTTCGATCGGCATCCACGGCGAGGATGCCGGCCGCGCCGCACCGACGCTGTGGAACGTCGCGTTCCTGCAGCGCTTCTTCTGGGACGCCCGCGCCGATTCGCTGGAGGCGCAGGCGGCGGGACCGCTGTACTCGCCGCGCGAGATGGGTAACGACCCGGCGCGCCTGGTCGCGAGCCTCAATCGCAACGCCACCTACCGCCGGCTGTTCCGTGAGGCGTTCCCGCGCGAGGCGGCGGGCCCGGTCACCGAGCGGCAGGTCCAGGCGGCGCTCGCGGCGTTCCAGACCTCGCTGATCTCGCTCAACAGCCGCTACGACCGCTACGTGCATGGCTACGCCGCAGCGTTGAGCCCGCGCGAAATCGAGGGCCTGAACGTGTTCCGCTCGTTCGTGGCGCGCTGCTCGGAGTGCCACACGCCGCCGCTGTTCACCAACGAACAGATCGCCGTGATCGGCGCGCCGGAACCGCCGGGCCGGCCGTTCGACGTCGGCGCCGAGGCCACGTTCGGCAGCCCGAAACTGAAGGGCGGCTTCAAGGTGCCGACCCTGCGCAACGTCACGCGCACTGCGCCGTACATGCATTCCGGCGCATTCACGCAGTTGCGCGACGCCGTCGAGTTCTACAACAAGGGACGCGGGCATGCCGTGCCGAAGGACATGCACCTGTACCTGCACTGGCACATCACGGACCCGCACCTGACCGAGGCCGAGATCGACCGGGTGGTGGATTTCCTGGGTGCGCTCACGGACGAGGCGTTCACCCCGGTCACGCCGGCGCGGGTGCCTTCCGGACTGACGCCGATCGGCCGGCCGCACCGCACCGCTGCCTTGTCGGCGCACAAGTGATCCAGGGAGAACGATGATGAAGAAAGGCCTGCTGTTCGGACTGCTCGCCGCCGTCGTGGCGTTTGGCGCCGGCGCGTATTTCGGTCGATCGACCAAGCAGGACGTGGTGATCAGTTCGTCCACGTCCGGCGCCAGCTACGGTGGCGGCTTCAAGGCAGCGGGCGACGCCGCAGAGGCCTTGAAGACGGCAGCCGCGTCCGGTGCGCTCAAGTCCGTGGCCGGTCCCGCACCGACCAACGTCGTCGTGGTCAAGAACGGCGAGTCGATCCAGGCGGCGGTCAAGGCGGCGCCCGCCGGCACCATCATCCGCGTGATGCCGGGCACGTATCACGAGACCGTCTACATCGACAAGGACGACATCCGCATCATCGGCGTGATCGAGGAGGGTCGTCGCGCCATGCTCGACGGGCAGAAGAAACTCAACGACGCCATCCTCTACTCTGGCAACAACTTCGTCGCCGAGAACCTCGAGATCCGCAACTACAAGGGCAACGGGATCATGGGGCAGGCGGGCAACAACTTCGAGATCCGCAACAACGTGATCGCGGATGCCGGCGTGTACGGCATTTTCCCGCAGCTCGGCCAGAACGGCATCGTCGAGCACAACGTGGTCTCAGGTATAGCCGACGCCGCGATCTACATCGGCATGAGCGACAACATCCACGTGGCGCACAACGACGTGTTCGACAGCGTCGCCGGCATCGAGATCGAGAACAGCCGCCACTGCATCGTCGAGCACAACTACGTGCACAACAACTCGGGCGGCCTGCTCGCGTTCGTGACGCCGGGCCTGCCGATCAAGACCACGATCGACGTGATCCTGCGCAACAATTTCGTCGTCGGCAACAACCACGCGAACTTCGGCGCGCCGGGTTCCACGGTCGCAGGCATTCCCGCGGGCACCGGCGTCCTGGTGATGGCCGCCGACGACGTCGTGATCGAAGGCAACATCATCTCCGACAACAAGGTGGCCGGCATCATCATCACGGACCACGCCAATGCCGCCAACATCACCGTCGACCCCGAGTCCGAGCCCAACTCCGACCGGGTCAGCATCCTCGACAACGTGATGCTCAGGAACGGCTACGACACCATCAAGGAAGTCAAGGCGCTGATGCTCACCGAGGGCAAGCGTGGCGGTGCGCTCGACATCGTGCGCGTCGGGCCGAGTCCCGGCAGCTGCATCATCAACCGGCACCAGTACGTCACTGCAGGCCTCGGCGACTTTGCCGAGTGCGCGTTCACCAACACAGCTGCGACGTCGACCTACCTGCTGCCGCCGGTGCCCCCGCGGGTGATCAAGCCGGACGAGCGCGGCAAGGTGGTGTTTCTCGGCATCTGCAGCGGCTGCCACATCTACAACGGCCGCATGATCGGTCCGCCGGTGCAGGTCATCCAGGCGCTGTACCTCGACAACCCGCAGGGCATCGCCGACTACATCGCGAAGCCTGTCAAGAAGCGGCCGGATTACCCGGAAATGCCGCCGCAGGACTACCTCGACCCGCAGACGCGGCTCGCGGTGGCGAAGTACATGCTCGACGTCAGGAACTGAACGAACCGTAGACACATGAACCATGCATTGGGGGAATCGATGATGCAACGCAACCGCAAACTGAGGCGTGCCATCGCCGCCGCCATCGCGGGTAACCTGGCCGTAGTGGTGTTCGCCATGCCCGGGCCTGCTCTCGCGCAGGGCGTCGAGGCGGTCCCTTCCGTTCTCGAGGAAATCGTCGTCACTGCCCAGCGCCGCGACCAGGTGCTGCAGGAGGTGCCGATCACGATCCAGGTCGTGGGCAACGAACTGCTGAATGACGTGGCGGCGGAGGACATGGGCGACCTGAACGGGTTCGTGCCTGGTCTCGTCGTCTCGAGCGACAGCCCGACGCAGCCGAAGTACCAGATCCGCGGTATCCAGACCGGCGACTTCGGCGTCGGCACCGACTCTGCGGTCGGCGTCTATGTCGACGGCGTGTACAGCGCGCGCACCGGCTCCTCGCTGCTCGCGTTCAACGACATCGAGCGCATCGAGGTGCTCAAGGGACCGCAAGGCACGCTCTTCGGACGCAACAGCGCCGCCGGCGCGATCTCGATCATCACGCGCCAGCCGGTCGACGAGCTCGATGCTTTCCTGCGCGTGCGTGTCGGCGAGTACAACAAGCAACGCGTGGACGGCATGATCAACGTGCCGATCGCCGACAAGCTCGCGCTGCGCGTGAACGGCGTGTGGAACCAGAGCGACGGCTGGGTCGAGGATGCGGACACGCGCAAGGACCTGTGGCCCGAGGACAACTGGGCGGCGCGGGCTGCGCTCAAGTGGGACATCACCGGCTCGACGTCGGCGACGCTGACGTGGGACCACGACGAACTGGACCAGTTCGCGCGCCCGGCGATCGGGCTGGTCGCGCTCGGCCCGGACGACACCGAGCGTGCGCCGTATCCCGCCGATCCGGCGCAGTACCTGAACCCGCTCAAGGCCAGGGTCTACAACGACGTGATCGGCAACGAGGAATCGCGCCAGCTCGACGGCGTGAATCTCTTCATCGATCACGACTTCGGCTGGGGCGACTTCCGCTCCACGACCGCCTGGCGCACGTTCGAGACGGTCAACCGCGAGGACGAGGACGGTACTAACCACAGCGTCCTGTACTTCGACACGGCCAACGTCGAGGACAACGAGAGCTGGTACCAGGAATTCAAGTTCTCCGGGCAGACCGGCAGCGTCGACTGGGTTGCAGGCGTCAGCTATTACTCCGAGGACGCGAAGCAGGCGAGCGACACGCACGCGAACACCGACAGCATCGACACGGTGCTGCTGAACCTGGGGCTCGCGCCGACGCCGGACGGCACGCTGTTCGGTTTTACCAGCGACGTGCTGGCAGCCAACGGCATCCCGGCGACGATGCGCGGCTTCGGCTGGCGTGAGGCCATGTTCAACGAGGGCAGCTTCAATGCCGCCGCCGTGTTCGGCGACGCCATCTGGCACGCGACCGACCGCCTCAACGTCACCTTCGGTCTGCGCTACACGCACGACGAGAAGCAGTTCGGCTGGTTCAACGGCCCGCGCGAGGCGCCGGAGCTGGACGCAACGGTCGCGGCGCTGGAGGCCTTCGGGTTCTTCCAGCAGTTCCCCATCCCGCCGCAGGCCTACTTCTTCGACGTGGTGTTCGACCTGAGCGCGCTCGGGCTCGAGGGCCAGAAGGTCAAGCTCGACGACTCGTGGGACGACATCAGCCCGCGCCTGGTCGTGGATTACAAGGTGACGCCGGACGTCATGGTCTTCGGCTCGCTGGCGAAGGGCTACAAGGCAGGCGGTTACAACAGCGTCGAGGTCGGGTCGCGCTTCGACAACGAGGACGTCTGGAACCTCGAGGGCGGCGTGAAGAGCCTGTTCGCCGACATCGGGCTGATCCTGAACGCCTCGGCCTTCTACTACATCTACGACAACAAGCAGTCGATCTCGCTCGTCACCGGCGTCAACGGCTCTGGCATCCCGCAGTACGTCGTCGACTCGAGCGACGAGGAAGCTTTTGGCCTGGAAGCCGAGGCCCGCTGGCAACCCGTCGATGCCCTCACTGTCACCGCGAATCTCGCGTTCATCGACGCGACCTACAAGAAGAAGTTCGTGGGCGAGGGTGCTGATCGCCGCGACCTGTCTGGCGAGCCGACGGGTGAACCGTACTTCTCGGCTGCGCTCGGCGCCAGCTATGTCTGGAATCTGAGCCAGTACGGCCTGCTCGACGCGTCCGTGATGCATGCGTACCGCGGCGAGTCGCGTTGCAATGCGGACTCGCGGTTCCAAGGGACGTGTCAGGTGAGCCCGAATTTCAGCGTGGGCGAGGCGACCAATCGCACGGACCTGCGGCTCGCGTGGTCGAGCGCCGGCGACCGCTGGGGCGTCGCGGCCTACCTTACGAACGCGTTCGACGAGCGCTACGCGACAGGCGTGAACAACCTGACGACGAACACGTTCGGCACGCCATTCGCGTCAATCTCCGAGCCGCGCATGTGGGGCCTCGAGTTCCGCTACACCTACTAGGGCTAGTCACCTCTCCCGCGTCGGCGGGAGAGGTCGCGCGCAGCATGGGTGGGGCTGCCGCCGCGGGCTCCGTGTGTCTTTCCGCGCTCCGGGTCTCCCGCGCATCGTGAATCGCGCGGAGGAACCGCACGATTCACGGCGAGCCTTGCTCGAACGGGCGCGATGCGATGGTGCCAGCGTCTGGTCGGAGAACGTGGTGCCGCCTCGCGCCTGCGTTCGAGCTGCGGCGTCCGACACGGAGCGCGGAAAGACACACGGAGCCTGCGGCGACGAGCCCATCCCTGCCTTCTCCCACTGATGCGGCAGCGGGAGAGTCGGACTCCCGGCAACGCCGGGAGACATCATTTTCTTGCTCTGTCAAAGATACGTGTTGGCTACTGCCGCAAGTTCCAGTAGAAAGCAGTCTTTCGCCGATGTCGCAAACCGGCCGAGGCCGTGTGAAA
>Ga0224500_10001215_pt1 | contig 15627 bp, 16 predicted proteins | sample SF_Oct11_sed_USG_FD_168126 | JGI IMG/M metagenome (GOLD analysis project Ga0224500, IMG submission 168126) | Sediment microbial communities from San Francisco Bay, California, United States - SF_Oct11_sed_USGS_4_1 | ecosystem: Environmental > Aquatic > Marine > Sediment | place: USA: California... | reverse complement strand
CGACGACCGTTGCGCCTCCTGCCGTCACGCGCCGCCGCCCCTGATTTCGATCCAGGTCGCACGGGCACGGGCACACAGTTCGCCGTCCTCGTCGAAGATCGCCGTGCCCGCCGTGTGCTTGCGCCCGTCGATGCCGATTCGCCAGCCGATGACCGTGCAGGGATCGCCAACGCGGACGCGCCGGTCGACGTGCGCCTGCATCTCGCCGAGCAGCATCATGCGACGGCCGCCGGACACCGCGAAATAGCCCGGGCAATCGAGCGCGGCCCAGTGAAACTCGACAGCGACCCTGCCGTCGCCACGGTCCAGCGAATCGGCAGGCAGCCAGGGTGCCGCCACGATGCCGCTGTCGAGCATGCCGGGGAAGATACGCAGTCCGTCACCGCGACGCCGGTGCGGGCCGCAGACGAAGCAGTCCGGAAACGAGTGCTCACGAAAGCCCGCGTAGTGCTGGGAGGCCCAGACGGCCTGCACGTAGCGCGGCGGCAATGGCACATCGAGGTCCAGCCGGGCGGACGATGCCTTCGCGACCGCGCCCGCAGGGCCCGCCAGTGTCCACTCGCCCTCGCCCGCGGCGTCGAGCGTCAGTGGCGTATCGAGCGGCGGCGGCGCGAGCAATCGCACCCTGACATCGGCCCGCAGCGTCGCGGCGACGAGGCCACAGACGTAGCCACCGTTGCCTGAATCGGGTGGACCATTGAATCGTCCCGCAATCGTGAGCGTCGTCAACCGTTCGACTCCTGTTCCGGCCGCACGGCCGCGCACCGCCAGCACTGCATGAACTGCGCCTCGATCTGCTCGCCGCACCCCGGACAGGCCCAGGGGTCTTCCTCCGCACCGGACTGCAGTGCCTCGTCGATCAGGCCTTTCGCGCGCAAGGCCTGTCCCGGGCTGCGGACCCACAGCTCGGGCCAGCATTCCACGAAGGGGATTTCGCCCACCACGCCACCGAGCCGGTCGTTGCGCACCACACAGGCGATGCCGGCGGACTCGAGGACGTTGCGCAGGTGCGCGATCTCTATGAGGGATTCGGCGGTGTGGACCTTTCGCATCACGGGCTCGCCGCGGTCAGCATGCGGCGATGAGCAGGACGGACACCGCTACGATACTGGCCCGCCGCTTCCGCGCAAAGCGCGCGCTCATCACCGTTGCGGCGAGGGCCATTCCCGAAGCCGCGGCCCACGAACGCCTGCACATCATGTGGCCCCGGGACGACCGGTCGGTCTGGGGACTGAGGCGCCTGTTGCCGGCGTGGTTCGTCAGCCGGGTCGCGCAGCTGCGCGACCGGCAACTGGCGCGGGCGACTGCACTCCCAGGATGAAGCGCGTGTAGATCTCGGGCAGGCGCTCGAGGACGGTTTCCTTCCCGAGCAGTTCGCTCGTGACCAGCGCGCGACGCAGCACGGGAAGCGTCAGCGCCTCGAGTGCCTCCGCGGCGACCGGCCAGTAGCTGAGGTGCCAGGGCTCGGCGCCGGCGCCCTGCCCGCCGTCGCAGTACGGACGGTAGAACCCGAAGCGACCCATGTGCTCGTCGAGCCATGGCGTCAGGCGCTCGAACACGCCGCCGGCTGCGTATTCCTCCGGGACCAGCTGCAACCGGTAGTCCGGCGGCAGCACAGCGGCATCGATGACGTCGACGTCCGTACCCCAGTGATGCCGACTGCCCCCGGGGAGCGCCGACCAGCACAGGATCGCGTCGATCCGCGCCGCCTCCTCGAGGCCGGCCGCGTCCAGCGGCTGCCCGCGGCGATCGAGCAGTGCCCGCTCGCCGCGCCACTTGCCATTCCAGATGTGCAGCTGGCGATCGAAGTCGCGGAAGCTCGAGGCCGCCGCGAGATCGATGCCCGCCTGCGCCGCGGCATCGCGCATGGCGAGGAACGACGTGGCGGCACCGTAGTGCAGCGCGCAGCGCGGCCGCTCGAGCTCCACGATGTGCGTCCGGGCCCGGCCGGTCAGTTCGAGTTCGTTCATGCGCTGCTGGCCTCCGCAGCAAGCATACCGAACTGCGACGGCCGGTCGCGGCATCGCGTCACCTTGCCAATGTCGAAAAACTTGGCACTTTTCATGCCGGATTGGACGCTAATGCCACTCGCCCCGCGGTGCGTTCGCGGACTATGATGGCCCGGCAGTCAGATAAAGAGATCCATCGATCCGGAGGGGGCACCGCACGGGCGGGATGGCCGGACATGCGGGGAATGCGGCTCAAGACTCGATACATGCTCACGGTGCTGGTGGCCGGCCTGCTCGTGACCGCGTCAGTGGCGCTGACGATCGTGCTCAGCGAACGCCACCTGCAACGCCACATCCAGTCGTTGCTCGACGCGATGGCCTCGGCTCGGACGGCGGACCCGTCGCCGGCTCTCGTCGCCGTCGGCGACGGCCTGGCGCAACTCCTGCCGCACGCGCATTCCACCGTCGTGCCGCTCGTCGTCGGCATCGGGCTCGTGCTCTCGCTGGTTGCCGCCTGGGTGACCTCGGCGGTCGTCTCCCGTATCGATCGGGCCATGACCGGACTGGCGGCCAACGCCGGACGCATTGGCCGCGGACTGCATTCCGAGCCCGTGCGACCGAGCGGCGTGCCCGAGGTGGCCGCGCTCGAGGTCGCGCTGGAGCGCATGCGCCAGGCGCTCACGAGCACCACGATCTCCCGCGACTACCTCGACAGGTTGCTCAACAGCATGAGCGATGCAGTGCTCGTGACGGGCACCGACGGTCGCGTGCGCACCGTCAACGCGGCGGCATGCGAGCTGCTGGGCTACGAGGCAGAGGCGCTGGCCGGACGCGAGCTCGATTCGCTGATCGCGGAGCCGCACCGTGCCGGCTTCGCGCCCGAGAAGGTGCTCGCCGACCCGGGCGAGACCGTGGTGCAGACGTCCCAGGGACAGACGATCCCGGTCTCCGTCAGCGCATCGCTCGTCTCGACCGAGGATCCCGGCTTCCGCGGCAGGATCTTCGTCCTGCGCGACATTACCGAGCGCAAGCGCGCCGAGCGACGCATCCGCTACCTGGCACGATTCGACATGCTGACGAAGATGCCGAACCGCATGCAGTTCCAGCACCTGCTGCACCAGTCCATCACGCGCTGCCTGCGGCAGCAGCGCGGCCTGGTGCTGCTCTACGTGGACGTCGACAACTTCAAGGACATCAACGACACCCTCGGGCACGCGGCGGGCGACCGCGTGCTCGAGACGCTGAGCGAACGACTCAACCGTGCTCTGCCCAAGGAGTCGGTGGTCGGGCGGCTCGCGGGCGACGAGTTCGCGGTGTTCCTCGAAGCCTTCGACGGCGCGATCGACCGGCACGAGCAGGCCGGGGAGCTCGCGCGCCTGCTGCTGCAGGACGTGTCGCGCCCGCTGCACGTCGGCGATCACGAGATCGTGGTGACCGCGAGCATCGGTATCGCGACCTGCCCCGAGGACGCAGACAACGTGATCGATCTCATCCGCAACGCGGATGCCGCCATGTACCACGCCAAGCGTGCCGGTCGTAACTGCCACGTCTTCTACGCGCCGGAGATGAATGCCGCTGCCGTGGAGCGACTGCTGCTCAAGAGCAAGCTGCGGCGCGCGCTCGAACGGAACGAGTTCGTGCTGCGCTACCAGCCGAAGGTGGAGCTGTCCTCGCGCCGGGTCGTGGGAGCCGAGGCCCTGCTGAGGTGGCGATTGCCGGGACACGGTGACATCGCACCAGCGCAGTTCATTCCGCTCGCCGAAGAATCGCGCCTGATCCTGGACATCGGCGCCTGGGTGCTCAATCAGGTCTGCAGCGACTACGCGGCCTGGAAGCTGCGGCTGGCGGATCCCGGCATGATCGCGATCAACCTGTCGCTGAAGGAGTTGAGCCACGCGAGCTTCATTCCGCGCTGTCGCTCGGTCTTCGAGAAGCACGGGGTCTCGCCCCGGCAGGTGGAGCTCGAGATCACCGAGACGACCCTGATGATGGACGCCGAGCGTACTCTGCCGCTGCTCGACGAACTGCGCGCCATGGGAGTTCACTTGTCCATCGACGATTTCGGCACCGGCTACTCGAGCCTGAGCGCACTGCAGCAGTTTCCGATCGGCACGCTCAAGATCGACAAGTCGTTCGTCCGCAATGCCGCCACCGACCCCGACGACGCCACCATCGTGCGGACGATCATCGAGATGGGGCGCAGCCTGGAGCTGCAGGTGCTCGCGGAGGGCATCGAGACGGAAGAACAGCTGCGGTTCCTGCTGCTGTGCGGCTGCCAGTTCGGACAGGGGAGATTGTTCGGCGAGCCCGTGGCGGCCGAGGACTTTCTCGAGATACTCATCAAGCAGGCGACCGGGAGGCACCCGGTCCTCAACCTGCCAGCCTGAATCCAGGTTCCGCCCGCCGGAGAAAAAAGAAGGGCGGAATCACTTCCGCCCAAACGGGGGTCATTGTTGACGGAGAGAGCCTAGTGGCGCCCCATGCGTATGTCAAGCTATTGAACAGCTTTTTATTGTAAACTTCCTTTACAAGTTTGCCGACTCACGTATCATCCCGGCATGTACTCGATCAAGGCCGTCGCCCAGGCCACCGGTCTGACCGTGGAGACGCTGCGCGCCTGGGAGCGTCGGTATGGGGTCGTCGTTCCGGGTCGCGACGCGTCCGGCCGCCGGGTCTATGACGCCGACGACGTGCTACGGCTGCGTCGCCTCCGCGAGGCGACCGAGCGTGGCCACCCGATCGGGCGGCTGGTCGGGCTGAGCGAGGAGGGTCTCGCCGACCTGCTGAACGAAACCGCCGACCGGCGCGTACAGGCCATGTCCGATGCCTTCGCCACGCGCATTCTCGACTCCGCGCAGAACTTCCGCACCGCCGAATGCGAGCAGGCGCTGACGCTGGCCATCGCCATGCTGCCGCCGCAGCGTCTCGTCGACGAGGTACTGCGCCCGCTCCTGCACGAGATCGGCGAACGCTGGCATCGCGGGGAACTGGCAATTTCTCAGGAACGCCTGGTATCCACGATCGTGCGTCGCCACGTCGACCTGATGCTCGACACCTACGATCGCACTGCGCGCCGGCAGCCCATCGTTTTCGCGACCCTCCCGGGTGAGCGCCACGAACTCGGGCTGCTGTCCTCCGCGATGCTCTGCGCGAGCCGCGGATTCAAGATCCATTATCTCGGACCCGACCTGCCGCCCCGCGAGATCGCCCACTACGCGCGGGAAGTGGGCGCCCGCATCGTGGCCGTGAGCATCGTCCTGCAGGAGCAGCCGGGCGATGTGGTCGCGCAGCTGCATGCGTTGACGGAGGAGCTGCCTCCCGGAACGACCCTCTGGATCGGGGGCGGAGGCTGCCGTGCCCTGCCGCGCTCGGCCCTGCCGGCCCAGTGCCTCGTGCTCGACGGACACGCGGAGTTCGCGCAGCGCATGGACATGCTGTCCGCCTGAGATCGAGTCCGCGGCCGCCCGTCAGCGCGCCGCGCCGTCCGCGGATTCCCGGATCCGGGTCGTGATCGAAACCAGCGCCTCGGCCGTCGCCTGCTCGAAGGCCGCCAGCACCGCGACCTGGCCATTCGCCGCGGCGGTCGCCGACGCCGACTGCACGAAACTCACCAGGCTGCGCGCGCGTCGGTTATCGATCAGCGTCACCTGCATCTCGACGATCACGCGTGGCACCTCGCTAGCGGTGCCGTAGACGGCCTCGAATCGTCGCAGTTCGACGTCCAGCAGCAGGTCCGCCGGCACACGACTGGGGGTCGCAACGACGGTCGCGAAGCGCCCGTCCGCCGCGACGGAGCGAACGATCAGCTGCCCCAGCATCTCCGGTGCCGCGTCCGACCATCGCATCCCGGCGAAGTAGTCAAAGCGGCTGTCCGGCTCGACAACCGCGATGCGCGCGGTATCGAGCGACGCCGCGGCTCGCAGCGGCGCGATACCGAGCACCAGCGGCAATCGCTGCCCGCCATCCGCGAGCGCGGGCCCGACGAGACGATAGACCTCCGGCGCCTCGTTGCGCGATTCGAGCAGCGATCCCGCGCAGCCCGTGCACGCCAGCGTGGCCAGCAGCAATGCCGCGAACATCCTCACGGTGCGATCTCCACGCCACTCTCCTTCGGCTCCTTGAGCAGGCTCGAGGGCTGCTCGCGCAGTGATCGCGCCAGGGCACGAACCTCGGCACTCGCGTCACGCACGTCGACCAGCAGCTGCTGCAGCTCGGTCAGGCCCGAGCCGGCGAAACTGGTGAGCACAGCCTCGTTGCTCGTCACGATGCGATCCAGGCTTGCGGCCGTGTGTGCGAGCTTTTCCGCGGCGACGCCGGCGTTCTCGAGGGAAACCTCGATGTCCTGGCGCGAATCCGCCGCAATCGACTGCAGGCTGCGCGCCAGCGTACCGAGCTCGACCGCCGTGCCGCGAAGGTCGGACGCAAGCGATGCCGCGTCGCGCGAGAGTGTCGGCAGGTTGGCCGACGCTTCGCGGAGACTGAGCAGGGAATCGCCGACCGCCTGCAGGTTCTCGTCGCCCAGCAGCGTTTCGACCCTGGCGACGACCGAGGCCGTCTGAGCCACCAGGTCGGGCAGCTTCTCCACGAATGCCTCGATGTCGCCCTTGCGCGACTGGATCACGCGATACCGCTCGCCCTCGAGCAGGCGCTCGTCGGCATCGGCCTCCGGGTCGAGCTGGAGATCGATGTACAGCAGTCCGGTGAGGCCGAGCAGGCCGAGCCGGGCCCGCGTCGCGCCCGACAGCGGCGTGTCGGAATCCACCTCCGTGACAACCTTGACACGCCCCGGGTCATCGCGATCGACGGACAGGTTCTCCACGCGCCCCACGTCCACGCCGAGGTAGCGGACGGGACTGCCCTGGGCCAGTCCGCTGACCGAGCCTTCGAAGTAGATCTCGTAGCGCTCGTAGACGCGGCGATCGCCCTTGCCCGAGTACCACCACACGAAGGCGAACGCCGCTGCGATCGCGGCCAGTACGAACAGGGCGACGGCAGCGTAGCGCGCGTCACGCTCCATCGTGGTCTTCCCCGGCCTCGCGGATGGCCCGCCCTCGCTCGCCATGGAAATAGGCGCGGATCCACGGATGGTCGTGGGCGACGATGCCTTCGAGGGTATCCACGATCACCTTCCGATCCACGAGCACGGCAACACGGTCGCATGTCCGCGCGAGGGTGTCCAGATCGTGCGTGACCATCACGACGGTGAGGCCGAGCGTGTCGCGCAGGTACAGCACGAGTTCGTCGAAGCTGGCCGCGGCGATCGGATCGAGCCCCGCCGTGGGTTCGTCGAGGAACAGGATCACCGGGTCCAGGGCCAGGGCCCGGGCCAGCGCCACCCGCTTCACCATCCCGCCCGAGAGCTGCGCCGGGTACTTGGTCGATGCGTCGAGCGGCAGTCCGACCATGCGCAGCCTGAGTTCGAGTAGCTTCTGCAGGGATGCCTCGCCGAGGTCGAGCGCTTCCGCCACCGGAAGCGTGACGTTCTCTGCCACGGTGAGCGAGGTGAACAGCGCGCCATGCTGGAAGGTGACGCCGTAGCGCCGCTTGACCTCGCGCAGCTCCCGGTCGCCCATCGCGGTGATGTCCCGGCCCTCGATCTCCACGGTCCCCGCGTCGGGCTGCCGCAGGCCCAGCATCGTCCGCAGGAGCACGCTCTTGCCGCTGCCGGAACCGCCGACGATCCCGAAGACCTCGCCCGGCAGAACCTCGAAGCTCACACCGTCGTGGACCACCTGGCTGCCGAACCGGTTGACCACGCCGCGGACGGAAATGAGCGGGGCCGGCGTGGACATCAGAAGTCGATCTCGAGGAAGAAGATGGCGAAGATGGCGTCGGCGAAGATTACGAGAAAGATCGACTGCACGACGGCGACGGTGGTGAGCCGACCGAGTTCCCGGGACGACTCGCGCACCTGCAGGCCGCGCAGTGTCCCGGTGAGCGCGATGAGCAGGCCGAACACCGGCGCCTTGACGAGGCCGGCCCACAAGGTCGTCTCTCCCACCGCGGAATCGAGGCGCATCACGAACTGCTGCCAGGGCAACTCCAGCAGGTAGGTCGTGAGCAGTGCGCCGCCGAGGAGTCCCATTGCGTCCGCGACGATGGTGAGCAGCGGCAGCACCAGCACCAGTGCCACCACACGCGGCAGAACCAGCACCTCGTAGGGGTTCATCCCCATCGACTCGAGGGCGTCCACTTCGTCGTTGAGCTTCATGACGCCGAGTTCCGCCGCGTAGGCACTGCCGGTCCGGCCCGCGACCATGATCGCCGTCAGCAGGACACCGAGCTCGCGCAGCACGCCGATCGCCACGAGATCCACCGTGAAGATCTCGGCACCGAACGGCTGGAGCTGCTGGGCGCCGATGTACGCCGAAATGACGCTGATCAGGAATGCGATGACCGCGACCACCGGGATCGCCTGCACGCCCGTCTCGTGCATGTGGCGCACGACGGAGGGAATCCGCATGCGCTTGAGCGTGCGCCAGGCCGTCGACGCGCTGACGAGGAGATGCCCACCGAAGACGAGCGCCTCGTACCACCCGTGCCAGCGCTCCTCCAGGCGCCGCCCGACCTCGGCGAGGCGCGCGACGATCGATCGCCGCCCCGATTCCGGCATGGCACCGTCGTCCCGGGCGACGAGGTCGGCGAAATACTCGAAATGGGCCGGGACCGGCCCCTCGATCGCGATGTCGACACCGGCGGCGCGCCAGCGCGCGAGCGATTCGTGCAGCAGCCAGGCAGGACCGATGTCGATCGCGCCCGCGCCGTTGAGATCGATTCGCACTTCAGTCGGTGCGGTGGCAGACAGGCGCTCGAGCTCCCGCGCCAGCACCGGAGCGTCTTCCATGCCGCAGTCGCCCGCAAGCCGCAGGACTGCCACTGCACGGTCGAACTCCACGAAAGAATCCATTGCGCTCCTGGCCGACCGCATGCCACCCGCCGGAATGCTAGCATCGGGCCGGGCGCCTGGTGAGCACTGATGGGCAGCGACATCCTTTCCCAGATACTGATCCTGCTGGCCGGCTCCGTCGCCGTACTGAGCCTCGTGCGACGATTTGCTTTGCCGCCCATCCTCGGCTACCTCGTCGTTGGCATGGTCCTCGGACCGAATGCGCTGGGGCTCGCCTCGAACGCCGAAGCGGTAGTCCTCCTCGCCGAGTTCGGCGTGGTATTCCTGGTCTTCACGCTCGGACTCGAGTTCTCGTTGGCGCGAATGGTCGCGATGAAGGCCGAGGTGCTCGGCGTCGGCGGGCTGCAGATGCTGTTGACGACCCTGGCGTTTGGCGGTGCGGCCTGGGCCTACGGTGTGGAGCCGGCCGTTGCGGTGGTGCTCGGGGGAGCCCTCGCCATGTCGTCCACCGCGATCGTGGTCCGCCAGCTCGGCGAACAACTGGAGATCAACCGGACGCACTCACGTCTGGCCGTCGGCATCCTCCTGTTCCAGGACCTGGCCTTCGCGCCGTTCCTCGCCCTGGCGACCGCGCTCGGAACGGCGACCGACGTGCTGAACCCGGCATGGCTGCTCGGGATGGTGGGGCGCGCGATCGTCGCACTGCTCCTCGTCCTGTTGCTCGGCCGCTGGCTGCTGCGCCCGCTGTTCCGCGAGATCGCGCGCCACCGGAGTTCGGAAACCTTCACCCTGACGGTGCTGTTCGTGGCGCTGGGCGCGGCCTGGTCGACGCATGCGCTCGGGCTCTCGATGGCTCTCGGCGGGTTCCTGGCGGGCATGCTGCTCTCGGAGACGGAATTCCGTCACCAGACGGAGGCCGTCATCAAGCCCTTCCAGGACATCCTGCTCGGCCTCTTCTTCGTCTCCGTCGGCATGCTGCTCGACCTGCGGCTGCTGCTTCTGCAGCTGCCCCTCGTGCTGGCGATGCTCGCGGCACTGCTGCTCCTCAAGGCAGTCATCATCTTCGTCGTGGTCCGGCAGTTCGTGCCGAACGCACGCAAGGCACTGCGCACCGGCATCGTCGTGTGCATGGGCGGCGAGTTCGGGTTCGCGCTGCTCACGCTGCTGCTCAAGGGCCGCATGATCGAACCCGAACTCGTGCAGGCGCTGCTCACCACGATCGCACTCAGCATGTTCGTCGGTCCGTTCCTGGTGCGCTACAACAGCCGCATCGCGGACTTCGTCCTGCGCCGTCCGACGGGCACGCCGTCGGAGATCGCGCTGGAGACCGCCGCCACGCGTGAACTCGCCCGGCGCGAGCACGTCATCATCTGCGGCTTCGGACGCGTCGGCCAGAACCTGGCGCGGGTGCTCGAGAAGCAGGGTTTCGAGTTCATCGCCATCGACCTCGACCTGTTCAGGGTGCGCGACGCCCGGCAGGCCGGGGACCCCGTCGTGTACGGCGACGCGTCCGAGCCCGAAGTTCTGCGCGCGCTGGGCGTCGAACACGCGAGCGTGATCGTCGTCTCGTTCGAGGGACCGGATACCTCGCAGCGGGTGGTCCGTGCGGTCCGCCGCCTGCGCAGCGACGTGCCCGTCCTGGTGCGCACCGAGGACGACTCGAAGCTGGAGGCGCTGCTGGCGGCGGGCGCCACGGAGGTCGTGCCGGAGATCTTCGAGACCAGCCTGTCCCTGGTGTCGCACGTGCTGCTGTTCCTGAATGTCCCGGCGGGCGACGTTCTGGAGACCACCGAGGACATCCGCCATGACCGCTATTCGATCCTGCGCAGCGTCTTCCGGCGGCACGATGCCCGGGCAATCAGCGGCGAGGGCCACACGCTCGGGCAGCAGCTGAGGACGGTCGTGCTGCCGCCGGGCGCACGCGCGGTCGGCCGTACCATCGGCGACCTCGGCCTCGACCGGGGCAAGATCGTCGTGACCGCTCTGCGGCGCGAGGGCATCGTGGGACGCGAGCCCGATGCCACGACCCGCCTGCGCGAAGGCGACGTACTCGTCCTGTGGGGGGCGCCGGACGACCTCGAGCGCGGAGAAAACCGGCTCCTGATGGGATAGCGGATATCGTTAACATGGTCTTTCCCCCGTCACTCGTCGTACCGCGATGACCTCTCTCGGCACCCCGCTCTCGGCATCCGGCACGCGTCTCCTGATGCTGGGTGCCGGCGAACTCGGCAAGGAAGTCGCGATCGAGGCGCAGCGACTCGGCGTCGAGGTCATCGCTGCCGACCGCTACGACGACGCTCCCGCCATGCAGGTCGCCCACCGTTCCCGCACGCTGGACATGCTCGATCCCGCCGCCCTGCGCGAGCTCGTGCTGGCGGAGCGGCCGGCGCTGATCGTGCCGGAGATCGAGGCGATCGCCACCGCCACGCTGCTCGAACTCGAGACCCAGGGCTTCCGGGTGATCCCGACGGCGCGGGCGGCGCGGCTGACGATGGACCGCGAGGGCATCCGGCGTCTCGCGGCTGAGGAACTGGGTCTCGCCACCTCACCCTACCGATTCGCGGACACGCTCGAGGAGTACCGTGCAGCGATCGGCTGCATCGGCATGCCCTGCGTCGTCAAGCCGGTCATGAGTTCGTCTGGCAAGGGCCAGAGCATCGTCAGGAACCCGGACGACGCGCAGGAAGCCTGGGACTACGCACAGGCCGGTGGCCGCGCCGGCGCGGGACGCGTCATCGTCGAGGGCTTCATCCGCTTCGACTACGAGATCACCCTGCTCACGGTACGGCACGCGAGCGGCACGAGTTTCTGTGCCCCCATCGGCCACCTTCAGGTGGACGGCGATTACCGCGAGTCGTGGCAGCCACAACCGATGAGCGACACCGCGCTCGCCGAGGCGCGGCGCATCGCCGAGGCGATCACCGACAGCCTCGGTGGCCACGGGCTGTTCGGCGTCGAGCTGTTCGTACAGGGCGACCAGGTCTGGTTCAGCGAGGTGTCGCCACGGCCCCACGATACCGGGCTCGTGACGCTGATCTCACAGGACCTCTCCGAATTCGCCCTGCACGTGCGGGCCATTCTCGGCCTGCCGATCCCGGTTATCCGCCAGGCGGGACCGGCGGCGTCGTGCGCGGTGCTGCTCGATGGGCGCTCGCGGGACGTGAGGTATCACGGACTCGAGCACGCGCTCGCCGAGCCCGACACCCAGCTGCGGCTGTTCGGGAAGCCGGAGGTGAACGGCCGGCGTCGCATGGGCGTGACGCTGGCGCTCGGCGCAAGCCTGGACGAGGCCCGTGACAAGGCGCGTCGCGCGGCCGAGGCCATCGTCGCCCGCGCCGAGCTGCGCTGAGTCCGGGGGCGCCCTCAGCGATCGGCCTGGAGGTGCGCCTCCAGCAGCCACAGGCCCTTGTCGAGGCCGCGTGAGACACCCGTGAAGAGGTCGCTGGTATCGGCGTCGCCGGCCTTGGCGGCCTCGTCGATCGCCTTGCGAACCGCCTTCGCAGCCCGGGCGTAGGCCGCAGCGAGCGCATCGAGGTGGGCTCGTCCGTCGGCGATCTCGAGCGGATAGGCGTCCAGTCGGGTTCGGCTGGCCACGGCCTGGAGAGTTCCCTCGGCGATCCCGCCCAGGGCCGTGATGCGCTCCGCCATCTCGTCCACATGCCCATCGAGCTCGTCCGCCAGCGTGTCGAACAGCTCGTGCAGGGCGATGAAACTGGGGCCCTTGACGTTCCAGTGAGCCTGCTTGGCCTGCAGCTGCAGGTCGATGGCATCCGCCAGTCGCGCATTGAGCAGTGCGCTGACTCTCGTGCGCGTCTTGGCCGAAAGGTCGATCCGGGTGCTGTGCATGAGTTGCTCCTCGTTGTCCGTCTGGTCGTTTCTTGTCCCACATTCTCCGCAGTCGCCCGGCCCCTACCAACAGGACCTGCCGATGAGGGCCATTGGCGCTGCCAATGCCCGGCTGTTCGCAGCGCACTGGCCCGCGGATTGACATTTCCACAGAAAATTGACATCTGTATACTTATTAACATAGCGTCACCAGACGAAAGAAGATCAGCGCATGTCATACATCGCCGAGCGCCGTCAGGAAGAACGTGACCGCCGACGATCCGAGATCGTCGATGCGGCAGAATCCCTGTACGCCGAGGTCGGCTGGGATGCGGTGACCATGGACCAGGTCGCGCGGCGGGCGCGTCTGAGCCGTGCGCTGGTGTACGTCTACTTCCACGACAAGGCGGACCTGCATTTCGCACTCGTCGAGCGCTCGCTCGAAACGCTGCGCGGCCGGTTCGACGCCGCACGGAAGAACCGGGCCAGCGGCATCGCCGAAGTCGAGGCCATCGGCCGCGCGTACCTCGATTTCGCGCGCGAGCTGCCTCACTACTTCGACGCCTGCGCCCGGTTTCAGGCGCACGCGAGCGGAGACGGCAAGCTTCCCCCGAACGAAATGGCCTGCGTGGTCGCGGGCCACTCGGTCCACGAGGTCATGATCGGCTCGCTGAATCGCGGCATTGCCGACGGGTCGATCCGCGCCGATCTCGGCGACCCGCATGTCACGGCCCTGACACTGTGGGCGTTCTCGCACGGGATGATTCAGATCGCCGCCTTCAAGGCCGGCCAGATGGAGCACGAGGGCATCCCGGTCGACGTCTTCGTCGAACACGCCTTCGCGCTGGCGCTGCGCTCCCTGCGTCCCTGAGTTCCCCTCCCCGGCATGCACCTGCACCGCACGCTGGGCGACCGACTGTACCGGCACCGACCGTCCAGCGGGTGGGCGCTGACCGCGTTGCTGCTCATGTGCGGGCCCGCGACGCTGCAGCACCTCGCGACCGGTCGTCGCGCGGAACTGAGGAGCCTCGATGCCGCCATCGCCGGCGGCGAGGCGCGCCGTACTCAAGCAGACCGAAGTGGACGCGGCCGTCGCCCAGGCGACCGAGGGCTTCGAAAAGGCACGGCGAGATCTCGAGCGCGCCCGCCAGCTGCGCGCGGGAGGCGAGCTCGAAGCACGCCAGGAGAGCTTTGGCGGCATCGGGACTGCGGTCCTGGTTGCCGTGTTCGGTATTCTCGCCGTGCTGGTGCTCGAGTTCGGCAGCTTCCGCTCGATGCTCATCGTGGCGGGCGTGATTCCGCTCGGCGTTGCAGGCGGAATGGTCGCCCTGCTCGTGACCGGCTATACGCTGTCGTTCACCGCGACGATCGGACTCGTCGCCCTGATCGGCATCCAGATCAAGAATTCCATCCTGCTCGTCGACTTCAGCAACCAGTTGCGCGGGCAGGGGGTGGCACTGGACGAGGCGATCACCCGCGCCGGCGAGATCCGCTTCCTGCCCATCCTGCTCAGCTCGGCGACGGCAATCGGTGGGTTGCTGCCGCTCGCGATCCAGGGCTCAGGCCTCTACTCGCCGCTGGCCATCGTGATCATCGGCGGACTGGTGACCTCGACCCTGCTCGGCGGGATCGTCACACCGTGATGTACAGGATACTGCCGCCGGCGATCGAGCCGGGCAGCGCGGATGAGCGCGTTGCGAACGCGCCCTAGTCCCGGTCAGCTTTGCCGGAGAGCAGCCCGGCCGCGTCCAGCCCCAACCGCTCGATGGTCGCCATGACCCGGGGCCATTCCTGCTCGAGGAATCGCCGGCGCTCGTCCTTGAGCAGATTGGCCCGCGCACCCGGCGTGACGAACATGCCGCGGCCGCGCCGCTTCTCGACGAGGCCCTCGTCGACGAGCTGCTGGTAACCCTTGAGGACCGTGAGCGGGTTCAGGGAAAACTCGGCGGCAACGCTGCGCACGGACGGCAACGCGTCGCCGTCCGTCAGCACGCCTTCCAGGATCATCGCCACCACTTTGTCGCGAAGCTGGCGGTAGATCGGCTGACTGTCGTTCCAGTGTGAGTCCATGCGGGCCGGCGGCACGGTGGTGCGCTGCTGTACTGTAGCAGAACACTGGCACCGGCCGACGGAGTCAGTCCATGACTGCTGCCGCGCGCGACGCGGCCACATCGAGGACCGATGGCGTGATGGCCTGTTGCGCCACCGGCCTCGATGCAACCGACATTCCGGCGAAGATCCAGACGGCCGCCGCCAGGATCACCGCGAGGAACCTACTGCCTGCCCGCATCCTTTCCACCCCCGCTCCCTGTCACTTGCTTACCGTGTGTACTGTTATAGTTAACTACAACAGTAGATCGAATGCAAGCCCTGTGATTGGGCACCCGTCGGCAGACCCTTACAGGGGGCACCGGCCACTCACTGCTAACATTTGGCGTACGTTGCACGTGGCGTCCCGACGAGGCGCGGCGCCGTGTCCTGCGACACCGAAGAACACCAGCGGAGATACTTCATGAAAACCCCTGTCAACGTCGCGATCACGGGCGGTGCGGGCCAGATCGGCTACGCGCTCGCTTTCCGCGTGGCCTCCGGCCAGATGCTCGGCCCGGACCAGCCCGTCAACCTGCACCTGCTCGAGATCCCACCGGCACTCCCTGCGCTGCAGGGCGTGGTCATGGAACTCAATGACTGCGCGTTCCCGACCTTGAATCGCATCGTGGCCACGGACGACGCCTTGGTCGCGTTCAAGGACTGCAACGTGGCGTTGCTGGTGGGTGCGCGGCCGCGGGGCCCGGGCATGGAGCGCAAGGACCTGCTGCTGGCAAATGCCCAGATCTTCTCGGCGCAGGGCAAGGCGATCGACGCCGTCGCAGACCGCAACGTGCGCGTGCTGGTGGTCGGTAACCCGGCCAACACGAATTCACTGATCGCGATGAAGAACGCACCCGGCCTCAATCCGCGCAACTTCACCGCGATGGTGCGCCTCGACCACAATCGCGCACTGTC
>Ga0224500_10001214_pt1 | contig 15627 bp, 11 predicted proteins | sample SF_Oct11_sed_USG_FD_168126 | JGI IMG/M metagenome (GOLD analysis project Ga0224500, IMG submission 168126) | Sediment microbial communities from San Francisco Bay, California, United States - SF_Oct11_sed_USGS_4_1 | ecosystem: Environmental > Aquatic > Marine > Sediment | place: USA: California... | reverse complement strand
CTTCCAGCGTTTCGTGCAGGTCGTGATTTTCGGCGACCAGCGCCGGGAACTGGAACCAGCTGAAGAGGGTCACCGGGTAGTTGGCGGCCGAGGACATGGCCCAGCCGGAAAGCGGCTGGGCCAGGATGAGCAGGTAGAGCAGGCCGTGACCGGCCGCAGCGGCCTTGCGCTGCCACGGTTCGCCGATGGGGCCCGGCATGCCGCGATTCATGACTTTCCAGCCGATGCGAGCCAGGGCCAGCAGCAGGACCAGCATGCCAAGCGACTTGTGCCAGTTGACGAGCTGCAGCTTCTCGAGCCCGTTGGGCAATTCATCTGCGGCCTCCGCGAGGAAGTACTGCGGCACGATCAGCAGCACGATGGCCCAGTGCAGGAACTTGGCGAGACTGCCGTAGGCTTCCGCGGTATTGCGCAGGGGCATGGAGCGATTTCCTGTGGGATGATCCGCGCATGTTAGCAAACGTGCGGGAAAGCGCGGTGCGTGCCGCTGGTCACGCGCTGCTTGCGGCGCTGCTCATCCTGGCCGGTTGTCGTTCGACCACGGCCCCGCCGCCTGCTGCAAATGCCTCGCAGTCGCACTCGGCAGGCGCCGCAGCGACGGCGACACGTGCAGGTACGCGAGCATTCCAGGTCGACCCTGGGCGATCTGTCGTCACCATCGTCGTCCGTCGAGCCGGACCGCTCGCACGGCTGGGTCATGACCACGTGATCACCTCGGCGGGCGAAACTGGCTCGGTCTGGCTCGGGAGCACGCCGGCGGATTCTTCCTTCGAGCTGAGCTTGCCGGTCGAACGCTTCGACGTGGACTTGCCTGCGGCGCGCGCTGCGGCCGGCCCGGAGTTCGCGGCGCCAGTGCCGGAAGATGCGCGTGCAGGCACGCGCCACAACATGCTGCGGGCCGAGGTGCTCGACGGCGAGCATTTCCCCACCATCACGCTGCGCTCGCGAGCGGCGTCCGGCGCCTGGCCGCAGCCCACCGTGCGCGTCGCGGTGACGCTGAAGGGGGTCGAACGTGAGCAGGAGATTCCGGTCGTCGTCGAGCGCGATGCGAACGGCGTGATCGCGCGCGGCGAGTTGCGATTGAACCAGACCGATTTCGGCATGGTGCCGTTCTCGGTCGCCGGCGGCGCCATCCAGGTCGCGGACACGCTCGAGATCCGCTTTGCAATCGCGGCCGCGGCGTCCGGCGCGATCAGTCCGCCTGGGGTTCCCTGAGCAACAGCAGCAAGGTCCCTTCCGGCGCCTGGAGCATCGCCGCACCGATTGCCGTCAGTTCGCGCGGCAGGCGCTTCGTGAAGCGATAGCCCCGCTCACGCAGCCCCTCGATCCGGTCCGGCATCGAGGCATCGGAGAACACCAGGACCGGCGCCGGCAGCTCGATCCCGTAGAGCCCGACGTTGAGATCGCGACTGGCGGCGACGACCTTCGGCAGTGGCTCCAGGACCGGTTCGAAGGCGACGAAACCCAGGCGCTCCCAGAACGCGCTCGCGGCGCCGAGGTCGGTGGTCGCGATGGCGAATTCCTCGAAATAACCCAGGGCGCTCGAATGCGCCGGCGACAGCGCGGGCGACGAGAACGTGCGCGCCTCGAGCAGCCGCAACGGTTGGCCCGAGGGGTCGCGCAACAGCGCCTGGTGCATCGAAACATCGTCGAGACGTGCGTCTTCGAGGGTTACATCGAGGCTGGCGAGCACGGCGAGACGTTCGCGCAACGCGGGTGCGACCCAGGTCGGCAGCGGGCCTTCGAATTCCGCCCCATGCAGGCCGAGGCTGAGGCGACCGTCCGTCACCACGGCGTACGGATGCGGCCACGCCTCGCCGACCGACGCCTGCACGAAACCGAGCGATTCGTAAAACGCGAGTGAGGTTGCGACGTCGGCCGCGGCGAGGCTGATTTCGAGAAATCGTCCGAGCGGCATGAGCGGCCGGCCGCAGCGTGCCGTCAGCGCTGCGCGCCGCGGGCGCGCGCGCGTTCGCGCTGCGAGGCCAGGGCCGCGTCGTCGAGGCGTTCGGCGCCGAGTTCGGGCCAGCCGCCCACGTGCTGGAGCACGACGTCCTCCATCACGGCGACGTGCGCCGGGCTCGAGTTCAGGCACGGCGCGTAGTCGAACGCCTCGCCACCATGGGCAAGGAACAGCTCGCGGTTCTGCATGCTGATTTCCTCGAGCGTCTCGAGGCAGTCGGTCGCGAATCCAGGGCACACGACCGTGACGCGCCTTGGCCCCGACCTGGCGTAGTCCTGCAGCAGCACGTCCACGTACGGCTTCAGCCATTCCTCGCGGCCGAACCGCGACTGGAATCCCAGCGACCATTCTTCCTCGGCAAGGCCGAGCCGCCGTGCGACGCCGTGGGCCGTGCCGAGACAGAAGCAGTGGTAGGGATCGCCGGCGAGGAAATAGCGCTTCGGGATCGAGTGGAAGGAGAACAGCAGGTGCTTGCGACCGTGCGTCTCCCAGTGTCTTGCGACGCTGTCCGCCACGCCACGCAGGTACGACTCGCGTTCCCAGTACTGGTTGACGAAACGCAGCTCCGGCATCCAGCGCCACCGCGACAGCTCGCGCGTGACGAACTCGAAGATGCTGCCGGTCGTGGTCGACGAATACTGCGGGTAAAGCGGCAGCACCAGCAGGCGCCGCACGTTCTGTTCGCGGAACCGTTCGAGCACGGAGGGAATCGACGGCTGGCCGTAGGTCATCGCGAGATCGACCACGACGTCGTCGCCGAAGCGTTGCTGCAACCGGGCCGCAAGGCCTGCGGTCAGCTTGCGCGATTCGACCAGGAGCGGTGAGCCTTCCGGCGTCCAGATCTTCTGGTAGGCGTGGGCACTGCGCCTCGGGCGCGTGCGCAGGATGACGCCATGCAGGACCAGCCACCAGAGCAGGCGCGGCGCCTCGATGACGCGCGGGTCCGAGAGGAATTCGGCCAGGTACCGCCGCACCGACCGGGGCGAAGGATCGGCGGGAGTACCCAGGTTCACGAGCATGACGCCGACGCGAGGGCGCGAACCGTGGACGAAGTCTGGGTTGCCGAGGTAGGTCATGCTGGAAATCGCAGGGCAGGCCGGGCGGCGAACGATATCACGAGGACCGGTTGCGGCCGCGTCGAGCCGGCCGCGTCGGTCGGGCCCGCTACGCTCAGGCGACCCTGACCTGGGCTTCCATGCGGGGCGACAGCCGCAGCACGACCAGCTGGAAGAGGGCCGCCCCGGCGCAGAACAGCAGCATCGGCAACGCCGTCTCCGCGCCCACCAGGCCCATGACCTGCACGCAGACCGCCGAGATGAACTGGTTCAGGAAGCCGAGCGTGCTCGAGCCCACGCCGGTTGCATGCGGCGGGGCCATGCTCACGGCAATCGCGGTGAGGTGGGGCATGAACAGGCCCTGGCCGAAATAGAGCACTCCCATGGGTGCGAAGATCCACAGCGGATGCTGAAAGCCGAGCGCGGCGAACGCCAGGGCGCTGAGCGCGGCTGCCATCTGCAGGCTGACGCCGAAGGCGATCATCCAGTGCTGTCCGCGAGCCGAGAACCGGCCGACGGCCCAGTTGCCGGCGACGTAGCCGAACGAGATGAGCGGGTAGTACAAGCCGTATTCGGTGGCCGAGCGGCCCAGCGCCGTCACCATCACGTACGGCGCGAGCGATATGAACACCACGAACATCGAATAGGCGGCGGACGACTGCAGTACGCAGCTCAGGTAACCGGGTCTGACCACCAGCGAGCGCGCCACGCGCGCCATCTCGCGCACGGCCGGCGGTTGCTTGGTCGCCGGGCGGGTCTCCGGCAGGTGTTTCCAGGTGAGCCAGGCCACCGCCGCAGCCATGAGGATCTGGGCCGCGAAGACGGCGCGCCAGCCAAACCACGACGTCAGGAAGCCGCCGATCACGGGCGCCGATGCGCTCGACACCACTGCGAAGATCGCGAGCTGCGCGAGCATGCGCGCCATGCTGTCCGGGTAGAGGTCGCTCACGATCGTGCGCGAGACGGCGATGCCCGTGGCCGTGCCGAATGCGAGCACGCCGCGACCGGCGATCAGCCAGGCCAGGCTCGGTGCGAACAGGCAGACCATGGAGCCCGCCGCCATCAGGCCGACGCCCGCCAGGATCGCCCTGCGCCGCCCGTAGCGATCCGCGAACGGACCCCAGAACAGCATGCCGATCGCGAACGTCAGCAGCGCGATCGAGAACGTGGCCTGGGCATGCGCGACGGTCGAGCCGAAGTACTCGCGGACGACCGGCAGCGCCGGAATGTAGATGTTGGTCGCGACTGACCCGATCGTGACGATGAACGCCAGCAGGTAGATGAGCGACCGCTGGTTCAACCCTCGATGCCGCCGATGCAGAGGTACTTGAGTTCGGTGTAGTCGAGGATGCCGTATTTCGAGCCTTCGCGGCCGAAGCCCGATTCCTTGACGCCGCCGAACGGCGCGACCTCGGTCGAGATGATGCCGGTGTTGAGGCCGACGATGCCGTATTCCAGGGCTTCGGCCACGCGCAGCGAGCGCGCAAGGTCACGCGTGTAGAAATACGAGGCCAGCCCGAACTCGGTGTCGTTCGCCATGCGGATCGCTTCCTTCTCGTCCTTGAACGAGAAGATGGGTGCCACCGGGCCGAAAGTCTCTTCGCGCGCGACCATCATCGTCGGCTTTACGCCGGTGATGATCGTCGGCTCGAAGAACGTGCCGCCGAGCGCGTGACGCCGGCCGCCGAGCGCGATCCTGCCGCCCTTGGCCAGCGCGTCTGCGACGTGCTCCTCGACTTTCGCGACGGCCTTGTCGTCGATCAGCGGGCCCTGTTCCGTGGCGCCCTGCAGGCCGTCACCGACGCGCAGCGCGCGCACCGCGTCGACCAGCTTCGCCACGAACGCGTCGTACACGCCTTCCTGCACCAGCAGGCGGTTGGCGCAGACGCAGGTCTGCCCGGTGTTGCGGTACTTGCTCGCAATCGCGCCCTGCACGGCGAGATCGAGGTCGGCGTCGTCGAACACGATGAACGGCGCATTGCCGCCCAGCTCGAGCGAGAGCTTCTTGAGCGTGCCCGCGCACTGCACCATGAGTTTCTTGCCGATCTCGGTCGAACCGGTGAAGGTGAGCTTGCGCACGATCGGGTTCGAGGTCATCTCGCCACCGATGGCCACGGCCGAGCCGGTGACCACGCTGAACACGCCCTTTGGAATGCCCGCGCGGTGCGCGAGCTCGGCCATGGCGAGCGCCGAGTAGGGCGTCTGCATGGCCGGCTTGCACACGAAGGTGCAACCCGCTGCGAGCGCAGGACCGGCCTTGCGCGTGATCATCGCCGCCGGGAAGTTCCAGGGCGTGATCGCCGCGACGACACCGACGGGCTGGCGCAGCACGAAGATGCGCTTGTCGGGCTGGTGGCCCGGGATCACGTCGCCATAGACGCGCTTGGCTTCTTCCGCGAACCACTCGATGAACGAGGCCGCGTAGGTGATCTCGCCCCTGGCCTCGGCAAGCGGCTTGCCCTGCTCGGCGGTCATCAGGATGGCGAGGTCGTCGGCGTTGGCGAGCATCAGGTCATACCAGCGGCGCAGCAGCGAGGCGCGGTCCTTGGCCGTGCGCGCGGCCCACGCCGGGAAGGCGGCCGCGGCCGCCTCGATCGCGGCGCGCGTTTCGCCGGCACCCATGTCCGGCACCGTGCCGAGCACTGCACCGTTCGCCGGGTTCGTGACCGGCCTGGTGCCGCCGCTCAGCGCGTCCAGCCACTGGCCGTCGATGTAGCACTGCTGCCGCAGCAGCGTGGGATCCTTGAGGTTGAGCGTCATGAGTTTTCTCTTTGTCAGCCCAGGTGCTTGCCGAAGAATTCCTTTGTGCGCGCGAAGGCGAGGTGCGCCGCGGCAGCATCGTGGCTGGCGCGGTCCGTGCAGTTGAAGCCATGACCCGCGGCGTAGGTGTGGTATTCGCCCTGCGGGAACGCCGCGCGGATTTTTTCCACGTCGCTCAAGGGGATGTGCGTGTCCTGCGCGCCGAAATGGAACTGCATCGGACAGCGCGGCGCAGGTTCGAGAACCTGCGTGATGCCGCCGCCGTAATACACGACGCCTGCCGCGATGTTGGTGCGGCTGCCGGCCTGGTACACGACGCGACCACCCCAGCAGTATCCGACCATGCCGACCGCGCCCGCATGCGCGACGGCAGCGATCGCCGCATCGAGATCGGCCATCAGCCCGTTCTCGTCGGCGGCATGGGCCAGTGCCAGGCCGTGGGCGGAGCCTGCGGTGTCGTAAGCCAGGTTGACGCCGCGTTCCTGGCGATCGAACAAGGCCGGCGCAATCGCGAGGTAGCCCTCGGCGGCGAACTGGTCGGCGACGCGCTCGATGTGTCCCGTCACGCCGAAGATCTCCTGGACCACGACGATACCGCCGCGCGCAAGGCCGTCCGGCCGGGCCAGGTAGGAGGTGAACGTGTGGCCGTCGGCCGCTCTCAGTTGCAGGTGGCTCATGGTGCGTTCCGCGCCTCGTGGGGCAGGTTTTTCGCTTGAGGGGAAGGGGATCAAGGATATCAGGGCGGCGCGACCCGGGGTGAGGATCGGCCCGTCCGGGGGTACCCTTGACGTCCTCAAGGGACTGTCGGGGACGCTCCATGCTCGTCGGAAATGCCATGCGCCGTGTCGCCATCGTCGGCGGCGCCCGGATCCCGTTCGTGCGCTCGATGGGCGCCTATGCGGAATGCAGCAACCAGCAGATGCTGACGGCGGCGCTGCAGGCCTTGACGGACAAATACGTTCTGGCCGGTGAACGCCTGGGCGACGTCGGTGCCGGGGCGGTCCTGAAGAGCGCACGCGACTTCAACCTCACCCGCGAGGCGGTGCTCGGCACGACGCTCGATGCGCACACGCCGGCCTTCGACCTGCAGCGCGCCTGCGGCACGAGCCTCGAGACGGCGATCCTGCTCGGTCTGAAGATCGCCGCGGGTCAGATCGACAGCGCGATTGCGGCAGGCGTCGACACGGCGAGCGACGCGCCGATCGGCATCAACGAGAACCTGCGCCGGATCCTGCTGCGCAGCGCGCGGGGACGGTCGCTGGGTCAACGGCTCGCGCCCTGGGCCTCGTTGCGCCCGGGGCACTGGAAGCCGAGCTTCCCCGCGGTTGCCGAGCCGCGCACGGGGCTCAACATGGGGCAGAGCTGCGAGCTGATGGCGCGACGCTGGGGCATCCGGCGCGAGGCGCAGGATGAGCTCGCGTTCGCCAGCCATCAACGTGCGGCCGCGGCGTACGATGCCGGCTTCTTCGACGACCTCGTGTTCGGTTTCAATGGCGTGCAGCGCGACGACAACCTGCGTCGCGACACCTCGCTGGAAAAGCTCGCCAGGCTCAAGCCCGCATTCCCCGTCGATGGCAGCGCCACGCTGACCGCCGGCAATTCGACGCCCATGACGGATGGCGCGGCGGCGGTGCTGTTGGCAAGCGAAGACTGGGCCCGCGCCCGCGGACTGCCGGTGCAGGCCTACCTGACGTTCGGCAAGGTCGCGGCCGTCGATTTCCTGCAGGACGAAGGGCTGCTGATGGCGCCGGCCTATGCCGTGCCGCGGATGCTGGAAGACGCTGGAATCACGCTGCAGGACTTCGATTTCTACGAGATTCACGAAGCGTTCGCCGCGCAGGTGCTGTGCACGCTGGCGGCGTGGGAGTCCGCCGGGTTCTGCCGTGACCGGCTCGGTCGCGAGCGGCCGCTCGGCTCGATCGACCGCGCGAAACTCAACGTGAACGGCAGCAGTCTCGCCGTGGGTCATCCGTTCGCGGCGACGGGCGCGCGCATCGTCGCGACGCTGGCGAAGCTGATCGATCAACGCGGCGGCGGGCGCGGGCTCGTTTCGATCTGCACCGCCGGTGGCATGGGAGTCACCGCGATCGTCGAGCGCTGAAGAGCTTATAATTTCCGGCTCGTCGCTGGCAGGGAACCGCATTGATGTCGCTTCGCACCAACGCCTGCGCGCTTGGGCTTGCCCTGACCCTGGCCCTGGCAGCATGCGATTTCGCGCCGGAGCCGTCGGCGCGCGCCGAGGAAAAGCCCTCGGCGTTGTCCACGCCCTTGCGTGCGTCCAACGCTGAAGCGGCCGAGTTGTACCGCGTCGTCGAAACGTATTTCGACCAGTACCTCGCGCTGAATCCGATCCGTGCGACCGAGCTCGGCGACCACCGGTTCGACGATCGTTTCGGCGACTACCTCAGCATGAGCTGGATGGCGGATTCCCTCGGCATCGAACAGGAGTCGCTCGAGAAGCTGCGGGCGGTCGACCGGAAGCAGCTGACCGGCGAAGACCTCGTCAGCTACGAGGCTTTCAAGCGCCAGCGTGAGCTGAGCATCGGCGGGTACCGGTATCCGAGCGAACTGCTGGCGATCAACCCGTTCGCCAGCTGGCCGGTGGTCTTCGCGCAGCTCGGTTCCGGCCAGGGCGCGCAGCCGTTCAGGACGACGCGCGATTACGATGCGTTCCTCGCGCGCATGGATGGCTTCGTCGTCTGGGTGGACCAGGCCATCAACAACCTGCGTGCGGGGGTTGCCAAGGGCGTGGTGCTGCCGCAGGTCGTGGTCGAGCGCGCGCTGCCGCAGCTCGAGGCGGTCGGCCGGCTCGAGGACCCGCAGCAGACCGTGTTCTGGCAGCCACTGTTGAACTTCCCGGCAGGCCCGAGCGTGTCCGATCGCCGGCGCCTGCTGCAGACCTACGACGAAAAGCTGCGGACCAAAGTATTGCCCGCCTATCGGCGCCTGCACGATTACCTGGCCCAGGATTACCTGCCCAGGGCGCGCGACACCGTGTCGTGGTCGAACCTGCCGAGCGGGGATCTCTGGTACGCGTACCTGGTGCGGTACTACACCTCGACCGACATGACGCCGGATGAAGTGCACGAGTTCGGCCAGCGCGAAGTGGCGCGGTTGCGTGCAAGTGTCGCGGGCATGCAGGGAGAGCTGGGCATCGCGGGTGAGCCGCGCATCGTGTTCGACGCGCTGCGTGCGGACCCGCGGTTCCAGTTCGGCAGCACCCAGTCGATGCTCGCGGGTTATGCGGCGCTGCGCGCTCGCGTCGACGCGCGCTTGCCTTCGTTGTTCCTGCGCCGGCCGAAGTCGACCTTCGAAATCCGGCCGATCGGAGGAATTGGTGCGGCCTCTGCTGCCGCTGCCTCTTACGCACCGCCGGATGCCGCTGGTGGACGTGCGGGTGTCCTGTACGTGAACACGAGCGAGCTCGCAGCGCGCCCGTCCTATGCGATGGAGGCACTGTACCTGGGCGAGGCCGTACCCGGTCACCTCTACCAGGCCGCGCTCGCGCAGGAGACGCCTGGCCTGCCGCGATTTCGCCGCTTCGGCGACGACGCTGCGTTCGTCGCGGGGTGGGCACTGTACGCGGAGTCGCTCGGAGCCGAACTGGGGCTCTATGCGGATCCGTACAGCCGGTTCGGCGCCCTGAACATGGAGCTGTGGCGGGCGGCGGCCCTCGTCGTCGACACGGGGCTGCATGCGAAGGGCTGGAGCCGCCAGCGTGCGAGCGAGTACCTGCGCGCGAACACGGCGCTCGGCGAAGCGGACATCGCTGCCGAGGTCGATCGATACATTGCCTGTCCTGGCCAGGCGCTCGCCGACAAGCTCGGGCAGCTCAAGATTCTCGAATTGCGCCGTCGCGCCGAGCAGCGGCTCGGCGAACGCTTCGACCTGCGCAAGTTCCACGAACAAGTCATCGGCAGCGGCGCCCTGCCCTTGTCCGTGCTCGAAACCAGGATCAATCGCTGGATCGAAGCGCTTCGTTGAGCTGCGGGCGGTGCGGAGATCAGTAGCCGTAGCCGTCGGTGCGGATTTCGTCGAGTTCGTCGCCGACGAAGCGCAGCTTGCGCAACAGCTTGCTGGTGCCGAAGTTGTACGTCCACACCTCCACGGGCATGTCGATGACGCCCGGGCCGTAGTAATCGTAACGGCCGAAACCGTAGCCGTACTCGTAGCGGGGTGCGCGCCGGATCACGCCCTGGAAGCTGACGCTGGTCGGCTCGCCACACAGGGCGCGAACCTTGTCCTTGCCGTCATGGACGGTGATGAGCTTGCTGCCGCAGCGCATGGAGTCCTCGGCGTGCGCGGGTGCCGTTCCCAGCAGGCCAACGACCGCGGTCGCACAGACGAGGAATCTTACGTAGCGCACGGCGCAAGCATAGCCGCTGTCCGCCACTCCCGCCGACCGCCCGTGCTGGCGCCGGCCTGGAAAGCGTCGAGGCCGCCGGCGGTCAGCTGGCCGTCATTCTCATAAGCGATTGAATTAAATTGAGTTTACGGCGATTCGAGCTGCATTCGACGGCGCTGCGGCATGGTCCCGTGACCGGCAGGGCAGGCTCGCGTCGACCTGTGATCGACGTCTATCGTCATGCCGGTGCCGCCGCCGGGGCGGTCAGGCGGTTCTGCTACCCTACCGAGCCCGGTAATGGCGGCTGAGCCCACGATGTCCCTCGACCGAGCCTTCGAAAAACGCCTCGCCGGCGTCATCAACGCCCGCGCGCGCGGCGTGCTGCAGGGCGGACTCAAGGGCGTGGAGCGGGAATCGCTGCGGGTGACGCCGAAGGGGCAGATCTCGAGGGCGCCGCATCCGCGGACCCTGGGGTCGGCGCTCACCAACGAGCACGTCACGACCGATTATTCAGAAGCGCTGATCGAGCTGGTCACGCCGCCGTTCGCCCACACCTGGGAGCTGGTGCAGTACCTCGCCGACCTGCACCGCTTCGTCTACAGCAACCTGCCCGATGATGAACTGCTCTGGGCCACGAGCATGCCGTGCGCCATCAAGGGCGAAGCAAGCATCCCGATCGCGCAGTTCGGCTCGTCGAACGTCGGTCGCATGAAGACCGTGTACCGCCAGGGTCTCGGCCACCGCTACGGCCGTGTGATGCAGGCCATCGCCGGCGTGCACTTCAACTACTCGTTCCCGGAGCACTTCTGGCCGGTGCTGGCAGACGTGCTGCAGCCCAGGGACTCCGGGCAGGCCTTTCGCTCCGAGTCCTACTTCTCGCTGCTGCGCAATTACCGGCGGCATGGCTGGATCGTGCTGTACCTGTTCGGCAATTCCCCAGCCCTTTGTCCGTCGTTCCTGCAGGGGCGCAAGGTCGACGGTCTCGAGCCGCTGGAACCGGGCAGCGTCTATGCGCCTCATGCCACCTCGCTGCGCATGAGCGACCTCGGCTACCGCAACAAGAGCCAGGCGGGACTCAACGTCTCGGTCAACAGCCTCGATCATTACGTGCGCGACCTGACGGCCGCGATCAGCACGCCGAATCCAGATTACGAGAAGATCGGCGTGAAGGTCGACGGCGAGTACCTCCAGCTCAACGCCAACATCCTGCAGATCGAGAACGAGTACTACAGCTTCATCCGTCCGAAGCGCGTCACCCGCAGTGGCGAGCGTCCGACCAAGGCGCTGCAGCGCGCGGGCGTGCAGTACGTCGAGATGCGCTCGCTCGACGTCGGCGTCTTCGATCCGGTGGGTGTCAACCAGAACAAGCTGCGTTTCCTCGAAGCGTTCGCGGCCTTCTGCGTGCTGCGCGACGGCCGCTCGATCGAAAGCTCGGAACAGGACGAGCTCGACGGCAACCACGCCATCGTTGCGCGCGAGGGCCGTCGGCCCGGTTTATTGCTGCGGCGCGGCGGTCGCGACGTCAAGATGAGTGACTGGGCAGCCGAGATCATCGATTCGATGCGCGGCCTGTGTGAGCTGCTGGACGAGGGCGACGCGCAGCGACCGTACCTCACTGCACTCGAGTTGCAGGAGGAAAAAATCCGCGACGTTTCGTTGACTCCCTCGGCGCGCTCCTTGCACGAAATCCGCACGAACCAGGAATCGTTCTTCAATTTCGCGCTGCGCATGTCGAAGGTGCACCAGTCCTACTTCAAGGAACTGCTTTCTCCGAACCCGTCCAGGCAGGACGAATTTGCCGCCGAAGCGGCCGAGTCGATCGAGCAACAGGCGCGCATCGAAGCGTCCGACACGATTAGCTTCGACGAATACCTGGCACGTTACTTTGCGGCGTAAGGCGGGTCACGGCCCGTGACCGGGCGTGCGCTGGACGGCGGCAGCGATTGGCTGGGGTGTCGGCTGCGGCAGTCGCGGATGGTCAGAGAATCCCGGTCGTCATCCGGCCCTGCGCATCGATCGAGCCCCGCAGCATCCCGCGTGAGTTGAACGGCAGCGCAATCGTGCCGTCGCGTCCGACGACGATCACGCCGCCTTCGCCTCCCATGCGCCGCAACTGTTCGTGCACGACGATGTCGGCGGCTTCCTGCACGCCCTTGCCCGCGTAACGGATCAGCGCTGCGATCTCGTGCGCGACCGTGGCACGGATGAAGTATTCGCCGTGACCCGTCGCGGAAACGGCACAGCAGTCGTTGGCGGCATAGGTGCCGGCGCCGATCACCGGCGAGTCGCCGACCCTTCCCCAGCGCTTGGCGGTCATGCCGCCGGTGGACGTCGCTGCGGCCAGGTCGCCCGCCGCGTCGAGCGCCACGGCGCCGACAGTTCCCATCAACGACTCGCGGAAACTGCCCGCGCTGGCATCGAGCGCGGCCGCCAGCTCACGCTGCCGTCGCTCCGTGACGAAATAGCGGTTCGCCACGGGCTCGAGCCCCTGTTCGAGCGCGAATTCCTCGGCCCCCTGGCTGGACAGCATCACGTGTGGTGAACGGTCCATCACCAGCCGGGCGAGACCGATCGGGCTTTTTACGTGGCGCAGGCCCGTCACCGCGCCTGCGCGCAGGCCCCGGCCGTCCATCAGCGACGCGTCGAGTTCGCAGATGCCGTTGGCGGCGATCACCGCGCCGCGGCCGGCGTTGAAGAGCGGGTTGTCCTCGAGCACCTGCACCGCGGCGACGACGGCGTCGAGGCTCGGTCCGCCCCCGTCAAGTATGCGTTGCCCGGCGAGCAGCGCCTGCTCCAATCCGGCGCGGTAGGCGGCTTCCCTTTCGGGCGTGAGTTCGGCGGGCGGGATGTCGCCCGCGCCCCCATGGACGGCGATCGCTGGCATGTCATTCCTTCGCGGCAGGTCGGTCGAAGGAAACGAACATACCAGACCGCCGCGCCACGTATTATTTCGGGCGCAGCGCGCTGCCCGGCCGAGCCGGGCAACGCGTCCATCCACTGGCTCATTCCAACCGAGTTTCCCGCCCCGATGCGTCACCACCGCAAGATCAAGACGCTGCTCGTTGCCAACCGCGGCGAGATCTCCATCCGCGTGATGCGCGCCGCGCACGAGCTCGGGATCAGGACGGTCTCGATCTACTCGCAGGAAGACCGTTTCTCGCTGCACCGCATGAAGGCGGATGAAAGCTACCTGGTCGGCGAGGGCAAGGGGCCGGTCGAGGCCTACCTCGACATCGAAGACATCGTGCGGGTGGCACTTGAATGCGGCGCCGACGCCATCCACCCCGGCTACGGGTTCCTCTCGGAGAATCCCACGTTCGCCGAAGCCTGTGCGGGCGCTGGCCTCCTGTTCATCGGTCCGACGCCCGAGATCATGCGTCGCCTCGGCAACAAGGTGACCGCGCGCGACCTGGCGACGTCGGCGGGCGTACCCGTGATGCCGGCAACGCCGCCGTTGCCGCTCGACGCTGCCAAGGCGCTCGGGCTGGCCGCGCAGGTCGGTTATCCCGTGATGCTCAAGGCGAGCTGGGGTGGTGGCGGCCGCGGCATGCGCGTCGTCGAAGATGCGTCGCAGCTGATCGAGATGGTCGCCACGGCGCGGCGCGAGGCGAAAGCCGCGTTCGGCAACGACGAGGTCTACCTCGAAAAGCTGGTGCGGCGCGCGCGTCACGTCGAGGTGCAGATCCTCGGCGACACGCACGGCAACCTGGTGCACCTCTACGAGCGCGACTGCACGGTGCAGCGCCGCAACCAGAAGGTCGTCGAGCGTGCACCGGCCGTCTTCCTCGACGATGCGCAGCGCCGCGAGCTGTGCGAGCTCGGTCTGCGCATCGGGCGTGCCGTCGGGTACCTCAATGCGGGCACGGTCGAGTTCCTGCAGGACGCGGACACCGGCCAGTTCCACTTCATCGAGGTCAACCCGCGCATCCAGGTCGAGCATACGGTGACCGAAGTGGTCACCGGCATCGACATCGTCAAGGCACAGATCCGCATCGCGGAAGGCGCTGAAATCGGCACCCCCGCGAGCGGCGTGCCGGTCCAGGCGGACATTCGCATCACCGGCCACGCGATGCAGTGCCGCGTCACCACGGAAGACCCGGAGAACAGTTTCATCCCGGACTACGGCCGCATCACCGCCTACCGCAGTCCGGCGGGTTTCGGCATCCGGCTCGATGCAGGGACGGCGTACTCGGGCGCGTTCATCACCCGTTCTTACGACTCGCTGCTGGTCAAGGTGACGGCCTGGGCGCCGACGCCCGACGAAACGATCGCGCGCATGGACCGCGCGCTGAAGGAGTTCCGGGTGCGTGGCGTCAGCACCAACCTGCGCTTCCTGGAGCAGCTGGTCACGCACGAGCATTTTCGCGACGGCTCGTACACCACCAAGTTCATCGACCAGACGCCGGAGCTGTTCCGGTATCCGCGCAAGCGTGACCGCGCGACCAGGTTGCTGCGCTTCGTCGCCGACGTGATCGTCAACGGCAACCCGGAAGTGGTCAACCGCGCCCGCCCCGGGCGTATCGTCGAAGCACGTCCACCGAAGTTGCCGCTGGGCCTGCCGCCTCCGGGCTCGAAACAGAGACTCGACGAGCTCGGTGCGCGCGGTTTCGCACGGTGGATGCTCGATCAGCCGCAGGTGCTGTTCACGGACACGACGTTTCGTGACGCGCATCAGTCGCTGCTTGCGACGCGCTTGCGCACGCGCGACCTGGTTGCCATCGCGCCGGCCTATGCGCGGCTGGCCCCCGAACTCCTTGCGGTGGAATGCTGGGGTGGGGCGACGTTCGACGTCGCAATGCGCTTCCTGAAGGAGTGCCCGTGGGACCGCCTCATCGCCTTCCGCGAGGCGATGCCGAACCTGCTGCTGCAGATGCTGCTGCGATCCGCCAACGCCGTCGGGTACACCAACTATCCTGACAACGTCGTCCGCTACTTCGTGCAGCAGGCTGCGAAGAATGGCGTCGACCTGTTCCGCGTTTTCGATTCGCTGAACTGGGTCGACAACATGCGCGTCGCGATGGATGCGGTCGGCGAGACCGGCAAGCTCTGTGAAGCCGCCATCTGCTACACCGGCAACCTGAGCGATCCGCGCCAGACCAAGTACGACCTCAGGTACTACGTCGCGATGGCGAAACAACTGGAGCAGGCTGGCGCCCACATCCTCGGCATCAAGGACATGGCGGGCCTGTGCCAGCCGCGGGCCGCGCACGTCCTGGTCAAGGCGCTGAAGGAGGAAATCGGGATCCCGGTGCATTTCCATACGCACGACACGAGCGGCATCGCGGCCGCCAGCGTGCTGGCAGCCATCGACGCGGGTTGCGACGCCGTGGATGGCGCGCTCGATGCCATGAGCGGCCTCACTTCGCAGCCGAACCTCGGCTCGATCGTCGAGGCGTTGCGCCACGGCCCGCGTGCCTCAGGGCTCGACCCCGACAAGCTGCGCCTGCTCTCGAACTACTGGGAGCAGGTCCGTCATGGTTACGCCGCCTTCGAGAGCGACATGC
>Ga0224500_10001213_pt1 | contig 15628 bp, 15 predicted proteins | sample SF_Oct11_sed_USG_FD_168126 | JGI IMG/M metagenome (GOLD analysis project Ga0224500, IMG submission 168126) | Sediment microbial communities from San Francisco Bay, California, United States - SF_Oct11_sed_USGS_4_1 | ecosystem: Environmental > Aquatic > Marine > Sediment | place: USA: California... | reverse complement strand
TTCGCAAAGGGTACGTTATGAAACAATACTGGAAGCCTTTTAAACACTGCCCCTTGGTCGTTTCATAAGTCTGTTTCACGTCAACAGGGCGTAGCGGCCATGATCATCATGGACGAATGATTTGACATGCTAGTATGGAAACTTGTAGTACCTTAACAGTTTCCATGGTATCCATCCTGTCTTATGCCAACTCGAAAGCCTAAACAACAGGAGCCCTCAGTCGATCAAGCTGCTGTTCAAAGGGTGGTTGCTGCCGCTCGCCGGCAATTTCTCGCCCATGGATTTCGCTCCGTGAGCATGGATGATCTGGCCGCTGAACTGGGCATGAGTAAGAAGACCCTCTATGTGTCTTTCCCAAGCAAGGCCGCGCTTCTGGAAGCTGTGTTGAAGGAGAAATTTCGAGAGGTGGAGGCGGATCTCGGGCAGTTGGCGAAGGATCAAGCTGCCGATGTCGAAGCGGCGCTTCATCGGTTCCTCAATTGTTTACAACGGCACACGGCGGAAATTCAGCCGGCCTTTATCAGGGACATTGGGCGTGAGACTCCGGAACTGTTTCAGTTGATCGAGCAACGGCGCCGTGACGTGATCCGACGCTACTTTGGTGGGCTATTCGAAGACGGGAAGAAAACCGGGGTGATTCGGCATGACATCCCGACTCATCTCATCATCGAGATCTTGCTGGGTGCGGTCCAGGCCATCATGAATCCACCCAAGCTGGTGGAGCTGGGGCTCACTGTGGAACAGGGCTATTCGTTCGTCATTCGTCTCATTTTAGAGGGAGCCTTGGTTCCCGCAGAGAAGGCGGTGTCATGATGGACGATGGTCGCTGGATTTCACATCAACTTGTCTCGATCGGACTCGTGGTGATGGTGGGGGGTGCTCTGGCTGGTTGTAACCAGGCTGCCTCTGATCTGGTCCAGGGCTATGTCGAAGGAGAGTATGTCTATGTGGCCTCTCCGTACGGCGGAGCCTTAGCTACCCTATCAGTGCGGCGTGGTGCACAGGTCAATGCCGGGGATTCACTGTTTGTCCTGGAGCAAGCATCAGAGAAGGCGACAAGGGATGAAGCGGAACGAAAGTTGAGCAAAGCCAAGGCGACTCTCGAAGATACCAAGAAAGGGAAACGCCCCTCCGAGATTGAATCCTTAAGAGCACAGCTTAGGCAGGCACAGACGGCGCTGCAACTCTCATTACGAGAAGTAGCGCGTCAGGAGGGGCTTGGGGAAGTTCCTGGCGCAGCGGTGCAGCTCGAGGTGGATCGGGCCAGATCAGCACGGGATCAGAACCAGCAGCGAGTCTCCCAGCTCGAAGCGGATTTGAAGACAGCCCTCTTGGGTTCCCGTACCGATCTGGTTGCGGCGGCTGAAGCCGAAGTACGAGCCAAGGAAGCGGCGCTGGCCAAAGCGGAGTGGGATCTTGCACAGAAGCGTCAGGTTGCGCCGAAGGCCGGGTTTGTCTTTGACACGCTGTATCGGGAAGGTGAATGGGTCCCGGCAGGACGCCCTGTCGTGGTGCTCTTGCCGCCTGACCACATCAAGGTGCGAGCCTTTGTGTCTCAAGCGAGGCTTGGGGGGATCAAGCTCGGTGACCTCGCTCAAGTAACGGTCGATGGGGGGCAGGGCTCGATTCTAGGAACAGTCAGTTACATTTCACCGAAAGCAGAATATACGCCGCCGATGCTCTACAGCCAGGGCAGTCGTGACAAGCTGGTATTCCTGGTCGAAGTGTTGTTCGAACAGGCCGTTGCGGTGAACCTGCATCCTGGTCAGCCGGTGGACATCCGATTCAATGGTGTTCCATGACTGCGATGGTCGACCGGCAGGAGCTCGCCATTGATGTGAGCGGGATGACCAAGCGGTTCGGGGCTCGAACCGTGGTCGACCATATTGGGCTCCAGGTGCGTCGAGGAGAGATTTATGGCTTTCTCGGTCCGAACGGCAGCGGCAAGACCACCTTCATTCGTATGTTGTGCGGACTGCTCCGAGCGGACGAAGGCAGCGGAACCTGTTTGGGCTATGACGTCGTTCGTCAAAGTGAAGCCATCAAGGCTACGGTTGGTTATATGACGCAGCGATTTAGTTTCTATGAGGACCTGAGCATCGCGGAGAATCTGGACTTCGTGGCACGCATGTTCGGAATATCGGATCGACGTGCCGCGGTGGAGCAGAGCCTCGAACGGTTAGGGCTCGCTGACCGGCGGGCACAGCTCGCGGGGCAACTCTCCGGGGGCTGGAAACAACGACTCGCCTTGGCTGGTTGCCTGATACATCAGCCGCAATTGTTGCTACTCGATGAGCCAACAGCTGGGGTGGATCCGAAAGCCAGGCGAGAATTCTGGGAACAGATTCACGAGCTGGCCGCCGATGGGCTCACGTTTCTGATCACGACTCACTACATGGATGAAGCCGAGCGGTGCCACCGACTGGCCTATATTTCATGCGGAAAGCTGCTCGCCGATGGAACGGTCTCCGACGTGATTCAACAGGCGCGGCTTACGACCTGGTCGGTCAGCGGTCCCAACCTGCATCAACTGGCCGTGGAACTTCGTCGACAACCTGGGATTCAACAGGCGGTCGCGTTCGGAGATCGGCTCCACGTCAGTGGCGACGATCCGGGTAGGCTTGAGGCCGCGGTGGCCGCATTTCGCACTGGTCCCTATGAATGGCATCGTGTCGACACAGGGCTTGAGGATGTGTTCATCCACCTGATGCAGCACTCGTCGGACAACGTTGCGTCATGAGGATTCATTCGCCATTTTCAGTGTTCCGTTTCTGGGCGATCGTCGTGAAGGAATTCATTCAGATGCGTCGCGATCGGGTGACCTTTGGGATGATGATTGGTGTCCCGTTGATCCAGCTCGTACTCTTCGGCTTTGCGATCAACGCCGACCCGAAACATCTGCCGACCGTGGTGCTGCAGGCCGACTATGGTGCCCATGGGAGGACGCTTCTGCAGGCCATTCGCAACAGCAACTATTTCGAATTCATCCGCGAGGTCTCGACCGAGCAGGAAGCTGAGGACGTATTGTCGCGAGGCGAAGCCCAGTTCGTGATCAACATCCCTCCGAACTTCTCGCGCGATATGCTGCGTGGCGAGCGCCCGGCTATCCTTGTCGAAGCCGATGCCACCGACCCCGCCGCGACGGGTAACGCAATCGGCTCGTTACGCGTGCTCGTGACGACGGCCCTCCAACAGGATCTCAAGGGATCCCTGTCCTATGTGGTGCGCGGCGATGATCCGATCGAGTTGCGTGTGCATGCCCGATATAACCCAGAGGCCATCACACAATACAACATCGTGCCTGGGCTCATGGGGGTGGTGTTGACCATGACGATGGTGATGATCACCGGTTTGGCCATCACCCGTGAACGGGAACGGGGGACGATGGAAAATCTCTTGTCGATGCCGACAAGGCCATTTGAAGTGATGGTCGGCAAGGTGTTGCCCTACATTCTGGTCGGGTATATCCAGGTCATCCTCATTCTCCTGGCGGCTCATTTCCTCTTTGGCGTGCCGGTGTACGGCAATATTCCGATGCTCTTTGTGTCGGCGTTGGTCTTTATTGTGGCGAATCTGGCGATGGGGATCACGTTCTCCACGTTGGCACAGAACCAACTGCAAGCCATGCAGCTCTCGTTCTTCTTCTTTTTGCCGTCGCTGTTGTTGTCGGGGTTCATGTTCCCGTTTCGTGGCATGCCGCAATGGGCGCAAGCGATCGGCGAGGTGCTGCCCCTCACACATTTTTTACGGATTGTCCGAGGGATCATGTTGAAGGGGAACGGAGTGGAGGAGGTCGTTCTTCAACTCTGGCAGATCGCGTTGTTTGCCGCGGTGGTGTTGGTGATTGGGGTGAAGCGGTATCGACAGACGCTGGACTAATCTGCAGCGTGGATTCGAAAGACGACGCGATTCAGTAAGCGAATTGTGCGTCCTGGTATCGGTGTAGCCGGGGAGCTGGAGAGTGCCGATACGTCGGCAGCGTGCCGGGCGCTCGGCAGGACTCTTGGTGGCTTTCTGCCCTCCAGGCGCGTTCAGAGAGGGGATCTTCACAGTTTTCAATGGCTTCAGTGGATCCATCGGAGCACCTGTGGCTGGAACATGACTTGCGCTATCGGACTTGTGTGAACGGTTGAGGGAACAGGAGTTGGTAGGCAGTGCTCAAGATCACAAGCCATCACGATCCGGTGCGGCAAGACAGGTCGCTTCTTATTGAAGGGCGGCTGGCGGGTCCCTGGGTCGAAGAACTCCGGACCTATTGCCGACGCACCTGTGACGATCAATTGCCGTGCACACGAATCGACTTGAGCGGTGTCACGTTCATCGATATGGATGGGAAGCTACTGTTAACTCAGCTCTGGCAGCAAGGAATGGAACTACTGGCCTCCGGTTGTTTGACCAGGTGTTTGGTCGAGGACATTACGAAGGGGAGTCGTACCATTCCGGAGGGGCGGCATGGTGATGGCACGACCTGTTCCCGCCGATCTGGCTTGTCGCAGTGATGCCTTTCAGCGCGGAGGCCGATCTGGCTTGGGCTTGCCGCCACTGTAGGGCGCTCGGTACAATGTCACGTTTGTCTTCCTGAGGAATTCTTGAGGATTGCAGCATAAGGTAGGAAACATGCCGATAGTACGTCGATCAGTGCCGCACGTCTCATTCTGTTTCGTCTTTGCGACCCTAGCCCTGTCGATCGGCTGTAAGCAGGAAGCTGGTTCAATGCCGGCGCTGCCGGTGCCTCAGGTGGAAGTCGTCACGGTTCAAACCCAAGTTGTTCCTGATGAGCCGGAATTTATCGGTCGAGCGGAGGCCTCCCGTCCGGTTGAGATCCGTTCGCAAGTCACGGGAATTTTGAAGGCGGTGCTCTATCCCGAGGGCCGTGACGTGAAAAAGGGCGAGCGGCTGTATCAAATCGATCCGGTGCCTTTCAAGGCTGCGGTTGCGAGTGCGAAGGCCAAGATCGCGCAGGCGGAGGCGCGTGTCGTCCAGGCCAGACAGGATTTGGTCCGGGTGAAGCCGTTGCTTGCGGAGCAGGCGGTGAGCCAAAAGGATGTCGACGATGCTATTGCTCAGGAGTTATCCGCCAATGCGGCCCTGCAGGGGGCGCAGGCTGATCTCATCAAGGCTCAATTCGACCTGGACAACACGCTCATCACGGCGCCGATGAGCGGCATCATTGAACGCAGCCGGTACTATGAAGGACGGTTGGTCTCAGCTCAAACCGATCTCTTGACCACGATCCATCGGGTCGATCCCATGTATGTGGTGGTGAATGTGCCGGAGACATTCATTCTCAAACGGCGACGGGACATCGAAGCAAAAAGGATTACCCATCCGGGAGTCTATCAATTACGAGGACGGCTGACACTCATGGATGGGACGGTCTATCCCGAGGAGGGCGTCCTCGATCTCTTAGCGCCAGGCTTGCGAACGGAAACCAGTACACGTCAAACGCGAATTACGTTCCCAAATCCCCATCGGATCATTCTCCCAGGGCAGTTTGTGAAGGTCCGATTCACCGGCGACACGAAAACGAACGCGGTCCTCATCCCGCAGCGAGCCGTGTTACAGGGGCCGCAGGGCCCATTTGTTTTCGTAGTCAACCGCGAGGAGAAGGTCGAGATTCGAGATGTCGTAGCATCGGATTGGAAGGGGAATCAGTGGCTCATCGATCACGGCCTGAATGCCGGCGATCGAGTGGTCGTTAATGGGATCATGCAGATCGGTCCTGGCGCACCGGTGAATGCCGTTCCTTGGGTTGCCGCGAATGCGGAGCCTGCTCCTACCAGTCCTCAGTAAGGATCAACTGTGATTTCGCATACTTTTATTGATCGGCCAATTTTTGCCTCGGTGGTGTCGATTGTCGTGGTGGTCATGGGGCTGCTGGCCATGCAGTTCCTGCCGATCGCGCAGTTTCCGGAAATTACTCCCCCCGTCGTCCAAATCGACGCCGATTATCCAGGCGCCAGCGCCGAAGTTGCCGCGGAAGCCGTTGCCCGTCCGATCGAGGTGACATTACCGGGTATCGACAATCTGCTGTACTACGAATCGACCAGCAGCAACGATGGACACGTGTCGATCAAGCTGACGTTCGAAATCGGGACCAATCCTGATATCGCTCAGGTCCAAACCCAGAATCGGGAAAAACTCGCCGAGCCGCAGTTGCCGCCGGAAGTCGTTCGGCAGGGTATCTCCGTCAAGAAGATGTCGCCCGATCTGGTGTTGGTGGTGGCGCTCAAGTCGACCGATCCTCGGCACGACGCGGTCTTTCTGTCCAACTATGCCACCCTTCGGATCGTCGATGATCTGAAGCGCGTCAAGGGTGTCGGGGATGCGCTGGTGTTCGGTCAGCAAAATTACAGCATGCGGATCATTCTCAACCCGTTGTTGATGGCCAAGTTGGATCTCACCCCAAGTGACATCACGACCATCATCCGCGAACAGAATCGCGATTACCCGGCGGGGACGATCGGGCGTGAACCGGCTCCAAAGGGAACCGAGCTGACGATCCCGATTATTACCAAGGGACGTCTGACCGAGGTCAAGGAGTTTGAAGAGCTGATCGTGCGTGCCCTGCCTGACGGCTCAACGGTGCGCCTCAAAGATGTCGCGCGTATTGAATTGGGAGCCCAAGCGTATGGGCTCGAAGGGCGATGGAACAGCAAACCGACGACCTTCATTCTGACATTTTTGTCTCCAGGAGCGAACGCGCTTGATACCGTACGCCGTACGCGCGCGCAGATGGATGAACTCGCTAAAAACTTTCCTCCCAGCGTGTCGTACGACACACCCTATGACACCACCCGGTTTATTGAAATTTCAATCAAAGAAGTGGTCAAGACGTTGTTGGAAGCGATGGTCCTGGTTGTGTTCGTCGTGTACCTATTTCTCCAGACTTGGCGCGCCACGATTATTCCCACCGTTGCGGTTCCGGTCTCGCTGATCGGAACGTTCGTCGGCCTCTATGTCCTCGGATTCTCCATCAATACCATCACGCTTTTTGGGATGGTTTTGGCCATCGGAATCGTGGTGGACGACGCGATTGTTGTGGTGGAGAACGTCGAACGACATATGCGAGAAGGCCGGTTGACGGCGAAAGAGGCGGCCAAGCGGGCGATGAGCGAAGTGACTGAGCCGATCATCGCCATCGTGTTGGTGCTCGTGTCCGTCTTTGCTCCGGTCGGATTCATCGGCGGGATTACCGGGGCCCTCTATAAACAGTTTGCCGCGACCATCGCCATTTCGGTGACGGTCTCAGGATTCGTCGCCTTGACGTTGAGTCCTGCGCTCTGCGGCGTGGTGTTGACACCTCACCAGGGGAAACGGAGCGGGTTTTGGGATTGGTTCGATCGTCTGTTCAGCCGGACCCAGCAGGGCTACACGCGTGCCACGAGTGCGTTGCTCGTGCGGCCGATTCGTGTCCTGGCGGTCTTTGTCCTGTTGCTGATTGCCTCGATCGGACTGTTTGAGAAGTTGCCGAAAAGTTTTCTGCCCGAAGAAGACCAAGGATACTTCATCGTGATCGCGCAACTCCCTGATGGGGCCTCGAAACAGCGGACGGTCGCGGTGCTCGAACGGGTCGAGCGATTTTTCCAGGCCATCCCGGCGGTTCATTCCACCGATGCGCTGACCGGGCAGAATTTTGTGTTCGGCACGAGAGGGCCAAACTCTGCGACGATGTTCGTCCCGTTACATCTCTGGGATGACCGGCCTGAGCCGCAGTACCATGCCAAGGCGCTGGTTGGCGCGGCCTATGGAGAGTTTGCCAAAATTCCAGAAGCTCTACTCTTGGCGTTCAATGCGCCGTCGATCCGTGGAGTCGGGGCCGTCGGAGGCTTCTCCGCTCAAATTCAAGATCCCAGCAGCGGCGACTTTAAAAAGTTCGCCATGGTGGCCCAGCAATTTGTCGAACGCGCACAGAAAGAGCCGGCGATCGGACGGGTCGGAACCAATTTCCGCGTTTCCTCGCCACGACTCTATGCCGATGTGAATCGGGAACGAGCGAAAGCGCTGGGAGTGCCGATTTCGGATATTTTTGATACACTGCAGGCGTACTTCGGCAATTTTTACATCAATGACTTTGTCAAGTTCGGTCGCGTCTATCATGTGCAGACCGAAGCCGATGCCGAGTTTCGAGCGACACCGCAGAACCTGTCGAATATCTATGTGAGAGCCGTGAGCGCACAGGGGATCAATATGATTCCGCTCGACACGGTCGTGACGACCGAGTACCAGAGTGGGCCGGATCCGGTGAACCACTTCAATGGGTACAACACGGCGTTGCTCTTGGGCGCGGCTGCGCCGGGGTTCAGCTCAGGACAAGCGTTGGAGGCTTTAGAACGAGTGGCGAAGGAAGTGTTGGTCCCTCAGGGGTACGCCATCGATTGGAGCAACATTTCTTTTCAAGAGCAACGGGTCGGCGGGCAATCCAATCAGGTCTTTGTCATCGGATTGTTGATGGTCTTCCTGGTCTTGGCGGCCCAGTTCGAGAGTTGGGTTGTGCCGTTTGCGGTGATTTTGGCCGTTCCATTTGGGATCTTCGGTGCATTGGTGGCCGTGTGGCTTCGTGGATTCGAGAATGATCTCTACTTCCAGATTGGGTTGGTGACGTTGATCGGGTTATCGGCGAAGAATGCGATTTTGATCGTCGAATTCGCGAACACCCGATACGAGGCAGGGCGGCCCTTGATTGAAGCAGCGATCGAGGCGGCACGATTGCGGTTCCGACCGATTATCATGACCTCGATGGCCTTCATTTTTGGGATGTTCCCACTGGTCATCGCCAGTGGCGCAGGGGCGGCAAGCCGTCAGTCCATCGGCACCGGAGTGTTGGGTGGGATGTTGGGAGCGACGTTCCTGGCCATCTTTTTTGTTCCCCTCTTCTATGTCTTGATTCGCAGGTGGACTCAAGGTAGAGCTCATGCCGGTGCCGAGGCGACCAAGCTCACGGAGTCATCGTCACCGGAGGGGAAGGCCTGACGTGCGTGCGATTGCGATTATCGGACTGTCATTGCTGATTCTATCCTGTTCGGTGGGGCCGGATTACAAGCGACCATCGGCTGATGGAGAGGATCGTTTCCGAATGGCCGAGGGCCCTTCCGAGCTACCGTCCTTGGCCAATTTGCCTTGGTGGGATCTTCTCCGAGATGAACAGCTTCAGCAGCTCATTCGTGCGGCACTGGCGGAGAACAACGATCTCCAGCGCGCCGTCGCAACGGTCGAGGAATTTCGAGCGCGGGCCTTGATCGCCCGCACCGACTATTTGCCGCAACTCTCAGTCGCCGCGAACGCGCCGGCCGGGCGCAGCGCGGTTTTCTTGTTTCCCGGCTTTGCCAGTCCGTTTAACTACTACTTACTCGGCAACCTGTCGTGGGAGCTGGATCTGTGGGGGCGCATCCGGCGAACGAACGAAGCGGCACGCGCAGAGCTGGTGTCGAAGGAAGAGAACCGCCGTGCCGTGACAATCCAACTGGTCAGCGCCGTGGCCGAAGCCTACTTCAACCTGCTTCAGTTCGATCTCCAGCTCGATATTGCAAAACGGACCTTGCAGTCGTGGGAAGAGTCGGTACGAATTGCACAAGCACGGCTGCGTCAAGGGATGACCTCGAAACTGGATGCGGATCAGTTTGAAGCGGAGCGCGCCAATGCGGCTGCTCGCACGGCTGAACTCCATCGGCAGATGGTGCAAGCCGAAAACCACTTGAGCGTCTTGTTGGGTCGCAAGCCCTTTGCCGTCGCACGCGGGCGATCCCTGGACCGGCAAATCCTACCTCCGGACGTGCCGGCCGGGCTGCCCTCCGAGCTGTTGCAGCGGAGGCCCGATATTCTGGTCGCCGAGCGACAGTTGGCGGCCGTCACTGCCCGAATCGGGGTCGCCAAGGCCGAACGCTTCCCCCGGATCACCTTGACCGGGTTGGCCGGCCTGGCCCATCCCGAATTATCCTTGATCTTTACGGAGGCGTCCTCCTTCGGGGTGTTTGGCGCTGGCCTGGCTGCCCCGTTGTTTAACGCGCAAGTTCTGGGCTTCCAGCAAGAAGCGATCGAAGCCCAAAGCAAAGAAGCACTGGCGCAATATCAGCACACGGTCTTGACGGCTTTTCGCGAAGTCGAAGATGCGCTCGTGGCCGTTCGTACGGCTCGTGTGCAAGGTGAAGCGCAACAGCAACAGGTGGCCGCCTTACAGTCTGCCCTCAAGTTGGCCGAATTGCGATACAAGGGGGGGCTGGCGAATTATCTCGATGTGTTGGTGGCGCGTCGCAATCTCTTCGAATCGGAACTAGCCTTGACGAGTACTCGCCGGTTACTATTGGCGTCGACCGTGCAGCTCTATAAGGCGCTCGGTGGCGGCTGGAATCCCGAGAAGTCGTCAGCCGAGGAGAACAAGGGGTCGTAGGGTGGATCAGCAGGGGCACGTCCAATCCCCCATTCATGAGTTGCTGGCCCGTCGGTGGAGCCCTCGGGCTTTCGATGATCGGTCTGTAGATTCCGACGTATTGCGAGTATTGTTCGAGGCGGCTCGATGGGCGCCTTCGTCGAACAACGAGCAGCCCTGGCGGTTTGTGGTGGCCACGAAGGACCAGGAGGCGGATTGGACCAGGCTCTTCGAATGTTTGATGGAAGGGAACCGGCGATGGGCCTTTCGTGCGCCGGTTCTGGTGCTGTCCGTTGCGAGCATGCATTTTCAGGAAAGCGGGAGGCCGAATCGGCATGCCTTTCATGATACGGGTCTGGCGACGCAGAATCTGGTCTTGCAAGCGGCGGTGCATGGATTGATGGCGAGACAAATGGCTGGGTTCGACGTGGAAAAAACACGAACCGACCTGCAGATTCCTTCGGGGTATGAGCCGGTTGCGATCATTGCGATCGGCTATCCAGGCGATCCTTCCGTCCTTCCTGACCGACTGCGTGAGCGAGAGCTCCAACCGCGGAGTCGTCGTCCGATTGAAGCGTGGACCTTTTCCGGCCAATGGGGCATCCCTTATTGAACTCACGTATTCCGCCTCATCTGAAGTAAGAGGAGTCGAGTAGATGAAATCGTTAAGCGGAAAAGTCGCGATTGTGACCGGTGCGTCCAATGGAATCGGACGGGCTATTGCGGAACGGTTGGCGGATGAGGGCGCCATTGTCGTGGTGAACTACAACCGGAGCGAGGACAAAGCGAAGGAAGTGGTCACGGTGATTCAGGCAAAGGGTGGAAAAGCTCTCGCGACCCAGGCCGACATGGGCCAGGTCGCGGATGCGCGCCGGCTCGTGGTTGACACAGTGAGGCAATTCAACCGGCTGGATATCCTGGTGAATAATGCCGGCAAGTTTATGCCCAAATCCCTCGAACAGACGACGGAAGAGGACTTCGAGAGCGTCATCGCGCTGAATGCGAAGGGACCCTACTTTGCAATGCAGGAGGCGGCGCGGGTGCTCAAAGACGGTGGGCGGATCGTGAATATTTCGACCTGCGGAACGCACCTGAGCTTTCCAGGGGCGACGGCCTATCTGGGGAGCAAAGCCGCCCTGGAGCAATATACCAAAGGGCTTGCGCAGGAATTGGCTCCCAAAGGGGTGACCGTGAATACGGTGTCCCCTGGTTTTACGGAAACCGGCATGATGACCGACGAGTACCGGCAGATCGGCCTCCAATTGACGCCGCTGAAGCGACTGGGCAAGCCGAATGATATCGCGGATGTGGTGGCGTTCATCGTCAGTGAAGAAGCCGCATGGCTGACCGGACAGACCATCCAGGCCGGTGGCGGTATCGTAATGTAAGCGGAATTGAGGACATGATGACCAGACAGCTTGTTTCGACCGGGGGGCCATGGGAGGCGAAGATCGGGTATTCTCGAGCCGTGCGGGTGGGCGCGCATATTGCGGTGTCTGGATCAACGGCGATGACCCCATCCGGGCTGGTCGGTAAAGGAGATCCCTACGCGCAGACCATTCAAACCTTGAAGACAATCGAAGCGGCCCTTCAGCAGGCCGGTGCGTCCTTAGCGAACGTGGTGCGAACCAGAATTTACATGGCGAACATCGATCAATGGCAGGAGGTTGGGCGGGCGCATGGAGAGGTGTTCGGCACCATCAGACCTGCCACGACCATGGTCGAAGTGAAACGGCTGATCGATCCGGATATGCTCGTAGAAATTGAGGCGGATGCCGTTATCGGGTAGCGAGCCTGCTGTCGTGCATCTGGCGGCAGTCGACCTGGTGATGCGCCGGTTGATGGAAGACATCGGCCCCTATAGGCTGAAGCCGAACGCCCGTCGGTCGCCGTTTGAATCTCTCGCCCGTGCGATCGCCCACCAACAGCTCCATGCCAAGGCAGCCGAGAGTATCCTCAGGCGATTCATGGCGTGCTTCCCCGGCCGGAAGTTCCCTCAACCCAATGACCTTCTCGCTCTGAATATGCGCTCGATGAGAGCGGCCGGGTTCTCGAAAGCGAAGATCATGGCATTGCGTGATCTTGCCGCAAAGACGCTCGACGGCACGGTGCCGACGAATCGCGTGATCCGGAAACTTGGGGATGACGAGATCGTCGAACGGTTGATCAGGGTGCGAGGGATTGGACGCTGGACCGTTGAGATGCTGCTGATTTTCCAATTGGGCCGACCGGATGTGCTCCCAGTCGATGACTTCGGTGTGCGGAATGGATTTCGGATTGCGTATCGACGTCGTTCAATGCCGACCCCCAAACAGGTATTTCAGTATGGCGAACGGTGGAAGCCCTATCGTACAGTAGCGGCTTGGTACCTCTGGCGAGCGGCGGATCGGGACAAGCAGGTGAAGCAGGTCTTGTAATGGCAGACCGCAATAAACGACTTGACTCCAACGTGCCCGGCAACTTTTATGTCGATGCGACCTGTATCAACTGCGACACCTGTCGCCAGCTGGCGCCGGTCAGTTTTGAGGAAATCGGCAGATATTCGGCCGTCAGCCATCAACCGGTTGCCGGCTCAGACATCCATCACGCGTACCAGGCGCTGCTCACCTGCCCCGTTGGGGCCATCGGGGCCGAGCGGAGCGACAAGGGCTTATTTGAAACGGCGATGGCCAGCTTTCCATTGCCTATTGAAGATGGGGTGAGTTATTGCGGCTTCAATTCCGAGAAGTCATTCGGGGCCAACAGCTTTTTGATCGAACATCCGGATGGGAATTGGCTGATCGACTCTCCCCGCTATCTCAAGCATCTTGTTGAGGCCTTCGAGCGGAGGGGAGGCATCGCACATCTCTTTCTCACACATGAAGATGATGTGGCCGATTCGGAGAAGTACGCGGCGCATTTTGGCGCGAAACGGATTGTGCATCGGGGGGATGTAAAAGCGGCTCCCACTGCGGAACACATCGTTGATGGAGAAGAGCCGAACCGAATCGGATCGGATTTCAGAATTATTCCCGTGCCGGGCCATACAGCCGGCAGCATGGCCCTGCTCTATCGGGAGACCTTTCTCTTTACCGGCGATCATCTCTGGTGGAACCCGCACACAAAATCGCTGGAGGCTCCCACGCGCCTGATCTGGAACAAAGCCGCCTTGCTGGATTCCATCGAGAAACTCCTCGAGTATCATTTTGAATGGGTGCTGGCCGGACATGGTGACCGGGTGCGCCTGTCTGTTGAGGACATGCATGCTCAGCTGCAGGCTCTTGTCACGCGTCGTCAACGGCGCGGCATCTCTTCCTAACAGGATGCGGAACAAGGCTGCCAGCGGCGTTCTCGCAGCGCTCCGAGGCTCACGTACGGCAGAGAGTAGGATTCGCCTCTTTGCGTGCTGCGGCCTTGCCGGGAAGCCTTTTTGCGCATCCTGCAAGGGTATTCAGGATCGTCACAGACCGTGCTGCCCGTGGTGGCCACAATCAGCAAGATGAGTTTGTCCACATCCGGCTAACGAGGCCTATGTCAATCGCACATTGGATCGATCGCAACATTCTTTCCCTGGGCCGTGAAATGCGGCTGTCCTATCTCCCGCCGCTCATGGTCTACGTCGCCTACGGGATTTCCGGTCTCACGGGCATTGTCGGCACATTTTTCGTGAAAGACTATCTCGGCCTCTCCGCGTCGTTTCTGGCAGCGCTGGGATTCTGGGCCGGGATTCCTTGGGCCTTAAAAATGCCGATCGGCCATACCGTCGATCTGCTCTGGCGCTGGAAGAGTTGGTTGGTTGGGTTGGGGGCCGGTTTGCTCACGGTCAGCCTGGGGATCATGGCCTTGTTGATCGGCGACCGTGAGGCAATGACGGCCATCCTGCCGGCGGAGGTGTGGTACGTGATCAGTGTGTTGCTGGCACCCATTGGGTATGTCGTTCAGGATGCGGTGGCCGATGCCATGACGGTCGAGGCGGTTCCTCGGGTCGACGAGCAGGGACGCGTATTCGACGACCAGACGCGCAAATTGATGCATACGACGATGCAGACGCTCGGTCGCGTGGCGATCGTTGGCGGAGGGATCACGGTCGCGCTGGTCAACGTGTATGTCTTCAGTGGAACCGAGGGGATGCCGCAGGCTGACCTCATTGAGCTCTACAAACAGATCTATCTGATGGCGATGGTGATCCCCGTTGTGTCGGTGGCGGGACTCGGACTGGCCTGGTGGTTGAAACGCCGACAGAAACAGCGACTGCTTCAAGAGGGATTCTCGAGTGAACAGGCACAGCAGATGGTCGATGTGCGTGATGCGGAAGGTGAGCCGACGAAACCCAATTGGTGGATCCTCGGGGGGAGCCTGGCCTTCGTGTTGTTTACCTTGACGGTCAGTCTCGGTGGGTTTCCGTACCGAGAAGAGATCGTATTTACTGGCTCCATGACCATCGTGCTCTTCCTGATGTCGCGACTGATGCGCGAGCTGGAGCCGGATAAGCGGCTGACCTTGGTCGGTACCGCCGCGGTGGTCTTTTCGTTACGTGCAATTCCACAATCCGGGCCCGGCGCGACGTGGTGGATGATCGATCAATTGAAGTTCGATCAACAGTTTCTTTCGGTACTTTCCTTAATCGGTGGCGTCGTGGCCTTGGCGGGAATGTTTGTCTTTCGGCGATTTATGGCTGAACGGTCGATCAGCTACGTGGTCGGATTTCTAACCATTGTCGGGACGATTCTCGCCCTTCCCATCACAGGGCTATACTATGGATTGCACGAATGGACGGCGGCGGTGACCGGCGGAGTCGTCGATGCGAAGTTCATTGCGCTGGTCGATACGGCATTAGAATCACCTCTCGCCCAAATCTCCATGATTCCGATGTTGGCCTGGATTGCCAACTCAGCTCCGGCCAATCTGAAAGCCACGTTCTTTGCAGTGATGGCTTCTTTCACAAACCTCGCGCTTTCGCTGGGCCAGCTCGGCACGAAGTATCTCAATGAGTTGTTTGTCGTGACGCGAGAGGTGCGTGACCAAGCCACAGGCGCCATTCAAACACCAGCCGACTACAGCCAGCTGGGGGAGTTGTTCATCACACAACTGCTGCTTGGTCTGCTGCTTCCCTTCTCCGCTATCCTGTTTGCGAAGCTGACAAAGTTCAAGAGCGTGTAGCGGATTTCATCCGTTCACCGAAAGAGAAACGTAAGGATCTGCGGCTTGGGATTCGTGTGGAAACGGCGTCATATTGTCAACGTACAAACACTGCAATTGTCAATATGCATGTGCTCGGAGTTG
>Ga0224500_10001210_pt1 | contig 15649 bp, 13 predicted proteins | sample SF_Oct11_sed_USG_FD_168126 | JGI IMG/M metagenome (GOLD analysis project Ga0224500, IMG submission 168126) | Sediment microbial communities from San Francisco Bay, California, United States - SF_Oct11_sed_USGS_4_1 | ecosystem: Environmental > Aquatic > Marine > Sediment | place: USA: California... | reverse complement strand
GGGCATCCGGCAGACGTTCCTCGCCCAGAACGCCTTCACGGAGGATGCATTTTCCACGCCGGAACAGACCTATCAGCAGATCCGGCAGCTGCTCGACCAGCACCAGGCGGCGAGCGAGCGGCTCGAGCGCGGCGATTCGCCTGACCACGTTGCCGGGACTCAGCAGCCATGACGACCATTGCCGAGCGCTCCACGCGTCTGAGTCGACACAGTTACTCGACGCTGCGCAGCATCCAGGGGCCGCTACTCTTCGTCGACAACGTCAGTGACGCGCGCATGAGCGAAGCGGTCAGGATCGTGTTTCCGGATGGACGCGAGGCAGCCGGTGAGGTGCTCAGGATCGACGGCGACACGGTGCTGATCCAGGTCATCGGCGACAGTCGCGGCCTCGACATGGACCACACCGCGGTCGTGTTCACGGACGCCATCAAGCGCGCTCCGTTGTCGCCGAACGTGCTCAATCGCACCTTCGGCGGTTCGTTCCAGCCGCTGGACGACCTGCCGATGTTCGTGCCGGAGCGCTGGGCCCCGGTATCCGGCTTTCCCCTGAACCCGGTCGCACGCGAGCGCCCGCAGGAATTCATCGAAACCGGGCTGTCGTGCATCGATGGCCTGAACACGCTGGTCAAGGGCCAGAAGCTGCCGATTTTCTCCTGCGCCGGGCTGCCGTCGAGTGCAATCGTCGCCAGAATCCTTGCGCATGCGCGTTCCGGTGCCGTCGATGCCGCCAGCCCGGGCTCCGGTTCGGTGGTCGTGTTCGTGGCCCTCGGGCTCGCGCATCACGAGTACGCGTTCTACCGGCAGACGCTCGAACGGCTCCAGGGTGACTTCGTCGCGTTCATCAACCTGGCGCGGGATCCGGTCGTCGAGCGTTTGCTGGCGCCGCGGTTCGGGCTCAGCGTCGCTGAGTACCTCGCGTTCGAGCAGGGCAGGGACGTGCTGGTGGTCATCACCGACATGACCAACTATTGCGACGCGCTACGTGAGGTCTCCACCGCACGGGAGGAATTGCCGGGTCGGCGCGGCTATCCGGGCTACCTGTACTCCGACCTGGCATCGCTCTATGAGCGTGCCGGACGCATCAAGCAGCGCCCCGGTTCGGTGACACTGCTCCCGGTCGTCACGATGCCCGAGGACGACATCACGCACCCGATTCCCGACCTGACGGGGTACATCACCGAGGGCCAGATCGTGCTGAGCCGCGAGCTGCATCAGCGCGGTATCTTCCCGCCCGTGGACGTGCTGCCGAGCCTGTCGCGGCTGATGCAGCGTGGTATCGGCAAGGGACATACGCGCGAAGACCACCGCAAGATCGCCAATGCCCTCTACATGCATTACGCCAGTGGGCGGGACCTGCGGCGGCTGGAGGCCATCGTCGGACGCGAGAGCATGGGTGATTCCGACAAGCGCATGCTCGACTTCGCCGAGGCCTTCGAACGCGAGATCGTGCACCAGGGCGATGCGCGCCGCGGCATCGGTGAGACATTGGATCTGAGCCTGGCATTGCTGCAGAAATTCGGCCTGTCCGCATGATCCACCCGACCCGCACCGACCTGCTGCAGCTGGAGGAAAAGGCCACGTCGATCGCGAACAGCGTGGCCATCCTGAAAGCACGGCGCCAGGCGCTGATCCGTGGCTTCCTCGAATCGGTGCGTCCCCTCGTGCGTTCCCGCGATGCGATCCGGCGCGACTACGGCATCGCCATCGACGAGCTGCACCTGAGCGAAGGACACGAGGGGGCCGCATTCGTGGAGACACTCGCCGCACTCTCGGAGCGAGAGGTGGGTGTCGACATTGCGGAGCGTAACCTCCTCGGTGTCCGCTATCGGGAGCTCGTGGCTTTCGGGCCATTTGTACGGATGCCGCCGGAACGCGCCTACGATTACACCGTCACCACGCCGCATCTCGAGGAGGCGGTCCATCGCTTCGAGTCGGTGCTGGAGACCGTGCTTGAGATCGCTGCGTTCGAGAGCAAGCTCAAGATGCTCGGCGAAGAGATCCTCGCGGTCACGCGGCGGGTACGTGTCCTGGAGGAACGGGTCTTGCCGCGCCTGCGAACAGAGATCCGCTCCATCGTGCAGTTCCTGGGCGAGCGCGAACGCGAGGCTCACTATCGGCTCAAGAAGTTCAAGTCGGACCGGCGCGGCGGTGCCTTCAGTGTCCCGCCTTCTCGTACGTGCCCACCAGTTCGGCGCGCGCCAGCACGTGGCCTTGCATCGCTGCCTCCACCTGCGCCCTGGTCGGGTGCTTGAGACCGTCGAGCATGACGTCCAGCGCGTACAGCCTGTGAAAGTAGCGATGCCGGCCAATGGGCGGGCACGGGCCGCCATAGCCCGTGCGTTTCCAGTCGTTCAGGCCTTCGACCGTTCCCTTGGGCAGGGCCGCCGGCGCGATGCCCTCCGGCAGTCCGGCTGCATCCACGGGCAGGTTTGCCAGCACCCAGTGAACCCAGGTCATTCTGGGCGCGCGTGGATCAGGCGCGTCTGGATCGTCGACGATCAGCACCAGTGATTTCGCGCCCGCCGGCATGCCTTGCCAGCGCAGTGGCGGCGAAACATCGTTGCCTTCACACGTGTAGCGCCTGGGTATCGCTGCGCCGGGGCCGAATGCCGTCGATGAGAGTTCCATTGCCATGGCGGGGCCTCCTGTCAGCAGCGCGATCAGCAAGAAGAACGTGTTTCCTGGCGTCATTTTGCGACTCCATTGGTGGTTAGTCGACACATCGCCTGCCTGCCCGAATCACGGTCGCAGCAGCCGCCTCAGGTCGGCAAGTCGCCGTGTGTTGACGACGTCGTCGGGCTCCAGCCAGCCGCGTCGAGCCTGGTCGATCCCGAAGCGCATGAGGCCGAGGTCGGCCACGCGATGCGCATCCGTTGAAATGGCGAGGCGCACCCCCGCCTCCCTGGCCATGCGGCAGCCCTGGTCGTCCAGGTCGAGCCGGTCCGGGTGCGCATTGACCTCCAGGATCCGGCCGCGCTCCCGGGCCGCCGTCAGCACGCGCTCGAGATCGATGTCGTAGGGCTCCCTGGCGTTGATGAGCCGGCCGGTCGGATGTGCCAGGATCGAGAAATACGGGTTGTCCATCGCCCGCAGGATTCGCTCGGTCTGCTTCTCACGGCTCCGATTGAGGCCGTAATGGATCGCGCACACCGTGAAATCGAGTTCCTTCAGCACACCGTCCGGCAGGTCCAGCGAGCCATTGTCGAGGATGTCGACTTCAGCGGACTTGAGTACTTCGATGCCTTGCAGCCTGGCGTTGAGCTTGTCGATTGCGCGAACCTGCTGCAGCAGGCGACGCCGGTCCATTCCATGCGCGATGCTGACCCGCCTGGTGTGGTCGTTCGCGGAGACGTACTCATAGCCTCGCGCCGCCGCCGCCCGTGCCATCGTCTCCAGCGAGTCGCGACCATCGGTCGCCTTCGTGTGGCAGTGCAGGTCGCCGCGGATGTCGGCGATTTCGACCAGGGCAGGCAGCCGCTTCGCGCGCGCGGCCGCGATCTCACCGCGGTCTTCACGCAGCTCGGGTGGAATGAACGGCAGGTCGACGGCGTCGAAGACGTCCTGTTCGGTGCGGCCACCCACGCTGCGGTCACCCCTGAAGATGCCGTATTCGTTCAGCTTGAGGCCCCTCGCGATCGCGAGCTTGCGCACGGCGATGTTGTGCGCCTTGGATCCGGTGAAATAGAACAGCGCTGCACCGAAGCTCGCTGGGGCGACGACGCGGAGATCCACCTGCAGGCCGTTGCGCAGGCGCACGGTGCCGCGCGTCGAACCCTTGGCCAGGACTTCCGCCACGTCTTCGTAACCCACGAACGCGTTCATGACCCCGGCCGCGTTACGGTTCGCGCTGACCAGCAGGTCGAGGTCGCCCACCGTCTCGCGGCGGCGCCGGTAGCTGCCCGCGACTTCGACGGTCTTGACGCCATCCACCGACCTGAGGTGTTCGACCAGCGGTACGGCGATGTCCTCGGCGTCGGCCAGCTTGATCCGTCGCTCCGTCGATGCGATGCGGGCCGCACGCTGGCCGATCAGCTGTTCCGTCCTTGCACCGAAGCCCTTGATCTCGCGGATACGCCCGCTGCGCGCGGCTCGCTGGAGGTCTTCCAGGCTGCGGATCCTGAGGGCCCGGTAAAGTGCCTTGGCCCGCTTCGGGCCCAGGCCTTCGATGCGGGTCATGTCGACGAGGGGCCGCGGTACCTTGGCGCGCAGCTGGTCGAGCAGCGGCAGCTTGCCGGTGTGCACGATGGTGGCGATCTTGCCGGCGAGGTCGGCGCCGATGCCGGGTAGTTCGGCCAGGTCAGCGCCCGCATCGACGAGTTCGGCCATGCTGCGTGCATGGCCGCGGATCACCCGCGCCGCATTGCGATAGGCACGGATGCGGAACGGATTGTCCTCGCGGATTTCGAGCAGGTCGGCGAGCTGCTCGAAGATGTCCGCGATTTCGCCGTTGTGTACCGTCATGACCGAATACGGCCTCCACGTGTCCGGCAGCCCTGGCGTGCCCTGCCAGGGCCGTGCTACGGGATGACTGACTGGTCGAGCGCCTGCTGCCGTCGATGTTCCTTACGCTTCATGGCCAGGTAAGCATCGCGATCCATTTCGTGCAGCTGGGTGGCATAGGCCTCGGTCGCGTCGAGCCAGAGTTCGAGGCTGCGCTCGAACCGGTCGGGTTCCGGTGCGGGGAGGGCGGCGACGTGGGCCTCGACAGCGAGGAAGTAACGCATGACGTTGCGTTCGACCGCGCCGCGGATTCCGCGCACCGGTTGCGGCGTCCCGTCAGCGCTGGGCTTGACCATCGTGAAACCGACCTTGTCGCTGCCGGCGGTGGCGAGGTAGAGCCCCATCGCGAAGCGTGCCTGGAGACCATAGCCGAAAGAATACTGCAGGTGCAGGAATGTCTGCCCGTCCTCGAGCGTCTGATCCCGCTTCGTCGCCATGGCCACACGCAGCACGGCTCGCTCGCCATGCGAGTCGGCGCGGCAGAACTTCACGTTGGGGTGGAGGAGCAGTACGTCGCACCAGTTGTCCGGGTTGGTCAGTGAGCCCGTGATGCTCGCGAGGGGTGGTCCACCAGCGCAATGACATCTCCCTGCGCTGAGTGGGGTCCTGCCGCAGATTCAAGATGCAGGGGTCGCTGGAACGGACCCTGTTCGAGCTGCGGGCCGCAATGCCGCGTACCGCTCCCGCAGGGCATCCGCCGCCCCTGTTTCCGCGGTTGCGGCGTCCTGGTCAGTCGGCGCACCGGCCGGTTCGGCGATCGCGGGGACGCTCGACAGCCAGCTGCCAGCGGCAATGACGACGGCCAGCGCTACCGCCGTATGGAGGAAGTTACGCTGAATGCGTTCGATCAGTGTCATGACCTGCTCCGGCTCCCCCGCGAGTCCATTCCCGGGGATGGCCGGTCGCGAGCTTGAATCCCGTGGGTTTGCCGGCCCTCTCGCCATGAAAGGGCAATACCGCGCCCTGACCGGTGTCGTGACGGAAGTGACCGCGGCTGGCGTCTTCGTTCAGCGCGGAGGACTTCGCCTGGTCACTTGTCGTTCATTGGCCGTTTACGGAGAACGCGGCCAGCACGTTGCCGGCCATGTGAAAATACGCGCCGTAGCCGGAGTTCACGTACAAAATGCCGTCGTGCACGACCGGGCCGCCGCCCCCGATCGAGCCGCCCTGACCGGGCTTCCCGGACAGCGTCGGCAGCGGCTGCGAGGTGTCGAAGCTCCACAGCACCTTGCCGTCTTCGGTGTCGTACGCACGCACGCGACCGTCCATGTGGCCCGCGAAGATCGCGCCCGGAATCGCGACGATCGAGGCGAGGATGCCCGGATCGCAATACTGCCTGCCGTAGCACACGTCGTCGGCTGGCGTCTTCCACGACAACCTGCCTGTCACGGGGTCGAGCGCATACAGGCCCGGTCGCGAAGGTCCCGCCTCTCTCTCACGCTCCGCGGATGACTTGTCCATCGCGTTCTGCATGTCGGCGATCGGCACGTAGAGCCGCTTGCCGTCGTACGCCATGCCGAACTGGATGCCGCCCTGGATCGAGCCGCGGCCCACGCGGTTCGTCCACAGCATTCCTTTCTTCGGGTCGTCCGGATCAAGCGCGAGCGCCTGGCCACTCTTGAGGCCGACGAAAATGCGATCCGAGCCGTCCGGCAGCTTGACGAGCATCGTGCCGGAGCCGATGTCGAAGTCCGGGCCGGCCGGCTCCGGACACGTATCGAGCCCGATCATGCAGCCGACGTTCCACGCGTCGCCCGGCACCACCTGCCACGACCAGCGAACCTTGCCCGTCTCCAGATCGAAGGCGATCACGGCATTGCTGCGATCGTTCGCGGGTCCCGTGTAGTTGTTGCCCGTGCCTGCGTACAGCACACCGCGCTTCTGATCGAGCGTGGGCGTGTTCCAGATCGCGGCGCCGGAGGGCGACCAAACGGGCGTGCCTGCCTTTGACTTGCCGGCTTTCTTCGGCTTCTCGTTGATCGTGTAAGTCTTCCACAACTGCTTGCCCGTGCTCGCGTCGAGCGCGAGCATGCTGCCGCGGAACGTGCAGCATGGGTATTTCGGGTCGGCCATCGCTTCTTCGAGCGACGACACCGGCACGAACAACGCGCCCTTGTGATGGACGGGTGAACCCGTGACGGTCGCACTCGGGTGTTCGTCCGCCTTCACGCGCCAGATTTCCCTGCCCGTGAACGCATCGACGGCATACACGCGGCCGATCAGGTCACCGAAGAAGGCCAGCGGTGCCGCACTGCCCGTGTCGGCGGTCGACTGCACCACGACCGGCGTGCGCACCTCCGCCGTCGTCTTGAACGTCCAGCGAATGCAGCCGGTCTGCGCATCCAGCGCGTAAACCGTGCCATCCTGCGAGCCCGTGTAGAGCGCGCCGTACGCGAACGTCGGGCGCGAACGCATGCGCACCGTGTTCGGGAACGCCACGGCCCACTTGAGCTTGAGCTTCGGTACGTCGGTGGCCGCAAGCTTCGCGACATCCGCGGCGACGAAATGATCGTTATCGGGCGTCTGGCCCCAGCCCTGGATCGTCGGCACTTTCGTGCGGTCGAATTTCGCGGCGTCGCCGCTGCAGGTCGCTGCGACCGGCGTCCTCGGCATGCCGACCGGGCTCCCCGACAGGTATTCGGCCACGTGATGCATCTGCTCGTCGTTCAGCTTGACCGCCATCGGCCGCATGATCCCGAGCGACAGCGCGTCGTAGATCGCCTCCGGCGACATCATGTTGAGAAAGACCTTGACCGGGGCTTTCGGCGCCTGGCCTTCGTGGCATTGCGAGCAGTGCTCGCGATAGACGAGCGCGCCCGGCTTCTTCTCCGGGTCGCCGCTCTGCGCGGCGTTCATCTTTGCCTTGATGTCGCTGAGGTCTTCCGGAGGCGGCGAGGAAACCGCGGCGTGCGAGAGCTGCAGTGCGCCGAGCGAGCACAGGACGACGGCGACGAACATCCGGACGTGGTTCATGCGGGGTTCCCGAAGCTGGAAAGGGGGCGCCGAGGCAAGCTGGCCCATCACGCTGGACTGGCGAAGCCGCGATCGATCCTAGAGAGGGGCCCTGCAAAAAACAAGCAGGTCATCCTGTTTTTTGGCGGCGTGCCGAGTCGCGGCATCTCGGTATCCAGCCGCCGGGCCTGGGCCTTTCTGGCTCACTGCAGCGCGGCTTGCAACCGGCCCAGGCCTACGAGCCAGCACCGTCCCTCGCCCACGCGGCGCGAATATTCGCCGCCGTCGGTCCGGCGCCATCCGGCCGCCAGCCCGGCGAACCGAACGCGTACCCTGCGATCTCGCGCAGGCTGCGCGCACGCCCGACGTCACGGAACATCGCCGCCCACTCGTGGAACGCAATCCTGATCGGGTTGTACGTGCTGATGTTGTTGATCAACCCGTACCGCGGCGGATCGTCGTCCCGCTCGGCGACGAACGTGCCGAACATCCGGTCCCACACCATGAACACGCCGGCGTAGTTGCGATCGACGTACCGCGGGTTCGACGCGTGATGCACGCGATGGTGTGACGGCGTGTTGAACAGGTACTCGAACCACGCGGGCATCCGGCGGATCGCCTCGGTGTGGATCCAGAACTGGTAGAGCAGGTTGAGCCCGCTCTGCAGGAAGATCATCTCCGGCGGGAAGCCGATCAGCAGCAGCACGAACCACGGCGCCCAGGTGCCGACGAGCACGCCGGTCCAGGGTTGCCGGATCGCGGTGGAGAGGTTGTACTCCTGCGACGAGTGATGGTTGACGTGGGCGGCCCACCAGAAGCGGCACTCGTGGCTGATGCGGTGGAACCAGTAGTAGGCGAGGTCGTCCAGCACGACGATCGCCGCCCAGGCGTAGGGCGAACTCATCGAGACGTCGAACAGGCGGAACTGGTAGATCCAGGCGAAGACCGCGACCGTCGCGCCCGCCAGCGCCACGTTGGTCGCATAGTTGCCGGCGCGCATGCCGATCGATGCGAGCGTGTCCTTGAGCGTGTAGCGGCCGCGGACGAGGTGAGCGCGGATCAACGCCATTTCGAGCAACATCAGCGCGAAGCGCGCCAGCACCAGCACCTGCGCAGTGGTCAGGGCTTTCATGTCTTCGTCGACCTGCGTCGATAGCCCGGGTTGCGGAAGAATAGCATCGCGGGCACCAGCGCAAGCAGGGTCAGCAGCGCGGCCGTGGCGAAGACGGCGCCGTATCCGAATCGGTCGGTGAACAAGCCGCCAAACGTCGCGGCCACGCCCGTGACCATTACCATGAGCGAGGCCTGCAGCGAGTAATCGGTGCCCGGCGAGTGCATGCGGCACCGGTCCATCATCAGCGTGAACAGGGCGACGGTCGAAAGGCCGTCCGCAAACTGCTCGAAGTACACGATGGCGCCGATCGCATAGAGGTCGCGCACGCCGGCGACGACCAGCAGGTAGCCCGCGAGTCCAAGCGCCTGCAGCACGCCGAACGCCAGCAGGGCCTCGCGGTGGCCGATGCGCAGCAGCGTTGCGCCGCCGACGAACGCGCCGATGACTCCTGCGGTGGCGCCAGCCACGCCTGTGATTACGCCGATCTGTGCCAGCGAGAACCCGCTGTCGGTGAGCAATGGTCCCGTCATGCGGGAGGCGAGCGAGTCACCGAACTTGTACAGCGCGACGGTTGCGAGCCACCAGCCGAGTCCGGGCCGTGCGACGAAGTCGTGGAACAACCCGGCATAGCCGCGCAGGCCGTGCCAGTCCGTGTGCGTCGCCGCCTGCTGCGTCGGCGTGCGGGCATCCTCCATGAACAGGACCGGCACGATCACGAGCAGCATCAGGCATGCCAGTCCGCCGTAGCTCGCCTGCCAGCCGTGATGCGCGACCAGCCACAGCAAGCCGCCGCTGCCCGTCACCATGCCGAGCTTGTAGCCAACCACCTGGATGCTGTTGCCGAGGCCGCGCCATTCCGGCTTCAGCCTGGTGACGGCGTAGCCATCGGTGGCGATATCCTGCGTGGCGGAAGCGACGTTCGCGCAAAACAGCACTGCGAGCAGCCAGGGCAGCCGGTCGACCCAGGCTTCGAAGTCGCGCGAGGCGACCGCGAGCATCAACGTCATCGTCAGTCCGTTCAAGCCGAGCAGCCACTGTTTGCGCGTGCCGTAGCGATCGATCAGCGGGGCCCAGAGGAACTTGAGAGCCCATGGCAGCGCGAGCGCGCTGGTGAAACCGATCAGCGAAAGCGAGACGCCCTGGTCACGCAGCAGTGCCGGCAGTGCTTTCGCAATCAGGCCGGAAGGCAGGCCCTGCGCGAAGTAGAGCAGTGCCAGCAGGCTCAAGAGACGCCAGCCGTTGGCGGCCAGCAGGGCCGGTCGCGGGGTATTGGCGGAGCCTGCCTCTCCAGGCGCTCGCTCGAGCTTGCTAGCCATCGACAGGTCGTGTTGCGAGTTCTGACTTCAAGATCTTGCCGGAGGCGTTGCGCGGCAATGCGGCGACGAACTCGACGTAGCGCGGCTTCTTGTAGCCGGCGATGTGGGCACCGACCCAGTCCGCGATCGCAGCGCGCGTCAGTTCGCGCCCTGATTTGAGGACGACGAATGCCATCACTGCCTCGCCCCAGCGTTCGTCCGGGATGCCGATCACCGCCGCGTCTGCGACGGCATCGTGCCGCAGCAGCACCTGTTCGACTTCCTGCGGGTAGACGTTCTCGCCGCCGGTCTTGATCAGGTATTTCTTGCGGTCGACCATCTTTACCTGGCCGTTGGCGAGTCGCACGAACAGGTCGCCGGTGTGGTGCCAATCGTTCTTCAGCGTCTCCGCCGTGGCGGCGGGGTGATTCCAGTAGCCCAGCATGACCGTGCTGCTGCGCACGCACAGTTCGCCGATCGATCCGGTCGGCACGTCATGGTCGTCGTCGTCGGCCAGCATGTAGTCGTAGAAGGGCATGACGCGCCCGTAGGTCGTGGGATCGTCGCGCAGCATGCCTGAATCGGCCCAGGTCACCTTGCCGCCGGCTTCGGTCTGGCCGTAGATACCGTAGTACCTGGCGCCGAGCTGCGCCTCGACGGCCTCGACCAGATCGAGCTTCTCGACACCGGCGCCGCTGATCAAGACTTTGAGCGAGGACGTGTCGGTGGCTGCGCGGGACTCGTCGGCGATGAAGGCAGCGGAGATTCCCGGCACGAGGAACATGATGCTGACGCGATGCTCTGCAATCAGCCGATAGAACAGCTTTGGATCCGCGAGCGGCACCGTGACGATCGTGCCGCCGAGGATGAGCTGGGAGAGCGCTGTGCCAAGACCGGCGACGTGGAAATACGGCAGGAAGGCCAGGTACACATCCGTTTCGCCCATCCCGAAGCAGGCGGCCATGTTGACCGCATAGCCCGTCCAGGTGCGCTGCGGAATCATGCAACCCTTTGGCCTGCCCGTCGTGCCGCTGGTGTACAGGAGCATGGACAGGGACTCACCGCTGACCGACGGCTCCATTTCGCGGACCGGGTTGGTCGAAGCGACGAGGGCATTGAAATCGATCCATCCGGCACGAGTTGCGCCGTGCAGGACCTTCAGGTCAACCGTCGCGTTGCCCGCCAGCGCGGCTTCGGCGAGCGGCGCCATCTGGCTGCATGAAAAGCAGGCCCGCGCGCCGGCATCCTCGATGATGAAGCGCAGCTCCGGTGCCGCATGTCGGATGTTCAGCGGCACGAGCACGGCGCCGATCCACGAGAGCGCCAGGATGAATTCAGTGTAGGCCTTGCCGTTCAGCGCCAGGCAGGCCACGCGGTCACCGGGGCCGATGCCATGGCTTGCGAGCCAGCCTGCCATGCGCGCAACGCGCAGGTGGAGTTCGCCGTAAGTGATCGCCTCGCCCGTGAGGCCGTCGATGACGGCAGTCTTGCCCGCGCGTTCAAGGGCGTGACGCTTGAGCAGGTAACGGCAAGGGACTGAAGTAAGCAGGGGCTGTACGGCAGCTGGCATGACAGGCCTCTGGTGCAAGGCGGCGTCCGTTTGCGGGCTATAGCCCCTGGGACGCCGGGGGGTCGGGATAGTCCGGTTGGCGTTTCTCCAGCCAGGCCTGTACGCCCTCCAGGTAGTCCCCGTGCGGGATGAGGCCCGCCCAGTAGTCGCGTTCGAGCGCCAGCGCCTGCTCAAGCGGCAGATCGAGCCCCTCGTCCACGCAGTGCTTGATGTGCCGGACGGCGATCGGGCTGTTGTCCGCGATTTCGCGGGCGATGTTCATCGAGTTCGCCAGCAACTGCTCCGGCGCCGACACTTGCTCCACCAGGCCCAGTTCGAGCGCCTCGCCAGCGGTGAACTGCCTACCGGTGTACATCATCAACTTGGCCCGCCCCGGTCCGACCAGGCGGGCGAGGCGCTGGGTGCCACCGGCGCCGGCCAGGATGCCGTAGCGCGCTTCCGGCAGGCCCAGGATGGCGCTGCTCGACGCCACGCGGATGTCGCAGGCCAGTGCGATCTCCAGTCCGCCCCCGAGTGCGTAACCGTTCACTGCGGCGATGGTCGGATAAGGCGTTGCGGCAATGGCGTTCATGAAGTCCTGCGCCAGTTCGACGAAGGCCTTGGCGTCCGCCGGCGTCTTCAGGGTCAGGAAACGATTCATGTCGCCACCGGCCTGGAAGTACTTGCCCGTGCCGGTGATGATCGCGACGCGCACGGCTTGCCCGGCCAGCGTGGCCAGGGTGGAGCGAAAGTCGTCGTGCAGGGCGTCGGTGAAGGCATTCACCGGCGGGCTGTCCATGGTGATGACGGCGATCCCGTCCTGCAGCGTGAAATCAACGTGCTTTTTCATGACTGGCCCGGCAACAGGTGGGTGTCCGCGGCAAGGACGAGGGGGGTCGTTGTCTTACCGTGCTTTCAGGTTCAACTGCCACAGTTCCGACACCTGCCGGACGACGGCACCCTGCGCCGCGACGCGCAATTCGAACTTCGAGCCTTCGAACGCCGGCGTCTCGACCACGATCACCGTTTGTGCCGCAGGGCCACGCGCCTTCTTGCCATCGACAAAGACGTCGGGCGCTGCCAGCAACTCGTCGATCGAGCCGTCGCGGATCGGCGCGCCCTTGTCGTCGCGGCTGATCACCCCCTGCACGATCGGCTCACCGAACCGGGTCTTGCCGGACTGTCGCAACGGAATGCCGGTGGCCTGCAGCAGGCGCACGATTTCCGCGCCGACGGGATTGTCGTCGGGTTGCGTGCCTTGTGAATAGATGTAGCCGCCTTCCTTCGACAGTTCGTCCTCGTGCAGGTCCAGCACGAGACGAGGCGGGTACTGCTCCGCCAGGCGCAGGACGTACTGCGTCAGCGCGGCGGTCTCCGGTCCCGGCGCTTTCGCTGCGCGTGGCCCGGTGCCCGCTGCGAGGTCCGGCAGCAGGTGTTCTGCGTCGCCAACGCTGTAGCCACCGCCCTTCTTCCAGTCGCGCTCGGGCGTATTGGGGTAGCGCCAGTTGTGGCGGTAGGCCTTGGGATTGCCGAGCGGGATCAGGACGACTGGCACACCGGCTTCGGCGAGTTGCGCGAGGCTCGCGAGATTGGCGGCGATGGCATTCGGCCCGGCGGGTTCTTCGCCATGGATGCCGGAAAGAACCCACAGCGCCTCGCCCCGATGCGGCGTCCGCCATGACTTGATCGCGACGCCTTGCGTCCCGGGATAGCTGTAGATGGTTTCGGGCAGCCAGCCATGCCGGGTCGACAACGCATCGAAGCGTCCCATGATCGTGCCGAGCGGGAGCCGCCCGTCGGCCGCGTAATCGCCGGTTGCGGCGGTCGTGATCGAGTCGTCCGCGTGCACGAGGGGCGACGCCAGCAAGCCGAGCACCCAGCCGAGCGCGACAGCCACCGGTCCTGCGATTCCGCTGCCGTGCGCCGTCGCGCGATGCCTGCCCCACGTGTCGTCCTGGTTACGCATCATCAATCTCCCGACCGGAATTTGCAGCGTGTTCAGGTGCTGCGCCTGCGCATCAGCCAATAGAGCGGCAGGCCGGCAACGCCGAGCACCAGCGACCAGACGAAGGGCTCGCGACCGAGCCCGATGAACGCGAAGATGACGTATGCGGTGCCGAGGATGCCGAGCACGAACAGGCTGCCCGGCAGCTTGCGGTCGCCGCGGCGCACCAGCGCCACCAGCGCGATCGCGCACAGCAGGTAGAGCGGCAGGTTGGCGGCCGTCACGACCTGTGACAGGAACGTGAAGCCGTCCACCATCGACTTGCTGTAGTTCATCAGCACCATCACGGTGGCGAGCACTCCGGTCAGCGCCAGGGAGATCCACGGCGCTCCGCGCGCATTGAGGCCACGCACGACGGGCGGCAGGAAACCATGGCGTCCCATCGAAGCCGTGAGTTCGCTGACCACCAGCGTCCAGCCGTTCAGCGCGCCGAGGCCGCTGATCACCACGAACACCGACAGCAGGCGGCCATTGCCTGCGCCGAGGAACTGGTCGAGGAGGTCGGCGAATGGCGCCGAGGACTGCGCGAGTCGATCCTGCTCCAGCAGCAGCATCGCCATCGCCGACACGCCGATATAGATGACGGCCATCAGCAGCGTGCCGAAGAGCGTCGAGCGCGGGATGTTCTTCTCCGGATCGCGCACCCGGCCGGCCGGTACTGCTGCCGATTCGATGCCGAGCATGGCGAACAACGCGATCGTCGACGCCGCCATCACGGCTTCCAGCGTGATCGGCGTGGTGGGCGGATGGCGCGTGTAGACGGACGGCTCGGTGAGCAGCAGCCACGCGCCGAGGCCGAGGATGACGAGCATCGGCAGCAACTTGAGGGCGGTCGTGACGATCTGCACGCCACCGCCGGCGCGAACACCGAGCAGATTGACGCCGACGAACAGCCAGATCAGCGCCATGGCGAGCACGGCGGGCGACACCCCGTCGAGCCCCGGCAGCACCTTGCCCAGGTAGCCGACGAGGCCGATCGCGAGCGCCGCGTTCGTGATCCAGCAGGAGACCCAATAGCACCAGATCGCGATGTAGGCGGGCAGCTTGCCGGTGGTCTGCTCGATGTAGGCGTAAGGCCCGTCGGCTGCAGGAAACTCGCGGGCGAGTTGCGCGAACACGCGCGCGATCATGGTCATGCCCAGCACCGTGACGCCCCAGCCCAGCATCGCGTTGAAGCCGTAGGGCGCCAGCGATGCCGGCAGCACGAAGATACCCATGCCGATCGTGTTGCCGACCACCAGGGCCGTGCACATCCAGAATCCGAGTTCCTTCGGCTGTCGCATTCCCTTCACGCGCTCTTGCCTTGCAGCGCCTCGTCGAGCGCAGTGCGCAACAGGCCGATGGCCTCGTCGATTTCCGCGGTCGTCGTCGAGAGCGGCGGCATGAACCGCAGCGTGCTGACGCCGCACGCAAGCAGCAGCAGGCCGTTGTGGTAGCCGCGCGTCACGAGCCGGTCGCACAGCGCCCGCGCGGGTGTCCGTTCGGCGTCGTTCTCGATCAGCTCCATGCCGATCATGAGTCCCCTGCCGCGGACTTCGCCAATGCACGGATAGTCGCGCATCATCTCGCGCAGGCGCCCCATGAAATGCTCGCCTGCGCGCGCAGCGTTGGCTGCGTACTCCGACTGGACGAGGTCGAGCGTCGCGATGGCAGCCGCGCAGCTCAGCGGATTGCCGCCGAAGGTGTTGCCGTGCGCGCCGCGCTTCCACTGCTCCATCAGGCTCTTCCTGGCGATGATCGCGCCGATCGGCATGCCGGAGCCGAGACCCTTGGCGCTCGTCATGATGTCGGGTTTCACGCCCGAGTGCTCGCACGCCCACATCTTGCCGGTGCGGCCGACTCCGGACTGCACTTCGTCGAAGATCAGCAGGATGCCGTGTTCGTCGCACAGGGCACGCAGCCCGGCCAGGAACCCTTCAGGCGGCCACAGGTAGCCACCTTCGCCCTGCAGGGGCTCGACCATGATCGCGGCCACTTCCGCAGCCGGCACGTTGCGCTCGAACAGCATGCGGATGTAGTCGAGCACCGCCTTGCCCTGGTCCGCGCCCGCGAACAGGGGCCGGTACGGGTTGGGGTAGGGCACGTGGGTCACGCCGGGCATGGTCGGCGCGAAGCCCTTCTGCTGCGTGTACTTGCTCGACGTGAACGACAGCGAGCCCATCGTGCGGCCGTGGAAGGCGCCGAGGAAGCCGATGAACCGCGGCCGGCCGGTCACGTAGCGTGCGAGCTTGATC
>Ga0224500_10001209_pt1 | contig 15656 bp, 13 predicted proteins | sample SF_Oct11_sed_USG_FD_168126 | JGI IMG/M metagenome (GOLD analysis project Ga0224500, IMG submission 168126) | Sediment microbial communities from San Francisco Bay, California, United States - SF_Oct11_sed_USGS_4_1 | ecosystem: Environmental > Aquatic > Marine > Sediment | place: USA: California... | reverse complement strand
CCAGCTCTTATCTCTAAGGTCTGTGTTGACCCTGAGATGTCCTATGAAGACTGCAAGGCCATCTGGGACTCTCCAGACTGGAACCGGGGAGAGCTCATGCATCTCTTCGGGGAGGCCATGAACCTCTGCAACTCGGTACAGTCAAAAATCCCTTTTACCGGGAGCGTCTGAAATACGACGCAGCTCTAGCTCTGGAAATGTCTTACTGCTTTGAAAAAGGTATACCGCATTCAGAATTTCTTGAGTGGAGCGAAGAAGACCGAGCGAAGATACTGGCTTACAGGCTCAATGAGGCCGAGCGTTGTTCTTCTTGTGGCACCACTCAGTTTGAGTGGGAGGAGAACAGAAACGCTTATGCCCCTGTTGAGAAGTTCTGCCCAGGTTGTTATCTGAAGGAGGTCACCAGTGATGACTCTCAAGGTCTGCCTGGGACTACCGTCACTCTCATCCCCACAACCTCTCTTGAGTATGAAGAGCGTCTTCTGAAGATGAAGCGGGACTGGAGAAATAGGCGTAAGGAGCGGTAGTGGAGGAACAGCGTAATGCCAATGTTGTTCTCACCGCTGATGTCGCCAACTATCAGCAGGGCGTAAACGAAGCAGCTCAGAGTACTAACTCTCTTGCTGCCTCTATTGACTCTGTTTCGCAAAAACTCACCAGTATCAACAAGACCGCAGGTAAGGGTCTAGTTGGTCTTGGCGCTGGATCTGCTGCCGGTATGGTGGCGATGACAGCGGCAGCCAGTAAGTTCGAAAAGAGCCTTTCTACCCTCAGCGCTCAGGCTGCCATCACCAACAAGAACATGTCGACCATGCGGACGACTGTTGTTGATTTGTCTAAGAATTTCCCTGTATCTCTGCAGCAGTCCGCCCAGCTGGTCACCATGATCAACCAGATGGGTGTTGCTTCTGAGCAGCAGATCAACAAGATGTCCAACGCCCTGGTCAAGCTCTCTGGAGCTACCGGGGCTGACCTGATCTCTGTCTCCTATGGTCTGGTTGAGCTGGGCCGCACCATGGGGACGCTCAACTCCAACAACATCGATAAGTACGCCAACTCTCTGGTGAATGTCTCTGCCGGATCTGGTGTGGCTGCTGAAGCTGTTCTGGAGTTCTCCAACTCCATTGGCCCGGTTGCTCGTCTCGCTGGGATGGGTGAGCAGCAAGTTCTCGGGATCTCTGGAGCTTTTGCTAAGGCTGGTGCTGATGGGTACGCGGGTGCGACAGCCTTCAACCGACTTGTATACGGCCTGACGAGAACCCTTCAGTTCGGTGGTCCAGAGCTCAAGACCTACTCCAACCTGCTTGGGGTGACCTCAGAGCAGCTACAAGCCATGGATTCTGGCGAAGTAGTGATCAAGCTCTTTGAGTCCTTGAACAAAGAAGGCCCGCTCGCTATCAAGACTCTGGACTCTCTTGGTCTTGATGGGTTGCGGACCATTAGGTCTATTCAGGCTGTTATCAACCAAGGTGACCTGAGATCTACCTACGAGCAGGCATTCGCTGACACAGACAACCTGACTGTTGGTGCTGAGGCAGCCTTTAGCGGTTTGAACGATGAGCTCCAGCGGTTCAGGAACAACCTGACCGGAATGGCTGTAGACATTGGCGCTCAGATAACCAGACCGCTATCTGCTGCCATGGCTCCAGTAAATGCCATTACTGGCTTTATTGGTGAAGCAGTAGACCCAGAAACTCCTGTGGGATCAGTTGGCAGCAAGCTGATCGCTGGGGCAGGAACTATTACCGCTGGGGTAGCCGGTACCGCTGGTCTAGCAATGTTGGCTGCTCCTCAGATCTCTAAGCTCGTCATGGCGGGTATGGGTGCCACCGTTCTACGGTCTGGCTGGGGCGCTATGCAGATGGGCCGTTTTGGTGACGCGGCTACTGGCACGTCTGCCACTATGGCCCGCAGAATTCTTGACGATCCTGCTAACAAGACAGGTATTCGTCAGTATCGACCATCAGTGCTTATGGCGTCTGCCGGTCAGCGCATCGGTGAACGGATGGGTCCAGGCAGCGGTGGAGTTTCTTTTGCTTCCCGAGTAGCTGCTGCTCCTATTCGCTCACTTGATTGGTTGACTAGAGGACAGCAGCAGTTTGTTCAAAACTCTGCTCTGATAACTCAGGCTCCCATGCACATCTTCGGTGAATCACTGAGGAACGTGGGAGCTGAAGTAAAGAACGCGGTTAACCCTCTAAAACTATTCGGTAAAGAGAGCGCAGCTGCATCAGCGGCTACTAAAGCCGCCACTGCAAGAACCATCGGTCTTTCTGCTGCTTTTGCAAACCTGAGTAAGTCTGTTGGGCTTTTGGGTGCAACGTATGGCCGTGCTGCTATGGCTACAGCCGGTCAAGCGATGAGGGGCGTAGGGTCCTTCGCAATGGGGCTGGCGGGTGGTCCTACAGGACTAGCCATCATGGGCACCATTGGCGCTCTCATGGGTGCTCGTTACATAGGTACTCGCGCCAATCAAACCACTGAGGGTTGGGAAACTCTTACCGGCAACGTTTACTCAGACGCTGCAGGTCAGCCAGGTACAGCCACCGCTTCTTACGCGGGCGGGAGTAGCGCTTTTGAAAACTACCTAACTCCTGACCGCAATAGAAAAGCTGCTTCACGAATTACTCCATACGAAGAGTCTCTTGCAACGGGGACTTCTTATGAGTATGTAAACCCCGAGATAGAGGGGATGTCAGAGTCAACAGCTAGAGCGCTTGTCATGTCCATGGGCTACATGAAGCCAGAGGCCATGCAGCAGCTCGGACAAGATCTGACTGCTCGGTTCGGAAGAGCAAAAGCTCAAGAGATGCTCAGCGCTTCTCGGTCTACTTTCACTCCTGATAACTCAGCTCAAGCCTTTATCGGGAGCTTCTACCCCGGTGACATCATCAAGGGGATTGAACCGAACTATTCAAACTTTGGTGGTTTCACCGGGATAACTGCAGGCATGAGAAAGCCTGAGACTCATCCGTTCACCAAGCAGTTCTGGAGCATTCTTGCGGGTGGACTTCCTGAAGATGAAAAAGCTCAGTATGAAACTGCTGTTGAGCAACTAGGGACGAGAACAAGCCAGATCAGTTCTCAATACGGTTCTAAGGCGGGGGACGCTGCTTCCCTCACAGGTATCTACGGTTTGCTCAGCGAAGTAGACCCAAGAGACAGACCTGCGCGTAACTACCTGGAGAGCCGACTCGCTGACGTATACAAGATTGATTTTGACTACCCAGGTTGGGATGCAAGCGGTGGTCCTTCTCCAGAAGAGCTTCAGAAGGCTATTGCCGGTGCCACATTTGCAAGTGGAAAGACCGGAGAAGAAATTGCCCAGTCCATGGGCTTCACTCTTGATCCAGAGGGAGCAGCCAAAGCTCAGGCTGCGGCAGCTAGCGCCAGCTACCAGGGGACGTTTGATTGGAACACAGGTGAGAGAACTGGAGACACTCCACCCGTAGAAGTTGAGATTCCTGAGTACGTTGACCTTAGTAAGGAAGAAGACAGAGAGAAATACCTTAAGAGAGCAATGGAAACGTCCAAGACGTTTTCAGAGTTCCAGCAGACTGCGCTGGGTGGTCTGTTTGAGAAGAGAAAAATTCTTGACCTTGCTGCTTCTGATCAGGCGAACGATCAGATCAAGCTAGCAGAAAAGCTTCTCGCTGCTGGTGACAAGACTGGTAGCGCCCTAAAGGCTATCAACGAAGCTGCTGCACAGGCACCGCAAGAACTTCAAGGCGCTTTTGATCTTGCCAAGCAGCTAGAAGACCGTAGGTTTGATCAGAACCTGTGGCGCATGAATCTCAACACTGCCAGCCAGGGCAATGTTCAGATCGCCCGCGCTCAGTCAGAGCTTCGCACTCTTGACCCTGCATCGGACACCTACGACCAGGACCGGCTTGCAGCTGAAGATGCTTTGCTGCAAGCAAAAGCTTCGCAGAGGGACTACTACGAGTCAGTTCTTTTGGCGCACCGTCAGTTCAACATCTCTATGGAGAGAGCTGACGAAGAGTACGGAATCGCACGCGCCAGAGCGATAGAAGATCAGAACCGCCAAGTTGGTTGGGCGTATGAAGACTTCTACAGAAATCAGATGCGTGCCAGAGAAGACTTCGACCGATCAATGGCTCGTATGGTTGAAGACTCCATGGCTCAGGTGTATGACCCATACACGCGCATCAACACTCAGCCGACTCTTGACTCTGGGAACCTTATCGTCAACCTGAAAGAGCAAAACCAGGCTCTCGTCCAGCAGGAGAAGGATCTTAGACGACTGAAGAAGATGGGCGTCTCACAAGATGCTATTGACTTCCTTGGTCTTGCTGACCCCAAGAATGCTCAGCAGCTTGCACGTTTGATCACTGACATCAGAAGTGACCCCAAGGTCATCAAAGAGCTCAACAAGCTCACTGAGGGGAGAGAAGACGCTACAGGTGACCTTGTAGCTTCCAAGTGGTCCCGCCAGTACCGTCGAGCGGTTGAAGACTTTGAGCGTCAGTCAAGACGAGCTCGTCAAGACTTCATGCGGCAGATGGACCGCAACAACACCCTCTTCGATCAGCAGTTGTCTCGTATGGCCGCTGACCACAAGCGTCAGATGGACAACGCTCTTGAAGACTTCAACATTCAGTTCAAGGAGTACACGGGCAAGTTCGGGAGTATTGAGCAGAGAGCGCTTAATGTTCTCAAGGACGCTGGTGTAAAGGTTCTTGAAACTGGTGAGCGTCAGATGGACAAGATCATTAGGTCTCTGTCCCGCAAGTACAACATGACGACAAGAATGATTGATCGTCTTATTGGCTTGGGTTCTCAGGGCGGCGGTGGAGGAGCTCCTGGTCCTGTAAGCAGTTCGGGCTATGGGTCTGGCGGAACAATCGGCGGTTCTTACAAAGGCACCAGCGTCACTATCCAGAATGCTGGTTCCGCTTCAACCGCCCCAACGATATCTCCTAAAACTCGTCTTGATGCCGCTAAGCAAGACAAAAGAAACATTGACGACAACCTTGATAGAAGAAACAAGTTCCTGAAGGTTGCATACAGGCAACTGGGAGAGCCGTACAACAAGATAGGTGATGCTGGGCCTGATGCGTTTGACTGCTCTGGTCTTGTGAAGTTCTCTGCTGAGAAGGCTGGTCTCAGCGGGATACCTCACAGTGCTAATTCGCAGATCAACATGAGCAGGAAAGTTCCTGCCTCTAAGGCACTACCTGGCGATCTTGTTGGCTTTGAGCTTGGTGATCGTGTTAACGGATGGGACCACATTGGTATCTATGTTGGCGCTGGAAAGATGATCCACGCTAACAAGCCTGGTGGAACTGTGCATGTAGCAAATATTGCCGATATGCACGCAGACAAAGTGCAGTTCGCAAAGCTCAGAGGTCTCAAGGATGGCGGTGTTGCCACCAAGCCGATGGTCGCTGAGATTGCTGAGGCCGGTCACTCTGAGACTGTGATTCCTCTCAACCAGCGTGGTCACGATTACATGACCGGGATGTACAAGGCCATCTCTAAAGAGCTTGTCAAAGAAATCGCTACCAAGCAGCTGAGACTTCCTGTTTCCGGTCTTGGTGGCGGCGGCAACAGTTACATCAATGCTTCTACCCAGATCACCGGAGACATCACCGTAAAGGCTGATGATCCTGCTCAGCTGTTCAAGCAACTTGAGTCTAAAAAGAGGAGAGACAATCTTCTGCGACCTAAGGCGGCTAAGCCACTATGAGCCTTAGCTTCGTTTCTTTGCGGGTTCTTGATCAGAACCGCCGCTGGGTTGAGTTCAATGACCACATTAGTTACGTGCTTGAGGCCAGCACGTTCAATGAAACGTCTGTGACATGGCGTAGGCAAACTACCGAAAGCCCATACATTGGTGGGCGGTTTCTTGTCCATGCTGTAGAAGACACCGTAGAAGAGTCAGCTGTCATCTACATATACGGGCAAGACCAGGTAGATCTGGAAGACAACATCCAGAAGGCCATTAGTACTTTCACTCAAACTAGCTACATCATGGAGTTCGTCCTTGATGAATCACGTAAGCAGTTTGAGTGCGAAATGGCCGACTACTCGATTAGTCGGCCTAGAGAATTGACTCACAACAACATGGCTATTTTGAATCTAAGAATCCCTAGATTCCCTGAGTTCGATAGGTCGGTTGATTACTGATGCCAGGTCAAATCACCAACTATGGAGCTCAGTCTTTTCTTAGCTCGTTTTTCGGAAAGGCGTTTACGCCCCCCAATACTTTCTGGATCGCTCTGATTCCTTTTGTCGAGCCTTCTGTCAGCTCTACTGGGTCAGACATCATCGAACCTGCTGCTGACAGTTACCAAAGAGCTCAGTACCCAAACAGTGTTTCCAACTGGACAATTACCAGCAACGAAACTGTGTCGAATGCAAAGACCATTGAGTTCCCTATTGCTAATGAATATTGGGGGGAGGTCAATTACTTCGCCATCTGTAACAGGTCAACGGGTGGAGATGTTCTTGCTTATGGAAGCCTGTTGAGCTCAGAAGAGATTCTCGAAAACGACATCGTTGTCATCGACATTGGCAGTCTGTCGTTCACGCTGTTCAATTTGGCGTATGAGGGCGACTAGCTATGGCTACTGGAGTTATTAGCTATGTAGCCCACGGAAGCTCCGGTAACGGAACTACGTCTGTAGGATCGGTTGAGGGATTAACCCTCCCGGTTGGTTATGCCACTGGCAACCTTTTCTTGATGCATGTTTCTTCGAAATATGCTTACCCAGATACTCCTTCTGGGTGGACCCTTGTCAATCAGGTCAGCGGGGGATCTGGGGCCAGTGGAGAAGACTCAGGAACTGTTTACAGCTCTGTCTACTACAGAATTGCTACAAGCACTTCAGAGACTATTCCAACAGTAACTCTGTCTGGTGGTAACTCGCTTCTGGTGAGAATTTCTGCCTATGCGAAGACAGATGGTAACTGGTCAGTTACTAGCACTACGGGATCACAGAACTCAGTAACGGCCTCATGGTCTGTTGCTATGTCCACTTCTCCCAGCATCACTGCAGGAAACTGGGTTGTAGGAACAGTATCTGCTAACGGTAACGATGCTCTGTACGCCAGCACAGGAGAGAGCTTCACTGCTCCTGGTCTGACCATGGGTACGCAAAACACCCGAGTAAATACAGGTACCGCTTCTGGTAACGATGTCCGACTAGTTATTACTACTCACATCGTTGATTCAGGAACTGCTACTGGTGCGGGCACTTTTGGTCTTACCTTTACCGGGACTCTTGCCAATGGTCCTGCCGGTGCAGTAATTGCAACTGTTCTTTCAGCTCCAGACAATCAGAACGCCACAGTCCTTCCTGGTGTTGTAGCTGCTACTGCAACAGTCCCGGCACATTCAGTAAAGGTTCCTCTCCTACCGTCCACTGTTTCCGCTATCGCTACTGTTCCTGAAGTAACGATTGTTCAGCCCAGCGATCTTGCTGACCAGAGGTTGAACTTCGATGGTGGAGTAAACGGCAATACCATCGGAGAGACAGCAGAAGGTTTTGCTAGCGGTACAACAATCGGTGCCTCTGTCACATACTCCTCGACCAGATCTATCACGGGAAGTCTCTCCCTTTACGGATCAGCGCTTACCAGCCAAGCCTGGGACAGGAAAGTACTTCTAAACGCTGGTGATACCGACTACGCACTTTCTCACTTCTGTTTTTACCTTTATGTCGATGAGCAGGTTCCTTCTGGGTCTAACGACACTATTGCAACAGCACGCCTCGTTAACGACGGTCTGTCTGCTCGTATGCAGATCAACACCACTACTGGCGGTCAGTTAAGGATCGCAAACGGAATCACCAGTGTTGGTACAGCTTGGAACATCGTTCGCAATGAGTGGATGCGAATTGAGTGGAAGCTTGATGCAGGAGCCGCAACTCAGTACTTGCGGGTATACACAGGCGCTAACCTGCACAGCAGCACGACTCCTACTTTTGAAACATCTGGTGCGTACACAGACCCAGGTGTTGCCAGTTACACCATAGGTAACGCCAACAACCTCAACACCTACACCAGGCGGATGTACTGGGATGCTGTTGGTTGGCGTCTCTCTGATTGGACTGGACCGGCTCTAGTATCCGGTACCCAGAATGCAACGGTTACACCATCAGCAATTGTGGGTAGCACAAGCATCACTACTGTTACACCAAACATCAGTAGTTCCGTTAACATCACAACGCAGATATCTGGTAGTACAACGATGGCTCAGCCATCAGTCATCACCGGATCAGATGTAGTTATCTCACCGCCTGTTATTGCAGCTACTGGTGTTGTTAACCAAGTAGCAGTTAACTCACCGATACTTGATGTTCCTGTTACTGCAGTAGCTACCGTCTATCCAGTAACAGTTGCTTCTTCCTCTGCTTCAGTTACTCCTCTCAGCATCAGTACGCAGGGCGTTTTCTTTGATGATTTCTATTCAGAGATCAGCTACACAATTCTTCCGGACACCATCCTGGGCACCACGTCGATGCCCTACCCGGTTGTTAATTCGTCTTACTCGCTCACCCCAGCGACTATCTACGGAACAACAACTCTCTTCCAGCCTTTCGTAAGTGTTACTTCTTCCAACGTCCTGGTTAAGCCTCTTACGATCAACTGCACCGTCACAATTCCACTGCCTACCGGATACACCCGGACAACGGATATTTCGGTTGACTTCACCAGAGTCAGCTTTGCTGTAGTCCCAACCATGGGTATTGATGTCAACAGACCAGAGAGTGTTGACAGAATCAGCAGACCGTTGAGGGTGACAGCCTGGGAAACAGACCAATTCATCCTCAGCAAAGGTCGCCCTGTAGCACTCCCCCAGTACTACGTCGAGCCTGTGTTCTGGGCCTCTTCTAAGGGAACCTACGTAGGCAACAGGCAGACTCCTGAGGAGGCTGTAGTTGGAGCAGACATCAGATGGATTGCTAGTTCTGATTACTACTCTCCTCTGTATAACCGCTGGCTCCCTACTAGCTCCGCTCTGGCTGAAAACTACTGGTGGGAAACGAATAGCAGATTTGCTCCAGAGCTAAACGAGGAATTCAATTACTGGATTGATAAAGAGCGGTTTACCGAATTTAGCTCTTTGTATTTTGACCAAGAGTCTTTCTCTCATATGTGGAGTTCTTTTGAAGGAGGAAATTCAGCATCAGACTCTTTGACCATAATGATGGTGGCTGTGCTTTCTCCTCCCAACCCACCGAGCAGGGGTGGGTTCTACACCATTTTTGATAACGGAGGAGCCACACCGCCTGCGGTGTATTCAGAGTTTGATGCGACTGACGAGAACAGGCTGTACAAATCACAGCCGTTCTACGAACCGTATTCGGGAAACCGAACCAGCGTAAGAGTGCATCCAAAGAAGGTGAGCATCACTTTTGGCGACCAGACAAGTAGAACTCCTGAAGATGTTCTGCCCACATTCAACGAGGTCGGCATTCTGACGATGAGCTGGAACAAGAACACCCAGTACAACGAAGACACCAAGTTCTACAACTTCTATGTGTCATGGGTGGGAGAAGGCGGAAAGCATTCTCGGTTTGAGACATACGAGCCGGTTGGTATCGACAACGAACTGCCGATCAACCACAAATTCCTTCTAGGTAGAGAGAGCGGTAATACTGCCGGATACACGGGGAACACTGCTCATATGGATATATTGGAATTGAATATGTGGACTTCACAGCCAACAGAGAATGAGCTCCGTTTGGCTCGTAGCACTCTAAGGAACGTTTATGGTCTTGAGGTTGATAAGGCATGAGTAGATTAAGCGCCAGAAAAACTGCTGACTCTGACTTTGGTTACTTCCAAATCAAGGCAACCACTATTGCGGGTAACAGCACTGACATCACGACGTTTAGAGATATCCCCACCAACATCGTTGAGATGTCTACCCGCGATCCTTTCGGTGATGCTTCGTGCTCTTTGTCGCTTCCTCAGATCACGGTCTTTGACTCTCCTGGTGTAGGGGACTTGTTCTGGTTGCGTCCGTACACAAACATCGATATTCGCTGGGTGCCCCCTGAGGGGCGCAAGAAGAAGGTTGGGTCTTCAGACGATGAGGGGCCAGACTTTTCCCAGATAGAAGCGACAAGCAATGAGACGACCAAGGGTATTAGGGACCTGATCGATCAGTCTTTTAGTATCGGCAACTTGATTCCAGGGCTTTTTGACTACAACCAGAACATCTGGAATGTGTACCAGACAATGCTGGAGGAAAACCTCATTCAACCCCCTCAGGGGTACACAGATTATGATGCGTTGAAGGACGCTGATCTTGCAGAAATTATTGAGGCTTACGAAAACAACACTAGTACGCCTTATATCGAGCTATTCAACCTTTACAGGTTTCCCGCCAAGAACTGGAAATGGGAAGGCTTTATTGCCAGCTATGACGTAAGCAGTAATAGCGGCGGCAGTGAGCTCACTATTCAATGCAAGGGTGCGCTTTATCAGCTGGACAATTACCTCTCCAAGCCTGAGCACCCGAGCAGCCCTATACCGTATGAGACTCTGATCAAGAGGTCGTTTAACCCCGAGACTCATCCGGGTCTTGCCACCAGGAAGCTGGAGATTGCCTTCCCCAAGGGATGGTCGAAGAAAGCATCAAAGGCCATTGATGAAAAGCCTTCTTACCTTGCTCCGGTAGGAGTCAACCCTGGTGAGAAGTGGTCAGGGCTCACTTCTCGATCAACTGGGGCTTGGGACAACACCCTTACCGGGTTCGTACAGGGGTTGCTAAGCGTGATGTTTACCCCTGAGGGTAAGCAGTGGACCATCTACAAACTGCCGGGGAGAAAGCCCCTGCTGACAGTTCGTAGACAACCAGAAGCACCCAAGAAGGCGAACCTCCACATAAACGCCGAGTCTCCTGGTGTTGATATCAGTATCTCCAGAGACTTCACCCAGTCAGTGAACCTCATCTATGGGCAGGGGAAAGACTTCGCGGGAGTCAGTTACTCCGGTCAAAGTGTCACCCCTAATGGCAAAACCACCTATGACCCGTTTGCCTACTCACCGCAGGTGTACCCACCGACGAAAAGCAATGACAGGTATGCGCCAAAGATCGCTGTCCCGAAAGAGGGGTTAATCCAATTCCCGCAGGGGCTTAGCGAGGTTGACGCTAAAGAGGTAGCTGAGCAGCAATACCGTCGCTTTGCTGATCCTGGGTACACCGGGACCATCACCCTTCAGACTGACCCAAAGGCTGAAGACTCGGTGTTCTCCCGCTTCCTCATTCAGGCGGGGATGTCCATTGTCGTGTACAACCTTCTGGGAAACCCTTGGGTGGTTTTCCACATTGTTGAAGCCAATGTGAACATCTCCTCTGGGACCGTCACCCTGTCTGTGGACTCCAAGTTCCGTGACCACCTGACATGGGGTGAGGTACGCGCACGCACCAGGGATGCTCTTATCCCCCTGCGCACTCTCCAGGTTGGGCAGTACTCCCTGATCCTTCAGGACGTTCTCCTCCCTTGGAGCACCCGTGCTGGCTCAGGGATCATCCCTTCTGGAAAACCTTGGAGCGCTGTTCGGTTCTTCAATGACATCCTTCCCAGTGACGCCAAGTTCCCCTACGAGAAGTGGACCAAGAAGTACCCTCCGAAAAACCACAGGTACTGGTACATCAAGGCGAGAAAGCGCACATGGAACAACGCCGATGAGAACTGGGCCGTAACGGCCTCAGAGACGGCCTTCCCTGTGACTGCGGCTCAAGCTGCCAACATCCGCCTCACGGAGATTGCTGCTTACGACAAGCATGGAAACGTGAAGAAGGTTAAGTTTCATGTAAGTTTCTACTTAAACCGAGGAACTAACGTGAAGTCCATGCCGCGCATCTACAAGCTGGATAGTGGAAAAACAGCCAAGCTTTTGGATGATCGCGGCTATGAGGTAGGACAGCATTACCCCTTCTTCAAGGACGCCTGGGAGACCGTTAGGTCAGATGGTGGGACCATTCAGCCAAACCAGCAGACAACCTCTGAGGCGTCCCTACAGGTGGGCTGGGGGAACTACTTTGAGCCTGCTGGGTACTCACCTGGGCTTTACTCAAAAGGCGGGGAGAAGACCGGACAGCTAAGAGACGAAACCCCATGGAGTTTTGATACCACCAACCAGGCCAACAAGGAGTGGGACCACTACAACCCTGAAGAGAACAGGAAAAAGCAGCGTGATGGGATCATCGGCATGTTGTATGTCATGATCTTTTGTGACGACGATCCAGATGAAGATACCTACTTTATGGGCCGAATCTTCAGAGAAGAGCCGGGGACATCATGAGCCGTCTATCTGACTACCAGATCATTGAGTGGCTATCTACCATCCAGAACTGCTGGATAGCGCTTCACATATCTAACCCGGCACTAGCAGACAACGCTGCAGACACTGAGGTTCAAGGCGGTGCATACGAACGTCAGCCGATGGCTTTCGATCTGGACAACACAGTCCTTAGCAGCAGTACGAGGGCAAAATTTTTTACCCCTGATGCTGAAATCACCTATCTAGCTGGTTGGAATCACCAGTACAAGGGGAAGATGCTGTGGTACACGCCCATAGATGATGAACCGAAGCTTGTGCGCAGGGGTGGGTCTTTCTTCATCCCCAAGGGAGAGATCGCTATCAGCATCGCCTAAAAAAGGGCAAAAAAATACCCCGCTCCCCCCGAAGGGGGAGCGAGGATTTACTTTTACGAGAGGGTCTTGAGTACATCGTCTTCACTAATGCCCGCATCGCTGCAACAGCGCTTGGCGTTCTCATACGTGTGCCAGTACCGGCCACACGCTCTGCACTTCCAAGAACTGGCGACATTAGTTCCTTCTGCGTTTTCATCAAGGTCTGATACAAGCACTACTTCGTCTGAGAAGTAGCACACGCATCCGCAGTCGTGCTCTACAGGGTCGATGAAGAACACATCAACAACATCCCAGTTCATGTAGGCTTCTACACCGCCCAGGTAGTTACTTACCTCAACTGCTTCAAAGCTGTTGATTTGATCCTCAATCGGCAGACTGATCTCGAACCGACATTCGCAGCTGGGGCAATCCGTAAACTGCGTTTCAGTTACTACTTGAAGTGGAAGCATTTTCGATGACCTTTTTCTCGATGAATGCGCCTGCGAAGAAGAAACGGTAAGACATCAGCTGAGCAAGAGTCCAGGTGACTGCAGCCATCTGCTGTTCCAGGTCATCCCCGCACTGTTCCAGAATCTGTGTGTGAAGACCTTCGTTGCTTCCAACCCAATGGACTGCCTTGTGAAACTCTTTGTCGAATGCTGTTGAGACAAGTTCTGGGTCAATCCCGTATTGCTCTTCAAGACGAGAGAGCATTCCTTCGGGTGAACCTCCCAGCAAAGCAGCGAGAAACTGCTCATCGAATGCTTCTTCGAACAGGGTTCTGTCAGTTTCCCGCATGTTCTTCTCTTTTCTCTTTGAGGTCTCTGAGTGTTTTTCCGCTGATGTTTCCGACGATGAAGGAGTGTGTTCCGACCTGCATACCAACTGCAGCAATCAGCTTTGAAAAGATCGGGTGCATGTTCTGCCTCAGCCAGAACTCAACATCTTTTTCATCGATCTCTAGCTCTTCGCAGATGAAATCCGTGATGATCTCTTGGGACATGGAGATGCCGATGGTGTCCACCAGCTCGCCTATCAACTCCAGAGGAACGTCGGTTACGTCCTCAACATACTTGTCGAGCTGATCAGTGAGCCCTGCGTAGTTGGTGTCCTCTTGGTACTGGTTCACGACTTTCTGTATTTCTTCTACAATCTCTTCTCTTGTCAGCTTCACCTTTGCTCCTTTTGTTGTTGGCGACTGTAATAGTCGCCCTCGGGGGAAGCTCTAGACCTACAAAAGCTCATCTGTCAGTCTCCTTCTTGATGGGGAGGTCGTTCAGTAACTGCCCTATCAAGACCATTTGACCCCCTACTTGATCACCGAAATCTCGGTACACAAAGGGGGTCCTTTTAATGGTCAGTCCACTTGTTACCAGGCTTTTGCCGATTACTTTTCGGGTAACGGCCTCTAGGGGAGTTTCCTCTCCAAGGATGTTGTTAGCCTGCTCTTCAGTGATGGCGTCTTTTGATGTGACATAAGAAGCCAGGATGGTAGTGAGTACTAGAACGGTCTCCTTCGAATATTTACTGAGCCACGGAACGATGGACAAAAAATGCCTCCTTGCTACAGGATTTTCAGGCTGATTCCATCTCCATACAACAGGCTACGGGTCAGCTTCAGCTTCTGAGTGTCATCAATGGAAACAGTGACTACCTCCTCTCCTGTTTGCTGTGTTTCGTTGTCCTTCCAGAAAACACCGGCAAGAAAAGCACGCACCTGAAGATTGAGAACGAGCTGGCGCATCTGCTCTTCTGCTTCATCTTCGTCTTCTGAAACTGTCATCTGGTTGATGCTCTGCACCAACCGATCCTGAAGCATTTCAATCACTTCATCTGACTCATCAGACTGAATGAACTCTTCAAGATAGTTCTCGCCAATGTGCATGGCGACTTCTGACAGAGATGTCAGATCCTCGTTGACAGACATTCCTACTCCAAAACCTTGACGAGGGAAGACGCGAGCTTTTTGTAAGCGTCGATCATTGCTCGATCAAAGCCAGCGCCCTTTACAGGATCATCTTCTCTCTTCTTGCTTGACTCCCACACGATGTTCTTTCCAAGCAAGATGACTCCTACCCAGCCACCCATCCTGTTGATGGCAGAGCATGAAATGCTCTGTAGCGCCAAATGAGCACCAAGGTCTACATCTTCTGGCGTAACTGTTACATCATCGATGTTTGTCACTGCATTCTCCTTTACTAAGGCTTCGTCCCACTCGATCCAGATTTTTCCGTCAACGTTGACAGTGTTATCTGCGAATTGTTTTGCGATCTCTTCCCGTTTTTTCCAACCTTCTTCTGAGTAACGGGGCTTGCCATCTTTCATCACGAAAAATTGAGAACAACAGTCAGTGGAAAAATGGAGATGTGCATCTCCATGTGAGCACATCCACATGATCTGTTCGTCTCTGTAACTGTAAAAGACGAGCGGTTTACTACACCAATAACAGGTATGAAAGATGTTATTGCGAGCTACTACAAGTCTGCTCGCATCCCTGAGCATTTTCATCTTGGCCTCCTTAGAGTGGGGAAGAGGGGCTGGCAATTTTCATGCCAGCCCCTCCTCTCATTTACTCGACAGAAACCAAGAACCCGTTCTCGTCAACACGGTGCTTGCTCACAACGTCGCTAACGACGCCGCCGACCATGTTGTTGAAAGCAGTGTCCAATGCGGGGTTGACTGTTCCCTCACCGGCTCCTGTGTAGAGATCGTGCTGGTTCCTGAGGCTCCCCACAGCATCAAGGACATCCTGGGTGGTTGCCTTGAAGTCGGGGCGGGCAAGAGCCCACAAGAGAATCCGGCGCAATGCTTCATCGATGAACGCCGGTGTCTCCAGAGTTGCCAGTGCAGCAGCAGCAATCTCTGGGTCGAGGTCACCTTCTGAGTTGAACTCCATGTCGAGAGTCCAAGTCGGAGCTGGGTACATCTTCTCCAACTCTTCAGGGTTACCCGCCAGCTTGCCCTTGAGCTTGCCCATCATGAGACGAGCAGCAGCGTAGGCATCCATTGGGCCGATCTCGATCACGCCGTCCATACGTC
>Ga0224500_10001208_pt1 | contig 15687 bp, 20 predicted proteins | sample SF_Oct11_sed_USG_FD_168126 | JGI IMG/M metagenome (GOLD analysis project Ga0224500, IMG submission 168126) | Sediment microbial communities from San Francisco Bay, California, United States - SF_Oct11_sed_USGS_4_1 | ecosystem: Environmental > Aquatic > Marine > Sediment | place: USA: California... | reverse complement strand
GACTTCGTCAAACGATGGCATCGGGGGTCCTCTTCGTCACTTTCCAGTTGTGCCAGTAGAGCGAGACGTACCGCGCTTCCTCGCCGTCTCGGCTAACCGCTTGATGCACCAGTAGGATTGGATCACATGGACAGGCCGCCGTAGCCGTGTGCGTCTGATGAACCGGCAGCACATGCTGCACGGCGCCGTCATGCACGCGATCAGGCTCGACCACCAAGACGATCTCCATCCGGGCATTCGCCATCTCCTACGTGATCCTCTTGGCTGCGCGCGCCAGGGCGCTCGACATTTGCGCTTGGATCTGCATTTCGCTCCGCCGCACTCCGGCGGCGTCGGGCGTCATGATCGTGATGGGGGCATGGACCGTCACGCCGCCGCCTTTCATCTGGACCGGCACCTTCCCGCCTTTCAGCGGGATCACGGCTTCAGGCGTGTGGCCTTCGCTCACCCGGAGGAGCCGTTCGTTGTACGACAGCATGCCGCTCTGTGCGCCCGGGACGTCGTAATAGCTGCGGAAGTGGCCGCCGCGGTAATCGAACACGCCGCCGTGCCGGAAGCCCGGGCCGAACAGACTCGGGTCGGTGGCGCCGCGCTGGGCCGCCCGGGACGCGCCTTCCGCGCCAGCGGCGCCGAAGCCCTCCCCGGTGAACAGCCCGAAGATGCTCCCCCCCGCGCCGCCGCCTTTCCCGAACAACGCGCCCGCGCCTTCCAGGACCTGGTCAAAGAGTTTGTTTAGGGCGATCTTGATGGACAGCCGGACCATTTCGGCTTCGACGAAGTTCACAAACTGTTGCATGTCGGCCTTGCCGGTCAGGACCATTTGGGTCAGGGCGTCCTCGAGGTGGCCGTAGGCCTGCTCGGCGGAATGCACGATCGTGTCGAACCCGACCCGGAAGGAATCGATAAATCCGTTGATGGCGTCGGTGTTGCGGAGTTCGGCGCGCTGGTCCTGCAGGGTCTTGGTCAGGACCTGGAGGCGCTGGACTTCCTCGGGCCCCAGGTCCACGCCTTGTTGCCGGAGCGCGAGTTCGGTCTGCAGCGCCCGGGTCGAGGCCTCGCGTTGGTCGAGCTGTTGCCCGGCCACCTGGTTCAGGATTTGGGTCTGCTTCACCTCCCGCTCGAGTTCAAACGTGGTCCGGGTCAGGAGGTTGAGGTTCCGGGCGCGCAGCACCTCTTGGATCTCTTGCTTGGCGGTGGCTTCGTCGAACGCCCCGCCTGCGCCTTCCCGTTCGAATTCCCGTCGTCGCCGGGCCAGTAGGGTCTCGGCCGAGGGCTGCTCGGTCCCGACGGCGCCCCGGATGGACCCGATCGGGGCCGCCTGGGTGCCGCCCTGCAGGTCTCGGGTTTCCTCCTGCAGCCGGGCCAATTCTTCGGCGGTGTCGAGCCGTTGGCGTTCCGCCAGCATCAGCCCGCGGACGCGGGTCTCGGTCTCGGCGATCACCGTGGCTTGTTTCTGGAGCCAGTCGAGCTGGCTGGGCAGCAGGGTGGTGACGCGCTCTTTCTCAAGCGTCCGGATCATCTGCGCTTTGATCTCGGCTTCCCGGCGGGCCGCGCCGAGCGGTTGCTGGAGGGCTTCCTCCTGGTCGCTCAGATCGCGCTGCAGGTCCGCGGTCTGCTCCATGATCTTGCGGACCGCTTCGTGGCTCCGCTGCACCATCTCGAGGTTGGTGTTCCAGTCGGCCGTCAGGAGCTGGGCCTTGGCGAGTTCGAGGAAGTAGCCCTTGATCGTGTCGCGCTGTTGTTTGTTCAGCTCGAGGCCTTGTTTCTCGAGGTTGCTGATGGCCTCGAGGGACCGTTTCTCGGCTTCCGCCACCTCCGGCTGGAATCCGAGGTCCCGCTTTTGCTGCTCGAGGGCGATCTCGTCCTGCAGGTTGGCCCGGATGAACGCCATTTGAGCCCGGACTTTTTCGGCGTTCTCGTCGAGGGTGTTGGCCTTCAGGAGGGTGGTGGCGGAGGCCCCGGCCTCAGCCAGCTCTTTCGTCTGCTGTTGGGCGGCCTGGAAGTTGGCCCGGAGCCGAGCAAAGAACCGATCGGTCTTCTCCCCGGCCTTCTCGACTTCTGGTCCGCCTTGGAACAAGCCGCCCAGGGTCGTGGCGTTCGGCCCGGGCGTCAGGGTGTTGCCCGGCGTGCGCTTCAGCTCTTGCCCGGCCGCCAGCTCGGCACTCTTCTGTAGCATCTTGCCCAGCGGGCTCCCTTGGGCCAGGTCCAGCACGCCGGTCCCGAGCTGGGACGCCATCTTGCCGATGTCCTCGACCTTGAGCCCGAGGGTGTTGGCGAGGGCCAGCGCAGCCACCAGGGCGGCGCGGCCGCTGGTTCCGAGGAACAGGTAGCCCACCACCCCGATCGTCTGGATCTCCGGGGGCAATCGCCCGAAGGCGTCGAGGGCGTTTTTGATCACGCTGAACAGGAGCTTGCCGAACGGGGCGATGGTGTCGTAAGTCGCGGCGGCTGCTTTCGCCATCAGCTCGAGGGTCGTGATGGTGGCGTCGGCGATCTCCTTGCCCGCCCGGTTGATTTGCTCGGGCTGGAAGGTGTCGGCGATCGTCTTGAAGAGGGCCTTGAAGTAGTCGTTCAGCCCGCCCCGCATAATCGCCACCTGGAGGTCCTCCCAGGTGTCCTTCACGCGGGAGAATTGAAATTCCATCTGGTTCGCCATCACCTTGGTGGCGTCGGGCGCGCCTTTCCGCAGCACCTCGATCAGCCCGCGCTGCAGGGCTTGGTCGGTCTTTTGGACTTCGATCCGGATGCCGTTGAAGGCGATCAGGGCCTTGCCGGTGCCGAGGTCGATCAGCTGCACGCCGAGCTGCCGGAGTTGCCGTTCTTGGGCGCCAATGATCGCCATCGTGGCGGTGTTGATGTCGACGCCGGTCTGGGCCGCCATGTTGGCGATGGTGTCGAGGGCTTGTTCGGCCTGTGGGACCGCGTTGGCGACCAACAGCCGGAAGCTGGACGCCAGGTCCTCGTCTTTGAAGAATTGGAATTTATCGCCGATGGCCCGGACCCGCTCGAGCTGCACCCGGGCGGCCGCGGCCGACGTCGTCAGGGCCGTCATCTGCCGTTCGGCCCGTTCCAGCTCCATCGCCACCCCGAAGGCCTCCCGGGCAAACGCCCCGAGCGCCAAGGCCGCCAGGGCCGTCTTGACCGACAGGATCGAGGATTTCATGCGCTCGAAGCGCCGCTCCATGTCCTGGGTGGCGACCCGGGCGGTGCTCGACATGCTGGTCAGGGCGGTGCGGACCTGGGCGGCTCCGGCTTGGGCGCCCTTGCTGTTGATCAGGACGTTCAGGACCGCCATCAGACGTTTCCTTTCGGCTGCAGGATGGTCCGCTTGGTTTGTTGCTGCCGGTCGTAGAGCTGCAGGTACAGCAGGTCGAGCCCGCGGATCTCCATCGCCAGGTCGAACCGTTCAGCGTCGTCAAACCCGGCCATCCGGCAGAAGGCTTCGATCTCCTGCAGGGGGATCGGGCCGGGGCCGCCGAAATGCACGGGCCGGGACGGGTGCAGCATGGTGAAAACTTGCATCAACAGGGCGTTCTCCTCGTCGAGATCGGGGCGGCTCTGGTTGACCTTATGGTCCGGTCCTTGGGCGGCATAAAAGGCCTCATCTTTACCGTAGGCCAGCTGCCATTCCAGGACCGCGGTTAGTTTTTTTCGCGCTCCTCCTGCAGTTCCAGGCGGAACAGTTCGGCGTCCTGGATCAGGCCTGCGAGCCGGTCCTTGAACACCACATACGCGATGTCGGTCCACACCTTCACGACGTTGGCCCGGCTGAAGTCAAACGGGGCATTGCCCGCCACGAGGTTCCGCCAATCCAACAGCACGGTCCCGTGCAGGCTTTCGGCTTCGGCTTTCGCTTGGGCCTCGGGGTCTAGGCCTATGCGTCGGCCGCGGGCCACCAAGGGGGCCAGCCGTTTCCGGAGCGCCTTCTGGTAGTGGATGTTGTCGGCCCGGGCGATCTTCACGGCCGGACGATCGCCGATCTCGTCCTCTGGGACTTCGTGGTCTCCGCTGTCCTCCAGCACAATCCAGATGCCCTCGACTGCCTTCTTTGAATCGGTGCCCATTTCGCGCAGGATGTCCATCAGGTGTTACCTCCTTGGGTGAATGACACGGGTGGTGGGGTTTCGGGATGAGGGGCATCCCATCCCGGCCCCACGGGTCCGCACGGCGGCGGGCCGGGGGATAGGGCCCCGACCCTGGCGCCGTGCGGGGCGTCCTTACGTCAACAGATCGACCTGCATCATCGCGCCGCTCGTCGTGTTCCGCTTCGCGGTGAATTCCATCGTCAGCATGACGTCCTGGTTCAGCCCGGCGCCGACCGGCGCGGCGTTCGTAAACTTCAGGTTGCTGATCGTGATGATGGTCCGGTCGTCCTCGGGGCTGTCGATCTCGACCGTCAGGTTCGAGTCGTTGTGGTCCAGGAATTTGGTGTAGAGGGTGGCGTCCTCGAAGTACACATCCAGGCTGCCGGTGATCTCGAAGCTCCCGAGGTTGATGCCGATCGGGTATTTGTTCCCCACGGCCGTGAGCTGCCGGGGGTTGGCGTTCAGGTTGAACCGGAGGGCCTTCACCGGCGTGGTCAGCCCGGTGCCGTTCTCCTGCAGGGTGCCCACGTTGCTGGTGGCGCCGCAGACCGACAGCCCGGCCGCCGCGTTCTTGCTGCCGCTGATGGTCGTACCTTGCGACACCGCCCGCGAGCCCAAGAGCCCGAACGAGCCGGTGATGATCTGCTCGGCTTCGATGTTCATCGCCCAGGTCGAGACCCGCATGCCGCGGTAGTGGATGAATTGGGTAACGTCGTTGAAGCTCTTTTCCACCAGGTAGCTGTACTTGTTGGTCCCGGTCCGGGCCATTTTCTGCGAGACGGTGGCGGAGCTGCTCGCCTGGACCGTCCCGCTCGGATTGGTGATGGTCAAATCCGTCGAGGTGATGGCGGTGATCCTGAACACGCCGTTATTGGCCGCGTCCGCGCCGGAGACCCGCACCCATGCGCCTACATCGAAATTCACCCAGGTCGACGCCGGGGCCGTCAGCACTTGGGTGCCCCCGCCGCTGGCGGCGAAGCTCAAGTTAGACGAGCCCGTGAAGGTCGCGGTCCCGTCGGTGAACTTGCTGCCCAGGGCGCCTTCGATGAGCAGCTCAAAGTCGGTGAATTTGTACTCGATGTTGATGTCCCCGCCGCTCCCGGCGCCGACTTCGATGATGTCGTCGGTCAGCCGATCGGCCCGCACGATGTTGCTCCGGACGGTCCGTTTCTCGTAGGCGATGGTCTCGCTGGTGTAGGGCAGCTCCACCATCGTGGGGGTGCTGGGTACTTCGTCCCAGGCGGTTTCCTCGCTGATGTGTAGGGCAACGCGGTTGCTTTCTGCTTGTGCCACGGGATGCCTCCTTTGTGAACCGGGCGGGTGTTCCCCCGGGGTTAGATGGTTTTGTCCCTGATGTAGGGGATCACCACGTTGAGCTGGTACCAACCGTTCCGGGCGCCCGCGGCTTCCGCGTGCGGCGTCCGGCAGCGGATCAGCCCGCTGGCACCGGCTGAAAACTCTTGACGCTGAAACACGGCCGCGATGCTGTCGGCGTAGGTGGCGGCCGCCTGGGTCCCGGTGTGCTCCGGGACAAACACCTGCACGATGATGACGCCTGCCCAACGGTGCAGCTGGGGGCTGTCGCCGAGCGTGATCTGGTGGCCCTCGCCGCGCCGGATGAACACCGCGCAGTAGGCGGTCTTCAACTCTTGCAGCGGGCTGTTCTCGTACTGGATCGGAATGGCCGTGAAGTTGGCCGCGAGGCGGGCTTCGATGGCCTGGCGTTCGTCGGCGTAGCCGCTCATCCCGGCACCTCCCGGAGCGCCACGTCGAGTTCGGTCTCGGTCTCCTGGATCGCCAGCGCCACCATCCCGCTGGGGGCTTGGCCGCTGTGCCCGTGCTCGAGGCGCTCGATGTAGGGCAGGTTATTGGCGATCCAGATGTCGTCGTAGGCCTGGACGCTGGCAAGCGCGGCGCTTGCCTGCTCCACCGCCACCACGCCCGCCGGGGGGCTCGGGGCCTCGCCGGTCTGGTACTGCTTGTGTTCGCCCGCAGGGGCGGTGGTCTCGCTGGGATCGCCGATCGTGATGACCCAGCTGGCCCGGGCCCGGCCGGTGTCGACCGGCGTCCGGGACACGATGCGGGCCAGGAGATCAAACCCGATCTTTTTCATCAGCGTCACCAGCTCGATCTGCAGGGCCTTGGCGAAGCGCGCGAGGTCCCGGTCGAAGTTGAACAGGTGTTGCTGTTGTTCCGCGCTCGCCATCTAGGGTCTCCTGACCTGCAGGATCCAGAGCCCGTCGCTCGGGATGCCGCGGATCTCCACGACCGACCAGACGGCCGTCCCCACCAGGATCGTGTCGTTCTTGCCGGGCGTTACCGCCAGGTCGAGCCCGGCCACCAGGCACTTCTGGTCCTCGGGGCGGATGCGATCGCCGTCGATCTCGCGGTCGCTGAAACTCGTGAACAGGGCCTCGATCGCGTAGGTCGTGGTCGAGACGGTGGGGGTGCCGGTCGTCGGGTTGTACACAGGCGTCCCGGCCACCTGGTAGGTGGCGGCCTTCCGGAGGTTGCCGGTGGCTTTCAGGCCGCTCTGGACAAACTTCTGGATCGTTTCGCTCAGCCCCATCAGACCCTCACGAGCTTCACGACGCCCGAAATCTGCGCGCCCGCGTCGCCGTACCCGGCGATCAGCGACAGGACGGCCTCGGGCAGCATGGGCCGCTCGTCGCTCTTGTCGAATTCGAGCTCGACGACGTCGGCTTTCAGCCGGGTGATCCCGTAGCCGCGTTCGGCAGTCCGGTCCTCGGTCAACAGCCACCGGGCCAGCTCCGCGGTGGCCTGCTTGAGGAACGTCGGGATCGCGTCGACCGCCACGGTGTAGCCATCCCGGTCCAGCACGCTGCTCCGGGGCCAGCGCAAGGCTTGGTCCGCCGTGTACTTGCTCCCGACCCAGTTCACTTCGGCATCCAGGATCCGGGTGGCCCAGATGAGCGCGCGGGCCTGGTCGTCCGGGTCCGCGTTGGTCCAGGCGCTCCCGTACAGGTGGGTGTCGTGGTAGGCCGTGGCCTCCGCGAGCGTGCTGTAGCTGTTGGCGTTGGCGTCACCGGCGGTTGCGATCAGTGTGACTGGCATGCGGCCCCCTTAGTTGATCCGGCTCGTCACTTTGAACTTGCCCTTGAAATAGACCCGCGCGGGGGTGTCGCCCGTCACGGTGTCGGTGATCCGGATGTCGTACTTGTAGCTGCCGATCGGCACGTCGAAGGCATCCATGTTGATCGGGATCAGCCCGCCCGATACGCCGGTCCCCGGGTAGGTGGCTTGGTAGCCGGTCCCCAGGGTGTCGGCATCGGGGCCGATCGACAGCGTGGCGGTCCAACCCACCACGGTGGCGTCGGTGCCGTCCGCGTTCGTCAAGTGGACCGTGATGTCGTCGGTGTCGTCTTCGCTGCGTTCGAGATCGCACGTCACCGGGGCGCCGAGGGCGGTAGCCATCACTCCACCTCCGCTTCCAGCGCTGGCACCAAGTCGGCCGCCAGGACGGTGTCGGTCAATTCGGCCTCGAGGGTCGTGTCGACCAGCTCAGCTTGTAACGGTTCCATGATTGCTCCTCCGCTTATCAGGACGACCCCGGTGGTGCCGCCCCCGCCCTGCAGGTACCAGAGGCTGTTCCACATCAGGGCTCCTGCAGATCCACATCGTTCCCGACTTTCGTGACGGTCTTGCTCACCAACGGGGTCGTGGTCCCTTTCAGGAATTTCTTAAACGTCGTGGCGCGGATCTCTTCGTCGGCCTCCAGGATGTCGCCGATCCGGGTCAGCAGGGTGTCTTGCGGGGTGCTCAACCCGCTCCCGACGGTCTTCACGATCAACCCGGCGCTATTGCCGATCAGCAGGCTGGCGCCGCCGTCGAAGTTCGTCACGTCGCCGAGGTTATGGTTCGCGCCCACGCAGCTCACCAGGTAGGGCGTGCCGGTGTATTCGAACGAGACCGTGTACTGGTTGATGATCTCGAAGGTCCGGGCATACGTCACGCCCGAGAGCGTCACTTCGGTGTTGTGCCGGTGGGTGTCGGGATACGCCATGCCTGCCTCGTCATCCTCCAGGTCTTTCAGCGTCAATCGAAACGCATCTACGTCCAGCTCGTAGACGGTCCCCCCGAGCGCCGTGAGATCGGCCTGCGGCACGTTGATGATCCGCTGCCCCCAGTCGATCGTAATCGCCACCTATCGCTCCGTCGGGCCGGTCCCGAGTTGCTGTCCCATCACCCGGGCGAGTCGGTGTTCGACGTGCTCGAGCCGGGTGCTGAGCTGCGCGACCGTGGCCTGCAGGACCTGAATCGTCCGGAGGCCGTCCCGCAGGAGCGCTTCGTGCTCGCGGATCGTCTGCTCCACCGCCGTGGCGTTCCGCCGGGGCAGGGCCGTGATGGTGATGTCGTTACTCATCGGCGATCATCTGCACCGAGGCGCTATAGCCGGTGGAATTGCTCACCGAGCCGCCCAGCGCCGCGGTTTTGTAGAGCGGGCTGCCGGTCGCTTTCCGCACCCACCCGCTCACCGGCTGCGCGGAGCTGTACACTTTTGATGTTGAGAGATTGCCGCTCCCATCGGTCGTGCCATAGAGGCAGGCGTAGGTCGCTTTGATCGTGCCGGTCGGACTCGAGCCGGGCGAGCTCGCCATCGTGTAGGTATAGGAATTCGACCCGGTCACCGTGATCTGCCATACGCCATTATTCGCCGCGAGCGAGGCCCCCTTGATCACGACATAGTCGTTCGTCGCCAGCCCGTGGCCGGTGTGCGTCACCGTCGCGGTCGTGCCGCTGTTGCTGATCGTCACGGTCACGTCGAAGGGGAAGGGCCCCCCTGAGGCCGCCTTGAGAAGGACTCTCGCTCCGGAGATGTTCGACCCGCTCGTGTTCTTCACGTTGACCGCGACCGTGACGGCTCCGGCCACAATCGAGATCGTCGCCCCATCGGTCCGGTAGCTGGGGGTCGTCCCGCCACTGATCGTCAACGTCACGGTGCCGGTCGTGCGCTTGAAATGGATGGCCGAGTCGTTGACGTTGTTGCTCGCGTTGTACCCGCTGAACGTCACATTCGTGAGCGTCATGCTGGTCGGTGAAGTCGTGCCAAATTCAATAGCATGCGTCGCCGCCGTGCCCTTCGTGTAGGTCATGCCGGTCATCGGGGTGCTGGGATTCGTTGCGACGTCCCAAATCAGCGCCGAGGTATTGGCCGTGCCTTCGTAGCCGGAGACTTGGGTGCTCGTGAGCGTCGCGCCCGCGGCGGTGATTTGCCCGCAGGACCCGATGGCGCTTTGGGTCACCGAGCACTTGGAGTTCAGGGTGACGATCCGCAGGTTCCCGGCGACGAGGCCCACGGCCGTGAACGTCCCGCTGGTCCCCGTGACGACCAAGTCCCCCTTCTTGGTCGCGCTTGATTGCACCACACAGCTCAGCCACGTCACCGACGTGCTCGCGTGCTGCAAGTCGATGGTGATGCCCATCCAGGTGTCGTTGACGAGCGCTTGCTGGGGAAAGATGATGGTAAAACTCCCATCGGTGAACACCAGCGAGGAAGCCGAGCCGAGCTGCACCCGGGCCAGGCAGTTATAGACGCCGCCGATCAATCGAAAGACGCCATACTGATTGGTGGTGTTTTGATCGCTGGTAGCGAAGTCGGCAAACACGCCGCTGGTGCCGGTCAGCACGAGGGCCGCGCCGCCGTTTACATAGTCGATGGCATCCATGACCACGTTGGGCGAGGTGCCGCCGACCGACGGGAGCGACACGGCCAGTCCGAAATAGCGCACCGAAGATTCGCCTGATCCGCCGCCCGCTGTGGCGTCAGGGGTCCGTGACACATCGATCCAGACCCGCACCCAGCCGCCCAGGGCCGGGTATTCCGTCAAATTCAGAGCGTGCTGATCGTAGACGCTTGTGGAATCGCCGAGCCACACCTGCAGGGCGGTGAGGTTCCCGTAGTGGGTCACCCAGCACCACATCGCCACATGGCAATCGGCGGCTGAGAGATTGTTGCCCGCGCCGTCATCGAGCCAGAACCCCTCCAGCGTCACACCAGACCGACGACGCGCTCCTGATTGTGAGGCTTGCAGAAAAATGTCTGTGCTCACACCCGCGCCGCCGCCCGATCCAATGTTGGTGAAGGTGGGTGAGCCTTCTAGGTCATGCACGCGCGTCAAATTGGAAGTCACCGACGCCATTAAGGTCTCGTCTGTGGTTCCGAGTTCTGGTTCTGCGGATTACTCATGGCGTACCGGCGCCCGCTCGGACGCACCTGTACCGAGAATTGCTGACAGGTGCCGCACTGTTGCACGAATTGCCCGGGGCGTCGCTCGGCGATGTCGGCGAAGTCGGCACCGGCGCAGTAGGGACAGCTAAGCGACGTCATAAAGTTCCCCCATGATGGAGACCGTGGTCCCGGTGAACGCCTGCGCTTGTCCATAGGCCCGTTCATCGAGGAGCAATTTCACACGCCAATCGCTGCCGACCCGTCCTTGCTGCCGGGAGACCCGGCAGATCGTTTGCCCGCCGACGTAAATGATCGAGTCGATCCCGTCGTCGTAGAGCGAGATGTCCGGCTGCAAGATGATGATCCGCTGGGTGCCTTGCACATTGTTGTAGTAGCGCTCGTATTGGTGAGCGATGGGATACCAGTTCCCGCCGTTCTTCCCTTCAACCACCACGCCGAGGCCGCCCGGCAGGTCGTTCGGCGCGAGGCTGTGGTAGTCGATGATCATCCGCATGCTCGTCAGGCTGAAGGTGTTGCCCTGCGTCGGCGAGCAATAGAGTTGATGCACGCCGTTCGCCGTGATCCCGGCGTTGGTATAGGTCGCGTGGTCCAGTAAGCTGAATTGTGCTTGCGCCATCGAGCCCTCCTTGCTTACGTGTCGGTTGTTCTGATCGCCGTGGTGGACCCGCCGGCACTCGTCAACGTCCCGGTCGTTTCAAACGTCTTGATGGGCGAGCCGCCGCCGTCCCGCACTCGCACAAAGAGGTTGCGCGTCGTGTTGAACACGACCGTGAAGCTCTCGCCGGTGGCCGCCGCGACTTTGTCGATGAAGGTGGAAAAGACCCCGTTGCCCGACGCCGCGTTGTCGGTCGAAAAATCGGCGCTCGCAATCGTGAAGGTCGAGGTGGCCCAGCTGGAGTACGTGTGGACCGTCCGGATGCCCGAGTTCCGCAGGATCCGGATGGTCCCGGTCGCGGGGGTGTCGCTGTCGATCGTCTCGTTCACCACGATGGACGTCACGGACGCGCCGTTCAGGAGGGCCGCATTCGTGTATTGCTCGACGTCGATCGTGGGCGCTGGGGTGCTCGCCACGGTGCCGTCGCCGGAGCCGCTCATCGTCTCGGCCGCCGCCGGGACCGCGCCGGTCAGCATCCGCACGGTGTAGTAGCCGGTGGCGCCCAGGTCGGTTTGCTCCAGGAGCTTGGCCGTCCCGCCGCCCGAGAACGTGATGGTGGCGCCGTCGGCAAAGTTGGAGGTTTGTCCGCTGAACGCGAAGGTGTAGCCGAGCCGGGTGACCAGCACCCGGTCTTCCGACGCCACGAGCCCGTTCACCGTGAAGCTCACATTGTTCGGCGGGTTGCGCTGCGTGTTGGTCAAATCAAACAGAATATCGGAGGCCGACAGGTCCGCCGACTCGACGCCCAGCCCGTAGTTACCGATGAGGCTCGAGCCGGTCGAGGTGATCGGGGCCGAGCCGCCGAATTGAATGGTCCGCTCCGTCGGGGTGCCGCTGTTCGTGTTCGTCGCGCCCGACCCGCCGCCCGTGATCGTTACGCTCCCCGAGGGCGCCACGCCCGTGATGAGCTGGATCCACATCTTGGTGGCGCTGGTGGCGGTCGTGTTGTTCACCGCCAGCATCTGGCCGGTCCCGGCGGTCCCGCCGGTGCCCCACGACACGGCTTCGACCGCGTTCCAGGTCCCCGAGCCGCCCGTGAGATTGACTTCGTGGGTGATGCCGCGGAACAGCACCCCACTGAGTCCGTAGACCGTGCTGCCTGTGCCACGCCGCGAGAGCCACTTAATGCGCTCATACAGTTGATTGATCGTGAAAGAGGCCTTGTTCCACTCGCTGTAGTAGTTCTCCGGCGTCGTGTCGCCGTTCACATCGATGGAGCGATACCCTTCGGTATTCGTGATCGTGCCCCAGCCCGAGACCGTGCCCTCTGCTGTGGCATTATTGAGATCCGTCACATACGTCAACGCCATGACGTTGTTCCCGCGGGCCGTGCCGTTGATCTTGAATTCGGAATACGAAAACCCGAATTCCCGGGTGAGCCCGATCAACCGGCGGCCGTCGGTGTCGCTCCCGCCAGTCCGCACCTTCACCATGAAGCGGTGACTGATGCCGTTGGCCGCATCGGCGTTCAGGCCGGTGGTCCAGAAATTCGGGGAGATCAGCGCGCCGTTCTGGATGATCTCGAGCCGCATCCCGGCGTTGGCGATGACCACGACGCCGTCGTAGATCGTGTTGCCGCCGTCCTGGACGATCGAGCCGTCGTACAGGTGCTGCGCGGCCGTATCGTCGATGTTGTAGGGGGCGTTCAGGGTGATGAGGTTGTCGGTCGCGCGCTCGGAGGCCGTGGCGTCCGTGATGTCCAGGATGTCGTTCCCGCTGGCCGCAGCATCGTCCATTAAATCGCCGAGCCAGCGGTGCAGAGCGATGACGGTGTAGTTCGCACTGCTGCCGGTGTAGCGGATGTCGCCATTGGCCGCGACGCTGAAATCGTCTTGAATCGCCATCGGTTCCTCCTGTTAGGTGCGGGTGTCTTACCCGACTCGCTTGACTCGCTTGGCTTTCGGCTCCGGGGTGGCGTCGGGCGGGGCGCCTGCGTCTACCACCGGGGCGTCGGAGACCAGCTCGTATCGATCGGGAGCCGCGTCGTAGTCGCTCTGGTTGATGATCATTTCGCCAGCCGGGTTGTCCTCGCTGGCGGGGCATTTCACCTTCACGGTCGGACAGAACATGTGACACCTCCTGGGTTACGCCGTGGCCCGGTCAGCGGGTCAGCCCGGTCACCGCACAATCAATAAAATCCACATCCAATTGCTTGCTGCTCGTCGCGTTGTTCTCGAGATACACCGAGATCGTCACGCCGGTCCCGGACGCCAGGATCGTCGTGGCGATCGTCACTTCCGGATTGTTGTTCCGGGTGAAGCCAATCCCGCCCGGCACCCGGCGGATCCTGAAGCGTTCCCAGCCTCCGGCCGTCACGGCGCCGAGGCTCACCCGGGTGGTACTGGAAGCGTTGCCCGTGAAGGCGTGCCAGTCGGTGTCGCTGAAGTCCTTTTCGATCCGCACGCCCGACAAGGCCGGGGGGGCTGGGGTGGTCCCGATGCCGAAGGCGGCTTTCGTGTTGGTGTCGTCCTGGCGGAGGTTCACCACAAACCGCAGGTCGAACGCTTCATCCACCAGGAAGAGGTTGAACGCGGACGTGCTGGGCAGATGGATGAAGGCTTGGCTGTTGAGTGTCGCGCCGGTCGTCAATCGCTTCACGCCCGGGTGGCCGACGTCCGCGGTCGTCATGGCCGGGGACTCCACCGCGCCGCTGCCGAGCTGGTTGCCGAACCAGCCCAGTTCGCCGATCTCACCGGCAAAGAGCGCGACGCTCCCGCCCACAAAATCGTCCTTGATGTAGGTGCGGGTCAGCTCGTCGACGGCCTCCTGCACGCCCCCGATCGAGACGTCAAACAGGGTCTGCGCGACGATCGCTTCGCCCAGCAGCACCGTCACGCGGTACACCGTCGTGCGGGCAAAGGGGCCGACCGTGATGGACTGTTCGCCGCTCCAGATCCGGAGCGTATCGCCCACGACGCCGCCGTCGCTGATGGGGTTGAGGTAGGCCTCGCCGTCGACCGTCGTGACGGTCAGCAAGGAGCCGATCGGGATGGAGAAATGGGTGGTCTCGCCAGCAATCATCGGATTGTCCTCCTGGGTGCAGGGGTGGCGGGGGAGAACGGCGCCCTCCCCAGCCAGGTCCCCATGCCGCTCGCCGAATTAGCCGAGCAACAATCCGATGTGTGCCGCCTTCTGGGCTTTCACGCCCCAGGCGACCGAGATTTCGTACTGCACTTGCCGGTACTGCTTGTACACGGCGATTTCAAACGTGATCCCGGAGCGCGGATCCGTCACGAGCTGCACATCCTCGGCCAAGTCGCCCTCTTCCGGGCGGGCCGGGACGCGCGTCGCCAGGACGATCGCGTTCCGATGGAAGATCATGTTCCGGGTGCTGTTCGCCACGATCGTCAGGGCTGTCGCGCTGGCCGGGATGGCCTGGCGCAGTCCTGGGGCCGCCAGCGTAATGGCGCCCGGGGCCGCGACCCCGATTTCCACCACGTACTGGTTGGTGTCGCCCGCAAACGTGACGACATCGCCCGCCAGCACCGTGCCGGAGCCGGTGATCAGCGTGATGGCCGTTGCGCCGACCGCGTAGCCCGCGGTGTTGGTCGTGTAGGCCGAGCCGGTGCCCTTCGTGAAAATCTTGGTCTGGCCGCTTTCCCGGATGTCTACGCCGTGCAGCGGGAGCAGGATCCCCTGCCGGAGGAACGTGGTGTCGTTGCTCGCCTGCGCGTTGTTGAGCTGCGCGAGCGACCGGAGCTTGGCGCCTGCGGCCGTCCCCAGGACCAGCTGCATGCCGGACTCCGGGGAGCCGTTGTCGACCAAGATGCGACGGGCTTCCGCCACGTCGTCAAAGCCGGACTTGGTCGCCGAGAACGAAAACGGCGTGGTGCCCGCTGTGCCGTAGGCACGGCTGGCGTAGATGTGGAGCGCGGTGAGGTCGGACTCGATCTCGTTCGCCAGGGCCCGGAAGCCTTGGGCGAATTGATCGCGCTGGATGTTCGCGCGGCCAGGGCCGCCCGGCGCGTTGAGCGAGAGGCTCTGTTCGCCGTTCCACCGGACCGGCACCCGGCGGGCCTTGGTGATCGACATCGTTTGGTTGCCGATCGTCTGATCGCCATCGTCCGGCGGATCCACGCCCGGGGTGATGTCGCTCGGGGTGGCGGCAGGCGCCACGAACGAGGTGACGGTTTGGTTCAGGGCTGCGCGTTCGGCGGACGCGGACAGCGCCACCGAGGGAACCATCCCGACCAGCTCGCGCGAGACTGTGTCGAGGGCTTCATAAATCGTGGGGATTAACCCGGTAATGGTAGCCACGGGAGACCTCCAGGGTTCAACAGGGGTTGAAGTTGGCAGTCCCACCGGGACCGTGGCGGCTGCGCGGCAGCCCTTGCGGAAGCCCGAGGATCGCTGCCCCCACCGGGGGCCTCGCTGCCCGGGCCGTCACCATTAGGCGAGGAAATGTCGCCCCACCGGGGCGGCACCTGCTCTATGTTCAGGCCGCCGGTTAGGCGGCGTCGACGATCTTGATCTTCCCGGCGGTGGCCTCTTTGGCCGTCGCCATTTGCTGCACGTAGTCGAGCTTATTGAAGTCGGCGCGGGTGATGGTCTTGCCCCCGTGCCCGTTGGTGCCGCCGGTCCCGTTGTTCGCGCCGGAGCCGTTGCTCGGCTGGAACAGGTGCGGGGCCGCTTTGCTGAGCCCTTCGATGCCGGTCTCTAGGGTGTAGGGGACGCCGCCGTCGGTCCGGCGGGTGTTCCCGTCGGGGTCGAGCGACACCACTTTGTCGCCCACGATC
>Ga0224500_10001207_pt1 | contig 15689 bp, 15 predicted proteins | sample SF_Oct11_sed_USG_FD_168126 | JGI IMG/M metagenome (GOLD analysis project Ga0224500, IMG submission 168126) | Sediment microbial communities from San Francisco Bay, California, United States - SF_Oct11_sed_USGS_4_1 | ecosystem: Environmental > Aquatic > Marine > Sediment | place: USA: California... | reverse complement strand
GCATCCAACATGGAGTGGGCCCCATCGATCGTCAAAATCGGATTCACCATGACATGATCCACCATCGTAGCCATAGGATCTAAACCCACTGCGAGCACTTTCCGTACGAGATCCGCCTCCGTCATAATCCCAACCGGTCCCCGCTTGGGATCCTCCGAATCCACCAACAGACAGCCGATCCGCCGGACAGCCATCCGCTCGGCTGCGGCTGTAACCGTCGAGTCCTGTGGAACTACCTCCAAGTAGCGATGCATAAAATCTTTAACAGCTCCACCCGCATGCTTATCCATCACAACTCCTTGCTCCATAGACAGACTGCTCATTCGCTCAATGAATCGTCACAGACCACTTCAGCCCTAAGTCCTTGGCGACCACTATACCCGATTGTGACGGAACACGCACGGGCACCATTACGTCGATCCGAATACAGTGGCCCATGTGGAAGGGCCGTTCATGTTTGAATCCTTACTAACCCTTGTGCTCCCAGGCCATCAAGCTAGGGTTTTACCTAGTATCATTATGAAACACTAATCTCTGCACCCTTCACCTCCTACACTTTCATCGACTACTCTGGTATCCGCACTTCTTATTGTCACCGACACGGCTCTTGACGGTAACTCGTTACAATTACGTACAAACCTAACGAATGAGGTGAATCATCACGATGTGTTTCTCGGATCTTTCCTCTCTTGGCATTCAACTTGCCTTTCCGACTTGTAGGCAGCCTGGAATACCTAACAAGGGTGAAATATGGAACACACAACAAACTCCATCACTGTTCGCATTGACTGGTGCCGTCGCCAGTCCGCACAAGCCAATACAGATCAGGAGGCAGACGGATGGCGCGCAGAAGAGGACGGGTTGCGCGATGCCCTGATGCGTGGTGACCACAGTCATGCCTATCGGCTATGCCCTCCAGAGATCCAGGAGCGGTATTCCAGTGGCTTCCAAGATGGAACGGTGTTGCTTCACGCCGCGCGGATGGAGCGCACAATGCATGCGACTGGAACCCAGGACCCGACTCCTCAGGTTGAAAGGGACGACCCCCAAGGAGATGAACAATGAATTGCCTACGATGCAACGGTCTTGCCGTCAGTGACGACAGTATCGCGGTTGAGATTGGGTCGTCGTCGGACTTTCATGGTTGGCGCTGCGTCAATTGTGGAATGATCGTCGACGATGTGATTCAAAATAATCGGCGTACCCCCCAAAGATCGAGAAGATCCAGAGACTCTGAACAGAGCTGCGAAGCCGCCTGAACGGCAGTGTGTCCTCTATTGACCGTCTGTCCCAGGCTGATACATCCTTGCGTCAACGTCGCGCCCGTGGGAAACAGCGACTGCCGAAGCCGTCTGGTCTGGTCTGGCCACGTCCCGTATCAGAGATTCTCCTAGGGAAGAGGAACGCTCTCGGTTTCATTCCGCTCTTGATCCTGCTTCCGATCTCCTGAGCGCAGGAGCTTGTCTCCGAGTCCGACGGCCAAGTTGCGGTAGATGATCACGCCGATATCCGGGCGACGTCGAATGAGATCCTCCAGGTCTCGCCGGAGTAGTTCAGCGACCTCGATCTGATTCACGGCCGTTGCCGTGGCGGAGTGGGGTCTCGCCGAGAGAAGCGACACTTCCCCGCAAGTCTCTCCGGTATGCACGGTACCGATGATGCGCGAAGAAGATCCACTACTGATCGTAACTTGCCCCTGAAGCAGCACGTAGAGCCGGTCTGCTGGATCATGGCCGTCAAAGAGCCGTTCACCCGCTCGTATGGTCTTCACGGTGCAGACTCCAGCCAGCCTCATCGCCTGTTCGGTGTTCATACCATGAAACAACGGAACTTCTTGGATCGCCTGTGCCATGCGAGGTGCGATGACGCACGTCGAAAATCCCCGCATCACGATGTCGGCAACGGCTTGCACCGGTTCAGTCAGACCGAGCGGTCCCAAATCTTGCAACTTGTTCAAACGCACCATCTTCACAATATCGAGCCGCTCCACGTGATAGAACACCATGGCAGGCACATACGCGACCGGGAGAAAATTCAGTTCCAGTAATGTCCGTTGCATGCGAGGCGCGTACGCACTGACATCGATCTCAGTGTACTCGATCTCCATCTCCTCCCGACACTTACGTTCCAGTTCGGCCAGAAGAAATCGCACCACGTCGTCGGCCAGTGCGATGAGCTCGAACACTCGCACAATGTGTTCAACCGAGTCCATGGTATAGCCGACCGCCCCGACGATTTGGCCGCCGGATCGGGCAAGAAAGTAATTGGTCTGACGAGCTTGCAGCTTGAAGAAGCCATAGTCCAGCCGCATGGGCCCAAAAATCTCGCGATTCCTCACTCGACCTCGCTCAATACGCAGCAAAGCTGGATAGCCCTCCGCTTGCAGCTGTTCGAGTCGATAGTCGCCGCCGGTCGGGTAAGATGCCGAGTCTTCGTCCACGATAAAGTCCGGTGTGAAGGGTGGCTGGCTCATCACGAGATTGGCTAAGGCATAGACCTCAGGGATGATTCGAGGATTATTGCGACGCAGGGTCAGGGCGTCGGCGAAATATCGAGCCAGCAGTGCGAAGCTCTCCCGGTGGCGAAAGAAGTGCTTGAGCGGCAAAAAGCCGGTGGCAATGAATCCCTGGGCCAGACTGATGCGCTGAGCATATGGATGCACGGTGCGTGCGACGACGAGCCCCACATGCAGACGGTTCTTGATGGCCTCGAGCCGCTTGTCCATGAGGAGCTTTCCGACCTGCATCCGACGATAATCGGGATGCACGGCGAGGCGGCCGAACTCTCCGACTAGATCGGAGTGGGCCCCGAAGTCGAACAAGACGGACGCCGTGCCCACCACACGTCCTGCATCCTGGTCTTCAGCCACAAGAATCAGTGCGTCATCTGTGAAGACGGAGCGCTTCAGCCAGAGTTCGTCATAGAGTTCGCGATGCGGGTAGTCGACGCCGTACACCGCCAGAAAGATCTCGCGGATCTGGCCCACATCTTCTTCGCGGGCTTCTCGGATTCTAAGCATGATCGCACCGTTGCGGCGGATCAGATGGACGCCGCTTGCTTCTGGAGTTGCCGGCCGGCGATCTTGGCGATGGCCTGATAATAGGCCGCGCCTACGGCCAAAGCTTCTTCATCGAAGTCGAACTTGCTGGAATGCGCCGGAAAACCTTCCCGGCCAGGGACTTGGCTGCCGAATCGAACATAGGCGCCTGGAATTCGCTCTAGGTAGTAGCTGAAGTCCTCCGCTCCCATGTTGGCTGTCTTCAGTGGTAGTACATTCCCTTCCCCGACTGCGTCAACGGCCGCACGACGCGCAAGGCCGGCCAGCTCTGGAAGATTGACAAGCGGCGGCGTGCCTTCTGTGACCACAATGTGAATCTTCGCACCATGCAACTGCGCGATCGACTCCGCAATGCGGCGAACCGAATTGAGCAGTTGTTGGCGAACCGTCGGATCTTGCGCTCGTACCGTTCCTTCCAACGTAGCCTGTCCTGCAATGACGTTCGGTGCGGTCCCTGCGTGAAACTGGCCGACTGAAACAACTGAAGGACGGGCGGGATCGACCTCGCGTGAGACGATGGTTTGCAGCGCCATGATCATCAGGCTCCCCACCACAACAGCATCGATGCTCTCGTGAGGCCTGGCGCCATGAGCTCCTTGTCCGATGATCTCAACTGTAAAGTTATCGGAAGAGGCGTTGACTGCTCCTTCGCTCACCACAATGGTGCCGGGACGGTAATGGCGATCCAGATGCCCGCCGAAAATGAGACCAGCCCCCTCAAGCACGCCTTCCTTGATCATGGAGATGGCGCCGGTCCCTTTTTCTTCAGCCGGCTGAAAAAGCAATCGAACCGGTGCAGGTAGGTCTTTCTCTTGGGATAGTAGCGCAGCGGCGCCGAGCAACATCGTGGTATGCCCATCGTGGCCGCAGGCGTGCATGATGCCGTCATGCACCGAGGCGAACTCGAGGCCGGTTTCCTCTTGAATGGGGAGCGCATCCGTGTCGGCCCGCAGCACCACACAACGAACTCCGGCCTTTCCAGGGATGTCCGCAACGACGCCATGACCCGCCACATTGGTACGGCATTCAATGCCGAGACCCTGAAGAAATTTGCTGATCACGGCGGCGGTGTTCGTTTCCTGTCCGCTCAGCTCTGGGTACTGATGGAGTACTCTCCGGAGTTGAATCAGGCGGTGTCTGAGAGCTTCAGGTATCAGCGACATGTTTGTGACCTTGGCGATGAACGTATGACGGCCTGTCGGTACACCCTTCGCCGGGTCCGGCCAGACGGGCGACCTGAAGGAATCTGGCCTATGCTAGCACAGAAGGGAAGGGGGTGTCCGCAGCCGGATGAAGGCCCGCGTTCGCCTTGTCTTGTATAAGATTCACGAACCTCTTCCTACACAGAATCGTGTCGGTGGCTCTCTCACCGCACCCCTTCATGTAACGACAGAACTCGTGAGACGTAAAGTGTGATTAGTGAAGTATCATGGACCGGTGGTTTCTCTCGATTGTATGGTTGAACCAAAAAAACCAAAGAGACCTGATGGATCAGAGTGCCTTAGAAAAACACACACGACAAGAATCGAGTCGGTAAACAGCTGGCGTCAATCAGAAGACTGTCTATCGTTATCGGTTCAGGATAATCTGAGCGAAGACGCCGCTATGGTCTGATACTGACGGTTCAGTTGGATTGATCGGACCAGTTGCATCATTGCCTGGATTGAAGACTACCCTAGTGGTCATCACAGTATCCGTACCCGACATGAAGAGGTAATCAATTCGTTGCGGCTTGGGTAATGCCGCGCCGGTTCGGCTGTCGATAAGCCCTTGAACGGGACTTGTTCCAATCGTGCAGTGGACATCAGCTACACCCTGCCGGCAGAGTGCTTCAGGCGCCTCGCCGAATTGGGTCCGGCGATAGCCCGCGTAGATATCTCGAAGGCCGGCTCTCGTCATGGTCTCGTACACGGCCTGCTCTGGTAGTCCCTTTGCGAGATCCAGATTGAAGTCTCCTCCGAGGACAAGATGATTCCCGGAGGACTTCCCCTCCACCTGCTGCATAAACGCCAAGAGCGCATCAACTTGCTGTTGGAGCGCCTCAGTCGCACAGGCCGAGCAGAGGTGCGTATTGTAGATATGGAAATTCCCATATCCCGGAATAGTCAATTGAGCCACCTGCACATTGCGGGTGATCTTGACTGTGACTCCCTCAAAAACCTCCTCCGACTCGATCGGTAAGAACGCGGAAAAGTGGCGCGTGATGTTGCAACGACTCAGCATCGCATTGGCCGTGGACAAGACGAACGGGACGCCGCTTTCCCAGGCGACGCGTAGTTCGTAGGGCTCGGCACTACGCTCGTTCAGGACTCGCTGAAGGTCTCGGGCGCTATCGGCGGTTCCCAACAACTCTTGCAGTCGATCGACATCAGTCAACACCGCTTCCTGCAACATGAGCACATGAACATTGTTCGCCACGGCGAACTGCGCGATGTCAGTCCAGCCCTTGGCCCGAATAGCGGCCGGAGCATCGTATAGACCATTCAATGTGAGGACGTTGAGCCGCCCGGTTTCGGCAATATCAGGACAGTCAGCGGAAAGCGGTTGCGCTCGCTTCGCAGCGCAGCCGGACACAACCAATGCCAATGCCAATAAGCCCATGCTGAGATGGCGTTGATCCATACGCATCATCTATTCCCTCCCTGTGTAGCCAATCGTTCTATCTACGTTGTGACGAGAAGCATCGCGCCACCCTCTGATCGAGCAACTCCTGCTTTCCTCTGAGGACATGCCAAATAGTCACCATTGCGGATGTCCAATGAGGACCTTCCAAGGAGACGCGTTCCGCAATCGTCGACTCGCCCGATCAAGCCACTCCGACCGGACAGCGAGACTTCATCCCTCCGTTGCATGAACGCCTGGTTGATAGGCGCCATACACATAGACCGGAATGGACAAGTGGCCGAGATGTTTTTCAAGCAACGGCTTCACGTCCTTCCAGTCAAGTCCACCAACACCGGTCGCCAAACGAGGGAGCGCAAGGCTCTTAACCTTCTCCTGTTCAACAAACTTGGAGAGGGCTTTGAGACAGTGATTAACGTTCTCGATCGTGGCTTTCCCAGGCTTGGCTCCATGGCTGGGAGCTGGTTCCTGAGTAAACAGACTCACGATTCGCACTCCACCGGCGCCCGCCCAGGCCCACAGTTCACCGGTCTTCGGAGTATAAGTCTGACAATAATGCCTGAAATCTTTATACATGGCGGGCCACTGTTGCCTCAGTGACAACGCTAGACCGTTCGTGTAACCATCGTTGGGGGCCACACCGTGCGCCACCATTGCTGCCCCTGTGTGCAAAATATCTCCTGCCACTTCTTTCAGCATAGAACCTCCATTAGGTATCCGACCGCAATAGTATGGGGCGGCACGAGATGCCCCGTCTCACACCTATCAATATCGAGTCAATCGTCCTTGCGAATCTCGTCTCCTTCCGCTATGAAATGGAAAGCGCTTCGCGAACCCAGGATCTCTGTCGTGGTTCATATCAGACCGGCAACCGAGGTAGATTTTCCTGCACTCCTCCAGGTGCAACGGGAGGCCTTCGAAGCATATGCCGGCATCTACACTCTCAGCGGTTGGACAACGGAAACTCTTGAAAGTCTGAAAGAAGATGCGAGAGAGAAGCATATTTTCGTGGCCGAGGCGGAAGGAGAGATCGTCGGCTCCGTACGTTATTGGACCGTAGCCGGTGTCTGTGTCATCCGGTTGCTTTCCGTCAGTCCCACGTACCAGGGGCAAGGAGTCGGGAAGGCGCTGATTCACGAGATCGAACGAGCGACGACCGATGTCCATAAGTTTTACGCCTGCACTATGCTGCGCACGGCCAAAAACATTCAGTTCTTCATGGACCTTGGATACAAGGCCGAAACTCTTCTCCCAAACCATTATGACCACCTCGACTTGATCTGCTTCGCCAAATATCGCTGAGCCACGCCTCGTGAGGCAGACGCTGTCCACTCGTCACACCGACCGATCGGCGGTTACGGAGTCTTCGCGCAACGGAACCCATAGCCGAACTGCTGACCGGATGGATCGGCATTGAAACGGAAAGAGGTGCGTAGAAATTCGGGAACATAGAGCCACGACCCGCCCCGCACGACCTTCGTGTCGCCTTTTGCCGGCCCGATGGGGTTCTTTTCAGGACCTTTCTTATAAAACTGATTCCCGTACCAATCGAAGACCCATTCCCAGGCATTACCGGCCATATCGTAGATGCCATAGGGACTTTTCCCGGCCTCGAACGACCCAACGGGAGTTAACGCCTGGTGATCATCCCAATCCTTTCTTCCAAAATTCGCATGGAGTCGAGTCGGCGCTTCATTCCCCCAGGGATAGATCCGCGCATCTGTTCCTCGCGCCGCCTTCTCCCACTCCGCTTCCGTCGGTAGGCGCTTACCGGCCCATTTGCAGTAATTGACCGCATCCTCCCACGTCACGTTGACGACCGGGCGTCTTTGATGTTGCGGTTGATTCATAATGCTCCAGTCCGGTGGCTCCTCCATGTCCGTTACCTTCAGATACCTGGCATACTGTCCCACCGTCACCTCGTACTTATCCATGTAGAAGGCATTGAGGTAGATCCTCCGTGCGGGTTTTTCGTCATCCGCGTGATTGCTTCCCCTCGTGAACTTCCCGGCAGACACCAACACCATCTGCTGATCCAGTGTATCGGCCTGCGATCCACTTTCTGCGGCATGTGCAACCTCCCCCGAAGCCATGAAGAGGCACAACAGAGTCATTCTCACCAGCATGTGTCTCATGGACCCCCCTCCCAAATTATGATCACCAGGTACATCCGATCTCACCCGTCTGAAAACATAGGAAGCCTGAACATGTCCTGCACGCTTACCTGATAACACTTACAAGATTGATGCCTGACCTTCCATGCAACGAACACTCGGACGGCCGTAACTAATACTCCTCCCAAACACTTTCATTCCAATTGGGAGCGCGGTATCGTCGACCCCTGACTGCGCGCATGGAACGATCTGTACCTAACAACAGCACGCCTTCCCTTCTCAACTCCACTTCCTTAGCGGGTGGAAGGATGGAGCGTTTCCATGACGCCATAGCACGTTTGCACTCATCTTGAGGTCATGTAGCGTGCGACGGCATTGCGCCACCCTGGCGCAGCCTTATAGGAGCACGCGGCGCTAACGTACCTGTTCAAAATGTTGTTATGTTATCTGCGCATCATGGCGCCATAGAAATGCTTCACCTTTCCAACCGCTCTCCCTCACTCCCATTCCGGTGCCTCCTCTTTTCCCACCTCACGCCCACCAAACACACTATAGAGTGCTGGCAGCACCACCAGCGTCAAGGCCGTCGAGGTAAAGAGCCCGCCGATCACGACAGTCGCGAGCGGCCGCTGCACCTCAGCCCCGATCCCTTGAGCCAGTACGAGCGGCAAGAGACCAAGCAATGTCGTCATCATAGTCATGACGACCGGTCGAAGACGCAGGCTGCAACCGGTCAGAATCGCCTCGTCCATCTGCTTCCCTTCGTGGCGCAACTGGTTGATATATGAAACGAGCACGATTCCGTTCGCTACCGCGAGTCCGAACAGCGCGATGAACCCGATGGAGGACGGCACGCTCAAGTACTGCCCGCTCAGCCATAGAGAAACCACACCGCCGAGCAATGCGAAGGGGAGATTGAGGATGATCAACGTGGCATAGCGCAAAGAATGGAATGCCCAAAACAGCAGAAAGAAGACGAGTCCCAGCGTGACGGGCACCACGACCATGAGTCGTGCGTTAGCCCGTTCCATGTTCTCGAATGCTCCACCCCACACAACGCCGTACCCCACCGGTAGATGGATCTGCGTCGCCAGCTTCTTTCTGCCTTCATCCACGACGCCGCCGATGTCCCGCCCGACGACATTGAAGCCGATGTAGATGCGGCGCTTCACCTGCTCGCGGCTGATGCGGGCCGGACCCTCGCGCATTTCGATCGTGGCGAGATCGCTCATCGGGATCAGTGCGCCGGATGCTGATTTCACCCGAATCTCCCCGATAGTGCCGATGCTGTTGCGTTGCGGTTCCGGAAACCGAAGCGTCAATTGAAACCGCCGCTCGCCCTCGTACACATGAGTCGCCACCTTGCCCCCGACGGCGGTTGCGATAATCTCCTGCACGTCGGCCACATTGATACCGTAGCGGGCGATCTTTTGCCGATCGATGTCGATGATGAGATAGGGCTGGCCGGCGATCTGTTCGACCTTGATATCCTTCACGCCCTTGATCTGCTGCATCAAAGCGGCAATCTCCTCCGCCTTGTCACGAAGCACATCGAGATCGTCCCCGAACAGCTTGATGGCACATTCGGTCTTGATGCCGGAAATCAGCTCATCGACCCGTTCCTGTATCGGCTGACTCATGAGGATGGAAATGCCGGGAATCTCCGCCAGCTTCCGGCGGATGGCATCGGTCAGTCCCGATTGAGTCTTTGCCGTCTTCCAGCTACTCCGGTCGTGTAATGACACGATCGGATCGCTCTCATACAGTTCTTCCGGATGGTACGGAATTTCGGCCCGCCCGATCCTGCTCACCGCCATCTTCACTTCCGGAAATTCCAACATGACCTTATGGGCTTGCTTCTCCAACTCGATGGACTCGGCGAGTGACACGCTCGGAAGCCTCACGACCTGGGGGGTCAGGGCCCCTTCTTCAAGGAGCGGAATGAATTCCCGCCCCACGAATGGAATGAGGGCGAGGCTGCACAACACGATCACCACGGAACCGGATAGAACAAGGCTTCGGTGCCGGAGCGTCCATTGCAACACCGGCAGATAGCGCCGCCTCATCCAGAGCGTCAGGCGCGTCTCTTGTAGGTGATCTCCGCGGAGGAAGAGCGACGCGAGCACCGGTGAGAGGGTCAGCGTCACCAGAACCGAAGCAAGAAGCGCGATCACCAGCGTATAGGCCAACGGCGCAAACATCTTTCCTTCCATTCCATGCAAGGTCATGAGCGGCAGAAACACGACGCTAATGATCAGAATGCCAAAGAGGATCGGCCGACCCACTTCTTTGGTCGCCTGAAGAATAACTTCCAAGCTGCTCTTCCGCATGGTGCCGTGGTTCTGAGCGAGGAGCCGATAGACATTTTCCACCACGACCACCGACCCGTCCGCAATCACGCCGATGGCGATGGCCAGCCCGCCCAGCGTCATCAAGTTGGCCGATAGCCCTAGCCATTCCATCACGATAAAGGTCATGAGCGGAATGACGATCAACGCGACAGTCACGACGAGGGCGCTGCGCACATGGCCCAGGAAGAAGAAGAAGACGAAGACCACCAGGACAATTCCTGCGATCAACGCGTTGCGTACGGTCTGAATGGCGGCATTCACCAGCTCGGTCCGATCATAGAAAGGGATGAGCCTTGTGCCAGCCGGGAGGATATTGCTCTGCTGCAGATCATCCACCTTAGCCTTAACGGCTTCGACCACTTGACGGGCATTGCCTCCTCGAAGCATGAGCACCGTGCCTATCACCACCTCCCGCTCTCCATTAAGAACCACCGCCCCATGGCGTACGGCGTGGCCGATGCGGACTTCGGCGACATCCCGCACGAACACCGGCGTGCCGCCGACCTCCTTCACGATGATGGACTCGATATCGCCCACGGTCTTGATCAACCCAAGGCCTCGAACGATCGAGCGGTCGGCATGCCGTTCTAACACGTTGCCCCCGACGTTGGCGTTGTTCTTCACCACCGCCTCGTAGATCTGGTGAAGCGTCAGATCGAACTTGCGCAGCCTGGCCGGATCGACCAGGACTTGGTACTGCTTCACGAACCCGCCCATGCCGTTCACATCGATCACTCCCGGCACGCTTTTGAGCAGAGGGCGCAGGACCCACTCCTGCATCGTACGTTGATCCGTCAAGGCCCTTTCGACCACTGCTGGATCGGTCGCCCCGGCCTCCGGCCCTTCCATATAATATTGATAGACTTCGCCCAGCCCCGTGGTGACGGGGGCCATCACCGGGTCGAGCCCCTCCGGTAACCGCTCTCTTGCCGCCATGATCCGTTCGAGGACCAACTGGCGGGCGAAGTAGATGTCCACGTCGTCCCGGAACACGACGGTGATCTGGGACAGGGCAAATTTCGACAGGGATCGGATTTCCTCCATGCCCGGCAGACCCGTTAAGTAGAGTTCGAGGGGATAGGTAATGAAGCGCTCCACTTCGATCGGGGACAGCCCCGATGCCTCGGTCAACACCTGCACCTGGATGTTTGTCACGTCTGGGTAGGCGTCAATCGGGATCGATTGGAAGGCAAAGATCCCGACGACAGACAACAGACAGGTCAGGACCAGGACCAGTATTCGCTGCCGCAGTGAAAATTCCAGAAGCGAGGCAATCATTGGGTAGGCTCAATCTTATGCCGTTCCATTTGGGACTTAAGGGCAAAGGAGCCCTTCGTCACAACCTGCTCGCCCGCCTTGACCCCTTCCAGTACCCTGACCACATCTCCCTCTTCGTTCCCCAACTTGACCGCCCGTGCCTCGAAGGCTCCCGGCTCCCGTTGAACAAACACCATCTTGCCGACAGGCCCGTCTTGGATCGCCGCAAGCGGCAGGCTCAGTGTGTCCGGGCCGGATGCCGCATACACACGGACGAGAGCGAACATTTCCGGTTTCAAGAGGCGATCCGGGTTCGGCACGGTCACCCGCAGGGTCATGGTGCGAGTGGCCGGATCAAGTACATCCCCTATGTAGGTGATGGTCCCGGTGAAGATCGCGTGCGGATAGGCGGCCAGAATCACGTCGACTTTCCGGTCTTTCCTGATGAATTGCACGTCCTTCTCCGGCACGTTGCCGATTACCCATACCTCGGTGAGATTCGCCACAGTAAACAGCTTCTGTTCTGTTTCGACTACTTCTCCCCTCGTGATATTGCGTGTGATGACTCGCCCATTGAACGGCGCCCGCAAAGGCACGTCGGCCTTGATCGTATGTTCCCGGTCCAGCCTGTCGATTTCTTCTCGCGGCACACCGAGCAGCTCGAGACGGTTCTTGGTCTCACGGGCTTCGGCTCTCGCCGCCTTCATGGCCGCCTCACGCCGCTGCAGTTCTGCCAGACTCACGGCCTTGTTCTCGTACAACTCCTTGGCCCGCGCGTACGATCGTTCAGCTTCCTCCAGTCTGGCCTCAGCCTTGAGGTATTCGCCCTCGGCCACTCCAAGGTCCACACTGTGGAGCATCGCCAACAGCGTACCTTTCTTCACATCCTGTCCAACATCGACATGGACCTTCACAACTCGACCACGGATCAGGGTCGTGACCTCGGCTAATTCGTTTTGGTTGGCCTGGACGGTTGCAGGAAACTGACGATGTGAAAGAATCTGCCCCTGCGTCACCGGCACCAGTTCCAGCTCAATCCGGGATAACTCTTCCGGTGTCAGGCGCAACCACCCCGGTCGTGTGGAGGATGAGTCCTGTTTGACTGTGGAGGTATCCGCCGGTTTGTTCTCGCAGGCAACGCCCACCGCTACGATCACACACGCCACGAGACCACGCATAATCTGAGACAGGAGTCTGGTTGTGTTCTGATTCAGGCGACCGCCACCCATCAATCGATCCCAACTCTTTAGCATCATGCTGTAAGCTCAGTGCTCCCCTGCACTCCTGTTAACCTTCTCGCACGGGGCATGCCTCTCAAATACATTGTGTTTTAGCACAAATCCGAGTATTCGTTGCCTATTGCTACTCTGTGTATTTGATGCCGTGACGAAATGCAACAGTCCTTTGCTTGGACCTCTTACCACGATTGATCGATGATATGAGATAGTGATTTCGAAAGGGACCGTGTCGGATGGAGATTCAGGCCCAATTCCCCGACGAACAATCACCAGCCGGTGAGTTTACGCGCCAGGCGGACCTGTTCCGAAACCAGGTGACAACCGACGGTAGCTCTGGCTACCCATCTGCCGCCGCCCGCTATCATCTCTACGTCTCATTAGCTTGCCCTTGGGCGCATCGCACCATCATCGTACGGCAACTCAAGAAGCTTGAAGGTGTGATCGGGATGACCGTCGTGGATCCCATTCGTAACAAGCAAGGATGGGCCTTTCGCGAGGGACCCGGTCATTCTGTCGACGCAATCAACGGGTTTCATTTTCTCAGTGAGGCCTACAGAGCCACAGACCCGCACTTTCGAGGTCGCGTGACTGTTCCAGTCCTCTGGGATACCGTGACCAAACGCATCGTCTCCAATTCCGACGATGACCTGATGAGAATCTTCAATGGCGCGTTCAATCGCTTTACCGAGAGTCAGATCGATTTGTATCCGGAAAGACTCCGGCCGAAGATCGACGAGCTCAATAGGTTCATCTATAAGAACGTAAACGACGGCGTCTACCGGGCTGGATTCGCCACGTCCCAAAGCGCCTACGAACGGGCGGCACGCGGCTTATTCGAAGCACTAGATCAACTCGATGCAAGACTTGCAACCCGCCGTTACCTATTCGGCCCTGAAATTGTTGAAACCGACTGGCGGCTCTTTGTCACGCTGGTTCGGTTTGACGCGGTGTACTGCGGTCATTTTAAGTGCAACGTACGGCGAATCATCGACTACCCGAACCTCTTCGGGTATCTCAAAGACCTCTACCAAACCGACGGCATCGCTGATACCGTGAATTTCGACCACATCAAGCGGCACTACTACATGACGCACGACGACATCAATCCGACTCGCATCGTCCCGATCGGACCTGAGCAAAACTTGTCGGCACCGCATGGGCGAGACTATCTCGTCTAGTTTCGGCTCTTCACCCCCACACATTCCTATTCGAGTTCGAGAGCAGAGTCCCCCCCAAGGAGTTGTCTAACCGAATGGACAGTCCTGATGATATTTTCCCCAACGCTTCTGAGCCACTCGGTATAGAGGTGGCCGTCTACGACTGTTTCTGCAGAGTTGAGCGACTTTCATACTGTGATGATTCGAGCACAAGAGTTGCTCCCGTCAAACAGCGAGTGCTTGTGATCTTCAAAACAGAAAGGAGCCGTTATGGATATGATGTGGTTGTTCGCAATCGTGATAGGTGGACTCCTCATCGGAGGGCTAGTTGTGTATAAGAAGAGTGCATAGCTTTAGTCGAGGTAGTTTCCGCTCCATTTCTCCACTGAGTGATCTTCTGTTGATGCGGAACCCGTTAAAGCGGAGAATCTGTTTCAGTGGAGTGAGATGCTCGATTTTTGCAAGCCCTGGGTGACTGCGATCTTGCTCGCCTCTTGGGAGGCGAGCAACGACTCGCCGAGTGGAAGGATCTCTGCCAGAAGTGATGGCCTTACCTCACGGCCAGGAGAAGTACGCACTCTGCTGAACCAGTTTTATTGAGACGCTTCCCTGGAGAAAACGGGCTCCTGCGCCCCGTCCTTTTGCTCCGGTTATTGTCATGTCCGGCTGTTCACAGTTTACCACCTTCATGGTCTCTTCTGCGGCTGGGCCTACACGCGGGAATTGTCCGACTCGATACCCAACTTTCTCGAGCTTGTCGGCATCCTGTGCAAGCAATTTTTCCCCCGCTTCCATCACGACGATATAACGCAGAAGCGGCATGACGTGGACCAGTAGAATTATGATCGCCTCGGCGTCTGGCTTGAGCTTGAATTGCTTGGTCAGGAACTGAAACGCTTTCGTGGAGGATGGAGAGCCGTCCGTCGCAAACAGAATCCGCCGAATGGTTTGTGCCCGTTCCTTGATGATCAGGATGGGAGAGCCAGCACGAAGCCTTTCAAACCCTCTTCCGCCAATGCCCTTGAAACAAAGAACCCAAAAATAAATGATTGGCGGGTAACTCGACTTTTTTGGTAGAGTGCGCCACTACTGCCTCGATACTCGTTTTATTAATTTCAAGAGGTATCCGAAGGATGATGACAACAGCTGGATGTAGGCCGGCCTGCTTCGGGCAACGTGAATATGGTTTCGTTCTTGTCGTCATATTAATCGTGCTCTCCGGTTGCGCTGCTCAAAAAGCCGCAACCAGCCCACTCACCCCAAACATCGGACAGAACCCACAGCCTGTTCTTCTGGCTGATGCCGATCCAAGGACCATCTCGTCAGCTGCACCAGGCCACGACGCGTCTTCTGAAGAGCCTTTTGATCCGTTTTCCAAACCGGGTGAAGAGGGGGTCGAAGAGTACGATCCATGGGAGCCGCTTAATACCAAAGTATTTGAATTCAACCGGCAGCTTGATCGCTGGCTGCTGAAGCCTGCGGCCAAGGGTTATAACTTCATCGTCCCCAACATCGTCCAGGTGGGCATCAGCAACTTCTTCTACAATATTCGTGTCACGCCACGCTTCATGAATAATCTTTTCCAGGGCAAGTTCAAAGGCGCGGGGATAGAAGCCGGTCGCTTCCTCATCAATACGACGGCCGGAGTAGGTGGAGTCTTCGATGTGGCCCAACGCTTCCACCTGACCACGCCGGAAGAAGATACCGGACAGACACTCGGGTTTTATGGAGTCACACCCGGCCCCTATATCATGGTGCCGTTTCTGGGACCATATACCGCTCGAGATCTTGTCGGGTACGTCGGAGACATCGCCCTGAATCCCATCTATTGGTTGATATTCCCGGTGATTGAGATCGATGCCATTCCTTCAGTCATCCCCCATGCAAATAGG
>Ga0224500_10001205_pt1 | contig 15701 bp, 18 predicted proteins | sample SF_Oct11_sed_USG_FD_168126 | JGI IMG/M metagenome (GOLD analysis project Ga0224500, IMG submission 168126) | Sediment microbial communities from San Francisco Bay, California, United States - SF_Oct11_sed_USGS_4_1 | ecosystem: Environmental > Aquatic > Marine > Sediment | place: USA: California... | reverse complement strand
CAGGTGCATCGCACCGCTCGCCAGCGCCCTGAAGATCAGGATCGCCAGCCACACGCCGGCCGCGACGGCGGCGAAGCCGAACACGTGCGCGACCTGGATCTGCGCCTTCGACGGCGCCGGCACGAAGTACTGCTCCAGCGTGTTGCTGTCCACGAGGCGCTGGTACTCGATCGGCCGCTCTTCCTTGAAGCGATGCAGCGGCAAGCTGCCCGTGAAGATCACCGGATCCATCGGGAAGCTCTCCGGCCGCAGGTGGGTGTGGAAGAAGTGGAACAGGAAGATGAAGCCCGTGGCGAGCAGGGCCTCGGCGCTGTGGATGATGTAGGCCGCGTTGAGCGCCCAGCCCGGCAGGAACCGGGTAGAGAAGTCCGGGAACCACAACATCAGGCCCGAGACGCCGATCATGCCGACGCCCCAGAAGACCGCCAGGTAATCGAATTTCTCCCAGTACGCCCAGCGGTCGAGCTCGGGGCGCGGACCGAGGTAGAGGAAATACTTCACGTTCGCCCACAGGTCCTGGACGTCCTTCAGTTGTGGCGTCATCGAACGCCAGCCCCAGAAGTAGCCCCGCTGCCGCCTGAACGCGACGTCGCGGAACAGCATCGACAGGTGCACGGCGAAATAGCCGAACGTGACGATTGCCGCAAAGCGGTGCAGGAAGCTCGCGATCTCCGGTCCGCCAAGCGCCTTCATCAGGCCCGGCGCCCACGGGGCGGCCGCGAACTTGAGCGGCAGGCCGGTCACCGAGAGCAGCAGGAAGCTCAGGATGATCGACACGTGCAGCCACATCTGGGTGGTCGTGAACCGGCGCACGTAGGGCCCGGGCCCGAAGTGTTCCACCTTGAACTCACCGCGCAGGCGACCAATCAGCGTGCGCTGCAGCCACAGCAACGCGTGCAGACCGAAGAAGCCGAACACGCCGAGCAGCAGCAGGGTCATGAACAGGTAGATGTAGTGAACCCACCGGTTCTGCTCGACATCCATCGGGTCGCTGTGCGGCATGAAGGTCAGGAACGAAGCGTTGACCTCGTGGCCGACGTGGCAATTGCTCGCGCCGCAGGTCCTGGCCAGGTTGTCCGGGTGGATCGACGAGCGCGGATCGCTCGCCGGCAGGTTGTGGTGCGGCGTGTGGCAGTCCGAGCACATCGCGGCCTGGCGCCGGCCGACCTCGGTCGATTTGCCGTGGAAACTGTCGTGGAACGTCTTGTAGAGGTCCGCGTGGCAGTTGCCGCAGTCGCTCGGCATCTGCGCCCGCATGGCGACCGTCGTCGGGTCCTGGATGGCGTGCGCCTGGTGGCAGGTACTGCATACCGGGCCGCTCTTGCCTTCCTGCCACAACGCGCCGTGCGCGCTTTCGTCCCACTCCTTGAGTATGCCCTGGTGGCATCCGCCGCAGGTCTCGGGGCTCTTCGCGTGCGAGGTGCGTGCGCCGGCGGCGTCGTGCCGCTGGATGTCGTGACTGCCGTGACAGTCACTGCACGAAGGCGCGGCCTGCGTGAGGCCCGACACGAACAACGACCTGGCGTGCACGCTGGAGAGGTAGCCTTCCATCATGCTTTCGTGGCAGACGCCGCAATTGCGAACCTGGTTGAGCGGCGCCATGGCCGCATTCGGGTTGTTGCTGCGCACGACGGTGTGGACGCTGCCGTGGCAGCCCTGGCAAGACGCGGGCTTGCCACCCTTTACCCTGCCGTGGACGCTGCCCTGGAATGGCGCGATCTCATCTTCGTGGCATTCCATGCACACATCGAAGGACACCGGCCCGAGCGGTTGGCGCTTGCCCTTGTGCTTCACGCCCAGGGCGGCCGTGTGGCACTCGACGCAATTGACTCTCTTGTGGGCCGAGACGGCGAACAGCGCCTCCTGCACCGCGACCGAACTGCCGGCCTCATTCTTCATCTCGGCGTCGTCGTGGCAGCCGAAACATTTTTCGTTGGGGATAGCGGGCCCGGCTTCTACCGCGCCGGCTGCGGTGGACGGCGGTGTCGCCTCCGCATCCTGCGCGCCGGCGGGCAGCGGGTCCGCCAGTGCGAACAGGAACATGGACAAGGTGAGGGAGGAGAGGAGGCGGCCGTTGCGGAACATGCTGAAGCTCCCATTCAGGGACGGCGCATGGGGCTTTTTTCGCTCGCTCGTGCGTCGCGCACCGCAAGCTGCGGGGCACGCGCGAATTTCACCGCATAAGTGGCCGAAGGGGCTGCACGCATTTACCGAAATTGCATTGACCGTGCCGCAGGCGCGGGCCGTTTGCAGCAAGACATGTGCCCTTGGGAGGGCCCCGTCCGCGTGAGCGGAGGATTACAGCTTGAATCCGGAGGGAAACGGGGAGGATTCACCGGTTTCCAGCCCGCAACCGGTGCCCGGTCCCTATTCCCGCTGCTTGTTCTGTTGTGCCCGCTCGGCGGGCGTCAGTGTGTTCGCAGGGCAGTCGCTGCAGCCGCCCGCGGGGGCCTTCGCGAGTTTCTGCAACCAGGTTGCTGCTCGTCCGCGCAGGCCGGGGGCATCGGTGCCGCCGAGGCCGTGAGCGAGCCGCAAAGCGCAGCGGTTGCGCGACCCCGCAGGCGTCAATGCCCACGCTGCATACCCGGTGGCAGCCACCACGATCAAGCCCACGAACATCGATTCGAGCATCGGGACTTCCTCCCGTTCAACCCAGCAGCGCGCTCGCGACGCGGTACGTCACGAACGAGGCGAGATAGGCCAGCGCGAACAGGTAAGCGGCCATCGCGATCGGATACCGCCACGAGTTCGTTTCGCGCTTGACCACGACCAGCGTCGACAGGCACTGCGGCGCGAAGACGTACCACGCAAGCAGCGACAGCGCCGTTGCCAGGCTCCAGGTCTGCGCGATCATCGGCACCAGCGTGCCGGAGACGTCGCCATCGTTCGACAGCGAGTACACGGTGCCGAGCGCGCCCACGGCGACTTCGCGTGCGGCGAGACCGGGCACCAGCGCGAGCGAAATCTGCCAGTTGAAACCGATCGGCGCGAACACCACCTCGAGCGCGCGACCGATCATGCCGGCAAAGCTGTGCACGATCGCCGGCCCTTCGGCGCCTGGCGGTGGAGCCGGGTACGTGCTCAGGAACCAGAGCACGATCATCAGTGCGAGGATGATGGTGCCCACGCGCTGCAGGAACACCTTGGTGCGCTCCCACAGCCCGATCGCGAGGTTGTTGAGGTGCGGCCAGTGGTACTCGGGCAGTTCGAGCAGGAGCGGGTGATACGCGGTCTTGAGCGCCGTGCGCTTGAGCAGGAACGCCACCGCCATGGCGGCGATGATGCCCGCGAAGTACAGCGTGAACAGCACGAGGCCCTGCAGGTTGAACGGGCCCACGGGTCGCGCCGGTATGAACGCCGCGATCACCAGGGCGTAGACCGGGAGCCGCGCCGAGCACGTCATCAGCGGCGCGATCATGATCGTCGCCATGCGGTCGCGCAGGTTCGGGATCGTGCGCGTCGCCATGATGCCCGGCACCGCGCAGGCAAAGCTCGACAGCAGCGGAATGAACGCGCGCCCCGACAGGCCGACCGACCCCATCAGCCGGTCGAGCAGGTAGGCGGCCCGCGGCAGGTACCCGCTGTCCTCGAGCGCGAGGATGAAGCAGAACAGGATCAGGATCTGCGGCAGGAACACGAGCACGCTGCCGACGCCCGCGATGACGCCGTCCACGAGCAGGCTGCGCAGGGCCCCATCGGGCAGCGAGTGCTGTACCCAGGTGCCCAGTGCACCGATGCCGCCGTTGATGAAATCCATCGGCACGGTCGCCCAGCTGAAGACCGCCTGGAACACGAAGAAGAGGATCGCCGCAAGGATCGCGGGGCCGGCGAGCGGGTGCATCACCAGCGCGTCCAGGCGTGCGAGCGCCCGTTTGCGCACGGGTTCGGTGTAACCGATCGCCTGCAGGATGCGGCGCACGTCGCGTTGTGTGCCCTGGATCTCGTCGAAGGTCGATTCGCGCCAGGCGACGGGCCCGCGTGCACCCGGATGCGGCAGCGTCTCGAGCTTGTCGACGAGCAGGCGCACGCCGTCGTGGTCCACCGCAACGGTCTCGACGACCGGCACGCCGAGTTCCTGCTCGAGCCGCGCGCGATCGAGCTGGTAACCGCGACCCGCCGCGAGGTCGCTCATGTTGAGGGCAACAACCATCGGCACGCCGAGGTCGCGCAGTTCGAGCACGAGGCGCAGGTTGAGCCGCAGGTTGGTCGCGTCCACTACGCAGACCACGAATTCCGGCGGCGGCTCGTCCGCGAGTCGCCCCAGCAGGAAATCGCGCGTGATCGCTTCGTCGAGCGTCGTCGGCGTGAGGCTGTACGCGCCCGGCAGGTCGAGCACCTTGTACAGGCGCTGCCGGGCCGGGCCGGTGAACGAGCCTTCCTTGCGCTCGACCGTGACGCCCGCGTAATTCGCGACCCGTTGCCGGCTGCCGGTCAGCCGGTTGAACAACGCCGTCTTGCCGCAGTTCGGCACGCCGACAAGTGCAAGCCGCATGGCATCGAGCGTCGCTGCCTGGCCGTTCATGGGGTGACCCCGGCGACCTCGGGCTCGACCATCACGGCGCTCGCTTCACGCCGACGCAACGCAAACGTCGTGTTGCCGAGCCGCACGGCCAGCGGATCGCCGCCGGGCCAGATCTCCTCGATCACCTCTAGCGATTCCCCCGGCACGAACCCGAGTTCGAGCAAGCGCCGGCTGACGGTGGACTGCGCCTCGTCCCCGAGGCTCTGTGCGTCGTCAAGCACGTCGACGACCACGCCCCGGGCGCCTTTGCGCAACGTGGCCAGACTGACGGGAGGCATTGCGGGATGGGGTACCTGGATCGAAGGTACGCAGTCTCTCCTTAATGAGATTCGTTCGCAACAAGGGAAAGCCGCTATGCGACGTTCGCCACCCGCCGCTGGTCCGCCGTGAACCAGTGCGCCGCACGATCGAAAGAACCTATCCAGAACATAGACAGAAGGATAGACAAACAGTGTACGATCATGCTTATACTCCCCGCCGAACCAACCGTGTCGAGTCTTGAAACCGGGTTCCGTCCCGACCGAATAGAAGGAAGCCAGCGATGTCGGAGTCCATCCTCGAGCGCGTAGGTCGCGGCGATCAACGCGCGGTCCGTGAGTGCATCGACGAGTTCGGCGGCCTGGTATGGGCCATTGCGCGGCGCATGACGCGCTCGCGCGCCGACGCGGAAGATGCGGTGCAGGAGATTTTCATCGACGTGTGGCGCAGCGCCGCGCGCTTCGACCCGGCGCAGGGTTCGGAAAAGGTGTTCATTTCGACGATCGCGCGTCGTCGCCTCATCGACCGCATCCGTCGCGGCCGCATGAATGCGATGATGGACGGCGAGGAAGCGCTCGAGGACTCGCGTTTTGCCGAGCACGGCAACCAGGGCGAAATCCGCGTGGAGGCCGAGCGTGCGGCGGCGGTCGTCGCCCGGCTGCGGCCAGAGCAGCGCAGGGTGTTGAGCATGGGGCTGCTCGAGGGGCTGACGCATTCCGAAATCGCGACGGCGACCGGCATGCCGCTCGGCACGGTCAAGACGCAGATGCGGCGTGGGCTGATCCAGGTGCGGCAGTGGATGAAGATAGAAAGCCCGATGCAGGTGGAGCAGGCGACGCCCTGAAGGAGTCGCCGTCGGCGTCGCCTGCGCGCGATGCCGACGATCCCTCGCCGCAGCGCCTGCCTCGCCGTTTGCGCCGCCGTCTCGATGCCAGCGCGGAAGCCTGGTGCAGATCGGGCCAGGGCGAGCCGCCCGAAGGTCCGGTCGTGCATGAGCGACTCGTCGTCGACCGCCGCGCGCAGCGTCGCGGTTGGTACGCGGCAGCGGCTTGCCTCTTGTTGGCGATCGCCGGTTGGTGGCCGCGACTGGCACATCTTGCCAGCGACGCAGCTCACGGCATCTCCCCCCTGCAGGCCGACGCCGAGCGCGGACGGCAGTACCTGCTCAAGTCCGGCGGCGCGCACGTGGGACGTTGGTCGTGGGCGCACGAATCGGGCCTGGCCGCCGACGTTCGCGGCGAAGTCGTCTGGGACGGCGAACGGCAGGAAGGCTACCTGACGCTCTCGGGCCTCGAGCCCAATGCGCCGGCGGGCCGCCAATACCAGTTGTGGATCTTCGACGCCGCGCGCGACGATCGGTATCCCGTGGACGGGGGGGTGTTCGACGTGCCGGCGCACAGCCAGTCGATGACCGTGCCGATCCGCCCGGCGCTGCGCGTGTCGCAGCCGGTCGCGTTCGCCGTCACGCTCGAGCCGGTGGGTGGCGTCGTCGTCTCCGACCGCAGCCACCTCATGGCGCTCGCGCGCGCGGGCGGCAACTGAGACGGGGCGCGCCGATGCCTCCAGACCCGCTGCTGCACGCGACTGCCGGCCATGCGGCCGCGGATCCACAGACAGCCGACGCCGTGCTGATGGTGCGGCCCGCCAGCTTCGGCTGGAATCCGCAGACGCAGGCGAGCAATCGCTTCCAGCGTGCCGAGCCCGGCCTCGCCAGCGGCGCGAACGAGCGCGCTCGCACAGAGTTCGATGCCCTCGTGTTGCAGTTGCGCGGGGCGGGTGTCGAAGTGACGGTCGCCGCCAACGCCGCAACGCCGGTGTGCCCGGACGCCGTCTTCCCGAACAACTGGGTGAGCATGCATGCCGACGGTACCGTCGTGCTGTACCCGATGCTCGCGCGCAACCGGCGGCTGGAACGTCGTCTGGAACTGATCGCGTCGCTCGCCGCCGCGAGCGGCCGCAGGGTTGTGCGCCTGCTCGACCTCACGCAGCACGAGTCGCACGGCCGGTTCCTCGAAGGCACGGGCAGCATCGTCTTCGATCACGCCCGGCGCATCGCGTACGCCTGCCTGTCGCCGCGCACTCATCCAGAGCCCCTGGCCGAACTCTGCGACGAACTCGGTTACGAGACGTGCACGTTCAACGCCACCGACGCCGCGGGCGTCCCGATCTATCACACCAACGTGATGCTGGCCCTAGGCTCGCGCTGCTGCGTGGTCGCCGCAAGCGCCATCGACCCGTCTGACCGCGAGCGGGTGCTGTCGAGCCTCGCCGCGTCGGGCCGTCACGTGGAAATCATCGATGCCACGCAGATGGCCGGTTTCGCGGGCAACGTGCTCGAGCTGCGCGCGGCGGATGCGGGCAGCGTGCTGGCGATGTCTGTGACAGCGCAGGCGTCGTTCGGGCCCGCGGCGATCGAGCGCCTGGCGTCGACCGTGAATCGCATCGTGGCGGCACCGATCCCGACGATCGAGACGCTCGGGGGCGGGTCCGTCCGCTGCATGCTCGCCGAAGTGTTCCTCCCGCGCTGACTCCGCGACCGCGCGTTATCGGGTGCTAGAATCGCCGCGTCGCGCAGAGGACGCAACGTGCTCGAACTCGGTATCAAAGCCCTGGCCGCTTACCTGCTGGGGTCGGTCATCGGCAGCCTGCTGTTAGGCCGCCTGCGCGGCGTCGATATCCGCACGCAGGGCAGCGGCAACGCCGGCGGCACCAATGCGCTGCGTACGCAGGGCTGGGCTTTCGCACTCGGCGTGGTCGTGGTCGACGTGGGCAAGGCGCTGGCCGCGGTCGGCTGGTTGCCCGGTCTCGTACTCCCCGGCATCGGCGTCGATCCGGGCGTCGACCGCGAATGGCTGGCGGTCGTGTGCGCGGCGGCCGTGGTGTTCGGACACGTGTATCCGGTGTGGTACGAGTTTCGCGGCGGCAAGGGCGCCGCAACGCTGATCGGCGCCGTGGCCGTGCTGGCGCCGCTGGCACTCGCGCCAGTGCTGCTGGTGTGGCTCGCCACCGTGATGCTCACGGGCTACGTGGGGCTCGGCACGATGCTCGGCACGGCGACGTTGCCGTTGTACTTTGCATTCACCGCGCCGCGCAGCATGCCGCTGGTGGTCTTCGGCTTGCTCATGGCAGCCTTCATCGTCTTCACCCATCGCTCGAACGTGCGGCGCATGCGCGACGGCGTCGAGAACCGCGCGCGCCGTCTCTGGCTCCTGCGGCCGCGATGAGCGCACGCGCGGAGCGGCTCGTGCGCCTGCTCGCGGATGGCGCGATGCACTCTGGCGAGCGACTCGCGGCCGACCTTGGCGTCACCCGCGCGGCAGTCTGGAAGACAGTGGCCGAACTGCGCGAACGCGGCATCGCCGTCGCGAGCCACGAGCGCCGTGGTTATCGGCTCGAGCGGCCCGTCGAATTGCTCGACCTGCAGTCGCTGCGACGGAGCGCCGCGGCAGCGGGCGTCGCGCTGCCGGAGGCCACCGCCGTGTTCTTCGAGCTCGGCTCGACCAACGAATACCTGCATGCGGCCGCTGCGCCGCCGCCCGCCGCGCCGCGCCTGGTGTTCGCGGAGCTCCAGACGGCGGGACGCGGGCGACGCGGCCGCGAGTGGCTCGCGCCGTTCGGATCCGGGCTCACGTTTTCGATCGGATGGACGTTTGCCGAGATGCCGGCGGACCTGTCGGCGCTCAGTCTTGCACTGGGTGTCTGTGTCGTGCGCGAGTTGCGCGAGCTCGGCGCGGCGGATGCGCAGCTCAAGTGGCCCAACGACATCGTGCATCGCCACGCCAAGCTCGGCGGCCTGTTGCTGCAGATGCGCTCGGAGGCCGGCGGGCCGGCGTACGTGGTCGCCGGACTGGGATTGAACCTGGCGCTGCCTGAGTCCGCTCGCGCTGCAATCCAGGGTCCGCTCGCCATGCCAGTCACCGACCTCGCGACTGCCGGTGGCGGCAACCCGCCGCCTCGCCTCGACACGGCGGCGCGCGTCTCCGGCCGCATGCTCGCGGGCCTCGCCGAATTCTCGCGCTCGGGCTTCGCGTCGTTCGCCGGCGACTGGGCGGCCTTCGACTCGCTGCGTGATACGCCGGTCACCGTGCTGCGCCACGACGGCCCGATGGAAGGCGTCGCACGTGGAGCGGATGCCGAAGGTGCCTTGCGGGTCGAAATTCCGGGCGGCGTCGTCGAGCGAGTGCATGCGGGCGACGTCAGACTGCGGCGGTCGCTGCAGCCCAAGGCAGTGGCCGAGTGATACTGTTCGTCGACATCGGCAACACGCGCGTGAAGTGGGCGACGCAGGTCGACGGCCGGCTGTCGCCGCAACGTGCGGCAGAGTACGGGCAGTGGTCCGCAGCCGACTGGCAGCGTGAGTTGTTCGACGGACCGCCCTGCGAGCGCGTGCTGGCGGCGACGGTCGCCGGCGGCGAAAGCCGGCTTGCGCTCGAAGCGGCGGCCCGCCGGGCCGGCACGACGCGCGTGGATTTCGTGGCGTCGACTGCTGCGCTCGCGGGCGTTCGCAACGCCTATCCCGAGCCGGGGCTGCTCGGCGTCGATCGCTGGGTGGCGCTGATCGGCGCGTATCACCTCGCGCGCGGGGCTTGCTGCGTGGCCGACGTCGGCACGGCGGCGACGCTCGACACGGTCGACGCGACGGGCCAGCACCTCGGCGGATTCATCGTGCCCGGCCCGCACATGATGGTGCGATCGCTGCATGCCGGGACGAGCAACCTGGCTGCGTACGCGGCCGCCAGCCCTGTCGGTGGCCCCCGGCTGTTTGCCGACAACACCCGCGATGCCATCGAGCGCGGCTGCCGCGTTGCGCTGGCGGCGCTCATCGATCGCACCTGCGCGGAACTGGCCCACAGGACTCAGTCCGCGCCGCGCCTGTATTGCACGGGAGGTGCAGCGGACGAAGTGCTGCCATACGTAGTTACCACGTCCGAGCGGGTGCCTGACCTTGTTTTGCGTGGACTGGCCCGCGTCGCCGCTGCCACGCTTGAACGGTGACCGGCGGTTGTTGTCCAATTGGGGTGACAGGATGTCCTGTCGCCACAGTCAGGGCCTGCGCGGGGTACGTAATCCTGTCGGGTCTCCAGGAGAAAAATTGAGTAAATTCAGCCGTTTGGCCGTCATCGCGGGCGCTTTTGCCAGTCTCGCGGGCTTTGGTTCCACAGCGCATGCGGATGCCGCGGCGGGCAAGGCCACGTTCACGTCGATCTGCTCCGAGTGCCACGAAGTCGCCGACTTCGAGGGCGAGGACGCGGCCGCACTGCAGGGCACGATCAAGAATATCGTCGCCGGCACGCAGAAGCACAAGAAGGCGCTGAAGCTGACCGACGCGCAGGTCGCGGACGTCGCCGCCTACATGGCCAGCGGCAAGTAAGTCGCCCAGGCGTAGCTCTGCAGGGCCCGGGCTCCACTGGAGTCCGGGTCTTGTTGCATTGCGGTATACACGGTCTGAATTTCGCCCCCGGATCGCTATCATTCCCGCGTCATCCAGCCCCGATTCCCGGTGCGTCCAGAGGAGGATCCGATGAAAATCCTGCGTATTCTTGCCGTGTCCGTCGCCGCCTTCGCCATTGCGGGCTTCAGTACCGCAGCGAGCGCTGATGCCGCAGCAGGCAAGGCGAAGTTCACGGCCGCCTGTGCCGAATGCCACGAAGTGGCGGATTTCGAGGGCGAGAGCGCGGCCGCGCTGACCGATTCGCTCAAGAAGATCGTCGCCGGTACGCAGAAGCACAAGCAGGCGTTGAAGCTGACCGACGCCGAAGTCGCCGATCTCGCCGCCTACATGGCCGCCGGCAAGTAACACGCGCGGCAACTGCACGAGGGCCCGGTCGCCATGCGGCCGGGCCTTCTGTTTTTGATTTGCTAACATCGGGCGCAATCGAACCCTCCAGGCGGTCCATTGCGCGTCCTGTTCCTCCTGCTGCTGCTTGCCAACGTGCTGTTCATGGCCTGGACCCGTTGGGTCGTGCCGGTCGCGCCCGCGACGATGGACGCGCCTGCGCCCGGCGGGCGCAAGCTGCAGCCAATCCGGCTGCGAGCCGAATCGCCGAATGCGCCGGCCACTGCCGCTGACCCGTCCGATGCGGACCTGCTGGCCGCTTCGTGCGTGAGCGTGGGCCCGTTCTTCGATCCAGATCATGCGGCGGCGGTCAACGCGCAGCTCGAGCGGCTGGGGTTCACGAGCCGCCGGCGTGTGGCGCAGGATGAAGTGCGTGTCGGCTACTGGGTGCGGGTACCGAACCTGGCCACTCCCGCGGACGCCACCAATGCACTGGCCACGCTGAAGGTGGCGGGCCTCGCGGACGCCTACGTCCTGGCCGACGGCGAGCCGGACAATACGGTTTCGGTGGGTGTGTATGCCGATCCGCGCCGCGCGGCAGAAGTCGCCGCCCTGGTGCAGAAGGCGGGCTTCACTCCGGAAACGAGCGACCGCGTGCGGACGCTGGAGGTGCTCTGGCTCGACATCGACCGGCAGGCGAACGGCGGCCTGCCGTCGCTCGAGTCGCTCGGCACGCCGCCGGAAGGCGGTCTGCCGTACGACATGAGGGCGTGCCCGGCCCCCCGCCCGGATGGCGACGTGACTTCCCCCGCAAACCGGGCAATCGTGCCTGCCGGAGCGAGCGGCGCCGGTTAAGGTAGAATCCCGATCTCCTTGCGGACCGGGCCGGCTTAGCACAGCTGGTAGTGCACCTGATTTGTAATCAGGGGGTCGGGGGTTCGAATCCCTCAGCCGGCACCACATCGAGCAGACACACACGAGGAAAGCCCATGGCGCTCTGGAAAGACCCGACTAAAGATCCGTCGATGCCCGGTTCCGATGGGGCAGCCGCCCTGGCCGCCGAACCGGCCCTGCGTTCCGTCGCGACTCCCGTCCCCGCCTCGGCCCCGGCGGCCGCCGAGCCGTCGCGACGCGGCGAGCGTGCGGCTCCGCCTGCCGCGGGCAGCGCGAAGGAATCGCTGATCGCGGCCGACGTCACCATCGAAGGCAAGATCGAAGGCGCCGGCCACGTCCGCATCGCCGGGCGATTCAAGGGTGACGTCAACGTGCAGGGCAACGTGACGATCGAGCAGGGCGCACACGTCACCGGACAGATCGCTGCAGCCACCGTGATGGTGAGTGGCGAGGTGCACGGCAACATCCAGGCCAGCTCGCGCGTCGAGCTGCTCGAGACGGGCGTCATCAATGGCGACGTGAAAGCGGCCGTGCTGACGGTTGCGGCGGGCTCGCGCATGCGTGGCAACGCCGACTTCGGCTGGCCGGAATCGGCGAAGTAGCCGCGCGCTGCGCGGCCAGCGGATGATCACGGGACGCACAGGATCGCCGGGCAGTGTGGGCAAGACGCGCTCTTGTCCGCACTGCAAGGCGACGATCCTGGCAAGCGCGCCGATCTGCCCGCAGTGCCGCCATCACCTGCAGTTCGGCGCGGCTTCGACCGCCGCCGCCGACGCAACACCCCATTTTTCCGCGCTGAACGTGGAGGGCACGCTCCGGCACTCGGAGCAGGGCGGCGACTGGGAATACTCGGTCGTGCTCTCGATCCGCAACGAACGCGGCGAGGAGATTGCGCGGCAGGTCGTAGGCGTCGGCGCCCTGCGCAGGACGGAAGCCCGGATATTCACCCTCGCCGTGGACGTCGCCACGCCGAGGGGGCGTTGAATCGAGCGGTCTCTACTTGCCGTACTTCTTCGCGCAGCCCGCCTCGTTCGCTTGCGCGACGATCGCGCTCGGCGCGACCGACGGTGGCGAGCCCGCAGGCGCGTTGGCGATGGCCTGCAACCGGTCGCGGAAGGCCTGGCATTGTGGTGCGTCGTCGATCATGACCAGCATGCCAGTTGCCATCTTGGCCATCGTCGCGCTGTCGTAGGTCGGGGCCGCCGGCTCGGGCTGTGCGGCAGCGGCGGGGGCTGCCTCCTCGTCTGCCGCGACTGGGGTCGGGGCGGGCGCCTGCTTCGAGCACGCGGCCACCAGTAAGCCAAGCACCGCCAGTCCCACCAAGGTTGTCCGGTTCGTCATTGCTACGCTCGCTCACGCTGTGACCCCCGTTCGGGGCCGGCGAAGAATGTCACAAGGACGGCGAAATGCGATCGCGGATTTCCCAGATCGGGGCCAGGGTGCCATGGCAGTTCCCCGCACCGCTTCCCTGCAGCGGCGGCCGGAATCGACCGGCACGGCAGGGTGGACTATGCTCGGGGTGACGCACCGCCCGGCGGCCGTTCTGATGCTGCGAAGCAGCAGTCAGTGCAATTACCTATTCTTATAGGCGTGCGGCTTTTGCGAGCCTCTCGCACAAGTTGCAGGTTCCGAGCCACGGGGTGAGACGACATGTGCCTGGCCGTTCCAATGAAGATCACGGGCATCGACGGTTTCACCGCGACCTGCGCGGCCAAGGGCATCGAGCGCGAGGTGAGCCTGTTCATGCTGCAGGGCGAGCCCATCGACGTCGGCGACCACGTGCTGATCCACGTCGGCTATGCCATCCAGAAGATCAGCGAGGAGGAGGCCCGGTCCACCTGGGACCTGTTCGACGAGATACTCGAGCATGCATGAACTCGCGGTCTGCCAGGCCCTGATCGAACAGGTCGAGCGCGTCGCCCGCGACAATGCAGCGCGCAGGATCGTCTCGATCACCGTGTCCGTCGGGCCATTGTCCGGCGTGGAGCCGCAGCTGCTCGAACATGCGTATCCGCTCGCCGCGGCCGGAACGGTGGCGGAGGTGGCAAGGCTGGTGGTCGTGACAGTGCCCGTGCGCGTGCGTTGCCGCGCCTGCAAGGCCGAGACCGAGGCTGCGTCGAACCGCCTGCTCTGCGGCAGCTGCAACGACTGGCACGTGGACGTGATCGCCGGCGAGGAGATGCTGCTGCAGCGGGTCGAGATCGAAACGGCCGACGAACCCGTCCATTGAAGACGACCAGGTCAAGTAGTTGAGGTCACGCTGATGTGCCGTGATTGCGGATGTTCACTGGGGCCTGCGGCCACGCGCGCGCCGTTCGCGGCGCAGCCGGCTGGCAAGGGTCACATCGAATCGATCGAGGTGATCACCGCGATCCTCGACGAGAATGATCGCGTTGCCGCGCACAACCGCACCCATTTCGATGGCCACGGCGTGCTCGCGATCAACCTGATGTCATCGCCGGGCTCCGGCAAGACCTCGCTGCTCGAGGCGACCATCAGGGCGCTCGCGGGCGAGCTGAAGATCGCCGTGATCGAAGGCGACCTCGCGACGGAGAACGACGCGGCGCGCATCCGCGCCTGCGGCGTTCCGGCGATCCAGATCACCACCGGCAACGCCTGCCACCTCGATGCGCAGATGGTGCACGACGCCTTGCACGACCTGCCGCTCGACGGCATCGACGTCCTGTTCGTCGAGAACGTCGGCAACCTGGTGTGCCCCGCGAGCTTCGACCTCGGCGTGCACCGCAACCTCACTCTGCTGTCGGTGCCCGAAGGCGACGACAAGCCGGCCAAGTACCCGGTGATGTTCCGGGCAGCGGACCTGACGCTGATCACCAAGGTCGACCTGCTGCCCCACATCGAGGAGTTCAGCGTGGCCCGTGCGCGCGACTCGTTGCGCCACGTGGGGTTCCGGGGCGACGTCATCGAGCTCACGCGGCGTGGCGGGCCGGGCTTCGACGCCTGGCTGGGCTGGTTGCGCAGTGAAATCGCGGCTCGGCGCGCTGCCGCCGCCTGAGTCGCGCACAGGGGGCAATGACATGACCACCGCCGCCGAATGGCTAGAGCGTATCCGCGCATTGCCGCTGCCGGCGACCATCAAGGTCATGAACGTCTGCGGTGGTCACGAGCGTTCCATCACCACCGCGGGCCTGCGCAAGGCGATCCCGTCGAACATCGAACTCGTGCCCGGCCCGGGTTGCCCGGTCTGCATCTGCCCCGAAGAAGACATCTACGAGGCAATCCAGCTGGCGCTGCACGAAGGCGTGATCCTGGTGGCCTACGGCGACATGTTGCGCGTGCCGGTCAATGCACCGAAGAGCGAGCCGCGCTCGCTCGAGCAGGCCAAGGCGGCAGGCGCCGACGTGCGTCCGATCGCGAGCCCGCTCGAGGCCGCGAGGATTGCGCGAGAGAACCCGACGCGCAAGGTCGTGTTCCTGGCCGCGGGTTTCGAAACGACGACGGCTCCGGCGGCAGCGCTGCTGGCGCAGGGCGCGCCCGCGAACCTGCTGTTCCTGATGTCGGGCCGCCGCACGTGGCCCGCGGTCGAGATGCTGCTCGGTTCCGGCCAGCCTGGCTTCGAGGCGCTGATCGCACCCGGTCACGTCGCGACGGTGATGGGCCCCGAGGAATGGGAGTTCGTCCCGCACAAGCACGGCATTCCCTCTGCGGTCGCGGGATTCTCGCCGGACTCTCTGCTCGCCGCGCTGTATTCGGTGCTGCGGCAGAAGCTCGAAGGCAAGTGCTTCCTCGATAACTGCTACCCACAGGTCGTGCGGCCGGGCGGCAACGCCACCGCGAAGCGCTACATCGACCAGACGATGGACATCAACGACGGCAACTGGCGCGGCATCGGGCCGATCCCGGCGTCGGGCTACGTGCTCAAGCCGCAGCACGCGGCGAACGACTCGCGCGTGCAGTTGCCTTCGTACACCGAGATGTCGCGCAAGCGCGCAGGTGAAATGCCGCCGGGCTGCGACTGCGCCAGGGTGGTGCTCGGGCGCATCTATCCGAACGAATGCCGGCTCTACGGCGCGGCCTGCACGCCGCGGCATCCGATCGGGCCTTGCATGGTGTCCGACGAAGGCGCCTGCCGCATCTGGTGGGCCGACGGCGTCCGCGAAAACGTCTGGGCTGGCCGCAAGGCTCAAGAAGCCTGACGGCGCACGGCAGCAGGGCAGGATGGCGCAACCGGCACCGGCCGTGGTCACGCGACGGCTGCTGCTGACGGGCCGCGTGCAGGGCGTGGGCTTC
>Ga0224500_10001204_pt1 | contig 15713 bp, 12 predicted proteins | sample SF_Oct11_sed_USG_FD_168126 | JGI IMG/M metagenome (GOLD analysis project Ga0224500, IMG submission 168126) | Sediment microbial communities from San Francisco Bay, California, United States - SF_Oct11_sed_USGS_4_1 | ecosystem: Environmental > Aquatic > Marine > Sediment | place: USA: California... | reverse complement strand
ATCGAGGAGGTGGCCGACCACGCCATGGCCCTGATCCTGGCCTGCGCCCGCCACGTGGTGGAGCAGCACCACATGGTGGTGGACGGTCGGTGGGCCGAGGGCCGACCCGCCCTCAGCCGCTTCCCCCGCCTGTTCGGTACCACGCTCGGCCTCGTCAGCTACGGCAACGTGGCCCGGGCCACGGCCCGGCGGGCCAAGGCCTTCGGCTTCCGGCTGATGGCCTACGACCCCTACGTCTCGGAGCTGGCCATGACCGCCGACGGGATCGAACCCGTGACCTCGTTGGGCGACATGCTGGAGCGTTGCGACTACGTGTCGATCCACGCCCCCCTCAACCCGGAGACCTACCACCTCATCGGGGAGGCCGAGCTGGCACGGATCAAGCCGACGGCCATCATCGTCAACACCGGGCGGGGCGGGATCATCGACGAGGAGGCGCTGGCCAACGCGATCGCCGACGGCCGCCTGGCCGGGGCCGGGCTCGACGTGCTGGAGCAGGAACCGCCCCCCGCCGACCACCCCCTGTTCGGTCTGCCCAACGTGATCCTCAGCCCCCACGTGGCATCGGCCACGTCCCGCATGCGGCCCGAGACCCGGCGCCGGGTCGGTCGCGAGGTGTCGCTCGTGCTCCGGGGCCGATGGCCCCGCAGCACCGTCAACCCCACCGTGCTCCCCCGCACCGAGCTCACCCGCTGGCAGCCCTATCCCATGGATCGGGGACCCAACCGCTGATCTTGACGGTTACCGGCCGGCGCCCACTAGGTTGTCGCCAGACCAGTGCCGCAGTCCGGGGGGACCGCGGCCGAAGGGGGAGACGATCATGGGGATTTCTCGTTGGCGTTGGCTTGTCGCCGTTCTGGGGGCGGCCACGCTCCTGGCTGCGGCGTGCGGCAGCAGCAGCGACGACGCCACCACGGCGGGCACCGGGAACGGCGGCAGCGGCACAACCACGGCCGGGTCGGTCACCGTCCCGGAGGTCACGGTGCCCCAGAGCGCCGAGTACACGGGCGAGGCGGTCGCCGATCCCACCAAGCTGCCCACCGACCTCGACGGCTGGGAGGCGCTGTGGAAGACCCAACGGGACGCCGTGATCCAGCGGATCAAGGACAACAAGTGGGGGGTGTCGGCCGACGGCAAGACGCTCACCGGCCCGGAGGGGTTCGCTGTGGACCTGTCGGCGTGTCCCGACGGCTGGAACTCGGCCGAGGGGCTGAGCGACACCGAGATCAAGATCGGCCAGACGATCGCCCAGTCGGGCACGTTCGCCGTCGCCGCCAACTACGGCAAGGGTCAGGACGCCATCTTCCAGTACTACAACGGCAAGGGCGGCTTCACCGACTCGACGGGCAAGACCCGCAAGGTCACCTACACCCAGAAGGACGACGGCTACGACCCGGCCAAGACGGTGCCCCTCGTCGACGAGCTGCTCAACGCCGACAAGGTCTTCTCGCTGGTGACACTGGGCTCGCCCAACATCATGAAGACCTACGACAAGGTCAACCAGCGCTGCGTGCCCCAGGTGTTCAGCCAGAGCGGCCACCCGGCGTGGGGCGACCCGGCCAACCACCCGTGGACCTCGGGCGGCCTGCTCAACTACGCCACCGAAGCCGGCCTATGGGGCAAGTTCATCGAGGATCGGGCGGCCGAGTTCCCCGACAAGTTCACGATCGCCGCGCTCGTGGTGAACAACGAGTTCGGCAAGATCTATGACGCCAGCTTCCGGGCCTGGCTGGAGCAGAGCCCGATCAAGGACCGGATCAACTACGTCACCGAAACCGTCGATCCCCAGGCCCCCACCATCACCAACCAGATGACCACCCTGGCGGCCGAGAACCCGTCGGTGTTCATCGCCGAGGCGGCGGCCACGTTCTGTCCCCAGTCGGCCCAGGAGGCGTACCAGAACGGGATGCACGAGACGGTCAAGTACCTGTTCCAGCCGAACACGTGCGCCGGCTCCAGCCAGCTGAGCAAGGAGAAGGTGGGGGGTGACGGCTCGGCCTCGGAGGGCTGGTGGATCGTCAACGGCGGCACCAAGGACATCCGCGACGCCGCCCTCCAGGAGGACCCGATGGTCATCTGGGGCCGCCAGATGATCACCGACCACGGGGAGGACCCCGACTCCTCTACCGAGCTGGGCCTCGGCCTGATGCACGGCTGGGCCTACGTCCAGTCGTTGCTGATCGCCGGCGAGCTGGAGGGCGGCCTCAACCGGGCCAACCTGCTGCTGGCCGCCCGCACACTCGATACCAACAACCCGTTCCAGCTGGGCGGCATGGTGTGGCACGTGAACGGCAACGCCGACTCGTACTACACCGAGGGTGGCCTGTTCCAGCAGTACGACGTGTCCAAGCAGAGCTATGTGAGCCGCACGGAGGTGTTCAACCTCGACGGCCAGTCGAAGAACTGCAACTTCGACACCTCCACCAGCACCTGCAAGCTGTACTGATCGGAGTCGACCGACGACAGGCGCCCATGAGCCGGCGGGATGGGCCCCCGCCGGCTGATGGGAGAGATCGGCGAAGCCGCACGCCGAGCCCCCGAAGGTCAATGCATCTCGGCCGCCTGGCCCTGGGCCTGGCGGAGCTTGCGGATGTCGAAGCCGGGTTGGCGGGCGGCCTCGATGATCACCCGCTCCCGGCGGATCACCTGGTCGGCGGCGGCCCGCAGCTCACCCGCCACCTCGTGGGGGATGACCACGGCGCCGTGCTGGTCGGCGTGGATGAGGTCGCCGTCGACCGCCCGCATCCCGGCCACCGTCACTGGCCGCCCGAAGTCGACCACGTGGACGAAGGCATGGGACGGGATCACCCGGTCGGCCAGCATCTGGAAACCGTCGGCGATGTCGGGCAGGTCCCGGATGCCCCCGTCGGTCACCAGACCCAGAGCCCCCAGGCCCTTGTGGATCGCCGAGTTCACCTCGCCCCAGAACGAGCCGTAGCCCCGCTGGCGGTCGATGTCCGACATCACGATCACGCTGGGCTTGGGGCCACCGTCGATGTAGGCGTAGTACGCGTCGGACAGGGCCCGGGCGTCGGCCGAGGCCAGGTCGGCGGGGTGGCAGCTACGGATGGTGGCGGTGCGGGCCAGGCCTACCATCGGCGGCAGACCGGGCCGGAGGCACACCAGCGGGTCGGTGGTGTACCCGTAGCCCCGGCGTTTCGGGGCCACCAGCTCCAGGGCGTTGCACACGGTGGGGGTGTCCATCCCGGCCAGCTCGGCCGCCAGCTGGGGGGTGAGCTCGAAATCACTCATGTCGGCACTCCTCTCACGGCCCGGTGAAGAGCGAGCCCCGGGCACCGTGCTCGTTGAGGCCGGCCAGCCGCTCCGACTCCCGGTTCTTCACCTCGGACCGGGCCACCACGTGGTAGTGCACCTCGTCGGGCCCGTCGGCCAGACGCAAGGTGCGCTGGGCGTGCCACATGTCGGCCAGCGGGAACCACTGGGAGATGCCGGCGGCGCCGTGCATCTGGATGGCCTCATTGATGATGTCGCAGCACTTGGCCGGCACCATGGCCTTGACCGCGCTCACCCACACCCGGGCCTCGGCGTTGCCCAGGGTGTCCATGGCCTTGGCCGCCCGCAGCACCATGAGTCGCATCGACTCCACCTCGATGCGGGCCCGGGCCACCACCTCCATGTTCTTGCCCAGGTTGATGAGCTTCTTGCCGAAGCCCTCCCGGGTGAGGCCCCGGTCCACCATCAGCTCGATCGCCCGCTCGGCCGAGCCGATCGAGCGCATGCAGTGGTGGATCCGGCCCGGGCCCAGGCGGAGCTGGGAGATCTCGAAGCCCCGGCCCTCGCCCAGCAGGATGTTCTCCCGGGGGACCCGCACGTCGTTGAACTTCACGTGCATGTGGCCGTGGGGGGCGTCGTCGGCCCCGAACACGTACATCGGGCCCACGATCTCCACGCCCGGCGTGCCCACCGGCACCAGGATCTGCGACTGCTGCTTGTAGGTATCGGCGTCGGGGTTGGTGCGGACCATCACGATCATGATCTTGCAGCGAGGGTCGCCCAGCCCCGAGATGTAGAACTTCTCGCCGTTGATCACCCACTCGTCGCCGTCGAGCACGGCCGAGGTGCGGATCTGCTTGGCGTCCGAGCTCATGATGCCGGGCTCGGTCATCACGTAGGCCGAGCGGATCTCGCCGTTGAGCAGCGGCTCCAGCCATTGCGCCTTCTGCTCGGGTGTGCCCACCCGCTCCAGGACCTCCATGTTGCCGGTGTCGGGGGCCGAGCAGTTCAGGCACTCGGAGGCCAGCCGGTTCTTGCCCAGCTCGTTGGCGATGTAGGCGTAGTCGAGGTTCGACAGGCCGATGCCGGTCTCGGCGTTGGGCAGGAAGAAGTTCCACAGGCCCTGCGCCTTGGCCTTGGCCTTGGCCCCCTCCAGCAGCTCGAGCTGGCCCGGGGCCCAGCTCCACCGCTCGGCCCGGTTCTCACCGAGGCGGTAGAACTCCTCGGTGATCGGATCGACCTCGTCCCCGATGAAGGCCTTGACCGCCTCGTAGAGCGGGCGCACGCCCTCGGACATCCTCAGGTCGAGGTCGTCCATGTTCGCCATCTTGAGCGCGCCACCGGTCATGGAGTCTGCCTTTCGTCGGGTTCAGAACCTCCCATTCATAGCGGCTGGGGCGCACGCCGGGGAACTCTGACACCCGAGCACCCGCATCGGCACCCGGTTCAGAGCTCGGGACGAGGGTCAGTGGCAGCAGGAGTCCTCACCGTTGACCATCGACAGCGGGGGCAGGTCGAGGGCGGGGTTGGCGTCGAAAAAACCGTGGGCCCGCAGCATGAACCCGGTGCGCTCCACCGGCATCACCGGGTAGTCCTCGGGCCGGGCCACGTGGGTGACACCACACGTCACCCACACCACCAGATCGGTGTCGACCAGGTTGCGGTCGGCCGCCTGGAAGGCGGGGAGCCCGGCCCCGCCCGGGTGCTGGGTGGGGTACTCGCCCGAGGCCCGGGTCTCGTCGGGGTGGTAGGCGGTGACGTGCACATGGTTGTAGGCGAACCCGGCCCGGCGGCCCACTGCCGAGTCGGGCTGGGCGAACAGGACCGGGGCCGGCCCCGTGATCAGCTGGTAGGCCACCGGACGGCCCATGGCGTTCAGCACCTCGGGATTCACGATCCGCCAGCACCGGCTGGCCGTGGGGTCGGCCCGGCGCTTGGCCTCGGACTCCTTGTCCAGCACGGTCACCCTGGGCCGGAAGGCGTTGCCCCACGGGTTGCCGGGTCCCGGCGGCTCGGGCGAGGCGTCGACCTCCTCGACCCGGTTCACCGGGCCGTCGATGTCGAGGTCGAGGCGGATGTTGAAGAAGTGCTGGTGGTGGGGGGCCTCCATGTCGTCGGTCACCTTGGTGCCATACGGGCTGGCCGGGGCGCCCGGCTCGGTGGCCCCGGTGAGCACGATCCCCGACAGCTTCACCTCGAGCTCGATGTTGCCGTCCTGGTGGAAATACCAGAAGAAGCCGTAGTCGTAGTTTCCGAGGGTGGCCCAGAACGACACCACGAGCCGGCGGTCCCGTCGTGACTCTGTGACGTTGCGGAGAGTGTCACGATGACGCCAGAGAACGTTGTTGTCCTCTTCGTGGATACACACGGCGTGTTCCAGGATCCCGGGCTGTCCATCCATGCCGATGATGGGGGCGTCGAGGTACACGATCTCGCCCAGGCAGTCGCATCCCAGCTTGAGCGGGTTGGCCGCCCGGCCCATGCCCACCTCGCCCTGGTCGAACACGTGGCGCCAGAAGTGCTGACCCTGGGGGTCGCCGTAGGGCACCACCATTTCGGCCATGGCCGCCCGGTACATGATGGGCCGCACCCGCCCCGCCACCGGGTCGTCGTAGCTGATCTGGTGGAACACGAGCCCTTCCATGGGGTGCATCGAGATCCGCATGCTCCACCGCTGCCACCGCAGCTCGTTGCCCTCCAGGGTGAAGCTCGGCCCCTCCCGCTGGATGATCTCCAGAGGCTTCACGTCGGTCCGCAGGGGACCGACGCTGTCGGAATCGATCCGGGTCGACACCGGCGGCACCGGCACCGGGGTGTCGTCGATCAGCTCCACCACCTTGCCGGCGGACCGGTCGACCACCGCCACCAGGCCTTGCACCGGCCGTGACCAGGGCTGATCCCCCTTCTGCTCGAACACGTAGAACACGGCCCGGGCCAGCCGGCGGCTGCTCTGGTCGTAGGGCAGGCCCTCGAACCAGGCTGCCGGCCACGGCTCCACGTACACGCTGTCCAGGTCGGTGACGCCGCGACGGGCGAGGGCGGCGGCCACCGCCGGATCCCGCGGCAGGTTCTGGCAGTCGTTGAACTCGTCGAGCAGGACCGGAGCGTGGACCCCGGTGAGCGACTCGCAGCTCTCGATCGTGTCGTCGTCGAGGTTGACCACCGACTCGTAGGTCAGCGACGACGCCCGGTCCACCGTCACCACCTTGAGCCGCCGGGGCGGGTTCGGCTCCCCTGGCTGCCAGGCCAGGACCACCTCCTTGGGCGGTTCCTCCAGTGAGGCGAGGCAGACGTGGGGGCGTTCGCCGATGCGGCCAGAGGTCCCCACCACCTTCACCGCGCGCTGCAGCTCGTCGAGGGTGGGTGGATCGAGAGGGTGGGTCATGGATCCACTATCGGTGACCGTCGATCAGGTCCGCAAGGGCCACTCGGCGGCTGTTTCCGCTGGTTGTCGCGCTGGTGACCGGGTGCTTTCGCCGTCCTGAAGCGGTCGGTGGCCGGGCGCGTGAGACTGCCCGGCGGGGCTTGGGCTAGCGTCGGGTTGATGGCAGCAGATTCCCTCCCGGTCGAGCACTTGTTCACGTTGACGATCACGGCCGACCTCGGCGCCAGCTATCAGATCAGAACCGGTCCGGCCGGGCGGCGCATCATCGCCGGGATCACCGGCGGCACCTTCTCCGGCCCGAAGCTCGCGGGCACGGTGGCCCCCAGCACGGGGGCCGACTGGGTGACAGTGCGGCCGGACAAGTCGCTGCGGATCGACGTGCGCCTGGTGCTCGTGACCGACGACGACGTGCCCATCTACATGTACTACGGCGGCCTTTTGATCGACGGCCAGGCCCGCACCGCCCCCTACTTCGAGGTGGCCGACGAGCGCTATGACTGGCTCAACAACGTGCAGGCAGTCGGCATCGGCACCGCGGGCCCCGACGGGCCCACCTACGAGATCTACGCCCTCAAGTAGGCGGAAACGGAACCCCATGCGCATCGGCCTGCTCTCCGACACCCACATTCCCGAGGCTCGCGAGGTCTGGCCCCAGGTGTGGGATGCCTTCAAGGGATGCGACGCCATCCTCCATGCCGGCGACATCTACGACCTGGGTGTGCTCGACACCCTGGCCGAAATCGCCCCCACCTACGCCTGCCGCGGCAACGGCGACGACGGTTCCGGTGGCCGGCCCCGCCAGCCCGACCACCCCACCCTGCAGGACAACTGGGTGGTCACGTTGGGCGGGCTGACGATCGGTCTCACCCACTGGGTGCCGGTACCCGAGTCGCCCGGGATCGTGAACCTGGCCGGCGCCTGCGAGCGGTTCTTCGGCGGGGTCACCCCCGACGTGATCGTCCATGGCGACACCCACGTGGAAGACATCCGGGACGTCAACGGGATCCTGTGCGTCAACCCCGGCTCCCCCACCTTCCCCCACAATCTCAATTACCAGTTCGGCACGATCGGGTTCCTCGACATCGACGTGGACGGCGGGGCGACCACCTCGGCCTCGATCTGGCAGGTCTCGGACCACGGCATCGAGACCTTTGACTGGCTCCGCTGGGGCCCCCGCCCCTGGTGATCCCAGTCCGACCGACCACAGAAGGAAGGCATCGACCATGACCGAACCCAAGCTTCCCGGCCGACTCGGCACCCCGGACATGCAGCTCAAGGACGACCCCCGGGCCGATCCCCGGATGCTGGCCGCCATGGCGCCGCTGGCCTTGGGCGAGCACCCGCCGCCCGCCGGGGTCGACAAAAACTCCTCAGTGGACGACCTGCTGGCGTACCTGAACGTGGCCGAGGAGGGCTTCGGCGGCCTGTTCGACGCCCTCGGCAACAAGCTGGAGCCGGTCCCGGGCGTAAACAAGCACACCGAGGTGATCAAGGGCGTCGACGGCAACGACATCACGCTGTTCATCCACCGGCCGGCCAACGCCGCCGGCCCGGTGCCCTGCATCCTGCACCTCCACGGCGGCGGCATGGCCATGCTCGCCGCCGGCGACCCCAACTACGACCGCTGGCGCGACGAGCTGGCCCAGACCGGCCTGGTGGTGGTGGGCGTGGAGTTCCGAAACGCCGGCGGCAAGCTCGGTCCCCACCCGTTCCCGGCCGGGCTCAACGACTGCTCGTCGGCCCTGCAGTGGACAGCCGACAACCTCGGCCGGCTCGGCGCCTCCAAGATCGTGGTGTCGGGCGAGTCGGGGGGCGGCAACCTGACGCTGGCCACCACGCTCAAGGCCAAGCGTGACGGCAAGCTCGGGTTGATCAGCGGCGTCTACGCCCAGTGCCCCTACATCTATGGGGCCTACGGCGACAAGAACTCCGAGTTGCCCTCGCAGTTCGAGAACGACGAGTACTTCCTGGCCTGCTCGATGATGGGTGGGATCGCCAAGTCGTACGATCCCGGGGGCGAGAACGCCACCAACCCGCTGGCCTGGCCGTTCCACGCCTCGGTTGAGGATCTGGCGGGCCTGCCGCCCCACGTGATCTCGGTCAACGAGCTCGACCCGCTGCGCGACGAGGGCCTGGCCCACCACCGCAAGCTGCTGAAGGCCGGCGTGTCGTCGGTGGGCCGGGTGGTGGCCGGCACCTGCCACGCCGGCGACTGCCTGTTCCGTGAGGCCGTGCCCGACATCTACCTGGCCACCATCCGCGACATCAAGGGCTTCGCCGACTCGGTGTGAGCAGACCCCCGGATCTGTGGCGCCAGCGCAGCAGCTGGCGCCACAGTCCGCTCAACTGGCGCTCGGGCGGAACAGGGGGAGGGCTACGCCGTCGGCCTCGGGGGCGAAGCAGACCTCCACCGGCATCCCAATGCGGACATCGTCGGGGTCGCACTCCACGATGTTCGTGGTGACGTGCGGGCCTTCCTCCAGCTCCACGATGGCGATCACGTAGGGCCCGGCGTCGGCCCAGGCCCGATGGGTGGGACGGCGGGCCACCGTGTAGGTGTAGACCGTGCCCCGGCCCGAGGCGTCCTCGTTCACCAGCTCCGTGCTCCCGCACTCGGTGCAGTTCACCCGGGGGTAGAAGATCGCGGCCTGGCACCGGGTGCAGCGCTGGATGAGGAACCGCCCCTCGGTGGTGGCGGCCCAGAAGGCCGCCGTGAGGTCGCTCGGGCGGGGGGCCGGCCGTAGCGTGGGGTCGGTCGTGGTCTTCGCTGCCATCACCGCTCCCTTCCGAAGATCAGGCTGACCTGTTCCGACAGGATCCCGCCGTTGCCGTTGACGAACGCAAGCTCAAGGTCGGGGATCTGACGGGCCCCGGCGCGGCCCTGGATCTGGCGCACCGCTTCGGTCACGTGGCTCATGCCGCCGGCGATGCCGGGTTGGCCGAAGCTCAGCTGACCGCCGTGGGTATTCACCGGGAAATCGCCGTTCCACCGCAGGTCGTGCTCCTCGATGAACCGGCCCCCTGTGCCCTTGGGGGTGAACCCTGAGTCCTCCAGGGTGAGCAGCACCGTGATCGTGTAGCAGTCGTAGACCGAGGCCAGGCCGATCTGCGACGGGTTGACCCCGGCCTGGTCGAAGGCCCGCCGGGCCGAGGCCTGAATGGCGGTGTCGGTGAGCGACGGGGCGTAGGTGATCGTCTTGTGGGTCACCTGTTCCCCCGCCCCCAACAGCCAAGCAGGGCGGTTGGGGAGCTGCTCGGCCAGCTCCGGGCCCACCACCACCAGGGCGGCGGCCCCACCGGCCGGCATCACGATCTCGAGCATGTGGAGGGGGTCGGCGATCAAGGGCGAGGACAGCACGTCGTCGACCGTGATCGGCTGGCCGTAGAAGATGGCGTCCGGGTTCTGGTTGGCGTTGTCCCGCTGGTGGACGGCCACCTTGGCCAGCTGCTCGGGGCTGGCCCCGTACTCGTGGAGGTAGCGGTTGGCGATCATGGCGTAGCCCACGTTGGCCCCCACGTTGCCGTACGGCACCTCGAACTCGGAGAAGGCCGACCGGTCGGGCATCGCCCAGCCGCCGGCCGTCTTGGACCCGCCGACGCGGGGGGTGCGGGGCCGGCGGGACGAGCCGGTGATGCACACCACGGCCCGGCACATGCCGGCCTCGATGGCGGCCACGGCCCGCCAGATCATGCCGGCGCCGGTGGCGCCACCCAGGTCCACCACCTCGGCAAAGTTCAGCTTGAGGCCCATCAACTCGCTGACCGTCGACGGGGTGAGCATCGACACCCCGCCGATGGGATGGCACACCATCCCGTCGATATCGGCGAACGACAGACCGGCGTCCTCGATGGCAGCCAGGCCGGCCTTGGCCATCAGGCTCAGCGTCGTCTCCCCCGGCGTCTCCCGGGTGGGCCTGAGTTCGCCCACCCCCACCACTGCTCCCCTACCTCGCATGGCCATGGGCGGCTCTCCCCCTTCGTTTCGCGGCGGCGCCCGGCGTCCGGACCCTCTGTGGGGTCGACACTAGTGGCAGCGGCCGCCACACGCGAAAGCTCGGCGGACGCCCCCGCCGCCCCCCGGCCCGATCAGCCGGCGGCCGGCGCCAGCTTGGCCGGGCGGCCCCGGTCGGTGGCGAGGGTGGCGAACACGGCCGCCACCAGCACCACGCCGAGGGTGGCGGCCGCCATCGACAGGTCGTGGTAACTGCGGGCAGCCACGATGGCTCCCGCCGCCACCCCGCTGCTGGCCCCGAAGCCGGCCATGCACAGATCGCCGGCCCCCTGGACGCTGGCCCGTTGGGCGATGGGGAACGACTCGGTGAGCAGCCCACTGGCGGCCACGATGCCGAAGCTCCAGGCGATCCCGATCAGGAACAAGGCGAGGGCGATACCGGGGAAGCTGCCATCGGGGCTGTAGGCGGCGGTCAGGGCGCCCCCGGCGCACAGCACGCCGGCGGCCACGATCATCGGGTAGCGCCCGATCCGGTCGGTCATCCGTCCCACGAGCGGGCTGAAGGCGTACATGCCGAGGATGTGCAGGAACAGCATCACCGAGATCTGGTTCTTGGTCTGGCCGCCGTCGCGCATGTGGAGCGGTGTGAGGGTCATGACGCCCACCATCGTGCCCTGGCTGATCATCATGCCCAGCACCGCCAAGCGCGCCCGGGGGCTGGCCAGGATCAGGCCCATGGCGGCCCGGAACGGGAGCCGCCCCTCGTCGACCGTGCGACCGATGCCGCCCGCCACCACCAGCGGGTCGGGCCGCAGCCGCCACTCCACCAGCGCTGCGGCCCCCAGGAAGAGCAGGGAACCGGTGAGGAACGAGCCGCCGAAGTCGGGCAGGCCGAGGCGCTGACCCGCCGGGTCGAATACCATCAGCGAGATCAGCGAGCCGGTAGCCGACCCCAGCGTGGTGGCCCACACAATGGTACCGATGGCCTGGCCCCGCTTCTCCGGCCGGGCCAGATCAGCGGCGGCGTAGCGGGCGGCCAGGTTGGCGGCGCTTCCGGCGCCGATGCCCATCACGCCAAGGGGCAGGAGCGGGAAGAAGCGGGTGATGGCGGCCAGCACGGCCAGGAACGCCCCCACAGCCCCGATCAGGTACCCGGTGCGCAGACCGGGCCGGCGGCCGGATCGGGCCATCAGGCGGGCCAGGGGGAAGGAGGCCAGGGCGGCCCCGATCGACAGGCAGGCGGCCGACAGGCCGGCCAGGGTCTCGTTGTCGGTGATGTCGTCGGCCAGCAGCGCCACCACCGAATAGCCCGACACGAGAGCCATGCCGCCCCACACCTGGCTCACCAGGAGGGAGCGGACCGTGCGCCGCTGGATCTCCTCCTGCTCGATCTCCGAGAGGGCCCGGTGGGTTAGGGGGCCCGTAAGCGTGTCGTCCACCTGGGTCATGTCGCCCCTCCTCCAAATTGTCCGCGCATACGGGCATGGTACTCAGGTTTGGCTGTGAGTTAGAGTCTGTGGGTGGTGTCGTCCAAGGTGCGGCTTACTCTGGCGCTCTTCGGCTTCCTGGCCGTGCTGTTCGTGGGCTCCGCCGTGCTCCTCAGCAACATGATCGCCCAGCCCGAGGGTGTCGACCGGCTGGTTGTGATCCAGCCCGGCACCGCGGCCCGGCTCGATGCCGGCGAGCAGGTGGCCATCGTTCCGCCCGACCTCCAATTCCAGCTCCGGGACCGGCTGGTGGTGGTGAACAACGACAGCTCGGCCCACGTGGTGGGCCCGTTCACCATCGGGGCCGGGGAGCGGCTGGAGAAGCAGATCTCCCAGGTGGCATCGTTCGACGGGTTCTGCACCCTGCATCCCAACGGCTCGGTGACCATCAATATCTCCCGCTGATCGGCCATCGGGCCGATCGGCATCAGGTTCGGCCTCCCTCGTGCCGATATCGCCGGGGTGAGCGATGTTCCCACGCGCGGTGCCACCGAGCCGGTGCGGAGCTGGGGCCGGGCCCCGGCCGTGGCCCGGGCCCTACGGGTGGCCACCCACGTGCTGCCCGTGCTCACGGCGTAGCTGGCGGTACGGGGCACCTCGCACTGGTACCTCCGGCCCCAGGGATCGGTGGGCCTGGCGGTCTGGCTGACGCAGGCCATCGCCGTGTCGGTGGCGGCGTCGACCACGGTGGACCACCTGGCCCGCCGCCTGCTCCCAAGCTCACCGTGCCGGCCGAAATCCTCAACAAGGACACCGAGCTGACGGCCGACGAGTGGGCCGTGCTCCGCAACCATCCGGCGGCGGGCCAGGCTATCCTTCGCTCCCCTGTGGTGCGAGCGCTCCTGTCGGCCTCGGCTACAACCGCCACCCGCCCCCGTCGCCCCATCCAGCACGGCCACCAGCACCGGAGGGTCGGCTCCGCCCACCTGGGGGTGGGGCTGGGGCTGGGGCTGGCGTTCCGGTCCCAGCAGCGGGAGCGGCTCCGGCACGACCACCACCAGCTCCAGCGGCGGCTGACGGCCCGGGCCCGATCCCCGGCCACCGGACGGGTGCACTACCCTCACCAGTTATGGACACCGGGTGCGAGACCGTCTCCCGGCGGGCGACGGCAGCCGTCCTGGCCCTGCTCGCCCTGGCCCTGGCGGCATCCCTCCTGGCCACGATGACCCTGCCGGCCGAGCCGGCGGAGGCCCAGAGCGTTGGCCGCACGGTGCAGATCTCGGGCCGGGGCTGGGGCCATGGCCGAGGCATGGGCCAATGGGGGGCGTTCGGCTACGCCAACGACCAGGGGTGGTCGTCGGCCCAGATCCTCGACCACTTCTACGGCGGCACCACGGCCGGCCCCGCCCCCAGCCCGGGCGTTGTGTCGCCTTCGACGCTGCGGGTCGAGCTGCGGTTCATGCTGGGCCAGATCGCCACGGTGGCCCTGGGCCAGGGCACGATGGTGCTGCGGGCCGCCGACGGTTCCGAGCTGGGACGTTTCGGGGCCGGTGCTCTGCGGCTGGTGTGGCGGGGCGACCACTATGAGGTGCAGACCGCCCCCGGGTGCTCCGGGCCGTGGACGGCGGGGGCGGCCAACCTGGCCCCCCTCACCACGGTGCGGGTCACTGCCGAGTCCACGGGCGTCGGCAGCCAGCGGCTGCTGCAGGCGTGCGGGCCATCCCAGACCACCTGGTACGAGGGCGAGCTGTGGGCGGTTGTGGAGGCCAACGCCACCCGAACCCTGAACGTGGTGCCGGTGGAGCAGTACCTGCGGGGCGTGGTGCCCAACGAGGTGCCATCGGCCTGGCCCAGCGCCGCTCTCGAGGCACAGGCGGTCGCCGCCCGCTCCTACGTGCTGGCCGGCGACAGCCGCCAGCAGCCCTATGCCGACACGTGTGACTCCACCCTGTGCCAGGTCTACGACGGGGTGTTCACCACCCGGGGCGGCGCGTTCCGGGCCGCCACCGCCTCCCGGACCGATGCCGCCATCACCGCGACGGCCGGCACCGTCCGCCTGGTCGGCAACGGGTCGGTGGCCCGCACCGAGTTCTCAGCCAGCACCGGCGGGTGGACGGCCGGCGGTGCCTTCCCCGCCGTACAGGACCTGGGCGACGCGACCGCCGCCAACCCTCACAAGACCTGGACAGTGACGCTGGACCTGACGGCGGTGGAGGCCGCCTACAACCGGGGGAAGATCACGGCCATCACGGTGACGGCCCGCAACGGGCTGGGCGCCGACGGGGGGCGGGCAACCCAGGTGCAGCTCCAGTTCGAGCGGGGCACGGTGACCGACACCGGGGCCAACGTGCGCAATCTGGCGGGCCTCAAGTCCGACTGGTTCACCGTGGGCCCGGTGGTCGACAATTCCAAGCGGGCCACGCCCGAGGGGGCCTACATCGACCGGTCGTACCAGCGGCTCGTGGGCCGCCCGGCCAGCGACGTGGAGATCGACCGGTGGTTCGCCGCCATCCAGCGGGGCGACCGGCTCGCCCTCACCAGCGTGCTGGTGCGCAGCGACTACTTCATCGGGCTCCTGGTTGACGACCTCTACCAGCGGGCCCTGAGCCGGGCGCCGGATCCCGACGGCAAGGCGTACTGGGTGCAGCAGGTGATGAACGGCCTCAAGGTTCAGCACCTTGGCGTGCTGTTCTTCGGCTCCCGGGAGTTTTACCTGCGGTCGGGTGGCACCGACACCAGCTTCGTCACCGCGCTGTACCAAGGGATCCTGGGCCGGGCCCCCGACCAGGGCGGGCTGTCGTACTGGGTGGGCCTGCTGGGCAGCGGCCGGGCCCGCTTCGACGACGTGGCCGCCGGGTTCTACCAGTCGCTCGAGTCCCGCCGGGCCCGGGCCGTGGTGTTGCACCAGCTCACCCGGGGCGTGGCGCCGTCGGACGCCGGCCGGGAGGCCTTGGCCGCCCGCCTCCTCCAGGTCGACGACCTGGTGGTGGCGGCCGAAATCGCCGCCTCCCCCGAGGCCTGACCGCCGGCGCCGTCATGAGACAGACTGATCGGGTGACGATCATCGATGACCAGACCGACCGCCAGATCCGCCGCCGCGAGTTCGACCTCACCGCGAACGGCCGCACCGTGCCCGGTGTGCTGTGGTCGCCGGCCGAGTCCCGCGACGGGGCCCCGCTGGTGTGCCTGGGCCACGGCGCCTCGGGCGACCGTCATCAGCAGCCGCTGCCCTGGTTGGCCACCCGGCTGGTCACCGAGCACGGCTGGTTCGCCCTGTCGATCGACGGCCCGGTGCACGGCCGCCGCATGGTGCCGCCCGGGGGCCGGGAGTCGTTCTGGCCCGAATGGAAGCGGTCGGGGACAGTGGAGGACATGCTCGCCGACTGGGCCGCGGCGCTGGACTGGGCCCAGTCCCAGCCCGACGTGGGCAGTGGGCCGGTGGGCTACTGGGGTCTGTCGATGGGCACGATCTACGGGGCCCCGCTGGTGGGGACCGAGCGCCGGATCGAGGCCGCCGTGCTCGGCCTCATGGGGATCGTGGGGCCCGACCACTACATCCCCCGGGTGGAGGCGGCGGCCGCCGCCATCGCCTGCCCTGTCCTGTTCCTGATGCAGCTGGAGGACGAGCTGTTCAACCGGGAGCAGTGCCTGGCCCTGTTCGACGCCCTGGCGTCCGACGACAAGCGCCTCCATGCCAACCCCGGCCTCCACCCCA